>Ga0126308_10000591_pt1 | contig 12463 bp, 12 predicted proteins | sample Plot55_FD_92533 | JGI IMG/M metagenome (GOLD analysis project Ga0126308, IMG submission 92533) | Serpentine soil microbial communities from UC McLaughlin Reserve, CA, USA - Plot55 | ecosystem: Environmental > Terrestrial > Soil > Grasslands | place: USA: UC McLaughlin Reserve, Lake County... | reverse complement strand
CCACGCATGCTCCTCGGCGAGCGCGGGGTAATGGCTTTGATCATAGACCCCGAGCAGCTCGACCCGCGGAGCCGCTACAAGCTGCTTACAGGCTCGGTGGTCCCGCAGCCCATAGCCTGGACCTCGACGATCAGCCCTGAGGTCGTCCGCAACCTCACGCCCTTCCGCTACTTCACCGGCGCCTCTCGCAACCCGCCGATTCGATAGTACAAAAAGCCCCGCTCACAGCGAATCCTTCGGGTGTGGGCTTTACCTCTAGGCGGAGCATGCGGTAGACCTGTACCGTAAAGACCGGTAACGGCGGCGGCAGCGGCACCATCAAAGGCACCGAGAAAGGCAGCTGCGACAGCGCCAACGCACCCACGTTCCCGAAGTAAGAGTAGTAGGCCAGACCGCAAGACGGTAGCCGCAGGAGCACAGTGGGATGGGTAGCGCGTTAGAACGCTACCCGTTCTTTTTCGCATTGAGGCCTTCGACTGCTTCGAGAGCACCCGGAAGAGGCGGCTGCAGCCTTCTATTCACCCAAGTGTTCCATGGCCCGGCACGGGCCACCCCGACGCTATGGAAATGAGCTGCTGCCAAGCCTATTTTCACACCAGTACCTAGAGTAAGGTGTTCTCGGAACTTCGCTCAAAAAGTTTCAAAAAATAGGCCACTTGAGGGATGCGTGACCCACGCTTAGGAATGTAGGCTGCTTGCGTTCTTTCGCTAACGAGGAGGAAGCCCACGTGGATACCATCATCGACCTCTCGAGGCTCGAAGGCTTTCGAGCAGGCTTGCGAGGTGACGCCTACGCGCCAGGCGAAGAGGGCTACGACGAGGCGCGCAAGGCGTGGAATCTGAACGCCCACCAGCACCCCGCGCTTGTGGTGATGGCCACCGGCGCGGCGGATGTCATCGCCGCGGTGCGCCTAGCCCGCGATGAGGGACTCGGTGTGGGAGTGATGGCCACCGGTCACGGCGTCGCCTCCCCCTGCGACGGGGGCGTCCTGATCAACACATCGCGCATGAGGGGCGTGCACGTAGATCCAGAAGCCCAAACCTCCCGGGTGGAGCCGGGTGCGCTGTGGGCCGACGTGATCCCCGAAGCGCAAGTCTTCGGGCTTGCGGGGCTGGTGGGCTCCTCCTCTGTAGTGGGCGTCGTTGGCTACACTATGGGCGGGGGGTTCGGCTGGCTGGGGCGCAAGTACGGCTACAACGCCGACTCTCTCAGAGAGGCCGACGTGGTGACCGCGGACGGCGAGCTGCGGCGGGTGAGTGCCTACGAGCACCCCGACCTCTTCTGGGGCCTCAAGGGAGGTGGCGGCAACTTCGGGATAGTCACCTCTATGGAGTTCGCCCTCTACCCCCTAACAAGCGTCTACGGCGGGAACCTCTTCTACTCGCTGGAGCAGACCGCAGAGGTTCTGGACCTCTACAGCAGATGGGTAGATACGCTCCCCGACGAGATGACGACGGCAATCGCGTTCATGAACTTCCCTCCCCTGCCCGAGCTCCCAGAGCCCCTTCGCGGCGAATCGTTCATAGTGGTGCGAGGTTGCTACTGTGGAGACCCGCTCGAAGCGGGCGAGGAGCTGCTCAGGCCCTGGCGCGAGTTCGGCGAGCCTTTGGTGGACACCTTCGGGGTGATGCCCTACCGAGAGATGGACATGATCAGCATGGACCCCCCCGATCCCCTGGGGATCTACACTCACGTCGAGATGCTTCACGAGCTCTCCCCGGAGGCCATCGACAAGCTGGTGGTGTTGGCCGGCGTAGAATCGGAGTCGCCACTGGTTATGCTCGAACTTCGCCAGCTCGGCGGGGCGTTGGCACGACCGCCCGCTGACCTGAGCCCCATCGGCCGGCGCGACTCCCGGTTCGTGATGTTCGGGCTCGGGATTAGCCCGACGCCCGAGGTAGCGCAGCGTATTCAGGGACACCTAGCCCGCGTGGCCGAGGAGATGCGCCCTTACGAGACCGGCGCTACCTACGTCAACTTCCTCGGTCTCGGCGACTGGACTCCGGAGCGAACACAGACAGCCTACTCGCCGGAAGACTGGGAACGCCTGGTCGAGCTGAAAGATCACTACGACCCTGACAATCTCTTCCGCTATAACCGCAACATCCCGCCGTCTTCTGCGAGGCAGTAGCGGCAGCAGAAGCCTGTGTCTGCATCGGTCACGAGCAGGGGTAACCCGAACACCCTCGTGTTTCGACTGCCCGAGACTCTCCTCGGGCAGTCCCCGAACTTTCGATAGTGACCTTATTCACCCGAGTGCGTAGAGAGACTGTTTGAAAATTCGGGATAACCCCTAGTTTGGGCTCCAACGAGTGGGCACACAAGCGCCTCAAGAGGCCCCATTTCGTCGTTTTGAGGGCCCCACAGGCCAACGATCGAGAAGACCTTCGGCGATATTTCAACCTGTTTCTAGAAGAAGTGCTCTCAGAAGTTCGCATGCAGCATCCTGCTGCTAACAGCGCCACTTCAGAGCCGCGAGGAGGGCTTCTGAGGGCTTTTGGCCCCGGCGGGGCACTATATGTCGTGGGCCGGATAGATATGCAGGGTCATGCAAGGTGCGGTAGTGCGATAATGAGAACAGATCCGGCCCAAGGCGATTTCTTCCCTCCTGCTCGGGCCGGGTTCTGGAGCTGGCACACTAGCACTTGCGCGCTCCAGCTTCACCCCTGTACTTCCACCTAACCTTCGACCAACCTTCACCAATCTCTACATCTTGACCTCTAGTAGAGATCAACTTCCACATGTTGTGGATAATCTGTGGATAAGTGCCGTTCAGCACCGACGCACATGTATGCGTAGCGTCCTTGTGTGCGGACGCGCTGTTCGAAGAAGGTCGGGGGAAGTAGAAGAGGTACCCGGCCTCAGGCGAGGGAGTACCTACTAATACGTACGCGAGGGAACGAAGGCGGGGATAAGTATCAGAAAGAAGGGCCGGGAGCAAGAACCATGCCCTGGCCCTATAGTGGTTGCGGTTAGCTTAGAATCCGCCGACAACCCCCTCTTCGCAGTTGGGCAGGACCGTGTCGTCGAAGTCCGCCGCAAACGTGTCGGAGCCGGCGCCGCAGTCGAGCACGTCGCTCCCTCCGACACCCGTGGGTCCCAGATCTTGGCCGTCTACGTGGTCGTCACCGTCGCCGCCGAAGAGCTGGTCGTCGCCGGCGCCACCCTCGACCCTGTCGCCGCCACGGTTACCCTCGACCGAATCATCCCCCGAACCGCCTCTGACCAAGTCGTCGCCGAGATTGCCTTCGACCGAGTCTTTCCCGGACCCACCGTAGACGGCGTCGTCACCGTTGTCGCCCGTCAGGAAATCGTTGCCGCCCAAGCCGCGTATCAGGTCGTCGCCACCCAAGCCGTGGCGGCCTTCGTCAGCAGGGGTCCCGATCATGGTGTCGTCGCCGGGGGTGCCCCAGCAGCTCCCCGCGCCGCATTCGAAGGCCAGCGCCACGCCGCTGGCCGCGACCAGCGCGAGCGCCATAGTTGTCAGCAGGAACATCGCTCGTCTCACCCGCACTCTCCTTCCCTTTCTGCCAGTCTTCATGACCACACATAGAGAGAGTAGTGGGCGGCGACGAATTCGCGATGAATTTATGGCGCGGGTTCGACCGACAACGTTTCCGGCGTGAGGCACGATGCAGTCGTCACTGCCCGGTGTTCGCTCCCTACTTCTCTAGCATCCTACGCAGCTCCTCCGCCTGCTCTAAAGCCGCCCTCGCCTCCACCTTAGCCCTCGTGCCAGCGTACCAAGCAGGGGTGTCCTGAGTAAGGCGTTGGTTCTTCTACAACGAAAGTCCTAGAAAGAAACCCATCCTTTGCCCGATGGGTCGCCCTCGCGTCGGGCCGCCGGCCCTGCCATGAATAAGTACCGTCTCGCCAACCTTCACCTCCAACCGCCGCACGATGGCCTCGTAGGCCGTGCCCCCGGATAGCGGCACGGCGGCGGCCTCCTCGTGCAAGAGCGAGGGAGGCTAGTTCGCCACGATGTCCGCCCTCGCGACGTGATACTCGGCGTAGCCGCCGTTCGAGTTGGGATCCAAGACCTCCAGTGTATAGTACACCTCGTCGCCGGGCGCGAGGTCCGTGACGCTCGCCCTGACCTCCTCGACGACGCCCCGGACGTCCGAGCCGAGAATGATCTGGGTCTCGAGGCCCAAAGCATCGCCGCTGGACCGGAACTTGGCGTCTACGAGGTTGGTGCCTGCGGCGACCCGCACCAGTACCTCTCCTGGTCCAGGCTGGGGCCTCTCGGTGTCGCGCTCCTCGAAGCGATCCGGCGCCCCGAACTGCGGCGTGGCCATGGCCCGCATGTGATGTCCTTTCCTCGAAGCGATAGCATCGTCCACTAGTTGCCCGCCCTGCTGCACCCACAAACGGGCGCCCAGAACGGTTAGAATGTCCTACGACGAACAGCGGGAGCAGGAGGAAACCGTATGCCGGAGAAGGAGCGACCAGAGGCGGCGCAGGACCTGACCGAGGCGTTCGGCGAGCCCTACCGGAGGGTGATGCAGACCGCCGTGGACACCCAGCAGAGGAACGTCCAGCTCGCTCAGGGGTGGGTCGAGGGCCTGACAGGGGTACTCGAGAGCCAGGCTGAGGCAAATCGGGCGCTCACCAGGGCGATGGAGTCCTACGTAAACGTCGTCGAGGAGGCGGTCCGGAGCCAGGAGCGGACCAGCCGCGCCCTCACCGAGAGCTTGGATGCCTATAAGGACGTTATCGAGCGGACCACGAGCCTGCAGGAGAGGAGCACGAACCTGGTCGAGGGCTTCTTCGGTGACGTGACCACCGAGTTGCGGGAGGGGATGCAGAACAGCCAGGCCGTAGCCCAGGGGATGATGGAGGGCTCGCAGAAGCAGATGGAGGCTTTCCAGAAGCTTCTGGCCGAGGCGATGGATTCGTACATGAACCTCCTGAACGCGCCCTTCGCCCTCTACCAGAAGAACCTGGAGGCGCTCGGGCGCCAGGGTGAATAGAGCCAACCCCGACCGGGTATATCCAAATATGCAACTAATAGTGCGTCAAGCGGGAAAATCGGGCGCGGTGTCTGCGCCTGAAAGAGGAGGTAGAAAATGCAAATTAGCGAGAGAAACCTGGAGGTCAGGAACCTGATAGGAGGCGCCTGGGAGGAGCGCGACGGGCGCGAGACCGAACCTGTCTACGACCCCGCCACAGGCGAGGTCATAGCAGAAACCCCCCTCTCCACCGCCGAGGACGTCGACCGGGCCGTAAAGAAAGCCAAGGAGGCCTTCCCGGGCTGGTCCTCAACGCCTGTCGTGGAGCGCGCCCGCATCCTCTTCCGCTTCAAGGCGCTCTTGGAGGAGCACTTCGAAGAGCTGAGAGATCTCGTCACCCTCGAGAACGGCAAGGACGCGAAAGATGCCGCGGGCGAGGTCAGGCGTGGCATAGAGGTGGTGGAGTTCGCCTGCGGGATGCCAACGCTAATGATGGGTGAGACGGTCAGGGACGTGGCCAGGGGGATAGACAACGCGTCCTACCGCTATCCCTTGGGGGTAGTTGCTGCAATAACGCCTTTCAACTTCCCGTGCATGGTGCCGCTGTGGACGCTGCCCATCGCCATAGGGGCTGGCAACACCTACATCCTCAAGCCTTCAGAGAGGACGCCGCTCTCTGCGGTGAAGCTTGGGGAGTTGATCAAGGAGGCCGGTCTACCCGAGGGGGTCTTCTCGATAGTCAACGGGGCAAGGGAGGCGGTTGACGCCATCCTGGAGCACCCCGGCATTAAGGCGGTCTCGTTTGTCGGGAGCCAGCCGGTGGCCGAGCACGTCTACACACACGGGGCGGCGCACAAGAAGAGGGTGCAAGCGCTCGCTGGGGCGAAGAACTCCATGATCGTGATGCCAGACGCAGTACTCGAGAAGGCTGTGCCCAACATCATCTCCTCCTCCTACGGCAACGCAGGGGAGCGGTGCCTCGCAGGAAGCGTCCTCGTCGCTGTCGGCGAGGTGGGAGACAGGGTCGTTGAGGCGGTAAAGGAGGCGGCCCAGGCTATGAAGGTCGGACCCGGCTATGAGCCTGAGAGCGAACTCACCCCCATGATCCGGAACTCCCACCGCGAGAAGGTTAGGAGCTACGTAGACTTAGGGGAGAAGGAGGGTGCTGAGGTCGTCCTCGACGGCAGAGAGCCGCCAAGGGAGGAAGGCTTCTTCTTCGGACCGACCATCCTCGATAGGGTTGATGGGGCTATGCGCGTGGCGCGCGAGGAGATCTTCGGACCGGTGCTCTCCGTGGTGAGGGTTGGCTCTTTGGATGAGGCCATAGAGTTCACCAACGGCTCGCCCTTTGGGAACGCCTGCTCGATCTACACCGAGAACGGGGCTTCGGTGAGACACTGGAGGGAGAATATAGAGGCAGGGATGCTTGGCGTGAACATAGGGGTCGCCGCCCCTATGGCCTTCTTCCCGTTCAACGGCGTGAAGAACTCCTTCTACGGGGACCTGCACGCCACCGGCAAGGACGGGGTGAGGTTCTTTACCGAGAATAAGGTCGAGATCACCCGCTGGCTCTCCGAGCCGGGGCCAGAAGACGCCGTACGGCGCCCCGTCGAAACCGGAGCGTAGGCGCCCTCCAATCTGCACACCGGGGAGCGATCTCTTTGGATCGCTCCCCGCTTTTTGGGGTAGGGGGCCACACAATTGTAACGCGCTGGTAAAAAACTTTAAAAAAATCTACCAAAAATAGATGCTTTTGTGGCAAGAGGCGGGTACAATGGCGGGCGACGCGACCGAGCGTTCTTGGAGGGGGGCTTATGCGTCGTATCATAACCGTTGTGTTGGCGGCTGCATCCGCCTTGACTCTCGTCTTGTTTACAGCACTTGCGGCTGGTGCGCAGGCCAACACCTCGGAGCAGTACAGGGGCGAAGACCCGGCCTTGCAAGAGAGCACCACGGGGTCCCTGAGCACCGAGGCGACTACGCCGGTGGTTTCGGGATCAGACGGCTCGGTCTCTGAGGGTTCTGCCGGTAGAGAGCGTGCGTCCGCAGAGGAACTCTCCAACATGGTGCCGCCCGAGCCCTATTCGCAGGTGGTCGACAATGCGTCACGAGAGCGGTTCCTGGGGGAGGGCTGGGAGAGTGGTCCTGGGGACGTGCCGGCTTACGGTGGGGATTACAACTACCGTGAACCGTCGGCAGACGCTGCGGCAGCGCATTATAAGGTGAAGATACCCGAAACGGGCTACTACACCGTATACGCCCGCTGGCCCGCTCAGCAGACCAACAACACGGCGACCCGCTTCGGCATAAGCACAACCTCCGGCATACAGTGGGTTGAGGAAGACCAGCAGAGGGATGGAAACATGTGGATCAGACTCGGCGCGTTCGAGATGGAGGCTGGCGACACATACGCCGTGCAGGTATCTCCCAGCTCGCAGGATCAGGGGCAAATAATCGCCGACGCCGTGATGGTTATCAGGGGCACCCAGGTCGCGCCCCCGGAGGATGGCGCGGTCGTGAGTAGCGAGTCGTTAAGGGCGAGTAGAGGCGGAGGCGCCAGCAGCAAGGCTATCGTTAAGATGGCCAGGAGGCACATCGGCACTAAGTATGTCAGATCCGGTCCGGGACCATGCAGGTCTATGCGGGCTGAGGATTGCTCCTGTCACACCAAGGTTGTCTTCAGGAAGTTCGACAGGCGGCTGCCCGACAACCCGATCAAGCAGGCGAAGTACGGACACAGGATCACAAGAAAGAGCAACCTTCGCCCCGGCGATTTGGTGTTCTTCAAAGAGGGGAGAAGCAGAGTCATAACCCACGTGGGAATTTATGCAGGTGGGGGAGATATCGTCCACGCCTCCAGCTATTGGGGCAGGGTGGTCGAGAGACCGATGCGGTACGTCGACGGTTTTGTCTTCGGGAGTAGGCTGAAACCGCATTGAGTCTAAGGTGACGTAGATTTTCCTGGGAGGCCCCCGAGGGGCCTCCCTCTCTCGTGGTATGTTGCCAGTTCGAGATCGGCTGCGGCCCGACTTTGTGCTGGCCCCGCGGCCTGCACCGCGGCATGCACCTGTTATGGGTCTCGCACGAACAGACGTGACCCACCGGCCATCAGGGGTCGGATAGCGTTGTTCGGCTTCGGACCTTTCTAGGCTCCGGGCAGGTAGAGGTAATAGGGCTTGGGCTCGAGTGTGAGTCCGGCTTCCTCGGCGATCTGTAAAGTCTCCGGTTTCTGCGGGGCGAGGCCGGACAGGAGCGCATCGGTGAAGGACTCGGGCTGCACGTAGCGGACGACGGTCGCACCGTCTACGCCCGCGAGGTCCTCGGAGACCTTGGCCGCCTCGTCGAGGCCGCCGAAGGAGTCGACGAGGCCGAGCTCTTTGGCCTGCTCGCCAGAGTAGACGCGGCCGTCGGCGATCTCGCGCACCCTCTCCTCGGGGAGGCCGCGGCCCTTCACGATTACCTCGACGAACTCGTCGTATGACTCGTCCACTATGGACTGGAAGATCTCGCGCTCCTCGGGCGTGAGGTTCCTGAAGGAGGATCCCATGTCCTTGAACTCGCCGCTTTTGATCACCTCCTGCTTGATACCGTACTTGTCGGCGAGCTCCGAGAAGTTGGTGAGCGAGAAGATTACGCCCAGAGAGCCCGTGAGGGTGGTCTCATTGGCGACTATCCTGTCTGCCGCGGTGGAGATATAGTAGCCACCCGAGGCTGCGACATCTCCCATGGAGACGACGACCGGCTTGCCTGAGGACTCCTTGAAGTCGAGGATGCTCTGTTGCATCTCGTCGCTCGCCGTTACCCCGCCGCCAGGAGAGTTGACCTCGAGCACGACCGCCACGACGCTCTCATCGTCCGCCGCCTGCCTGAGGGCGTCGGCGAGCCCTTCGGGGGTGACCGGGGGCTGGGTGCCTGGCACGGTGCTGTCGGCCGAGGCGATGGTGCCTACCACAGGCACGACGGCTACCTTGTCGGGGCCCTCACCGGAGACGTACTCCTCCTCATAGGCCGCAGCCGACGCGCTCGGGCCAGCGGTGCCCAACGCCAGGATGGCCACCACGAGGCCGACGGTCAGGACCAGCAGCCCCAGAGCAACCAGCCCGCCGACGACGAAGGGCCACCTGCGTCGCCGCCTCCGCCCCCCGGCGCCGTCTTCCCCTGAGTTCCCCGGCTCTCTCTGCGCGTTGCTCCCTGGATCCAAACTGTTGCCCTTTCCTGCTCGGCTCCTACTGTGGCCCGTTGTATGCGGGGGATACGCCTCCGTATACGCTTACTCCGAGGAGCACGCCTATCCTCACGAGGACCACGTCTACGAGGATTATAAGGCCGAGGCAACCAGCGCACGAGACGGCGCACGACCCCGCGGACTCGCCGTGGGCAAGTACTTTAGGGAGGCGAAGCTTGAGGGGGCGAACCCGAGAAAAACGAACCTGTCCGACGTGAACCTCATAAACGCACGCCTCGACAGTGCTGACCTGCGTGGCACGATCATGTACGTGCCGCCCCTGTACCTTGGCGAGAATGTCTTTCCCGGCAATACCGTTTTTCCTAGCGACAGACTCCCTGATACCGTCACTAACGGGGCGAGGTTTGACGGTGCCAAGTACGACGACTCCATTATGAGTGCCTAACAAAACCTTGCCGCGCCGGCTTAGAGTGCATGTTGACCATGTCCAAAGCACCCGCCATCGGGGCTTTCGCCTTCGCTGAGACCGGCGCGGACAAGCGCGAAGGCTGCCCACCGGGCCACCTCTTCGGCCTCCTTAGCATTCAAGTCGCATACGTCGCGCAGCACCACCAGCGACTCTATCCCGACGCAAAGGCACATGGCCGCCACCAGCCGTTCGAAGCTCTCCTCATCCATCCATTTCCGTGCCGGCTCTAGTGCGTTCCTTATCCAGCGCACCCGCCGGCCCGCCCGTATGCTGCCCGCTTCCTCCTCATGCCCTATCGACTCGCCCGGCGGACGCTCTAGGCCACGCCTAAGGATGGTGCGGTAGGCCGCCTCATGCGTGATGTTCGACGACCATATCGTCGTGAATGCAGCTCCGAGGCGACTCTCCAGGTCCTTAGGCAGCGCCTCGTCAGCCAGCGCCGCCTCTAGGTCAGGCACGATGACCTCGGCAAGCAGCGACTCCTGCGTGGGGAAGTAGCGGTAGGCGGTAGCACGCGAGACGCCCGCTGCGTCAGCCACCTCGGTGACCGACGGCGAAGCGCCCTCGCGCACGAGCCGGGTTGCGGCATCGATCATCGCCCCTCGGGTGCGCCGCCGAACGTTGCTGAAATCCCTCTCTTTCTTCTCTTGACGGGGTGCGTCCATAGGAGTAGTATACGGCCATGTCAAATTGAGACACCTGTCTCAAACAAAGAAGAGTAGTGATCATCACCGCTGGAGAGAAGGAGGACCACCATGAACACCGACGCTCAGTCCGCCACGCTGCGCCCGTACGCCCGCAGCGCCGAGCCGGGCAACTCGTTCTGGTACGTAGGCCAGCTGATGAGCGCCCTCGCCGAGGGGGAGGATACCGGGGGAAGGCTAACAGTGTACAAGATCCTCTTTCCCCCCAACTCCGGGCCGCCCTTGCACGTCCACGAGCGCGAGGACGAAGCCTTTTATGTACTGGAGGGCGGCCTGAACGTCCGGATGGGCGATGAGGAGCACGAGGCCCCGGCCGGGAGCTTCGTGTACCAGCCGCGCGGCATCCCGCACACCTTTAGGTCCTCCAGTGACGGCGCTAGGGTGCTGTTGTTCGTGGTACCGAGCGGGTTCGATGGTTACTTCCGGGCGTTGAGCCGACCGGCGGAGGCGATGACTTTGCCGCCGCCTGTGGGTCCGCCGAGCCCGGAGCAGATGGCGGCGATGGAGACTGCCCTCGCAGAGCACGGCGTCACCTTCGTGCGCGAGGGATAGGGACGCTCAAAACAGGCTTCGGCTCCCAGGAGTCTGCCCAGGTGGAGCTAGAAAGGGACCCGAGCGACCCCTCCAACCTCGACGTAGACGATGATGGCGAGGCGTGCGAGGACTTTGACTACGGCACCTCGAGAACGATCCTGCACGGAGGCGACGCTGGCGGGCAGAGCACGGCTGAGGACGCGAAACGAGCGGGCAAACAATCCGCCGACGCTGGCTTCGCCCGGTGCGATTTCTTCTTACACGTAGTCAGGGATGATCAGGGCAATGTGCGCTACCAGTACCGCGCCGACGAGCTTATCGTGCGGCGCTTCGAGCAGTACCTCTTCTAAGGATGTCCTCCCCAACACATCGTGAATAGGAAGCTCCCTGACACCGGCGGTCTCTCTCCGCTGCTCGTGCTAGACTCCCTGGCTGTCGCGCTCGTCGGAGCGGGGATCGAGGTGGCTCAGAGGCGGTAGAACTCGGCCTAGAAGTCGCCTAGTACGCCGACACGAGGGCTACAGTGGAGACGCGGGCGGCTTTGAGCAGGTGAAGGAGCTACGCCGGGTGTTAGAAGAGCTAGCAGCCTCAGAGGCCACGCATGAGCCGCAGCAGGAGGAGCGCCGAGGGTGGTTTAGGAGGTTCTTCAGGTTTTAGCAAGATTTCGGTCTTTCTTCGGAAGGCCGAGGGTAGCGCTTGGAGGAACCCAGCAACCTCTTGCTATAGATGTTTTATCCCTCTATGTGCAGGGTACATACATAACTCGTAAGACGCGACCACTACGAGGAGGTTTTAGTAGTGGCCACAACCACTGGTACTGAGCAGATGGAAAGAACTGCTGAGACAACGGTGAGGACCGCACAGCAGGGTACCAACATCACGCTGGACTACACGGTCAAAGCTCAGGAGATCAACGCCGAAATCCTGCGAAAGACGGCCGAGGTTTGGATCGAAGGGTTCCGTAAGCAGACAGAGCTCACCCAGCAGATGGCGGAGGAAGTCTTCAAGACGTCTGGGGATGAAGGTCAGGCTCCTGAGAACTTTTTCCGGCAGTGGGGCTTCCCGTTCTGGTGGGCGCCGCACGATCCGTTCACCTTTTGGCGCGAGTGGACGCAGGCGGTGCAGAAGACCACTTTGGACACCCAGAGGTCGATTACCGAGCAGACGTCCAACGTTAACAGAAACAAGCGCTCCTAGAGAAGGTAGATACTAAAGTCTCTAAGCACCTCCGTAGGAAGGGCCGGGGTTTCGCCTTGGCCCTTCTTCGTGCCTGAGCAGCATCAGGAGTGAATCTTCTACTATCCGCCACGATGCATACTTATCCAACATCGCTCCATGTGGTGTTGACTTCTATGCTCCACATGTTCGTGACAGCGTTCCACGAACTCCTTGGGGCCCGTTCTATTCGGGATCCTGCATACAGACTTCCGAGAACACCCCTTCCAGGCACTTCGGTGAATAAGGCAAGAAAAAGGGCCGAGGCTATGACGCCCTGGCCCTGGTACTCGTCGGTCTGAGGTCTAACCTGCAGCTTCGGCCATGGGGGCTGGAGGCTGCTCAAGTGCCACAGGGAACGGCACTAAGAAGGTTCGTTGGCCAAAGGGCGATTCACTCGGT
>Ga0126308_10000590_pt1 | contig 12499 bp, 9 predicted proteins | sample Plot55_FD_92533 | JGI IMG/M metagenome (GOLD analysis project Ga0126308, IMG submission 92533) | Serpentine soil microbial communities from UC McLaughlin Reserve, CA, USA - Plot55 | ecosystem: Environmental > Terrestrial > Soil > Grasslands | place: USA: UC McLaughlin Reserve, Lake County... | reverse complement strand
CAGACGCGCGGCGACGCGTCCGCCCTCGTCGAAGAGCGGATCCGGGCGTGAAGATCGGTCTCGCGATCCGCGACGTCCGCGACGCGGAGACGGAGCTCGCGGAGGAACTGGGACGCATCGGCGAACGCCACCGCGCCGACCACGACGTCTATCACCTCAGCCGCACCCTGGCTTCCTTGCACCGGTCGAACCTCGAGACGCTCGCCCCGTTCGGCGAGCTGCGTCCGCTGGTCGGTCCCTTCCCGCGTCCGATCGTCCGGCTCTCGGGTCCGGACGTGCTCCTCGAGGACGCCGCCCGGGCCCTGCCCGACGGTGCCGCGAGACCCGAGGCGATCGCAGTCCGCTTGCGTCGTGCGGGTGTCGAGCTCAGCTGGGGCGCACCGGACGTGCTGCCGGACGCCGCGGCGTTCATCCGCCTGTGCCACTCTCGGGGTGCCTCGGCGGTCGAGCTCGTACGCGCCGATCCGTCGCTGTTGACGGAGCTGCAACTGGGAGCGTTCTTCCACGCGTACTGGCGCAGGCGCGTCTTGCGACACGCCGCCTGCCGCCTGCCGCTGACACGGGCGCTCCGGCGCCTCCACGGAGTCGGCATTGGCCTCACCTCCGATCTCGCGTTCTGGGCCGGCGCTCGCTCCGTCGCCTCGACCGCGGAATGGGAACGGCTCACGCGCAGCTCGTACGTCGTCTTCTACTACCACCGCATCGGCGTCGGCGGATGGCCGGGCCAGGAGCATCTCGACCTTCATTCGCGGCGGTTCGAGCGGCAGCTGCACCTGCTGCGGCTGCTCCGCTTTCGCGCGCTCACGCCCGACGAACTGCTGGCGTTCCACTCCGAGCCGCGTGCGACGCTTCCGCGCCGCAGCTACGTTCTCGCCGCCGACGACGCGCTACGTGACGCCGTCTCTGCGTTTCGCCGCCATGCCGATCTCCACCCGCAGGTGTTCGTCAACACGTCGGCGGTCGGCGGCAGTCCGCGGTGGGCATTCGGGCAGCACGTCGCGAGCTGGGAGGAGCTCAAGGAATTCGAATCAGCAGGGGGCGTTATCGGCTCGCACTGTCGGGGCCACCCCCGCCTTGCCACGCTCGATGCCGAAACGCTCGGAGAAGAGCTTTCGGGCTCCCTGCACGATCTTGAGGCGCATTCCGTGGTTGCGCCGCCACTGCTCGCGTATCCACACGGGAGTTACGATGAGCGCGTGCGGATGGCGGCGGCGGCGGCGGGCTACCGGGCCGCCTTCACCACGGAACCGGGACGGAATGGAGCCGGCATCGACGCCTACTGCCTCCGTCGGATCGGCCTCAAAGATTGGGATGGTCCAGCCGCTCTTGTCTGGAAGGCCGCGACAGGTGAGTTGCTGCCCCGAGTGTGGGAAGGCCTGAGGCTGCGACTCAACAGCGCACGATCACGCTTGCAGACTCGCCTGTAGGGTCTCCGGACGTGTCGCGGCTCCAAACGAATCCGGCACGGCTGCTCCCGATCGGATCCGGGCGCGCGTCGGATGCCTCATTGACGCGTGGCAGCGTCCTCTCGAATCCGTTCGACTCGGCGAAGCTCCACCCCTCGTCGCAGAAGGGGATACGCTGTCCTCGTCGCTCCAGCTCCGCTCGGCTCGACGGACCTCCAAACCCCGCCGCGTCGACTCGACGTGCGTTCTCGACATGCGGCCGAACTCATCCACCTGGCTAGCGAAACAGACCAACGTTTTTCCGCGAACCTGGGTGTGTTTCACGGTTCTTGCGGATCCGGGCGCCAACGTCTTCTACAACAGGGAATGTCTGGTAGGAAATGGGTCTCGCTTTTCAAAGTGCATCGGAGTGCGGCCTGAGGCCGCGCAGTACCAGACTGCCCTCGTGTCCCTGAAGCCCGAGCGATAGCCGACTACGCGGCCCCGCCAAGTGCGTCCGACGGGATTGAAGAGGTACGCGACGATGATCCGGCGAGAGCGGGTCCCCGTCATCATGTGTACCTGGAAACGCATCGAGCGGCTGCCGCGTACGCTCGAGATGCTCGCTCAACAAAGCACCCCTGTCACACTCTACGTCTGGAACAACAACCGGCGGCAGGCGAAGCAGGTCGACGCCTCTCTGAAGCGCAGTCACATTCCGGCGCAGTCAATCCACTGCAGCCGCAACATCGGCGGCTTCGGCCGTTTCTACCTCGCGCGTGATCTTGCCGACCCTCACGACGCTGTCCTGTTCATCGACGACGACGAGGACTTCGGTCAGTCGATGGTCGCGGATCAGCTTGAGAGCTTCGCGCCCCAATCGCTTGCGGGGTGGTGGGCGTTTACCTACCGGCCAGGGGCGCGCAGTTACGGAGAACGGGACCGCGTCCACACGCCGCTCGAACGCGCCGATACCGTCGGCACCGGCGGAATGATCGCTGATGCCAGCATCTTTACGGATCGCGGACTCTTCCGTTGCCCGCGTCGCTATTGGTTCTGTAACGATCTCTGGCTCTCGTACTACGCGAGCCACGTGCGCGGTTGGCGGCTTCGTCGATCGTTTGCCGACTTCAAGTTCGAGTCCGACGGACTGGACATAGATCTGACGCTGGGGACGAAGAAACTGAGGGCTTTTCGATACCTGAAACGGCGTGGGTGGAGTGTTGGTTCGATTGGCTGCTAGAGGCTTGATGTGATTCAGCGGCCGTCATAGGCGGCGAGGGCAAGTGCTGGGCGGCCGCTGAGGGGGTTGAGCAGCATCCCGATCGTGAGCGCGAGGATTCGTTGCGCGATTCGGACGGCGAGGCCGGGGATGTGGGTGCGGCCCCCAGAGGCCCTTGTCGGCGACCACCACGCCGGCCGCTGCTGCACGACCGAGATCACCTCGACCAGGCCGGGCAGCCGCCGGTGGGTACTGCGACTGCTTGGGCAGGTGCGGAAACCAGCCCGGAAACACCCCCCTCGACCAGGTCGAGGAACTGCCGGTCGGAGCTGAACCCAATCGCCGCCTGCGCGACCGCGAGCGGGACCAGCTCCGCGTCTGTCGTAAGCGGCGGGCAACTCCGCGCAGGGACCGGATACTCGTCCGCGAAGACATAGGCTGCAACAACAAGGGCTTGTCATCTCGAGCTCCGATCTCGAGCGGACAAAAGGACTAGAAGCCCTGCGTCTCTCAGCCGCGGGTCCCTGCCGACCCGCCGACTCTTTAACCTCTAGCTGGAACCTCGAGCGCCATGCCGCTGAGGTGCGCCAGGACACGGCTCGCTGCACGGCGCCGATGACTCCGAAAGCTCGGTGGTGACTACCGCGCCAGCCTTGATCGGTGGTCCGACACCGCGCCGCCAGCCGATCAGGCCGATGTATCTTCTCGCGTTCAACCACTCGGCGCGCAGTCGACGGCGCAGCCGCTCCCGAAGGTGACGCGGAGCGTTTGTGGGGGCTGATGGCTGCTGCCCCTCGAGCGTCACTCGCTCATCACCGCGGAAGAACGTCCTCAGCCGCTTCCGACTGGCGAACAAGGGGTCACGGCTTCTCAAGGAATGGACCCTACTCCCACAACCGTCCAAACTCGGGCGGCTTGTGGTCGTGCGAGGGTTCGAATAATCGGGAGCGGTTGTTGGAGAGCGGGCACGAAGGAGATCCAGAGAATAATCATCTTCGCAAAATCCTTACGGGCGAGCCGCTTTCGATGAACGTGAAATCTACCTTGCTTGGGAAGGTGGCGGATAATACGGACTTCCGGCATGCCAGACCTTTTAGACCCTCGAGAATGGTAGCCCGATAACCGGCCTTGCGGACGTCACGGACGTAGGTGTACGGATACGAGGTTAGCTCTACGGCGGGCGCGTAAGCGCTTGTCTCGATGTTCGCTTTGTATTCGACGATTCTGATCTCGGATCGACAACTGTGGTGAGGTAGGACCGAGTCTCGTCATCCGAGGCGTTGTCCCCGACCACGATCTCGCAGGTGGCAAAGCGAGGCCCGCAGCAGGACGTCGTCAGCACAGCGCTTGAGAAGGTGCGCGCGGTGGTGCGTGACGACAATGACCGCGATCACGGGCGCGAGACGTTATCCCTACTTTGCGAATTCCCGGTTCGTTGTAGCGCCGTCAGATGACGGAACGAAATCAGCCTGATTCCGAGCCGTTCGATTGCCCCCCGCACGCGGCTGTCGCAGAGCGTTTGGACCTCGCGGACGCGTTCTCGCCTGTACCACAGCTTCAGCCCGTCTGGGTATCCGGGGTGACAGCACAGCTCCGTCACTCCGATGGAAACTCGTTCCAAGATTTCAATCAGAGCGTCGGTTGAGATCGCCTCCGGCTGCGGCCGACCGTCGCCATCGTGACCGTAAAAGTCGCCACAGAACCGAACCTGGGGCGCAAAGTGGCGAAGCGGCGCATCGATCTCCTGCGCGACCTCGACGAAGATCGACCGCAGAGACTCGATCCGGTGGCGGTGGTGGTGCGAGTCGAGGTGGGTGGGGTCACGACCGCCGAGTCGACGGAACTCCTCGAGCTGCTCGCCGACATCGGCGGCCACCGCGGCGCGCAGCGCCTCCTCCGTCCGGACGCGCGACCACGGCCGCCTGCGCACGCGCCAGTCCCGGAGCTCGACGTGCAGGCCCAGCCCCAGCTCCGGATGGGCGCGCGCGTACTCTCCCGCCGAGGCGGCCGCCTCCCCGCGGACCATCAGGCTCGCGCTCGTCACGATGCCGTGCTCGTGAGCCTCGACGATCCCGTCGTTGACGCCGGAGGTCGCGCCGAAGTCGTCGGCGTTGACCACGACCCACCGGCCACCCCCCGCACCGACCTCGTCGCCCGACGTGGAGGGCCGGTCGCTCACGAGCTCCTCGCGCACAAGACGCCGTCAGTCTTGCGGATACGCTGCGCCGGTGCACCCGCGACGGAGACCCGCCGTCTCGCCTCTGCCGCCCGTCGAGAGTTGAGCGTCACAGAGCAACCTCGGGGAGCCGAGGCGCCGCGCCGGCGGGTACTCGTGTGCACCCCCTTTACGCCGCGGCTCGACGCCAGGCACGGGGGAAAGGCGACGGCGCAGCTCCTGCTTCGGCTCGCGGAGCGGAACGACGTAGCGCTGCTCTGCTTGCGCGCCCCGGACGAAAGCCCGGTCGACCCTCGGATCGCGTCGCACAGCGCGCTCGTGGAAGAGATCCCGTTGCCCGGCAACAGCCGCGTTCCGCGCCATCTGGTGTGGGGATTCGGCGTGCTTCGCGGTCTACCGCCCTGGGCGACCGACTGCCGCAGCGGGGAGTACCGCTCGGCGCTCGAGCGTCTGCTCGAGGAATGGCGCCCCGACCTCGTCGAGATCCACCTGCAGGTGATGGCGCAGTATGTGCACAGTTCCGCCGGACGGAACGTCCCGAGGATCCTCGTCGACTACGACCCGGGCTCGGCATGGGCAGGCGAGCTTCTCGGTATGACGACGGGCCTGCGGCGCCTCGTGCGCCGGCTCGAAGTCGCCGCCTGGCGACGGTACGAGCGAGCGACGCGCCCCCGTTTCGATGCCATCGTCGTATTCGCGGAGCGCGACGTCGCAGCGGTGGAGCCGAGCGCCGGTGGAGCGGCACTCCTCAGGGTTCCGCTCGCCGTCGACGTTCCCGCACGGCCGCTGGATCACGAAGGTGTCGAACCGCCGACAGTCGTCTTCGTCGGAGGCTTCGCGCACCACCCGAACACGGATGCTGCTCTGTGGCTCGCGCGCGGCGTCTTTCCACGGGTGCTCGAGCGAGTTCCGGACGCCCGGCTGCAGCTCGTCGGACACGCGCCCGGCGAAGAAGTCCGGCAACTTGCTCGGGGCCGGGTGTCCGTGCACGCCTCCGTGCCCGATGTCACCCCGTACCTCGACCGGGCGGCCGTCGTCGTGGCGCCCATCCGGATCGGCGGGAGCATGCGAATGAAGGTCCTCGAGGCGCTCGCGGCGGGGAAAGCGCTCGTGGCTACGCCACGCGCAGCCGAAGGCGTCGACGCGACACCGGGTGCCCATCTCCTGGTCGCGGAGACGGAGGACGAGCTCGTCGACGCTCTTGCCGACCTGCTGCTGGACCGGGAGCGGCGCCGGGCACTCGGCGCGAGCGCGCGTGCCTGGGCGGAGCAGAGCCTGGGGTGGCAGCGAGGCGTTGAGGCATTCGAGCACCTCTACGACACCCTGATCGAGACCAAGTAGTGCGGCTTGTGGCGTATACGGACAACGTCGAGCGGGGCGGCGCCGACCTCAGCATGTCACACGTGCTCGCGCGCCTCGACCCCGCGATAGACGTCACCGTGGTCGGCGTTTCGCCGGAGATCGTGAGGTGGGTGGCAGACGCGCGGCCGAAGGCCGATACGCGCGTCGTGTCACGACCTCGAAGCGGCCACGACCTGCGGAGCCTCACAGCGCACGTCAAGGCGCTTAGGCAGCTCGCCCCCGACATCGTCCATGCAAACCTTGCGAGCCCTTGGTCGTGTCAGTACTGCATTGCCGCCGCGACGGCAGTGGGCGGCGGGTGCGTCGTGGCGGTCTACCAACTCCCGGTCCCGCCGATCAGTAAAAGGCAGTGGCGCATGAAGCGTCTAACCTCACGTGGGGTCGACCGGCACGTGGGCGTGGGCGTCAGAACGTCACGTGAGGTGGAGACGCTCGTCGGCTTGCCGCCCGGCTCGGTCCTCACGATCCACAATGGCGTTCCGGACGACGTGTGTCCACCGGCGCCGCGGCCGCGTCCCGGCCCGCTGATCGGCGCGATCGGGCGACTGGAGCCTCAGAAGGGCTTCGACATCCTGATCCGCGCGCTACGCGAGATCGATGGTGCCACGCTCGTCCTGGTCGGCGACGGGAGCGAGCGCGGGCGCCTCGAGGAGCTCGCTCGCGAGCTCGGCGTCGCGGAGCGGGTCGCCTTCATCGGGTGGAGCGACCAGGTCCGTGGCTATCTCGGATCGTTCGACGTCTTCGCACTGCCGTCACGCTTCGAGGGATTTCCGCTCGCGGTGCTCGAGGCACTACTGGCGCGCGTGGCCGTCGTCGCCGCCGATGTCGGCAGCGTCGCCGAGGCCGTGCGCGACGGCGAGACGGGGCTGCTCGTGCCGGCCGAAGATCCCGTCGCGCTCGCCGCGGCGATGCGGCGCCTCCTGGCGGACGAAGGCCTTCGGCGCCGGCTCGGGGCGCAGGGGCGCCGACTCGTCCTCGATCGCTTCACGGCAGACCACATGACCCTCGCATTCGAGGTCCTGTACCAACAGCTCATGCGTTCGGGCAACCCGCGCATCTGACGGGCTGAGAACGGGGTGCTGGGACCAGTCCTCTTCAGGGGCAGAGCCGGATTCATCGGCAGCCACCTCGTCGAACGTCTCGTGGCGGCCGGCGACCGCGTATCCGCGATCGACGACTTCGACGCGTGACCGCTCCGCGGCCGCTCAAGCGCGTCCCTCACGCGCCGATATCGTAGTTCGGTGCAGACTGAACAGGAGCTCCGGCCGACCGCGGCCCGGACGAGCGCGTCCGACGGACGTAGGGCCTCGGTCCGACGGGCACTACGCTCCCTGCGCTCGTGGTGCGACCTGCTCCTGGCGCTGACGGAGTCGGATCTACGCTTTCGCTACGGTCGCGGCCCGTGGAGGTTCATCCGCTGGCTGTTCGAGCCGGTGGCGCTCGTCGGCGTCTACCTGGTTCTGGTCTCCTTCGTGCTCGACCGTCCTGGTCGAGCGGTTGGACTCAGCCTCACGTGCGCAGTAGTTCCGTTCCAGCTTGTGATGTTGACCATCGGGAACGCAATGTCCGCGCTCGACCTTCGAAGGCCGATCATCCTCAACATGGCCTTCAAGCGGATGCTGATGCCGATCTCGTCGGCCTTGACCGAGAGTACGGGTTTCGGTGCCAGCCTATTTCTGATCGTGGCGATGATGGCGATCTATCGCATCGCGCCGACCTGGAACGTCTTGTGGTTTCCGCTCGTGTTCCTCGTCAATCTGCTCCTGGCGATCGCCGCTGCCTACGCAGGGATCCTGCTCGGCATCTGGCTGCGCGAACTGCGCGCGTTCGTTGTCAGCTTCATACGGATCCTGTTCTTCCTCGGTCCGGGTCTCGTCCCGCTCGCGCAAACGAGCGCGGACGTGCAGACCTTGCTGCGGCTGAACCCAATGACCGGGTTGTTCGAGGCGTATCGGGACGTCTTTCTGTATGGCGACCGTCCGGCCGCTTGGGAACTGCTGATCCCGCTTGCGGCAACGGCTCTGTTGCTCCTGATCTTCGTGCCCATCTACCGCTCCGAGCAGCGTCAGTTCGCGAAGGTGATCTGATGGTCGCGGCCGACGGCGTGGGTGTTCGCTTCTTCTTCAACCGCCACTTGCGCGTGGTGACGTCGGGTGAGGCACGGCTGCGCGGTCGCGGAACAGTCACGTGGGGCCTGCGCGACGTCAGCTTTTCGATCGGTCGTGGAGAGGGAACGGCCCTAATCGGGAGGAGCGGCTCCGGCAAGACGACGCTGCTGCGCGTCCTCGCGGGTGTCTTTGCGCCCGATCAGGGTCGTGTGGAGCTTGATGGGCGCGTCGCTTCCGTGTTGTCGGTGGACGCCGGTCTGCTGGCCTTGCTCACTGGCCGCGAGAATGCGGTGCTGCTCGGGGTAATCGCCGGTCTCTCGCGGCAGGAGGCGATCCGCTCGCTCGAGAACGTGAAGGCGCGCAGTGGTCTTGACGAAGCATTCGAGCGACCGGTGTTGACGTACTCGCAGGGAATGAAGGCCCGACTGGGTTTCGCCGTCGCCGAAGAGACGAACCCCGAGATCCTCCTGCTCGACGAGGTCCACGAGGCCCTCGACCACGAGTTCAGGGATTTCCTGCACCAGCGCGCGATGGAAATCTTGGACTCTGGAGGTGTGGTGATCGCGGCTGGGCACGATCACCCGATGCTGGCGCGCCTGTGCACACGCGCGCTCTGGCTCGAGGATGGGCAAGTCCGGGAGGAGGGCCGGTTTGAGAGCGTCCAGCCGCACTACCTCGAGGCGGTCCACGTCCACGACTAGCCGGCCGGTGGCGCGGGCGTTCGTCGGGATCGGAGCCAACGTCGGAACCCCTCGACGCACCATCACGGCTGCGCTCGACTTGCTCGCGGCCGAGCATGAGGTCACCGTCATCCGGATCTCGCATCTGCGCGAGACGGAGCCCGTCGGGTTCGTGGACCAACCACGGTTCCTGAACGGCGCCGTCATCGTCGAGACGACCCTCTCGCCGCGGAAGCTGCTCGACCGCCTGCTCGCGATCGAGCGCCGGCTGGGCCGGGTCCGGGGTCAAGGACCGCGCTTCGGGCCGCGCACGATCGACCTCGACCTGCTGCTCTACGGCGACGAGGTCGTGGATGAACCGGGGCTGCAGGTACCCCACCCGAGGCTCCACGAAAGGCGCTTCGCGCTGGAACCTCTCGCTGAGCTCGATCCGACCCTCGAGATCCCCGGGCGCGGGCCGGTCCAGACCCTGCTGGCAGGGCTATGATGGCCGGCATGTCGCACCTCGACGAGCTCGACGAGTTCGAGGCCGAGCTCGAGCTCGCGCTCAAGAAGGAATACTCGGCCGTCTTCGGGCTCTTCCGCTACTGCGTGCTGACCCAGGACGCGACGTACCTCTGCAACAAGCTCGACCTCCAGTACGTGCCGCAGCCGAGCTACCCGTTCTTCCACCTGAAGATGGAGGACGTCTGGGTCTGGGACAAGAACCGCCCGACCCGGATCATTCCGCGTGCCGAGGTCTACACCTCGAGCGACGTGACGGTCGAGGAGCTCCGCGGCGAGGGCGACGAGCCGAGCCTCAGCGCCGAGGCGCTGGCCGAGCGCATCGGCGAGTCGCTCGGCTCGGACGACGAGCTCTAGCCCCGCCTAGTCGCCGCTGTCGGGCTCGCCGTCGGCGCCGACGAGGGGCTCCGCGTGCGGGAGCTTGTCGACGATCAGGTAGCGCTCCGCACGCTCGACGACACGCTCGATCTGCTCGTCCTCGTGGCCCGGGACGACGGCAAAGCGGTCGTTTTCCTCCCGCACGTGCTCGTACTCGGCGACCGTCATCGAGACAAGTGCCTCGCAGTCGGGACGGCCGCACTCGCAACGAAAGTCGAGCGAGTGGTCGTCGGGAAGGACCTGGAGCCGCTTGCCGACCTCTTCGATCCGCTCGTTGACCTCGCGGAGCAGAGCTTCGTTCCGTGCGGCGCGCTCTTCCCGGGCGTCCACGGTGCCATCCTAGACTCCTAACCACGCCCCCGGGGCGACGTCTCAATCCGCACATGCGGCGCTTGATGTTCTCGCTCGGATTGCTGGCGGTCGGCGCAGCGATGCTCGCCGCTGCGCAGCTCGCGAGCGCCGGGTTCGGCTTCAGGCAGGGCGGGATCCTCCGCGTAGGGTTCAGCGGCGCCCCCGTCCAGGTCGACCCCCAGCTCGCGTACGTCTCGACGGCCTGGTGGCTGGAGTACGCGACGGCGGCGAAGCTGGTCAATTACCAGGACCGGCCCGGCCAGCCGGGAACGCGGCTCGCGCTTGAGGTCGCATCGCGCTACACCGTCTCGCGCGACGGGCGGACCTGGACGTTCTCCATCCGCAAGGGCTTCCGCTTCAGCGACGGCCTGCCGGTCACGGCCGCGAGCTTCAAGCACGCGATCGACCGCGTGGCGAACCACGACCTCGGCTCGCCCGGCGCGCAGTTCATCACCGACCCGCAGGGCGCGACCATCGTCGGCGCACGCGAGGTGAGCGACGGCCGCTCGCAGCACGTGCGGGGCGTCGCGGCGAAGGGCAACCGACTGGTCATCCACCTGGCGCGCCGCGATCCATCGTTCCTGAGCAAGCTTGCGATGCCGTTCTTCCAGGCGACCTCGGCACGGCTCCCGCTGGGCCGCGAGGTCACCGGCGCCTATCCGTCCGCCGGCCCGTACTTCTTCAGCCGCAACGGCCCGGACCCGCTCACGCAGCTGCGCCGCAATCCGTACTACCGCGGGGCGCGCACGCACAACCTCCGGGGCCTCGACGTGCGGTGGAACCTCGGCGAGGAGCCGGCGTACCAGCAGGTGCAGGCCGGCAGCCTCGACCAGGGCCCACTGCCCGCCGCGCACGTCCGGGAGGTCGCGAAGGCCTACGGGGTGAACAGGACGCGGTTCTGGAAGAAGCCGACGTCCTGTCTCTCGTTCCTGGCGATCAACGACGACCGGCCCCTCTTCAGGAACAACGTCGCCCTGCGTCGCGCGCTGAGCTGGGTGGTGAACCGAAAGGCGTACGCGGGGGCATCCGGCCCGTACGCGCTGACGCCGTGGTCGCACCTGCTGCCCCCGACCTCGCCCGGATCCGTCACCCCGACGAGGCTCCAGCCCTACCGCGGAGCACCCGACCTCAGGAAGGCGCGCCGCCTCGCGGCCGGCCATTTGCGGCGCGGGCGGATCAACATCGGCTATCGCAGCTCCGGGACGATCGGCACGCCCCAGGCGCGGCTGCTGCGCGCCGACCTGGTGAAGCTCGGAGTCGACCCGGCCAGGGTCAGGCTGAAGGCATACGGCGGAGCGGACATCTACGGCGCGATGGGCAAGCGCAACAGCGACCTCGATCTGGGGGTCGGCATGGGCTGGTGCGCGAACACCTCGCCCGTGGACCCGGCCTCGCTCATCCGCGCGGCGCTGGAATCGTCGAGTCTGTTCGGGATCGACAGCGCGAAGTTCACGCGCAGGCTGCAGGCGGCCTTGAAGCTCTCGGGACAGGCCCACTACCGGGCGCTCGGGAAGCTCGACGTCGACCTCATGCAGAACCTCGCCCCGACGGTCGTGCTCGGCGTCTACAACAACCGCTATTTCTTCTCGTCGCGGGTGGACCCGAGGAGCCTCGTCTACCAGAACGTCTACGCGGACTGGAGCATCCCCCGGCTGGCGCTGAAGTAGGCTCGGCCGCATGGCACTCCTGGCGATCGACGTCGGGAACACGCAGACGGTCTTCGGGCTCTTCGAGGGCGACGAGCTTCGCGAGCACTGGCGCGTCGCGACCGAGCGGAACCGCAGCGGGGACGAGATCGGCGCGCTCTACGGCAGCTTCCTCGACCTCTCGGCCGTCGAGGGCATCGCGCTCGCCTCGACCGTGCCGCAGCTGCACCGCTCCTACGAGGACTTCGCCAAGGAGTACGCGAAGGCGGAGCTGCTCGAGCTCGGCCCGGGCGTGCGCACGGGCGTGCCGATCCGCTACGACGACCCGCGGGAGGTCGGGCCGGACCGGATCGCGAATGCGGTGGCCGCGGTCGAGCGCTACGGACCGCCGGCGATCGTCGTCGACTTCGGCACCTCGACGAACTTCGACGTCGTCTCCCCGGACGGGGAGTACGTCGGCGGCGTGCTCGCGCCGGGGATCGAGGTCTCGATGGACGCGCTGTTCGCGCGGGCGGCGCGGCTGTTCAAGGTCGACTTCGCAGAGCCCGAGACAGTGATCGCGAAGAACACGGCCTCGAGCCTGCAGTCGGGGCTGGTCTACGGGTTCGCGGGACAGGTGGACGGCATCGTCGACCGCATCCGCGGCGAGCTCGGCGCCGAGGCGCAGACCGTAGCGACGGGCGGGCT
>Ga0126308_10000589_pt1 | contig 12503 bp, 12 predicted proteins | sample Plot55_FD_92533 | JGI IMG/M metagenome (GOLD analysis project Ga0126308, IMG submission 92533) | Serpentine soil microbial communities from UC McLaughlin Reserve, CA, USA - Plot55 | ecosystem: Environmental > Terrestrial > Soil > Grasslands | place: USA: UC McLaughlin Reserve, Lake County... | reverse complement strand
TACGGATCGGACGGAAACCGTCGAATCAGCATAAATAGGCCGCTTATCCGGACGCAGTAGGACAGGCTAGAATATGGCGATCCGCTTTTGCACGGCGGAGTTCAGGGGTTCGATTCCCCTCGGCTCCACTCTCAAAATATCAAGATGGAGAACTGAGACCGATGCAAGCAGAAAACACGCAGAGGGCACTTCAGGACATCTTAGAAGACCTGCTTGAGTCGACATCCGCGAGTAGGACGACGATTCGCTTGGATGTGCCGATCAAAGACCTTCATCTCGACACGGTTGCAGCTGAGGCCCTCGCGCCCAGCGTCTGCTCGCTCAGGGATGACGTCTCGATTACCAACCTGCGTGAGGTCCCAACGGTCGAGTTTCTAGAGCAGGAGCGTCGTATACTCGTACAGAACGACTGCTTGACGGCTGACCTCGCCGTTCCCCAGAAGCTGATCGACCTCTACGGGGTGAAAGCGCAGATGCTCGGGCCTCTCGTGTGCAACGGTCGCCTGATCGGGGTAGTCTCGGTGCACTACACTCCCGGTCCCCGCGAATGGAGCGACAAGGACGTTGACGCGCTCCGAGAAGCGATCGAGCGCACGCAGCAGGAGCTCGATTCTTGGGGAAGATAAGGGACCGGAGCAAGGAGGAGCCCGCGTCGTCCTGAGGTCTGAGCCGATAGAGCGGACGTGGCTAGATACTGATCCATGTCGTGGCCGACTACGGGCCCGGCGACCTCACTTTCGCCGAGGTTGCTCAGAGCATAAAGCTCCGCTGCCGGACGCCGAGCTAATCTATGCCCCGGTGCCCGCCTTCGCGACGCCCACCGCCGGGTTCTGCGTGGCGCATCTGGGCCTCGATCGAGACCCTCGAACACCTTCGTCTACCAGAACATCGCGCTAGAACATTGCGCTACGCAAGGACAGCCAGGAGGCTCGCGTGGGTAACGAGGGCGAGCGCCTGGCGCTTACGCGGCTGCCTACTGGCGTGCGGGTGGTTACCCTAGTTAGTCGGGGCAAGTCTGTTAGAGGACGCTGCACTCATTCGTCTCTTGTACTCAGAGAACGGGCTCCGGCCCTTTACTCACCCAGCGTCGGGGGAAGGAAGAACACTGCGAACTTCGTGAGTGAGATGTTCTCCGAAGTTCATCCGTGTTTTTGCTCATCTTGCAACTCGTTTGCAACCGCAAAAACACGCAGTATGGGGGATACATAGGAACTCGAAGGGTGGCAGTGTTCTGCTGGCAGCAGAGGTGCATCCGAACGCAAGGAGGATAAAGGCACATGGCCACTCAACCCCAAGCCCCCGACCTGACGGCTATAAAGGAAGGCCAGCAGAAGGCGTGGGCCTCGGGCGACTACGGCAAGGTAGGCGTGACACTGGTCCTCATGGCGGAGATGCTCTGCGAAGCCGTGGACCTACGCCCCGGCCAGAAGGTGCTCGATGTAGCGTGCGGCAACGGCAACGCGGCTTTGGCCGCCGCTCGGCGCTTCGGCGAGGTGGTCGGCGTCGACTACGTCCCCTCCCTGCTGGAGGGAGGAAGGGAGCGGGCACGAGCGGAGGGGTGGCAAGTCGACTTCCGGGAGGGTGACGCCGAGGATCTTCCCTTCCCCGATGCCTCCTTCGACGTGGTGCTCTCCACGCTCGGGGCCATGTTCGCCCCCAACCAGGAGAAGGTAGCTAGCGAGCTTCTGCGGGTGCTGAGACCTGGGGGCAAGATCGGTATGGCCAACTGGACGCCCGACGGCTTCCTCGGCGACTTCTTCCGGACCATGGGCAAGCACGTCCCACCGCCTGCTGGTCTGAAGCCCCCTTTCCTGTGGGGAGCCGAGGAGCGGTTGAACGAACTCTTTAGGGAAAGCCTCAGATCGCTAAGGGCCGAGCAGCGCAGCTTCGTCTGGCGCTACCCGTCGGCCGAGTACTACGTGGAGTACATGCGGGGCTACTACGGCCCTCTGTCCAAAACCTTCGAGGCGCTCGATGCTGAAGGACAGCAAAGTCTGCACCGCGACCTGATTGAGCTGGTTGAGCGCTACAACCGTTCGGGCGACGGGACGGCGGTGTGGCCGGGCGACTATCTAGAGGTGGTGGCGACCAAGCGCTGAGCCGCGAGCAGACTCCCGATAGTCTATTCACCCAAGTGCCTAGAAGAAGTGTTCTCGGAAGTTCACTTTCGGGATCCTGAATAATCTACGAGAGTCGCCCGCAGGATCCTGGATGGCCTCCTCTAGCACAGCCTATCCATAGCCATTAGTCTTGTCACAGATGGATATGGCCCTCCGGCAGGTTAGGCTTCGTAGCTGGAGAGTTGCTCGCTCAGTGGTCCCGGTGGTGGATCGTTGAGGTCGACACCAGTCACATCAGCAAGGCGCTGTTTGAACCATTGGTCGAACTCATCCTGAGACTGCGAGAACATACTAAGCGCATTGGCGAAGTCGGGACTCTCTATGTAGGCGAGCAGGAGGTCTCCGTGCGGCGTCTGCTGTAGATGCCAAGACTCCTTGAGGATATTTATGCGTTGCTCGGAAGCGGCATAGGCGCTCTTGCGCTGGGTCTCCAATTCCTCGAAGAAGGCGCGGGCGTCTTCTGTCTTGTCTGCCAACACCGACAACGAAAAGCACACTTCGTCCATAATTATGCTCCTCTCGGCTCCCTTGCAGCGACAGAGTGCTCCCATGTAGTGCTCGTGTCAAGCCAAGCTCGTTAAGCCCTAAGGCAAGTTCTGACGCGAGCCGTGCGATGTTGGGGCCGGGGCGTAGTAGCTGCCTCGGCCCTGCTTTTTGCCCTATTCACGAACGTCGGGGAATGGGTGTTCTCGGAAGTTCGTATTCACTGCCCTGCATAGATCCGATGTCGTGGCAAGCAGCGGGTCCGCGTTCGCCAGACACGGCGCTAGTGACTTATCACAAGATATTGGGGTAATGCATAAAGATGCGGAATAGCAGCGTGGCGATGGCGTGCCGGAGATCGCGGAACCGGATGAAGGGCAGCGTTGGAGGATGCTCTCCGCGTTGCTGCACGGTTGCTGCACAAGGGCCCCGGAGCATATCCGTGACCCTTCTTTTGCTCCACGTCTTACCTGCAAATTGACGGGTTTGAGAGTGGGCCTGCCTGGACTCGAACCAGGGACCTCTTCCTTATCAGAGAAGCGCTCTAACCGGCTGAGCTACAGGCCCGAATGGGGGTTCGCCGCCTGGATAATTTACAACAAGGAGGGGGCCCTGACAAGCCGATTGAAGACCGGCAAGGCGGGAAGTACAATCGGCACGGTGTCAGAAAGTCACTACGCTTCGCGTTGTGAGAGGAGCATATAGCCAGTGAGCGCTGACGGGTTCACCAGGATGTCCATCTACGGGATCAACCTAGATCTCTTTTCCTCTAGTCCCATAGTCATCCTCAAGGTCGAGGACGAGAACCGCTACCTGCCGATCTGGATCGGCCAGCCTGAGGCGCGTTCGATTCTCATGAAGCTTCAGAATCAGGAGTTCAGCCGGCCCCTGACCCATGACCTTGCCGTCAACCTCGTCGCGGAGCTGGGCGGCTCGATGGAGAAAGTCACCGTGACCGAGCTGAGAGACTCGACCTTCTTCGCCGTCATAAGCGTTGAGATAGAAGGACGTACCGTTGAGATCGACTCTCGGCCCTCAGACGCCATAGCCCTCGCGGTACGCGCAGGTGCGGAGATTTTCGCCGCCAACGAGGTGATCGAGGAGGCCGCCGTCGTCTTCGAGGAGGCGATGGAGGAGACCCCCGAGGATGAGGTCGTCGACAAGTTCAAGGACTGGATGAACCAGGTCTCCCCGGAGGACTTCAAGTAGCGGGAGGTACTCCCGCAGCCGATCCAGCAGCCCCCGCTCCCGCTCCTTCGTCCGCTCCGCGAGCCGGCCAAAGCGGATGGTAACGAAGATCACGATCACCGTGACAGTGATGGCGTAGAGGACTTCGCGATGAGGTCTCCGCCTCGGGCAAAACGAGGGTAAAAAGCGCCTGTATGGCAGTGTTCCACGCGAGGGCGGCCACCAATCCGAAGACGGCCGTTACCAACTTCACCAGCTTGTCGAGAACCTCGCTGCTCACTACCTCCCTTCTAACTCGCCAACGGGAGCATCATACCTACGCCCTAGAATGTGACGCACCCTTCACTAAGAACGTTATGGTCTGCGGCCGGTAGGTCGCGAGACGCGAAACCTTACCGCTAGGTCCTATCCCCGGCTTCGCCATCGGCCTTGGGCACGGGTCCGTACTCGGGGTAGGACTTCAGGAACTCCTCGACAGAGGCGGCCCCCCACCCGACTATCACCTGAAGCGTCTCGCTCTTGAAATGCTCCCGTACCTGGGCCTCGCGGCGGACGCTACGGCGGACGTACGCCCAGGACGTCTCCTCGGGGCGACGCTCGAGCTGCTCGGTGTAGAGGAAGCGCCCCGTCTCCCGGTCACGCACCATCAACAAGTCCACGTTCTCAGGCCATGCCTTCCGTTGGATCCAAGTCCGCCCAACGCTCCAGTACCCCAGCCTCTTCCCAGAGATGACGTCCGTCGTCCTCCGGGGCGCCGAACGGGGGTGCGCTCCTGAACATCTTACCCGTCCCGACCACGACGCTACCACCCGATACCAGGACCTCCCCCTCCCCCGCCGCGACGAGGTCCCTCCGATGCACGAGCGAACCTTCGCCGGCCTCGATCCCCCCCACCCTCCACGAGGCCCGCAGACTCAAAGCTCCGGCCACGTCGCCCAGCGCCCGCCGCAGCGCGTACAGGAAGAGCGCTGCCCGGCCGTCAGCGAAGTTGACCGCCGCGAAGGTCGCCGCCAAAAGATCGGTCGCCTCCTCGGTCTCAGTGGGGGCCGCGGGCAGGTCTTCTTCTGCCCCGAAGTCCCCGCCCTGAACCCGGCTCAGGATACGGTCCCGGTGCGCCGCGAGGGCGAGCCTGCCGAGGTCGCCGGCGCCCGCCGAGACCTCGAGCGCGAGTGCTCCCGGCTCGATGCCCAGGCTCTCAGCGGCCTCGGCGTCGAGCACCTCACCTACCCTGTAGGCCCGGACGTCGCCGGGAACGTCCCAGTCGCGGGCTCCGGCGGAGATCGCGCGCCGGCCCAGGGCGTCGGCGTCGCCGGCCAGCGGGTCGAGGAGCGGCAGGTCTTCCTCCTCGATGAGGCCGTCCTCGGCGGCGGCGCGGGCGCCGGCCTCGCAGATCCGGCGTATCCCGGCCCCGGTGGCGTGTGGCAGGCGCGCCTCGGAGAGGCGGCGGGAGATCAGGCGCTCCAACTCCACAGGCAGCGCCTCGAGGTCGCCGAGCGCCGCGTCGGCGACGAGCAGGAGGCCACGGGTGGGGGCGGAGATGAGATCCGGAGCCGCGTGCGACGTCGAGACGGCGACCCAGCCAAGCCCCTCGGGGGAGGCGGCGGCATAGACAGGACTCTCGACGCCGGGAAGACGTGTGATCGGCCCGACGCGGCCAAAGGCGGCCTCGGCGACACTGTCTTCGGGGGCGTAGAGGATAATCTCTGCCCCCTCACCCTCCCCGCGCCACTCGTGATCTCCTGCGTGCTCGATCATCGGGGGCGTCGACTGGGGTCTCTACTCTAGGATCACGAGCGGCTCACCGGAGCGGACGGTCTTGCCGGCCTCGACGAGGACTTTCCTGATCTTGCCAGCCCGCTGCGCCCGGATCTCACTCTCCATCTTCATCGCCTCGAGGAGGCAAACGGCCTCGTCGGCCGCGACTTCCTGTCCCTTCTCGACGAACACCTTCATGATGGTCCCTTGCATCGGGGCGAGCACGGCCCCTCCCCCCATCGCGGCCCGCTGCGTCACCCCGCCCTTGCGTCGTACAGGGGGACCCTGCTCGCGTGCCACCTCTCTGTCCCCGTAGAGGCGGACGCGGAAGAGCTTGCCGTTGACCTCGACCTCGACCCCGCGGCTCTCTTTGCCCGGCGTCTCACCCGCTCCGGTTACGGGCGAAGCCGGGATCTCCATCCCCGCGAGCCGCTCGGCCACGAAGCTCGTCGTGTACTCGCCAGAGGCGAAGACCTCCTCCTCGAGGAGCGCCCTGTGGAAGGGCAGCGTCGTCGCTATACCCTCGACCCTGAACTCGGAGAGGGCGCGACGCAGCCTCCGCAGCACCTCCCCCCGATCCGCGCCCCGCACGATGAGTTTGGCGAAGAGGGGATCGTAGGCTTCGGGCACAAGCCCAGGTCCTCTCAAGGAGGAATCCACCCTGACGCCCGGTCCGCCCGGCTCCTCATAGGCGGTCACGACGCCGGGGCTCGGGGCGAAGCCTCGCCCCGGGTCCTCAGCGTTCAAGCGCACCTCGATGGCGTGTCCCCGCCAGGAGACCTCCTCCTGGGTAAGAGGCAGGAGCTCGCCGGCGGCGATCCGGACGCCGGTCTGCACGATGTCTACGCCGGTAACCTCCTCGGTCACAGGGTGCTCGACCTGGACCCTCGTGTTCATCTCGAGAAAGAAGAACTGGTCCCTCTCAACGAGGAACTCGACGGTGCCGACGTTGTCGTAGCCGACGGCCTCGGCTACCCCCTTCGCGGCTCGCCCCATCGCCTCGCGCATATCGGGGTCTATAGCCGGGCTCGGGCACTCCTCGACGAGCTTCTGGTGGCGGCGCTGGATGGAGCAGTCGCGCTCCCCGAGGTGGATGGCGTTCCCGTGCTTGTCTCGTAGGATCTGTATCTCGACGTGGCGTGGCGCGGAGAGGTAGCGCTCGAGGTACACCGCCCCGTCGCCGAAGTACGCCTCCCCCTCGCGGCTCGCCCGCTCGAAGGCCGTCTCCACCTCCGTCTTGTCGTGGGCGACGGCGAAGCCCCTGCCGCCACCGCCAGCCGAGGCCTTCACCGCCACAGGGTAGCCATGCTCGGCGGCGAACTCCAGGACGGAAGCGGCGGAGGTTATCGGTTTCTCAGTGCCGGGTGTGATCGGGACCCCAGCCCGTTTCATGATGCGCCTAGACTCGACCTTGCTCCCCATCGCCTGTATCGCCTCGGGGTGCGGTCCGATCCAGATTAATCCAGCCTCCGCAACCGCCCGCGCGAACGGAGCGCTCTCGGCCACAAAGCCGTACCCAGGGTGCACCGCCTGCGCGCCGCTCCTCTGCGCCACCTCGATGAGGCCCTCGGTCCTGAGGTAGCTCTCGGCGGCGGGCGGGGGGCCGACGTAGTACGCCTCGTCCGCGAGGCGGGTGTGCAGCGCCTCCCGGTCGACGTCTGAGTAGACGGCGACGCTGGCGACGTCCATCTCCCGCAAGGCCCGGACGACGCGGACGGCAATCTCGCCTCGGTTGGCGATCAAAACCTTCTCGAGCACCCTCAGGTCATCCCTTCCCGACTCGAGTAGGACCAGAGGGATCCTTCCAGCTTCATCCCCAGCGGCACGTCGTGCCCCAGCAATCCCGCGCGCCTCCAGCGGCTGCGGTTGAGAGCATGTTTGTCTTCCAGCTCCCTCTCGCGCAGGGCCTCAAGAGCCGCAACTATAGCAGCGGCCTCCTCGGGAGTCGGGCTGGGCTCGACCCTCAAAGCGGGATATTTCCGTGCTTGCGGGACGGGCGCTCAGGGCGCTTGGTTCGGATCATCTGGAGGGCTTTGATCAGGTACGGGCGAGTCTCGCGCGGGTCTATGACGTCGTCTATGTAGCCCATCTCGGCGGCTACCATCGGGTTGTTGAACTGCTGCTCGTAGCCCGTGATGAGCTCCTCGCGTTTGGCCTCCGGGTTCTTCGCCTCGGAGATCTGACGCCGGAAGATGACGTTGACGGCCGCAGGCGCGCCCATGACCGCGATCTCACCCGTCGGCCACGAGACGTTGACGTCGGCCCCGATGTGCTTGGAGCACATGACGTCGTAAGCCCCGCCGTAGGCCTTCCGCGTTATGACCGTCATCTTGGGCACCGTCGCCTCGGAGAAGGCATACAGTAGCTTCGCCCCGTGGCGGATGATCCCACCCCACTCCTGGTCGGTCCCAGGCAGGAAACCCGGCACGTCCACGAACGTGAGGAGTGGTATGTTGAATGCGTCGCAGAACCTAACGAACCGCGCCCCCTTGACGCTCGCGTCTATGTCGAGCGTCCCGGCCAGGACCATGGGCTGGTTCCCCACGACGCCCACCGTGTGCCCGTCGAGCCTGGCGAACCCCACCACGAGGTTCTGCGCCCAGCCCTCTTGTACCTCGTAGAACTCTCCCTTGTCCAAGACAAGCTCCACGGCTCTTCTTATATCGTAGGGCCGCTGGGGCGAGTCCGGGACGAGGGTCGCCAGTTCTTCGTCCATGCGTTCTGACGAGTCGGCAGGTGCGTAGTCCGGGGCGGTCTCCAGGTTGTTCTCGGGGAGGAAGGAGAGGAGGTAGCGCACGTCAGAGAGGCAGGTCTCCTCGTCGGGGGCGGCGAAGTGGGCGACCCCGCTCCTGGTGTTGTGGGTGCTCGCGCCCCCGAGGTCCTCGAAGGAGACCTCTTCGCCGGTCACGCTCTTGATCACGTCGGGGCCAGTGATGAACATGTGGCTCGTCTCATCTACCATGAAGACGAAGTCGGTTATCGCCGGGGAGTAGACCGCGCCCCCGGCGCACGGGCCCATGACGACGGAGATCTGGGGTATAACCCCGGAGGCGAGCACGTTCCGATGGAAGATGTCGGCGTAGCCGGCCAGCGAGACGACGCCCTCCTGGATACGCGCCCCGCCTGAGTCGTTGATCCCGATTACCGGACAGCCGGTACTCAGAGCCAGATCCATGACCTTGCAGATCTTCTGCGCGTACACCTCGCCCAGAGAACCGCCGAAGACCGTGAAGTCCTGCGAGAAGACGCAGACCTTCCGTCCCGAGACCTCTCCGTAGCCGGTGATCACACCGTCTCCTAAGGGCTTGTTATCCTCCAGGCCGAAGTTGTATGAACGGTGCACCCTGTAACGGTCGAGCTCGACGAAGGTGTCAGGGTCGAGGAGCAGCTCGATGCGCTCCCTCGCGGTAAGCTTGCCGCGCTCGCGCTGGCGCTCGACGACCTGCTCGGGGACCGGATTGGCAGCCGCCTCGCGGAGGCGCTCGAGGCCTTCGATCTTGCCCGCGGTTGTGTCTTCTCCCAGCCTCTCACCCTGCATAGCTCCGGCATTCTAGCACGCGAAAAGTGGCGATTTTTCGGCGGGGACAAAGCTAGGGAGATAGTAGAATGAGGTCCCGGAAAGGATCTCCTGACGGGGAAAGGAGACGCAATGCAAGTTTTCCAGAAACTTGCGGAGTACCGCTACGAGCAACTCGTCTTCTGCCACGATAAAGCCACGGGCCTACGGGCCATCATCGCCATCCACGACACCACGCTGGGGCCTGCTTTAGGTGGCTGCCGGATGTACCCCTATGCCTCGGAGGACGAGGCCGTCGTGGACGTACTACGGCTGGCGAGGGGGATGACGTACAAGGCCGCCGCGAGCGGCCTCAACCTTGGGGGCGGGAAGTCCGTCATCATCGGCGACCCGGAGCACTACAAATCCGAGGAGCTCTTCCGCTCCTTCGGCCGCTACCTCGAGACCCTGGGCGGCCGCTACATCGTCGCCGAAGACGTCGGCACCTCGACGGAGGACATGGAGAACATCCGCATCGAGACCTCCCATGTCGTCGGCGTGGACGTGACCCACGGCGGCTCGGGCGACCCCTCACCCTTCACCGCTCTGGGCGTCCTGCAAGGCATGAAGGCCTGCGCCGAGGAGGTCTTCGGCTCGCCTTCCCTAGAAGGCCGGACGGTAGCGGTGCAGGGGCTGGGACACGTGGGCTGGCACCTGTGCGAGATGCTCCACAATGAAGGGGCGAGCCTCTTCGTGACCGACCTGCGCGAGGAAGTTGTCGAGCAGGCGCGGCGGAAGTTCGGGGCGAAGCCGGTTGGGCTGGACGAGATCCTCTCTATCCCCTGCGACATACTCGCCCCCTGCGCTCTGGGCGCCGTCGTCAACGACACCTCGCTGCCGAACCTCCGTTGCTCCGTTATCGCAGGCAGCGCAAACAACATCCTCTTCGAACCCCGCCACGGCGAGGCGCTCGCCGAGCGCGGGCTCCTCTACGCCCCCGACTACGTCATAAACGCCGGCGGCCTCATAAACGTCGCCGACGAGCTCGAGGGCTACAACGAGAAGCGGGCCACCAAGCGCGTTATGCATATCTACGAATCCATGAAGAGCATCATCGCCATCGCCAACCGTGACGGCGTACCCACCCACGTCGCCGCAGACACCCTGGCCCTGGAGCGCATAGACGCCATAAGCTCCATCGAACGACTCCACACCGGCCATCCCTACGGTCTGGAGCGCCGCCGCAGGGAGACTTTGTAGCTGATCAACTCGTCAGCACGCCGCCTAGAGAAGGCGGCTTGTTAGCAAGTCAGCGAGGTAGCACGGTTCGTCGCTAAGTAGCGTGGACCGCACACATGGATCCTACGGTTCTGACGGTAAATCCGCGTACTCGTAGCCGTACCTCTCGGTACAGGCCACGAGCTTCTCCACGACCACCGGAGCGGTCGGGGCCGCTTGAGGTGGGATGCGCCCCTCGGCTGCCTCGTCGAACAAGTGGTCCATCCCCGCCGGGGAGAAGATGAGCAGCATCCTGGTCGGGTCCGTCTCTGGGTTGGAGAATTGGTGGACGACGCCCCGAGGCACCACCACGAACGAGCCCGTGGGGGCCGTGATCGTGCGGACCCCACCCGCACGGTCAGCTCCCCCTCCAGGACGGAGAAGTCCTCCTCGTGGTGGCGGTGGAGGTGGGGGCGAGGTCCTGAGGACCCGGGCGGGATCGTGTTGTCGGGGATCGAGTAGGCGCCGACGGTATACTCGTCGAGATCCTTGACCACCATCCGCCCGCCGATCGGATTCGTGAGAGCTTGCCGTCGCCTGGGCCAACGAAGAAGCCTCCATCCTCGGTCCTCATGTCTGCGCTCCTCCTTACGTTTCCAGTTTCAGAATTAATTCTTCGACCTCCTCGCCACGCATGTCGGGTGGGGCCCTGTGCTCGCTGGAGATCCTGAACCCACACTTCTGCAGAACCCTGGTAGAGGCAAGGTTGTGCTTGGCAACGCGAGCACAGAGGGGCGCGCCTTTACGTGACCCAGAAACCTCGAGAGCACTTGGTAGCAATGCCCTTGCCCCAGTATCTCTTCCCGATCCAGTAGCCGACCTCTCGCTCACCGAACGTTGGATGCTCGCGACGTTGCCGGCCGCATGCCCGTCGAAGAGTATGGTCTTTATCGTGATGGTCTCGTCGCACTGGACCAGGATCCTGGTCCAGTTCGCCATAAACGCATCCTTGTTCCTGGCCGTGAAGGCGGCCATGCAGTTTACTTCCGGGTCCAGTTGCTGGTCGAAGAAGCTGGGGAGGTCGACTTCTATCACGTCCCGCAGCAGGATGTCGCTCGTCAAAGGGTATGGTGACCTCTGGCCATGTAGCATTCCCCGTATCGGCTTGGCTGCCTGACTGGATAATTATACTGCTACGCTCGGTACAACGTCCCGGACAGAAGCCGTTCGCCCAGCCGACACATCTTTACATCAACCGGTCCCGTCCGTACGACCGTTGCGCGAAGCGTGACCGGGTACATATCGAACGGCGGAAATCTGAAATGCTGACGAGCTAAACCAGCCAGGCCGCGACCATCCAGGCAACAACGAGGACGAAGATAAGCCAGTCGGAGGGTGTGGTGTCCATCTGACGGAACTTGGTGCGGTATCGGCCGCCGCGGTAGCAGCGGGTGTTCATGGCGGTGGTCAGGACGTCGGCGCGCGCGAAGCCGCCGATAAAGATCGGGACGAGCAGGCGCCCGAGCTGGCGAGCCCGCTTTATCGCGCCGCCCTCATCGAAGGGGACGCCGCGGGCCGTCTGTGCGCGGGCGAGGCGCTCGACCTCCTCGATAAAGATGGGGACGAACTTTATGGCGATCACGAAGATCAGTACGAGTTCGTTGACCGGAACTTTAAGCCTCTGGAGCGGGCCGAAGATGAGTTCCAACCCGTTCGTCAGGTCCACGAGCGAGGTCGTAAGCAACAACATCGTGGTGACGTAGTAGAGGAAGACGACGCGCAGGCCCAGGATCCCCGCCGCCCTGATACCCTCCGTCGAGATCGAGAGTATCCCCCAGCGCCAAAGGTAATCAGATTCGGGCACCTCTCCAGTGTAGAAGAGAACCTGGAAAACGAGCACAAAGACTAGAAAACCGAGGAAGAAACCGGAGCCTCGCAGAAGGTAGCCCGGAGGGATGCGGGAGACGCCTTGGATCACGGCCAGCAGCACCAGCGCCACCGCGAAGCCGAAGAAGTCGTCTATGAGGAAGGAAGCGACGAGCGTCACGAACGTGGCCGCGATCTTGATCCGGGGGTCAATCCGGTGGATGACCGACCCCGTGTCCACGAACTGCCCGAAGACGACGTTGCGCTGCAGCTCGAGCACTACGCCACGCCTATTCTCTCGAGCAACTCAGATACCAGCTCAGCCTCCGTCAGAATGTCTGTTGGAAGATCCGGGAACAGCTTCTTCAGCGCCCTCG
>Ga0126308_10000588_pt1 | contig 12526 bp, 11 predicted proteins | sample Plot55_FD_92533 | JGI IMG/M metagenome (GOLD analysis project Ga0126308, IMG submission 92533) | Serpentine soil microbial communities from UC McLaughlin Reserve, CA, USA - Plot55 | ecosystem: Environmental > Terrestrial > Soil > Grasslands | place: USA: UC McLaughlin Reserve, Lake County... | reverse complement strand
GCAACAACCCCGCGACGCGCGCGAGCTGGGCGCAGGCCCGCGCAGCCGCCGACGCCTACGGGGTGGCACGCGCGAGCTACCTCCCGACGGTGAGCGGCGTCGTGACCGGGTCGCGGTCGGAGCAGCCGGCGGCCGCGACGAGCAACAGCAGCAGCAGCAGCACGGCCGCTGCCGGCGCGCGGACGTCGTACGTCCCGTCGCTGAGCCTCAGCTACCTGCTCTTCGACGTCGGCGGCCGCAGCGGCACCGTGGACAACGCGCGGGAGACCGCCTTCGCGCTCGCGTTCACGCACAACCAAGTCCTCCAGGCGACGGTGCTCCAGGCGGAGCAGGCGTACTTCGGCTACGCGGGGGCGCGGGCGCTCCGCGACGCCCAGCGCGAGTCGGTGCGCGAGGCGCGGGCGAGCTACGACGCGGCGCGGATGCGCGACTCCGTGGGGCTGGCCACGATCGCCGACGTCCTCCAGGCGCGCACGGCGCTCGCGCTGGCCCAGCTCCAGCTCCAGACCAGCGAGGCGCAGCTCGAAGCGGCCCGCGGCGCGCTGGCGCTGGCGCTCGGCGTCCCGCCGACGGCGCCTTACGACATCTCGGCGCGCCCCGAGGACGTGCCGGTGGGGTCGGTGTCGGCGGGCGTCGAGGAGCTGATCGAGTCGGCGCTGCGCGACCGCCCCGACCTCCAGGCCGCGCGCGCCACCGCCGCGGCGGCCCGCGCGGCCGCGCGGGCGGCCCGCGCGGCGGAGCTCCCCTCGCTCTCGCTCTCGGCCGGCGAGGGCTATACGCGCTCCTCGCCGCATCCGCTCACCGGCCGCAGCTACTCGGTGGCGCTCTCGCTGCAGGTCCCGCTCTTCGACGGCGGCGCGCGGCGGTACGGCGCCGCGCGCGAGCGGGCGCTCGCCGACGCGGCCGCGGCGCAGGCGGCGGCGCAGCAGCAGACGGTGATCACGGACGTGTTCACGTCGTACGCCAACCTCCAGACGGCCACCCAGCAGGTGCGCACGAGCGACGACCTGCTGGCCAGCGCCGGCGCGTCCATGCAGGCCGCCCAGGCGCGCTACACGGGCGGCGTCGGCAGCATCCTGGACCTGCTCACCGCGCAGGCGGCGCTGGCCACGGCCCGCGCCGCGCAGGCGCAGTCGCGCTGGGTCTGGGCGCAGACGCTGGCGCAGCTCGGCCACGCCGCCGGCGCGCTCGACATCCGCGGCCGTGCCGCCGTCCCCGTCACTCCGGACACCGCACGGCGGGTGATCCCATGACCATCTGTCCCGAGGCGATCATGCCGACGCTCTGCCGCCGCGTCTCCGTCGCGGCGCTCCTGTGGACCGCCGCCTGCTCGAAGCCGGCGCCCCAGCCGCCGCCCGCGCCCCCGCCCGAGCCGGTGATAGTGACGACGGTGACGCGCGGGCCGGCGCCGACCGTCGTGACCGCGAACGGGACTGTCGAGCCGATGCAAACGGCGAACGTCGCCGCGCAGGTGAGCGGCCTGGTGACCCGGGTGTCGTTCCGCGAGGGCGACATGGTCCGCCGCGGCCAGATCCTCTTCCGCATCGACCCGCGCCCCTACGCGGCCGCCCTCGCGCAGGCGGAGGCCGCGCTCGCCCGCGACGAGGCCCAGGCGGCGAGCGCGCTCCACGACGCGGATCGCTACGCCGCGCTGGTGACGCACGACTACGTGACGCGGAGCCAGGCGGAGTCGATGCGCGCCGCCGCCAACGCGCTCGCGGCCACGGTCGACGCGGACCGCGCGGCGATCGCGAGCGCGCGCTTCAACCTCGAGAACACCGTCATCCGCGCGCCGATCTCGGGGCGGACGGGGGGCGTCCTCGTTAGGGAGGGGAACCTCGTCCAGGCCAACCCCGGCCAGCCGCTCGTCGTCATCAACCAGATCGACCCGATCCACGTGCGCTTCGACCTGCCGGCCACCGCGTTCCCCGACGTCCAGCGCTACAGCCGAGGGCGCACGCTCCCCGTTCGCGTCGTCCCCGCGGACGGCGGCGTCGACACGCTCTCCGGGCGACTCACGTTCCTCGACAACGCCATCGACACGACGACGCGCACGGTGCAGCTCAAGGGGGAGTTCGCCAACTCCCGGGGCCAGCTGTGGCCCGGGCAGCTCGTCGCGGTGACCCTCCAGCTCGACGTGCAGCCGGACGCGCTCCTCGTCCCCAGCGCGGCGGTCCAGGCCGGGCAGCAGGGTGACTACGTCTTCGTCGTCGACACCGCCAGCCGTGCCGTCATGCGGCCGGTCGGCGTCGGCCGCACGGTGGGCGACGCGGCCGTCGTCACCCAGGGACTCTCCGACGGCGAGCGCGTCGTCGTCGACGGGCAGTCGCGGCTCGGCCCCGGCGCGCGCGTGCGCATCACCACCATCACCACCCAGCAGGCGGCGTCGCAGGTCGCGGAGCGAACCGCGGAGCGAACCGCGGAGCGAACCGCGGAGCGGGGGGCGCCATGAGCCTCAGCGCGCCGTTCATTCGCCGGCCCGTCGCGACCACGCTCTCGATGGCCGCGTTCCTCGTCTTCGGCTGGCTCGCCTATCGGAACCTGCCGGTGAGCGACCTGCCGACGATCGATTACCCGGTGATCACGGTCAACGCCAGCCTCCCCGGCGCGAGCCCCGAGACGATGGCGGCCGCGGTCGCCACGCCGCTCGAGCAGCGGTTCTCGACGATCGCCGGCATCGTCCAGATGACGTCGACGAGTACGCTCGGCGCGACGTCCATCGTCATCCAGTTCGACCTCGGGCAGGACATCGACGCGGGCGCGCAGGACGTGCAGGCGGCGATCTCGACGACCCTCCGCACGCTCCCCCAGGGGATCATCCCGCCGTCGTACCAGAAGGCCAACCCCGCCGCGGCGCCGATCCTCTACCTGGGGCTGACGTCGGACCAGCTCCCGCTCTCGAAGGTCGACGAGTACGGGGAGACGTTCATCGGCCAGCGCCTCTCGATGGTCGACGGCGTGGCGCAGGTGCTCGTCATGGGCTCGCAGAAGTACGCCGTGCGCATCCAGCTCGACCCGCGGGCGCTCGCCAGCCGCGGCATCGGCATCGACGACGTGACGGACGCCGTGCAGGCCCAGAACGTCAACCTGCCCACCGGCGTCCTCTGGGGCGCCAGCAAGGCGCTCACCGTCCAGGCGAACGGGCAGCTCAACGACGCCGCGGAGTTCCGGCGCCTCGTCGTGAAGTGGGTGCACGGCGCGCCGGTACGGCTCGGCGAGCTCGGTCAGGTGTTCGACGACGTCCAGAACAACAAGACGGCCGCGTGGATCGGCGGCACGCGCGGGGTCGTGCTCGCCATCCAGCGCCAGCCGGGCACCAACACGGTCCAGGTGGTGCGGGACGTGCGCGCCGCCCTCGCCCAGCTCGCGCCCGAGATCCCGAGCAGCGTGAAGCTCGAGGTGCTCTTCGACCGGTCGCAGGGGATCCAGGCCTCCGTCCGGGACGTCGAGGTCACGCTCCTGGTCACCGTCGCGCTGGTGGTCCTCGTCATCTTCCTCTTCCTGCGCAACGTCTCGGCGACGGTCATCCCGAGCGTGGCGCTGCCGCTCTCGATCCTCGGCACCTTCGCCGTGATGTGGGCGCTGGGGTTCAGCCTCGACAACCTGTCGCTGATGGCGCTCACGCTGGCCACCGGCTTCGTCGTCGACGACGCGGTGGTGATGCTGGAGAACATCGTGCGCCACCTGGAGGCGGGGAAGCCGAAGCTCCAGGCGGCGCTCGACGGCGCCGCCGAGGTCGGATTCACCATCCTCTCGATGACGATCTCGCTCGTCGCCGTCTTCATCCCGCTGCTCTTCCTGCCGGGGGTGATCGGGCGGCTGTTCCACGAGTTCTCGGTCACGATCGGCGCCGCGATCGTCGTCTCGCTCCTCGTCTCGCTCACCGTGACGCCGATGCTGGCGAGCCGCTTCCTGCGCGGCACGGCGGCCGGGCAGGAGACGCAGCACGGCGGCGCCTACCGGGCGGGTGCCCTCCGGGCGGTTGAGGGCGCGTTCGACGGGGCCCTCCGCGGCTACGAGCGCTCGTTAGGCTGGGTGATGGGGCACCGCCCGCTCACGCTCCTCTTCTCGCTCGTCACGCTGGCGCTGACGGTCCTGCTCTTCGGGAGGGTGCAGAAGGGCTTCATCCCGGTGGAGGACACGGGACAGGTCCTGGGGTCGACGCGGGCCGCCCAGGGCGCGTCGTTCGACGCCATGGTGCGCTACCACCGCCAGCTGATGGCGATCGCGGCGAAGGACACGAACATCGCCACCTTCATCTCGTCGGTGGGCGGGGGCGGGAGGAACGCCACGAGCAACCAGGGAAACCTCACCCTGATGCTCAAGCCGAGCGGCCACCGGCTGCCCGCCGACCAGGTGATCAGCGAGCTGCGGCCGAAGCTCGCCGCCGTGCCCGGCATCACGACCTACCTCCAGGAGCCACCCTCGATCCAGATGGGCGGGCAGAGCTCGCAGAACCCTTACCAGTTCCAGCTGATGAGCCCCAACACCGGCGCGCTCTACCCGGCGGCGCAGCGGCTCGCGCAGCAGATGCAGTCGCTGCCCGGGGTCGCCGGCGTCGTGAGCGACCTCCAGGTGACCAACCCGCAGGTGACCGTGCAGATCGACCGCGACCGCGCCGCCGCCGCCGGCGTCACGGCCGACCAGGTGGAGCGCGCGCTGTACAGCGCCTACGGCTCGGGGCAGGTGTCCACGATCTACACGCCGGGCAATCAGTACTGGGTGGTGATGGAGCTGCTCCCGCAGTTCCAGCGCGACGCCGGCGCGCTCGAGATGCTCTACGTCCGCTCGACGGGCGGCGCGCTCGTGCCGCTGGCGTCGGTGGTCACACTCACCCAGACGCTCGGCCCGCTCAGCGTGAACCACATCGGGCAGCAGCCGTCGGTGACGATCTCCTTCGACACGAAGCCCGGCGTCTCGCTAGGCACGGCGACGACGCAGATCGAGGACCTCGCCCGCCGGGTGCTGCCGGCCGGCGTGTCGACCGCCCTCGGCGGGAACGCCTCGGGGTTCCAGTCCGCGATGGGCAGCCTGCTCGCGCTGCTCGTCGTCGCGATCTTCGTCATCTACCTGGTGCTCGGCGTCCTGTACGAGAGCTACGTCCACCCGCTCACGATCCTCACCGGGCTCCCCTTCGCCATGTTCGGCGCGCTGCTCACGCTCTGGCTGTTCCACGCCGAGCTGGACGTGTACGGCTTCGTCGGCCTCCTCCTCCTCATCGGCATCGTGAAGAAGAACGCGATCATGATGATCGACTTCGCGGTCGAGCGTGAGCGGAGCGGGCACGTGACGCCGGCGAAGGCGATCGAGGAGGCGGCGTCGGTGCGCTTCCGGCCGATCATGATGACGACGTTCGCCGCGTTCGTGGGAGCGCTGCCGATCGCGCTCGGCCTCGGCGCCGGCGGCACCACACGCCGGCCGCTCGGCCTCGCGGTGGTCGGCGGGCTGGCGTTCTCGCAGATCGTGACCCTCTACGTGACGCCGGTCTTCTACACCTACTTCGATCAGCTCGCGCGGCGGCTGAGGAGGGCATGACGATGCTACGGACACTTTTCTCTGTCGCCGCCGCCGCGGCGCTGGCGCTGCAGAGCCCGGCGCCGGACCCAGGCGTCGGGTCTCCGCTGCCGCTCATCCCGGTTCCGGTGCACTCGCGCGGCGAGCTGCTCGTGGTGATGATCACCGGCGACGGCGGCTGGGCGCCCGCCGACCGTGCGCTCACGCGGGAGCTCGCGGCGCGGGGGGTGCCCGTCGTCGGGCTGGACGCGCCGGCGTACCTCTCCCACATGCGCCGGCCGGACGAGCTCGCGCACGACGTGTCGCGCGTGATCCGCTACTACCTGCGCGCGTGGGAGCGCGAGCGCGTCGTCGTGGTCGGCTACTCCCGCGGGGCCGACCTCGCCCCGTTCGCGGTGGCGCGCCTCCCCGAGGACGTGCGGGCGCGGGTCGCCCTGGTCGCGCTGCTGGGCCCCGGGCAGTGGGCGGGCTTCGAGTTTCACCTCAGCGACCTGCTGCGCGACATCCACCGCGACATCGACCTCCCGGTTGCGCCGGAGGTCGTGGCCCTCCGCGGCACGCCGCCCGTCCTCTGCATCTCCGGGCGCAAGGACCTCGGGTCCATCTGCCCGGCGCTCGGCGCCGCCGGGGTGGCGCGCGTCGTCATCCGCGACGGCGGGCACGGCGTGGCCGCGCGAGAGGGGAGGGCGCTCGCGGACACGATTCTGGCGGCCGTCGGGACGAGTCGTCTAGAGCATTAGAGCATTGCACCGCAGAGGGCGCGGAGGAGTACCCCCGCGCCCCCGCGCTAGGCGGCCGTCATTCCCGCGCACGCCGGAATCCAGTGCCCGGCCGGCCGCCTGGATTCCCGCGTGTGCGGGAATGACGGGCTGCTAGACTCGAGGTCAGGCGCCGGCTCCGGAGGGTGCCAGCGCCGCGTCCGGCGCGCCCGCGTCGAGCAGCCGGAGCACCTCGTCGCCGCTCTGCGGGCGGTCGGCCGGCCGCTTCTCGAGGAGGCGCATCACGAGCCGCGCCAGCCAGCCCGGGACGACCCCGCCCCGCGGCGCGAGCAGCGGCGGCGGCGGCTCGTTCCGGTGCGCGGCGAGGACCGCCATCACCGCCCGGTGGCGGAACGGCGGCCGCCCGCTGAGCATCTCGTAGGCGACCACACCTAACGAATACAGGTCGCTGCGGTGGTCGGCCCGCGGGTCGCCGGACGCCTGCTCCGGTGAGACGTAGGCCGGCGTCCCGACCGCGATCCCGGGCGCGGTCCGGTCGGGGGTGGCGGTCGTCGCCGCGTCGAGCGCCCGCGCGATCCCGAAGTCGATGAGCAGCGCGCTGCCCTGCTCGAGCAGCACGTTGTCCGGCTTCAGGTCGCGGTGCACGACCCCGTGCGCGTGCGCGAAGGCGAGCGCCTTCGCCAGGTCGCGCAGGACGGAGACGGCCTCCCGCGCCGGGAGCGCGCCGCGGCGCCGGATCCGCGCGTACAGCGATTCGCCCTCCACCAGCGGCATCGTGTAGTACAGGAACCCTCCCGCCTCGCCCGCCGAGAGGAGGGGGACGATGTTCGGATGGCTGAGCCGGGCGGCGAGCTCGATCTCGCGGCGGAAGCGCGCGGCGTCGAGCGTGGCGCTCAGCTCCGGCGGCAGCACCTTCAGGACCACGCGGCGGCCGAGCGCCGCCTCCGTGGCGACGAAGAGGTGTGCCCGCGCGCCCTCGGCCAGCTCGCGCTCGACGGCGAACGTGCCGCCGAGCGCAGCCTGGACCTTCGCGCCGAGCGCGGACGACGCGGATGACGCGGATGACGCGGATGACGGCGCCACGCCGCTCACCACCCCACGCCGATCACGATCGGCACGAAGCTGGTCCGCTGCCCGCGCGTGAGCGCGTCGCGGTCGCGGAACGCGCCGGTGGGGCGGCTCGGGCCGGCGCCGAGCCCGAAGTGAATTCCGCGACCGCGCTGGGCGGGCGCCCCGGTGGCGGTGGCGGTGGCGGTGGCGGCGACGAGCGCGATCGCGAGCATGGCCGTGTTAGGCACGAGTCGTGGCATACGCGGAGACCCTGGTCGGACGGTTGGCGTCGGAGGGCGGAGTGCCTCGCGGACGCCGTCGAATCTCCGTCGCCACGCGGGCGGGGTCTTGGACGCGAGTGTGGAACGACGTTGTGCCCTCGGGACGCGCGCGGCGAAGCAACGCGCGTCAACAACGGCGGTCAGGACCCGCGGCCCGGGCGGTGTGACCTTCGAAGTGCGGCTCACGACAGGGCGAGCCGCCGGAAGTCCAACGGCCGGAGGGCCGGAGGGCCGCTCGCATGTGAGCACACCCACGCGCAACACGGAGGTCCTGATGCACGTCCCCGCATTCGCGCGGCGCGCCAGCCGCGCCGCCTACGCTCTCACGCTGCTCGCCATCACGGCAGCGGGCTGTCACCTCGGCGCGCTCCCGCAGAATCGCCCCCATCCCCCGGGCTCCAGGGAGATCAACGTCGGTTACGGGACGATGTCGCGCTCGCACATCACCAGCGCGGTGTCGTCGATCGACAGCTCCGCGATCGAGAACCGCGGCGCCGTGACCATCGAGGAGGCGCTGCTCGGACGAGTGTCGGGCGTGGACGTGCTGCGCACGGCGCGGGGCGTCGAAGTGCGCATCCGCGGCGTCAACTCGTTCTACGGCAGCAGCGCCCCGCTCTTCGTGATCGACGGAGTGCCCCTCCCGCTCGGCATGTCGAGCCCGCTGGCCGGCCTCAGCCCGCACGACGTCGCGCGCGTCGACGTGCTCAAGGATGCCTCGGCCGCCGCGATCTACGGCTCCCGCGGCGGCAACGGGGTCATTCTCATCACGACGAAAGGCGTGCGCTGAGCGGGCCGCGCGGGCGGCGCGGGCGGATTGCTGCCCGCGCCCTCCCGCCGCCCCTCGCGCATACCCCATTCGGGTGAGTCGGCGCCACCCCGGCCAGGGTAGGCGCGCGATCCCCGGCGGAGGAAGCGAAAGACTACTCGCACACGTCATGTGGCCCGTGACGGCCCGCTCTAGACTCGAGCGGTGTCGCCGGCATCGCGTCGGGCAGCACCGACGCGCATCCCGCCGGTTCACTCGGCACCGCTGTGAGGGGCTACGTCATGCATGCTCAGCCGCACTACCCCGCCGTCTCCAACGTGGGCGCCCGCGGCGCTCCCGCGCTCTACCTCGAGCCGGCGACGGCCGCGCCGCGCGCGGCGCGGCCGTCGCCGGCGCCCGCTCCGGCGGGCGCCGCGCCAGCGCTCCGCTTCTGGCGCCCGCTTCCGCCGGCAGTCGCGGACGTCGTCTGCGGCGAGGGGACCGTCCAGGAGGTGCCGCTCCACACCCACGAGTCGCTCCAGCTGCTGCTCCCGACGTCCCAGCTCTCCGTCGTCGACGCCCGGGGCCGCGCCACCGCGGTGTCACCGGGTGCCGTGCACCTCGCCGCGCCGCTGCAGCCCCACGCGGCGCGGCGTCTCGGCCACGCGCCCTGTGCCGTGCGGGTCATGCTGGTCGGGCCCGCCATGCTGGCGAGGCTCGGGGAGGCGCCGGCCGTTCGGCAGTGCGTCGTGGAGGACGAGACACTCGCCGCCGAGCTGCACGCGCTGTTCGACGACCTGCGGGGGCCGCTCGTCGCCCTGGAGTGCGAGTCGCGGCTGCGCCGCTGTCTCGCGCGGCTCCTCGCCCGGGGCGCGGAGCGGGCGCGCGGCCGCCGGTCGCCCGTTAGGCGGCGCGTCCCCGGGGTGGCCCGCGTTCGCGACCACCTGCGGGAGCACGTCGCCGAGAGCGTCTCGCTCGACGAGCTGGCGGACGTGGCGGGGCTCAGCAAGTTCTACCTCCTGCGCGCCTTCCGCCGCACGCACGGCCTCACGCCCCACGCGTACCAGATGCAGCTCCGCCTCGCGCGCGCGTGGCGCCTCATCACCGACGGCTGCCCGCTCTCGCGCGCGACGTACGACGCCGGCTTCGCCGACCAGAGTCATCTCACGCGGCGGTTCGTGGCCGCCTTCGGCCTCCCGCCGGGACGCTACGCCCGGCAGCTCGCGCGCCTCCCGGGCGGCGCACCGCACGAGGGGACCGGCGCCGGGCAACGGCCGGCAGCCCCGCCGTCGGCGGCGTGAGGAGGGACCGATGGGGCGCCAGCCGACCGCCCGGGAGCTGTACTCCCTCCTGCGCGGCGACCCGAAGGATCTGGTGGAGGCGATCGCCGGAACGCGGGCGGCGGACGTGGCCGCTGCGCTGCGGGACCTGCCCCCCGACGCCGGAGCGAAGGTGCTGGCGGCGCTCCCATTCGACCTCGCCGTCCAGCTGTTCGACGGGCCAGAGCTCGAGGGGCACCGCCGCGCCATCATCCAGCAGATGGGCGACGCGCGCGCCGCGCCGCTCATCGAGGCCATGTCGGCCGACCAGCGGGCCGACCTCTTCCGCGAGCTCCCGACGGCGGACCGCCTGCGCTTCCTCGGGGGGCTCGACGCAGCGACGCGCGCGGCGCTGACGCAGCTCCTGCGGAATCGCGTCCTCGGCGTCGTCACCGTCGACGACGTGATCGACGCCATCGTCCACGAGCACACGGAGGACGCGCACAAGTTCGGCGGCATGGAAGCGCTGAACGAGCCGTACACCGCGATCGGCTTCGGCGAGATGATCCGCAAGCGCGCCGGCTGGCTGTGCGCCCTCTTCCTCTCCGAGATGCTCACTGCGACGGCGATGCAGCACTTCGAGGGCGAGATCTCGCGGGCCGTAGTGCTGGCGATGTTCATCCCGCTCGTCATGAGCTCGGGGGGCAACTCGGGCTCGCAGGCGACCTCGCTCGTCATCCGCGCGCTGGCCCTCGGCGAGGTCTCCCTCCGCGACTGGTGGCGCGTCGCCCGGCGCGAGATCCCGACCGGGCTCACCCTCGGCGCGATCCTCGGCGCCATCGGCCTAACGCGCATCGAGCTCTGGCAGTCGCTGCACCTCTTCGACTACGGCCCGCACCACCGGCTGATCGCCCTCACCGTGGGAGCGGCGCTCGTCGGGATCGTCGGCTTCGGCTCGCTCGCCGGCTCGATGCTCCCGTTCCTCCTCCAGCGGCTCGGCTTCGACCCCGCGAGCGCGTCGGCGCCCTTCGTCGCCACCCTCGTGGACGTGACGGGGCTCGTCATCTACTTCTCGGTCGCGTTCCTCATCCTCCGCGGGACGCTGCTGTAGCCGGCCGCACGCCGCCCTGCCGTCCCCGCCTCGCCGCGCCGGCCGGGCGACTCGACTACCCGAATGGGGAGTGCGAGCAGTCCTCGTTGGGGGAAGGCGAGCCACGCGCCGCCGCCCTACACTGTCTCGCAGGTCATGAGCGACGCGCAGTCGAGCGTCGCGGCAGGTCACGAGGCGCGAACCCACTGCGGAGGACCCGATGAAGCAACTACCCCTGGAAGTCGTGCGGGCGGTGCAGCACGACGAGCGTGTGCTCGAGCGGTTCTGGTCTTACGTCGACACCGACTCGGAAGGCGGCTGCTGGGAGTGGCGCGGGCCCGTGACGCACGGGGACTACCCCAGGCTCATCATCGGGCGCTTCTCGATTCCCGCCGCCCGGGTCGCGTGGTTCACCGCGACGGGGGAGCTGCCGGTCGGCGGCCGGGTGTTCCACAACTGCCAGAACCCGCTCTGCGTGCGGCCGGAGCACCTCGCCTGGGCCGTGAGCCAGCGCACCGAGCGCGTCCTGAACGCCCTGGGGGACGGATACCTCACCGCGTCCGGCGTCCCGGTGGTCACGCCGGCGCAGCGGGCGCGAATGCCGCGCGTGCTCCGCTACGTCAGCGCGCCGCGCGAGCTGATCGCGTAGGCGATCGCCCACGTCGGCTCGGCCGGCCCACGGCTGGCGCCTGCGACACTCTGCCGCAATATTCGCCTCCGGCGGGACCGCACGAGCACACGACCTCGCGAGGCGTCATGGAGACGGCCACCCCGATCGTCGTCGTCGTCGACGACGACCTGCCCGTGCGGGAGGCACTGAGGAGTCTCATCCGGTCGGTCGGGCTGCGCTGCGAGACGTTCGCGTCGGCGGCCGAGTTTCTACGCTTTCCGCGCCCGGATGGCCCTGCGTGTCTGGTGCTGGACGTGCAGCTCCCCGGCGGCAGCGGCCTCGAGCTGCCGCCCGAGCTGCATCGGGCCGGCGTCGACATCCCCGTCATCTTCATCACCGGCCACGGCACGATCCCGATGAGCGTGCGGGCGATGAAGGGCGGCGCGGTGGAATTCCTGACAAAGCCGTTCAGCGAGCAGGAACTGCTCGCCGCGATCGAGCAGGCCCTCCAGCGCGACCGCGCGGCCCGCGCGGAGCGCGCCGAGCAGCAGGCGCTGCGGGAGCGATTCGCGAAGCTCACCCCGCGCGAGCGGGACGTGTTCGCGCTGGTCGTCGCCGGTCGCATGAACAAGGAGATCGCCGCCGAGCTGGGCACGGCCGAGCAGACGGTCAAGCAGCACCGCGGGCGGGTGATGGAGAAGCTCGGCGTCCGCTCGGTCGCCGACCTGGTGCGCTTCGCCGAGCGCATAGAGTCGCCGCCGCCCCCGGTGGCTTGAGCGGCTCCGTACGGACCGGCCGTCCTAGTACCATCGTACGATTACGGCGCCAGCGCGCCGGCCGTACCGTGCTGGAGCATGAGACACACCCCGCCCATCATCGCCATCGTCGACGACGACGACAGCGTCCGAGACGCGCTCCGCCAGCTGCTGCGCGCCGCGGAGTACGACGCGCTCACGTTCGCCTCGGCGGAGGAGTTCCTCGCCTCCCCGCGCCGCGCGGAGGCCGACTGCCTCATCGTGGACGTGAACCTGCCGGGGATGAGCGGGGTGGCGCTCGTGCGCGCGCTGGCGGACGCCGGGGACCGCACGCCGGCGGTGCTGATCACGGCGCGGGACGACCCGGCGACGATCGAGCTCCTCCGACGCGCCGGCCCCGTCCCGCGCCTCCGCAAGCCGTTCGGGGACGCCGAGCTCTTCGACGTCATCACGCGGCTCCTGGGCGCCTGACGTCGTCAGGCGTCGTCAGGCGTCGTCAGGCG
>Ga0126308_10000587_pt1 | contig 12531 bp, 11 predicted proteins | sample Plot55_FD_92533 | JGI IMG/M metagenome (GOLD analysis project Ga0126308, IMG submission 92533) | Serpentine soil microbial communities from UC McLaughlin Reserve, CA, USA - Plot55 | ecosystem: Environmental > Terrestrial > Soil > Grasslands | place: USA: UC McLaughlin Reserve, Lake County... | reverse complement strand
GGGAGCGGCAACTCCAGCCGCCAGCGCCGCGGCAAGCGTCGCCGCCAAGTCGGTTCTCAGCCACATCGTGACCCCCTCTTCAAGTGTCCTCGGAGCAAGGGGACACGGCCGTCGTCTCGGAACGGTTCACGGGAGCGGATCTGTTGCGGCGCGCGTGCCTGAGTTTGTGGCTCTGAGGCACTAGCTCGAAGTCACGACATCGACGAGCAGCCCCGACCTAGACCGGTACGCGCACGTCCAACGAGGACGATGCCGACGAGCATCCACGCCGCGAGATACAGGAACGAAGCGCGCGGCGAGACGAGCGTCCAGAGCAGGCCTGCAACGGCGGACGCCGCGAACTTGCCGACGCTCTGGACGGCCGCGAGGACGCCGAAGGCGGAGCCACGCAGGCCTTCCGGCGCGAGCGCGGCCACGCCGGCGTGCTCTGCGGTCTCCGCGAGCCCGTTCCCCGCGCCGGCGGCCGCGAAGAGGAAGAGAAGCACGAGCAACGACGCGCCCGTGAAGGCGAAGCCGACGTACGCGACGAGTGAGGCCGCGATCCCGATCACGAGGACGGAGCCGCTCCCGCGCCGGTCGACGAACTGCCCCGCTGGCACGCTCAGCGCCGTCGCCGCGACGTTGTAGCCCGCGTAGAGCAGCAGCGCGAGCTGCACGGCCGAGTCGTGTCCGTGCTCCGACGCGAGGAGCTCCGTCGCGCGCAGGATCAGGAGGGTCGCCGCCACGTTCCCGAGCTCGAAGGCGGAGATGCCGCCGACGAGCCTGCCGAGGTCGCCAACGAGCACCGGCCGGATCCGTAGCCGCAGCCGGCGGCGCGGGCCGCCGGCCGATCGGGCGCCCGAGGCCGCAATCGCAATCGCGATTGCGGCGAGCGTCCCCGGGATGACCGAGAGGACGATCGCCGTCCGAACACCCGCCGCCGCGACGAGCGCGAGCGCGAGAAGCGGCCCGACGATCGCGCCGAGGTTGTCCATCGCGCGCTCGAAGCCGTACGCACGCCCGTACGTCGCAGGCGAGGCGACGTCGGCGAGAAGCGCGTTCCGCGCCGGTGTCCGCAGGCCGCGCATCAGCCAGGCGCCGCTCCTGAGAAGGCCGACCTGCCAGATGGCAGTCGCGACACCGATCAGGGCGCTGAGCGCCGCCGTCCCGGCGTAGCCTCCCACGGCCGTCCTCCGGCGCCGCTCAGGGTCGTCTGCCAGCGCGCCACCTGCGAGGCGGGCCGCGCCCGCCAGCCCTTCGGCGACGCCCTCGATCGCGCCGAGCGCCGCAGCCGGAGCGCCGAGCGTCGAGGTCAGAAACGCCGGCAGCAGCGCCGTCGGCACCTCTTGCCCGGCATCGTCGAGAAAGCTGGCAACCCCGATTCCCGCGACCCCGCGGTTCACCCACGCATGCCGGCGTCCGCGCAAGCGCCCGTCCGTCGCGTCCGTTCGCTGCCTATCCGTTGGAGTCATGTCCCAGGGCCAGACCCTGCACCGTCCGAAAGGGACGGGTGTTGACAAGCGGCGCGCTTGGCTCTGCCGAATCTCGGTCGCGATCGGCCCGATCCGGGGACGAATCGACACGAAATCGGCACCGAAGCCAGGGCCGTTCGAGCCGGGGCCGGGGTCAGACCCCCGGACCTGTCCCGACTCGACGTGCCTGGCGCGCGACCGCTGCCGCGCCGCTCCTACCGCTTCGTCACGGTGAAGCTCGCTGCGCTCGTGGCGGATCCGCTCGGCGTCGTCACCGAGACCGCGCCCGACTTCGTACCCCCCGGTACCGTCGCCGTGACCTGCGTGTCGCTGACAACCGTGAACGCGGCGGCCCTGCCCCTGAACGCGACGGACGTCGTGGCGCCGAGGTTCGTGCCGTTGATCGTGACGAGCGTGCCGACGGGGCCGCTCGTCGGCGTGAAGCCGGTAATGGTGGGCGCCGCGGCCGGCGGCGACGCGTCGACCGTGAATGCCGACGCCGACGTGGCCGTTCCCGTCCCGGTGGTGACTGCGATCGGACCGCTCGTGGCGCCCGCCGGAACCGTCGCGCTGATCTGCGACGCGCTGTCGATCGTGAAGCTCGCAGTCGACCCGTTGAAGGTCACCGACGACGCGTCCGCAAAGTTCGAGCCGGTGATCGTGACGGTCGTGCCGGCCGTGCCGCTCGCCGGCGAGAAGCCGCTGATCGACGGCGCCGTCAGAGCGCCGGTCGTGCAGCCGGGGAGCGTGAACGACCCGATCCGCGTCAGCCAGTTGTCCTGCGCCAGCGTCGTCGGCTCGGCGTCGTAGTACTCGCCCGTGTACCAGAACGTGCAGCCGTCGGGATCGATCGTCATCGCGCTGTAGTCGCCCCAGCGCGTGTTCGTGCTGCCGTCGGAGAACGTGCAGCACTGGTAACCGAGGCCCTGGACGAGCGCCGTCTCGGACTGCGTCAGCTGGTTGAGAGGATCGCCGGCGAGCCGGCCGGCGAAGCGGATCCCCGGATGGGTCGTCGCGGACGAAACGCCGTAGCCGACGGCCATGTCGCCGTTCCGGTCGACGGCGAGGCTCGGCATGAACCGGTGGGTCGAGTCGGCACCCCACGTCGCCTGCTGGCGCGGGGTCGAGATCGCGCCGCCCGTGACGGGGATCTCGTACCAGCGAATGCGGCCGACGTTTTGCGTTCCCCCGCTGCCGACGGTGTGCGTGAGCCACAGCGACTCGCGGCCGCCGAGGTTCGTGTACTGGTTCTGCATCATCAGCCGGTACGACAGGGTGTCGAGCGCGTTCCCGTCGGCTTCCGGCACCGTTGACGGGCCGACGTTGAACGTCGAGACGCCGACGTTCGTGGGCCCGGTGAAGGTCGAGCTGGCCGGGCTCGCCCAGTCGACGTGGAACTTCCAGGTCCGCACGGCGTAGGTGCCCCAGATCGACGCGAAGTAGTTCGGCGTGCCGGCGGGCGGCGGACCGGTGACGGCGCGCGCATTGCTCGGCAGGAGGCTGAAGATCGTGACGCCGCCGATCGTCCTCGGCAGGTTGAACGCCACCGCCTGCGCGTTCGGGTTCCCCGCCTCGATCTGCTCCCGGTCGAACGCCATCGCCTTGACGTACTGGAACGCGCCCGACCCGGTCGACGCGAAGACGTTCGCGGACAGATAGATCCCGTCGGGCCACACGCCGAGCTTCGGGTAGTCGGGCAGGAACGCGCCGCTCTCGAGCTTCCACGCGTAGAACCACCAGCCGCCGGCTACGGGATCGCCCGTCTTGGAGACAGCCATGCATTGGTAGAACGGACCGGTCGAGTAGTTGCTCCAGGCGAAGTCGCTGACGATGAAGCGATCGCCGAAGGGGTCGTACAGCGCAACCGGGTCGCCCTGATTGTCGTTGTCGCACGGCGTCCCGGTGCCGGCCGCGCTGAACAGCCCGTCGAACGTTTTCGCGGCCAACAGCGCGCCGTTCAACTTGTCGTAAATGCCGATCGAGGTGTTGACGGCCTGGACGTAGTGGTCCCGGCCGACGTCGCCGCTTGGATCCGGCGGCCAACCCGCGCCCCACTGGTTCTTCGAGAGGCCGGCGAAGTTGGCGCCGGTGGTCGGCGCCGATGCCGCGAGCAGCTCGGGCTGCGCCCCCGGGTCGCTGACGGACGGCCCACCGGGGAGCACGCCGTCGGGGTTCTTCGGCTCCTTCCGGCCCTCGCCGCGCCCCGGGTTGACGTTCGGAACATGGCGCACGTCGATGTCGATGCGACCGAAGCCGGACGGGCTCAGCACCTCCGGCCGCGGGCTCGCCGTCGGCGGATCGGCCGCGGTGGCCGTCGAACGACCGCCGCCTGCAGCGATCGCGACCACGGTTGCCACGACGATCGAGAGCGCGATCGCCCCCCGGAACACGGTCTTGTGCATGCCTACCCCTCGCCGGTCTCGCGACCTCGTCCTCGGATTGAGATGTGCCGGATCGACGACCGGGCCGCAGCCCGGCTCGCTGCTTCTGCAGCTTCAAGGTAACCGGGCTTTCTGGAACGTCAACCGCCCGTTCGGGGGGTTGTCCGTTCGAGAGGCCAAGCGTTTCGGACCGTGCTCGCCGGGTACCCGAACTATTCCCGAACGCTAGGAGGTGGGACCTTTGTCGACTACCGACCTTTGGACGTACCGCGACACCGCGTGGTCGGGCGCTGCGCTTGCCGGAATGAACGTCGAGGCGACCGACGGGAGCATCGGCAAGATCGACCAGGCCACCAATCAGTACGTCGTCGTCGACACCGGCCCATGGATTTTCGGCAAGAAGGTCATGCTGCCTGCCGGCGTGATCGACCGCGTCGACCTCGACGAGGAGACGGTGTACGTCAACCGGACGAAGGACGAGATCAAGAACGCGCCCGAGTTCGACGAGTCGCAGTTCGAGGGCGACGAGTACCGGAATCAGCTTGGGACCTACTACGGAGACCGCTTCTAGGAGGAATGCCCGCGGGGAGGCTTCGGCCTCCCCGCTTTACAACCACGATGGACACCTGGATCTGGATCGTTATCGCAGTCGTCGTCGCCCTCATCGTGCTGGGCTTGCTGTTCGTGCTGCCGCGGCGGCGGGAGCGCCGGCTCGAGGAGCGTCGCGAGGAAGCCGGGACGCTGCGCGAGCGCGCACGCGTGCGCACGGAGCAGGCGGAACGCAGCGAGGCGCTTGCCGGGGAGCAGGCTGAGGAGGCGCGGCGGCGCGAGGCAGTCGCGCGAGAGCAGGCCGACGAGGCGCGCCGACAGCGTGAGGCCGCCGAGGAAACGGCCAAGCGCGCGGACGAGCTCGACCCCGACGCCGACGAAGCGCGCCGCTAAGCGGGCGAGCGGGCCGCGCGGAGAACGTCCCGCAGGCGGGTCGCCAGCTCGCGCTGGTACGGCTCGCTGTCGTACTTGCGCAAGGGGTGCGGCGCCAGCTCGTGCTCGACCACGCCTCGGCGTCCGCGCACATACACCGTCGGCACGATGCCGCCGCTGCCGTCGACCTCGATCGTCGCAGCCACGGCGTCGGGGCCTCCCGCGTCGAGGAAGTGCGCCACGGGCTCGATACCGTCGTCGACGAATGCGCCGTCCGAGGCTGTGAGGACGCGGCAGAGGTAACCCTTCTGCACCCAGAGCTCGGGCGCAACGCTCAGCTCGCGGAGCAAGTACGGCGTGACGTCGCCCGGAGCGACCGTCGCGCGCTCCCGCGCGCGGCCGAAGCGTGACTCCGCGATGTGCCGCGCGAGCACACGCGCGTTGTATCGGAAGCCGTTCACCGCGGTCGAGCTCGCTCCGGCCCCGCGCTTGCCGATCCCTTTCGCGCCCGACGAAGCATTGCCGGCGAAATAGACGCGAGGCAGCGACACGCTCTCCCACCACGGCGTCAGCGCCGGCACGCGCCCGTCGTTGACGGTGACGAGCCCGAGCTGCGTGAGGTCGCGGAACGGCGTCTGGAAGCCCGTCGCCGCGATGACGTCATCCACATCGAACGTCAGCGATCCGTCCCAGATCGTGCCGTGCGTGATCACGCGGAAGCCGTCGCCGTTCCGCTCGATCCGCTCGATCGTCGCGTCGATGACGTACGTCCCCGGGCCGCCGCGGGCGTACTCGTCGTAGGGGTGGAGGTAGCGCACGCGGAGCGCCGACAGCGCGAGCGCACCGGTCTCGACCGGCCGCGGCGAAGCCAGAATCGTCTCGCGCGCCCACGGGAGCAGCCCCTGGGCGACCTCGAAGCCGGAGTTCCGCTTTCCGACGATGAAGACGCGGCGGTCGGCGTAACGCTCCGCGTGCGTCGTGTCCACGTAGTGCGCGGCGTGCTCGAGCCCGGGGACCGCCGCGCGCCACGGCTGGGTCACGCCGAGCGCGAACACGACTGCGCCTGCCTCGTACTCCCCGTCGCTCGTCTCGAGCACGACGCGCTCGGCATCGAGCCGCGTCCCCTCCCAGGCGCACCCGTACCGAACTTCGAGCTGCGCGCGCTCCGCAAATTCGGCAAGCCCGGCCGCCATCTCCTCCCGCGAGGGCAGGTCGAAGCTGCGGTCCATGAGGCCGGGTACGAGTGCCTTCAACTCCGGCTCGTCGGCGAGGAGGCTGTTGTGGTCGAACCATTCGTACTCCCGGCTCGTCCGCGGCACGGGCGCGGCAGGCTTCGTCCACGTGATCAGCCGCTGGAAGATCGGGAGGTGCCGAAACATCCCGCCGGGGGCGTCGTCGCGCGAGAGCACCGCGTGCCGGACGCCGAGCCGACGCAACGCGTAGCTCGTCTGCAGCCCGCCCGGCCCGCTGCCGACGACGACGACGTCGTAGCGGCCAGGCGGGAAAGGACGGTCGGCGGCTCGGCCCGTTATTGCCGCCACTCGCCGGCCGTCTGAAGGCGCCGCGCCTCCATCCGGAGCAGCCGGAGCAGGACGCGCGGCCGCTCGAGCAGGAACTCCTCGAGCTGCGGGCCTGGGATCACGAAGCACCGCAGCATCGTCGTCGCGACGACGTCGGCGCTCGGGGGCTGGTCGGTGAGCGCCGAGAGCTCGCCGAAAACATCGCCGCGGGAGAGCGTTCGAAGCTCGCGCCCATCCGCCTGCACCGATGCCTCGCCGTCGACGACGATGTAGACGTTGCCGCCGCTCAGTCCCTGCCTGAGGACGCGCTGACCGGCGGCGAACACCTCCTCGTCGAACGTGTGCACGACAGCCTCGAGCTGTGCGGGAGTGAGGTCCGCGAACAGCGCCAGCTGGGCGAGGCTCTCGGCGATATCCACGCGCGACTTCTACCGCAACTCAGATGACGACGACGAGCTTCGTCGCGTCGCCTGCTGCCTGACGCAGCCACGCCTCGCCGACCTCCGCGAGCGGCAACCGTTCGAGGTCGACGACCACTTCACCCGCCACGACAACCTCGACGAGGCGCGCGTACTCGCGCGCGAGGACGTCCCGCGGCGCCGCGAACGTGGAGTACCCGATGATCTCGAGCTCCTTCCCGCGCACCACGCTCGACGGCAGCGTCGCTTCGGGACCGGCGGCCTGGCCCATGTGGACAATCCGCGCACGTGGCTTGGCAACTCCGAGCGCGACGCGTATCGGCTCGCCCCACAGCGGGTCGAAGATCAAGTCGGCGCCTTCCGGACATGCCTCCTGCAGCGAATCGCCGAACCGCTCATCGAGGACGACCGCGGCGTCGGCACCGAGCGAACGCACGCGCTCCAAGCGCTCGGGATTGCGGCCGACGGCGATGACGCGCGCGGCGCCGAGGAGCTTCGCCGTCTGCACCGCAATGTTGCCGACCGAGCCCGTCGCACCGAGGACCACGACGGTCTCGCCTGCGCGGACGGGCGCACGCCACACGAGCGGAAGCCATCCGGAGACGCCGCCGATGCCGAGCGCAGCCGCGACGGCCGGGTCGGCGTCCTCCGGCACGGACGCCAGCGTCTCGCCCGGAACGGCGACGCGCTCGGCGAGGGTGCCGTCACGGGCGATGCCGACGCCGCTGCCGAAAACCCACACCAGCCGGCCGTCGGCGCGCCCGACGCCCTCGGCGCCGGGGACGAACGGCAGCTCGGGATGCCCGCCGTAGAAGCGCCCCGCACCGATGTTGACGTCGAGCGGGTTCAGTGCCGCCGCGAGGACGTCGACGACGACGTCGCCCTCGCCCGGCACCGGGTCCCGGCGCTCGGCGAGCTCGGGCGGGCGCCCGAGCTCGCTGATGACGGCCGCTCTCATGTGCGGCGGAGCGGCCGTGGGGGAACCGGTGGTTCCCCCACGCTGGCTAGATCTTCTTGCGCTTCCGCCACGCGGCGAAGATCCTGCCGATCTCCCGTTGGTATGCACGTGCCGCGTCGTCGGGCGTTCGCTTCCCCTGAGCGACCTCGGCGAACATCTGCGGGATCAGGAACTTGTTGAAGACCTCGTCCATCGCCGCGTTCGAGAACCCGGGATAGCCCACGTTGTACGTGTACCTCTTGTTGATCGTCTCGAGGATCTTGTACTTCCCCTTCGGCGTGTGCGGGTCGCGCTCCAGCCGGCGCGAAAGGTTCCTGACCGAGGCGGGGAACGACGGGAAGTTGTAGAAGCGGCTGTTCTCGAAGGCGCCGGTGTACTGGACTTCGAGGTCGACAAGGAACTTGCTCGCCGCCCTCTTGTTCTTCGCGAACTTCCAGATCACGTAGCAACCCATCACGTGCTCGAGCCCCTTGCGGCCCGCCGGCCCGGCCGGGATCGGCGCCAGCGCCGTCTTGCGCGCCAGCTCGGCGTCCTGTCCTTCCGCGGTGCGAGCGATCGAGATCGCATTCAACGCGAGGGAGAGCTGCCCCGCGACGTACGCCTGGTTGTTCGAGGAGGCCGTCCACGCGAAGATCGCGTTCGACATGCCCTTGCTGAAAAGCTCCTTCGCGAACCTGAGCGCCGCGCGCGTTCCTTTCGAGTTGATGATCACGCGGTGGTCCTTCGACTGGACGTAGCCGCCAAAGCACATCATCAGCGCCATCAGCGCCATGTTCGAGTCGATCTCGTTCGCCATCCCGATCCCGATCGGATGGCCGATCGCGCGAAGCTTCGGGGCTGCCTTCAGCACGTTGTCCCACGTCGTCGGCCGGTACCCCGCCTCACCCCAATAGTCCGTGCGCCAGTGCACGGGATCCGGGGCGTAGTTATCCGGAAACGCAAAGAACTTCTTCGTTCGTGGGTTGTACGTGCTGCGGTAGCAGACGTCCACCATCTTTCCGCGCTTCTTCGTCACCTGCTGGACGATGCTCCTGTGGTTGATCACCTGGTCCTCGTATTGGGCCGGAGGCGCGAGGAACCAGAACAGGTCGTGGCCGCTTTGCGCGGCGACCTCAGCGGCCGCGCGCTGCGGGATCTCGGCCTGGTTGATGTGATCTACGAGCACCTCCGTGTCGTTCGCCTGGCCCCATCGCTTCGTGTAGACGTTGTCGAACCACGTGTCGTACGCGGGCACGAAGTGGCTCCACTGGGCGATCCGCAGCGTCCCCGCAAGCTCCTTGTGCCGGTACTGCGGCACGCCGGCTACCGCCTTCTTGACACCCGTCCCTCCGTAGACGAGCACGATGGCGCCCAGACCTGCCCGCCGCAAGAGCTCCTTTCGCGTGAGCTCGTCGGTAACCTTCGTGATATCGACCCTCGGCCGATCGTCGGTCATCTGCCGTCACCTCCTTCGCGCTGGTACCCCGGGCCTGTTTCCACGAGCGGCAGACTCATCGGAAGGCCCCTCCTGTGAATCCCTGGATAAAGCGATCGAGAAAGACGTTGTAGAGCAGTGCGAGCGGAATCGCCGGAATCAGCGTCGCCGCCATCAGCGCGCCCCAGTAGAAGACGTCGCCCCGAATGAGCTCGGTATAGATCCCGGTCGAGACGGTCTTCGACGTGGAGACGGTGATGAAACTCACGGCGTAGACGAACTCGTTCATCACGAGCGAGAACGAGAAGATGACGACGGTCAGGATCCCCGGAATCGAGATCGGGAAGATCACGCTCACGAGCGTTCGCAACCGGGACGCGCCGTCGACGAGCGCAGCGTCCTCCAGCTCCTTCGGGATCGTCTTGAAGAAGCCCATCAGCAGCCACGTCGAGAACGGGATCGTGAAGCTCGGGTAGACGAGCATCAGCGAGCCGAGCCGGTCCTGCAATCCGAGCTCCGCGATCACGCGCGAGAGCGGAAGGAAGAGCAGGGTCGGCGGCACGAGATACACGAGGAAGATGCCGACGCCCACGCTCTGCCCCCATCCGCCCGAGAGGCGCGCGAGCGCGTAGCCGGCCGGGGCAGAGATCAACAGGGTGAACAACACGACCACGATCCCGACCAGGATCGTGTTCCCGATCCAGCGCAGGTACTGCGTGTCGCTGAAGAGGAACGTGATGTTGTCGAGCGTCGGCGAGCCGCTGCCGAACGAGAACGGGACGTTCTGGACGTTGTAGAGGTCCTGGTTCGTCTTCAGCGACGTCCAGAGCATCCAGTAGAACGGGAACGCGAGGACGATCGCGAAGGGCCCGACCACGAGGTACGTCCAGAAGTTGTTGTAGGTGCGGTGCGGTCGCATCAGTGCCCCTTCCGGTGATGCCGCCGAGTTTCTGGGTCGCGAGCACCAAGCGAGAGGACGCACTCGTCCGCCGCCAAGGCTGAATGAAGCCTTGGCAAGGGCGAGGGTCGCCTCTGGCGCCGCGTGATCGCGGGCCAGAAGCCGGCATGTATCGCCGGATGGAGCACCACTATGCGACCTCGACCCGGCGCGCGAAGAAGAGCATCAGGACGCTTACGATCGCGAGCACGGGCAACAGGTACAGCGCGATCGCGGCACCGGTGCCGAGCGCTCCCGAGTTGATCCCGGTCTGGAATGCCCACATCGGCAGCATCTGCGTGCTGTTGAAGGGGCCGCCTCGCGTGAGGATGTAGACGACCGCCATGTCGCTCGCCGTGAAGACGATCCCGAACAGCACCGCGATCAGGGCGATCGGAAGCTGCAGCGGCAGCGTGACGTACCACAGCTTCTTCAGGCCTTGCGCTCCGTCGATCTTCGCCGCGTCGTCTACCTCGTTCGGGATCGACGCAAGCCCGGCGATCATGATCACCGTCGCGAACGGCAGCAGCCGCCACGCGTGCACCGCGATGATCGCCGCCATCGCGTTCTCGCGGTCCCCGAGCCACTGCGGCGGGTTGAACTGGTCGACGAGGTTCAGGTGGATCAGCACCCAGTTCACGACGCTGAAGAGCGAGTCGAAGATCCACAAGAAGCCGATCGTGCTCAGCGCGACCGGCGCCGCCCACGGCAGCAGGACGAGGAAGCGGAAGAACCACTTGCCGTGGAAGTCCCGGACCAGGAAGTGCGACAGAACTGCCGCGCCCACGACGACGATCGCGTTCGCGACGAGCGTGAAGAAGATCGTGTTCTTCAGCGCCGTCTGAAAGTTGGGGTCGCTCCACTCGCGCGTGAAGTTCTGGAGCCCGACGAAGTCGCCCGTGAGCGATCCCGCGGTCGCGTCCGTCAGGCTGAGGTAGATCGCCAGGACGAGCGGCCCACCGACGAGCGCGGCGATGAACAAGACGGCAGGGGCGATGAGGACCGGCGCCAGGAACCGCCGCTGTTCGAGGAGGTTCCGGCGGCGGCGGACCGGCCTGACTCCGGCGGCGACCGCCACGGGGGTCGCGATCCTAACGACTGCAGACGCCGCGCGCGGGCGAGTATCTTCCGCGCGCCGTGTCTCGGATCACGCTCGAGAACGTCTCCAAGGTCTACCCGGACGGGACGCGGGCGGTGAACGCGCTCGACCTCGAGGTCGAGGACGGCGAGCTCGTCGTGTTCGTCGGCCCGTCAGGGTGCGGCAAGACGTCCGCGCTGCGGATGATCGCCGGCCTCGAGGAGATCAGCGAGGGAACGATCAAGGTCGGCGACGAAGTCGTGAACGACCTGCCGCCGAAGGATCGCGACATGGCGATGATCTTCCAGAACTACGCGCTCTACCCGCACATGACGGCATTCGACAACATGGCGTTCGCCCTCAAGCTGCGGAACGTCAGGCGCGAGGAGCGCCGGCGCCGGGTCGAGGAGGCCGCGCGAGTGCTCGGGCTCGCAGACGTCCTGGGCAAGAAGCCACGCACGCTCTCCGGCGGGCAGCGTCAGCGCGTCGCGATGGGCCGCGCGATCGTTCGAGAGCCGCAGGCCTTCCTCATGGACGAGCCGCTCTCGAACCTCGACGCGAAGCTGCGCGTGCAGATGCGCGCCGAGATCGCCCGCATCCAGCGGACGCTCGAGGTGACCACGATTTACGTCACCCACGACCAGAGCGAGGCCATGACCCTCGGCGACCGGGTGGCCGTGATGCGTAAGGGAGAGCTTCAGCAGCTCGACGTCCCGCAGCGGCTCTACCGCGATCCGGTCAACCTGTTCGTGGCCGAGTTCATCGGCTCGCCGTCGATGAACCTCGTCGTCGCGCAGGTGGATCGCTCGAACGGAACGGCGACGGTCGAGTTCGCGGGCAACCGGCTGGCGCTCGACGCCGAGACGATGCAGTCACGGCCAGAGCTCGACCGCTACGTCGGTCAGGAGATCGCGGTCGGAGTGCGGCCGGAGGATTTCAGCGATGCGGCACTGTCGGGAGAGGTGCCGGCCGACCGCCTGCTCAGCGTCGTGCCGGACATCGTCGAGGACATGGGCTCGGAGCTCTTCGTGCACTTCAGCATGCCGTCGCCTCCGGTGGCGAGTGAGGACGTCGTCGACGCGGTCGACGACCCGGCAGCCGTCGAAGCGCGAAAGACCGAGGCGGCGCGGCACGGGACGCCGTTCGTCGCGCGCGTCGACCGCGAGTCGCACGCCCGTGAAGGCGAGGAGCTGAAGCTGGCTGTCGACGTGTCGAGGGTGCACTTCTTCGACCTAGCGACCGGCCGGGCGCTCGGACGCGCCTGAGCCGGACTGCCCTACACGAGCCGCCGCTCGAGGTACGCCGCCAGCCGCGTCAGTGGGAACGTGATCAGGAAGAACATCACCATCACGCCGCCGTAGATCTCGAACGCCTTGATGTCGCCGGGCGTGAACTCCGGCGGAGTCGGCGACGCCAGCCGCTCCACCGACCGCTCCGCCGTCTCGAGCAACT
>Ga0126308_10000586_pt1 | contig 12542 bp, 10 predicted proteins | sample Plot55_FD_92533 | JGI IMG/M metagenome (GOLD analysis project Ga0126308, IMG submission 92533) | Serpentine soil microbial communities from UC McLaughlin Reserve, CA, USA - Plot55 | ecosystem: Environmental > Terrestrial > Soil > Grasslands | place: USA: UC McLaughlin Reserve, Lake County... | reverse complement strand
TCCGTTGAGTGGAATGACGCGATCGGGAGGCAGCACGCTCACGCTGACGTTGCCGACGCTTGATCCCACGTTCCGATCGATCAGACCGTTGTCCAAGAGGTCCTTCAGCACGGCGGTTACCGCCCCGATGGCCAGCGCATTGCTCACAATCCGCCTCCATTGCGTCGCTTGAGGTACTCCTCCAGGCTGAGCTGCGGGTCGCGACGGGAACGACCGGGTAGCTGTTGCGGCGCCGGCGGTGTCAGGGCTCTCACCTCGACTCGGCCGATGGTCACTTGTACGGTCGGCGCGGGAGGGGACGGTGCGGATCGACGGACCCCCTCAAATGGGACCGCTTCCGGTCCTCGAGCCGGCCGGGTACGCAACGTATCCTCGTCCCCCGGCTGACCGGACGATACGGGACGGGCAAGCGATGCCTCCTGTCTTCCGAGAGAAACCCGGCGAGCTCCCGTCTCGGTTAGCCGTGGCGACTCGGGGAGACGGTGATCGATGAGCCAATTCCTGTCCTCCGGGTCGCCGGGTTCGCTAGAATGGGGCGTGGCGTCAGACGGATTCAAATCGCCCGATGCCCGCGATCCTGTCAGCCGGGGCATGAGCCATAATCTTCGGCGCACCGGGTCCGCGGCTGATTGGACGGCCTTCTCCGCGATCTCCTCGATGGGCTCGGATACGTCTGAAAAGGAGGATTCTGGAGGCTTTTGGCGGGCTTGTTCGGTAGACTGCCTTGAGAGCTCCTTGCTCGATTCCTGATCCTCGACGCTTTCGTGAGCGCTTGCTACAGGTGAGGATCGCTCGGTGATTCCTGCTGGCGCCTGCGGGTAGCTCCTTCTACTCACCTCCCGATCCAGCTCTGCTCGATCTACCAAGCGCGGCAGTTCGGGTAGCGCGGATATCGCGCGGCCCTCCGACTGTGAACCATCGGGCTGGGTCGGTCCACCCGGCGACTGTGTGGCTCGGATAGACGGGGAAGCCGGGGATTGCAGCACATCTGGCTGCTCCCACGGGATTGGTTCCTCTTCAGGGCCCTGTTCCGGAGTAGGCATGAAGTCGTCGATCTGCCACGGCAACGGGGCAAAGTAAGACGGTACCAGCGGCTGAGCTACACGGGCCTGTCCTTGGGCGCGCTCGACCAGCCGATCAAGAAAACCGCTCATCCGGCCACTATCTCTAGGTAAAAGCCCCTCCGGACAGCGCTCATGGCGAGTATATCCGCCTCGCGCCACCCGTAAGCTCGTGCCAGGTTGTGCACATCACGCAGCAGGCGTTTCGCTAACACCGAGATCTCGCCCCAGAAGAACGAAGCGATGTCTAAAAGGACAAACCACACGGACTCGCATTCCGAGCAGGTAAGCTCTAGCCGAAGGTTAGCCTGCGACTCGACTTCCTCCATCCGGTACGCCAGTGCAGCGTGAACGCTTTCGGGCAAGCCATCTACTTCGACAGACTCCTCTCCGTAACGGACCTCCAATATACAGTTCCGGAGCAACCTATGATGCGCTTTCGCCGGATCTTCATATCGCGCCACGGTCGCAAGATCTAGGCTATTAGGGAGGCGAAAGTGCACCTCGAAGCCCTCCACCTCAAGACGGCGTTCCTCTCCGTCAACTCGTGCGGGCGAGCGAAAGTCCGCTACGGCCAGGGCAAACTCGAGTCTTTCGCCGCACCTCGGGCACTCGTCGAACCCTTGAAGCCGGGGACCCAGGGTGAGTTCGCGCAAGGTCAAGAGCCGCGCATCCCGCTGTCCGATGTTTAGATGGACCAGCTCCTCCCAGGAAGCGTCGGGGTAGGCTACAGCGAGAAACCCCAGGGCGCGCTCCAGCGGGTGGCGGTCCTGACCCCACTCCCAGAGGCAGAGCACTTCTCGCGGAGATAGGGCATGCATGGTCCGTGCCGGCTCACTCAAAGGAGGGTTCATCCAGCTCAGGTACTTCGAGCTGCCTCCAACCCTCATTCTGCAACGTAAGGATCTGGATGGCCACGGCGTTGGCGCTAGCGTCCAGCTCGGGCAACGCCTGATACTCCGAGACCCAGCAGCGGTAGACTTCGTAGGCCAGGGCCAGCTGGCCGGCTTCGTTGTATACTTCGATGGTTATGTTCCTGCGGAAACTCTTGAGCGAGGTCTCTGCGCCAAAACTGGTGCCAATATTCCAGACCTTGCTGGCCCACTCATCGAAATCTCCGTCGAGGGTCACTCCGCGCTCGAGGGTGATTGGCTCGTACTTGGTCTGTCCCGGCGACTTCAGCACCGTGTTCGGGTTGTTTCCTTCCCGGAACTCCACGACCTCGGTGGTCTTCTTGAGGGCACCGACCTTGCTGACGCCGGCGACGGGAGCCGTGCTCCCCTCCCAGAGAACGCGGAACTTGAATGTCTTGTAGGGATCCAGACGATGCGTGTTGACCTTGAACGGGGGCATTGTTTCCTCCTTAGGCCTCGGCCTGGCCAGCCATCTGCTGTATCTTGAGAACTACAAATTCGGCGGGCTTCAGGGGAGCAAAGCCGACAAGGACGTTGACGATGCCTCGGTCGATGTCGTTCTGGGTGGTGGTCTCATTGTCACACTTGACGAAGTACGCTTCGCTCGGGGTCCCGCCCTGAAAGGCGCCCTGGCGAAACAAGCTCTGCATGAACGCCCCTACATTTGAACCAATCTGCCTCCAGAGTGGTGCATCATTCGGCTCAAAGACCGCCCACTTGGTGCCACGGTAGAGGCTCTCCTCGATAAACAGGGCGAGGCGGCGTACAGGGACGTACTTCCACTCGGACGTCATTTGGTCTGCACCTCGCAGAGTACGCGCCCCCCAGGACACCACTCCATAGATGGGGAATACCCTGATACAGTTGACGCCGAGCGGGTTTAGCATGCCGTTCTCCCCGTCTGTCAGGGGATATTCGACTCCCTGGGCGCCGAGCAAGTTTGCGGGTGTTCCGGCTGGAGCTTTCCACACGCCCGAGAAGCTGTCCGTGCGTGCGTACAGGCCGGCGACCAAGCCGCTCGGAGCACACGTACGCAACTTCCCGTTGTTGAGTGGGTCGGCAACCTTTATCCAGGGATAGTAGACTGCGGCGTGGTCCGTTTTCGGCAACGCAGTACCCGAAACTACCTTCACCATGTCATCGGGCTTTCTGGCGTTGCTTGGTGCATCGACGATGAGGAAAGCCCTGCGCTCCTGGCAGTAAGCGGCGGCATCTGCCAAGATACCGCTGTCGGTGACGCCCGGCATACACAGCAAGTTGAACAGGTCTATCTCCTCGAGGGCGTAAATTCCTTTGCGCTGCGAACGATCTGCGATGAATATGTTGTAGGCTTCGCTCTCGGTAAATGGACTCTCGCTGCCACCTTGAAGCATGACGTTCGTGGCTCGGTGAACACTAGCACCGGTCAGCAGGTGCAATTCGTTCGCGATACTGTTGTTCGCCGCTGCATTCACCGTCACGGATGAGGCGGTACCGCGTGTCCCAGAGGCGAGAGTGAGGGTATTCGTGTCCGGGCGGCCTGGGGTCGTATTCGCAACACAGGTGAAGTCTCTGTAAGCGGGATTCGACGGCTTTAGAGCACCTACTGTGCCCTGAATGCGAGCCGCGACATCCTGTAGCTTGGCCGCGAGATCGGCACCGGAAGCCGCACTGGAACCGAGCGAGACGGTATCCGGGCCATAACCATCGAGGCTGATCTGAAAACTATTCTTGGATGCGCTTGGCAAGGTGTCCAAATCAGTAGCCTGGAAAGTGCCACTGGTCAATGTACCGTGGGCCGGAACTTCAACTGGCCTGATGTCCGCTACTGCATCGGTCTCGACACCGCCGTTCAGCGTGCCGAGCTTCAGCCTGGTAGAGGCGTCGTTTGTCTGCCCGGGGAGAACCCTAACGGTCGAGTTCTCTCCGGCAGCGCCCGAGGTCATCTTGATCGTGTTGCGGTCCGGGGCGCACTGGAAGCCAGACAGAGCTTGCTCGCCGTCCGCTTCTGCTCGCACCTTCCTTTGTATATCGGAGCATAGGTTCGTCAGACGGGCCGCCGCATCTGCACCAGCCCCAATCGCTGCCAGATCGAGCTCGACCTCGACGGGTGGAGACCCGTTCACCGAAATCTGAATTCGGTTGTGTGCGGCGTCCAGCAAAGTAGCAACGTCCTTCAGAGCTCCTCCCTCGGACAAGTCGCCGCTGACGCTTGTACCACTTCCTAACCCACTCAATGTTGCGGAGTCGACGATACGTTCTACCTTGACGAGCTGCGAGGTGCCGTTCACCGCGTCCTGCACGTACCGCGCATCCTGGCTGTTCATAGAGAGGCTGGAGAGGTTCTCCGTTAGGCTTTCGGTCGGGTTCTCTCGGGGGACATAGTTGAGCGTCAGGTTGAAGGTGCTGGCGGGATTGCTCGCAAACCGGTAGCTAACCCTGACTTCGATCTGGTTGCCGGTCTTGCCCTCGTCAAGCGCCGTGAGCCGCAGCACGTCTCGGCCCGCGCCATCCTGAAGGGGGCATGTGGCTGCGACCGCGTTCTTGGCGAGCCGGACTACCCAGGCATCGCTCCCCCCGTTCAGGAAGAATTGCCTCACCGCGTAGCTCATCTCGGAGTCGGCCGCTAACCCGCCGAAGCGGCGTTCGTAGTCCGCGTAGCTCAAGATGTGGGTAGCCTTGTTTATGGGGCCGCGCTTGGATGTACCCAGGAACGCCGCTACGGAGGTGCTGACCCCGGTGATGGCACGCACCCCGCTCGGAACCTCTTCGATGTAGACGCCGGGATAAGTCACCTGTGTAGGCATCGTTCCTCCTAGAATGGTGTGGCTGGCTGTACGGTGTCGTCACTTTGCTTTGCCAGGAGCCTTTCACGTCTTGTGCCGATTGGCCAGGTGGTGTCAGCATCGAGCTGTACGGAAGATCGACTTGCGACGCAGCTAGGTGGCCTAGCGTCAATGAGACACCACACTCGTACTCTGTCCTCTGTTTACGCTGTTACGTGTTTCGAGTATGGAGTGGGGATCGGTGTCTGACTATATGCTGGGCAGCCTATTTCGCATAGGCCGGGTGGCGTATTCTTGTCTACGCTATAGGTGCGTAGACTTTGGAGAGCCAGAGGTTGGCGAAACTTCTATTCAGTGGCTGCGAGCAGGATGAAGTCAATTGCTCGCTTTAGTGTCTCGTACGAGCAGGGCCAGAGAACAATACATCCTCGCAGGAGTTGTTCCCCATTTACGGGGAGCAACTCCAGGATCGGGATTCCAATCGCCTGCTCGTTCGATAACCTCTCTAGGAAGAACTTCTGAAACTCAGAGTCTAAGGCTGGCGCGACGATCAATAGCTGGAAATCTGCGAGTAGCTCGCCAACTTTATCCACCTTGTCTTCGGATACGAACCATGCACGATAGCCCGCGGCTTCCAGCAACGCCTCAAGAGACCTGCCGACCGGCTCGTCTCCACCGAGGATAACTATATTGGCTTGTGTAGGAACCATCTCGGCAAGAAACCCTAGTGAATCGCCTGCATGTGGTTCAAAATCCTGTATGCTTATTCTGCATCTCCCTAGTATGCAGACGGAACCAGTCTCCAACCATAGGCCAGGCAGCGTATTTGTATGGGTTGAGGGACCTACGTGCTTGGATAGGCCGGTTGGTGCATCCTCCAAGGGTAGCAAGGCTCGCCCGATTACCCCTACTCTCTGGGATCGAGAAGACCGATCTCGCTGGCCCGAACGGCCGCCTGTGTACGGTCGGCGACCTTGAGCTTCTCGAGGATGTGCTCTACGTGAACCTTCACCGTGGCCGGGCTAACCACCAGCACCTGCGAGATTTGCCGGTTCGTTTGTCCCTGAGCCAGAAGCCGCAATACTTCGAGCTCTCGAGGCGTCAGGAGTTCGGGAAGCAGCTCCGCTCGTTTTCCGGACCCCCGAGGATGTCCCGACTCTTGCCCATCCTCATTGGCCAGGCTTTGCAGGAGCTGCATCGCTAGGTCATGGTGCAGCGGATGATCGCCACTGAGCGCCCCACGCACGCTACTGATCAAGTTGTGCTTGGTGGCGTCCTTGATGACATAACCGCTGACACCCGCTCGAATTGCCTCCAGCAGGTAGTCGGGGTCCTCGTAGGCGGTAAGCACCAGGATAATGGTAGCTGGGTATTCTACCTTGATCGCGCGTGCGGCCTTTAGCCCATCCATCTTTGGCATCCTAGCGTCCATCAGTACCAAGTCAGGGCGCAGGCGACGGCAAAGCTCTAGTGCTTCCCGGCCGTTGGCTGCCTCACCTACGATCTGGAGGTCCGGTTCGCTCGTAAGCAGGGTTCGGAGGCCTTCCCGGGCCAAAGCGTGGTCGTCAGCGATGAGTAGCCGGCTAGGAGAAGTCATGTTTTGCGGGCTTAGTATTTGCTTTCCCTGAGCTAGGGTATCATCGGGAAGCGGAATCTCCGCGACCACGCAGGTACCCGCCCCCGGTTGACTGTGGATCACACACTCCCCGCCGAGAAGGGCGACCCTCTCTTGCATGCTGCAGAGGCCCACCCGCTCACCCAGAGCATTACCGACCCCCGGCGGCAGCGCACCGTCAAAGCCGCGCCCCCAATCCCGCACCCTTAGGCAGATCCTCTTTCCCAACTGCGTCAGCGTCACGTGAACCAGGGTGGTCCCGGAGTGCTTGCGCACGTTCGTGAGCGCTTCCTGGGCGATTCCGTAAATTGCCGCCTCGATATCAGGCGGCAGACGTTTCACCCACAGGTCTTCGTCAAAAGCGACATCCCAACCCTCTACCTTGAGCGAATCGAGCTGCGATCGCAAGGCGACTGCCAGTCCCAAATTGTCGAGCGCCGGCGGCCGCAAGGTAGCGATCACACGCCGCGCTTCTTCTACTGTCCGTTTGACTAGATCCAGCGCCCGATCTAGTTTCATCTGGCTTAAGTGGGACTCGGTGGGGCGATCGTCCACGTAGGCCTGAAGGTTCTGGTGGGCGGCGAACGCCAGCTGGGTAAGCCCATCGTGAACGTCGTAGGCTACCCGGCGTCGTTCCTCCTCTCGAGCTACCAGCAGCTTGCCCACCAAGTCCTCAAGTTGACGCTTTTGCTTAGCCACCTTCTGATACAGTCTGGCGTTCTCCAGCGCACTCGCCCCTTGTCTAGCAAGACTTTCGAGAGTCTCGAGGGTCGCCTTCTCGGCCAGAGCCTCGGGGCCGTAAGCCTCCAACACACCGATGACCCGGCCCTGGATCACTAGCGGCAGGCACAACGCTAACCAAGGTATGTCACTCTCTTCCGGTCTTCCGAGCCGAAAAACTTGGTGCTCTTTGCTCCTTAGCGCCCTGAGGCGGGCAACTTGCGCCTCTGCTGTGGCGCTCGCCCCCCTCCAGAAAGTCTCCGATCCAACAACGGCCAACACGTCCGATCGCCCGCCTATATCCTGCAGGTTTATGACTGCCGCGTTAAGTTCGCAGACGCGGAGCATTATTCCAAGCAGCCTCTTCCCGATTTCCTTCTGCTCTAGCGTGGAGTTTAGGGCACGACCGGCCTCGTGGACGGCAACCAGCACGGCCAAACTGCTCGTTAGCCTCGCCTCCGATCGCCTGCGCGCCGTGATATCGCGGACTATGGCAACGAATTGGGGGAGCCGATTTTCCTTCGCGAGGGTGCTGATGGCAACGTCCACGTTCACGTTCCGCCCGCTCTTATGCAATATAACGGCCTCGTAGCAGCTCTCAACCCTTTCGCCGCGCAGGCGCCTATGCACCCAATCTTCTATAATTTGCCTTTCGTCCGGAGCGACCAGGTCCAAGAAGGTCGGCAGGGCCGTAAGTTCTGTCGCGCTGTAGCCGCTGATCAAACAGAAGGCCTCGTTAACGTAGTGAATACGTCCGTCCTCAACGAAAAGCAAGCCCTCACCAACATCACTCTGGGCTTCGAGAAGGGCCTCGTAGAAGTCCCGCTGCCACCGGATATTCTCGGGCACCTTATGCTCATTTACGCTACGCGTCACCATGCTTCTGAGACCTCAAAGTTCCCGAGCAACTTGACGCCAAACGATTCTGTCGCCCCACCTAGCGGGATGCCTCGTGGATCTTGCTTGACTAGATCTGTTCCTCGAAAGTACATTATCTGTGCAGTAGCTAAGTCGGAGCGTCGCGAGCGCCTTGGTTGAGGGGGTACCGGCCGTTCTATCTCCTTGGGGTATGTCTCCTCTGGAATCGGCGGCCCCAGCGTTTCTGCTGGGAACCGCCACGGATTTGCCGAGGACCAATCTGCGCCAGTCACTGAGTGAACCTAGTCCTTGCTACCGCTTGCCACTATGTAAGCTCCTTTCCCAGCTAAATGTTAACCAGGCGCGATGAATCCGCGATGAATCTTCAGGAGAATTCATAAGAAATTTGGCTCACGGTGTTCGGGACGAACACGGTCGAGGTTATTCTTTGGCGCCGGCAGAGTTTCCTCGCTTAGCGTCAATCGTCAGTGGCCCACTCTTCCAGCAACAAAATCACGCTCTCCGAGGAGCCTGGTGCGAGAGACCCTTCCTGTCGAACCTTCCGGACTTCACGCCCGCGTTTGCCGTCCATGCCTGACCGGGCTACTTGGAACAGGTGGGAAAGGATAACGTTGAGGTGTAAGTGGACCCGTTCGTGGCGGTTTGGATCTGGGCGGAGATCGGGGTTTCGAACCGACGCTGGGTTTCTGGCTCGTCAGGACGATCAAACAGGTACGTGAGCAGTAACAACGTCGTACCGTCGGAGTAGTGCTTGAACTCAAGTTCGTCCCGGTCCAGAATGACATCGGGCTGTGGCTCTTCTCCCCGCGACATCCTGTGTCAGGTCTTCGCGGGAGAGCCCACAGACCTCGATGCTAAGGCGCTCGGCCTCCGCGTCGTCGAACTCCACCAGTCAGCGAGGTCTCCGGCCGTCGCGTCGAAGAGCTCAAACAGGCAGCGAGGCGCACCGTGGTAAACGTCGGCCCCAGCCTCGACGGGTATCACCCCGCCCTAGTTTCGCCGGTCCAGGTCACTCCGGTAACAGGATGACCCTCGCCATCTACACCCACGCCACAGAAGGCATGCAAGACTCCGCGACAGCCGCACCAGAAGAAACCTTTTTTCGATCCGGCTGTTGACACGCCTTTGTCAAAGGACTCAGGCAGCACTGCCGGAGCCCTTTCTTTTTCCGCTATTTGCAGGTATTTCTTGAGTGGCGGGACCCGGATTCGAACCGGGGACACCATGATTTTCAGTTAGGTAAGGCGCGTTCACCGCTGTTCCTGTCTGCACAGAAATCGGCATAGATACACGAATCATATCTCACACATGCTCACCGCTGTTCACCGTTGTCCAAACTGGGTTGTCGTCACAACTGTCGTCAATAGCCGGAGAAGGCGAACCTCCGAACTCTGCTTGATGTGGTTCTCCAATTTCAGCAAAAACTAGGAGCCGACGAGCGGACTCGAACCGCTGACCTGCTCATTACGAGTAAGCCTCTCCCTACTCCTTACACCTCGTAAATACGCTTTTTTGCAGGTCATTCTCTAGCACAGTTGTTCGTACCATTACGCCGAATATCGCCCAGTATCGCCCCTACTGCTGCCACTACTGCTGCCACAGACAGGTATTCGAATCTGTTGACCAGCAGATTACAGATCTACCGCCGATCGGCCATCTTAACTCAGAAGGCAGGCCTCAGAAGGCAGGCAAATCTGCACGAATCCTCCTGCGGACGCATGGCTCTTACAGCGTCTGCGCGTGGCGCCGTCGACACGCCAACCCATGGCCGAAGGAGGGCCTTCAATGCCATGTTAGAGTCAGGGGTAGGACCTTAGGCAACCTTTGAGGCTTGGTAATCCCCGTTACCTTCGTACGATTACCGGCTTTGTTCTCTAACGCCAAGGCCCGGCGGTTCCCCCTGTGCTCCGTGCCGCCGGACCCCGGATTAGAGTCAGGTTAGAGTCAGATGCTCCCAGCAGATCCGCCAGGGGCTACATTTTAGCTGCAATCAGGAGCGTAACCTATTGGGATTGAACCCGCGATTTTCTCTAGAGCCACAATCTGAGTAACGCTTACTCTGTACAGTGGATAAATAAGCCAAATCCACTATCTAAAGTGCTCTTGGTTAAGGTCAGAGCTAGAGTCAAGCCTCATAGGAGGAGCCTAATGCGTTCGCTTTAGTGCTATTCACGCCTCCTAATGAACCGAGGCGCGTCATCCTCAGCATCATCTTCAGGGATGGTCACCTCCAGCGAAGAATGAATCTCTCTATCCGGCGAGCTTGTACCATCGTAGGAACGCACTATGGTCCTGAGGGTTCGGTTACAGTCCCTGTAAAAGCGCCTCTCGTCCTCGTATGCCCACCTATCCTCGTTTTCTCGGTTCCAGCTGTCCATTAGCTTACGCCACGACACCCGAATCGGTACTGCTTGAACCTGTAATGAGGTAGTGACTAAGGTACGCAACTGCTTCATCACGAACCTAACCATTGCCAAATTTCGCTCAGACACAGCCCGTGGTCTGCGCCCCAGAGTCAGAGCCTGCAAGTATTGGTAGGTTCGCAGCACAGTCTCGGCGGCTATCCATGGTTCCACTCGCAGCGTCACGACTTTACGGGTTACACGCTCATTGGAAAGGCTCTCTACCTCCCCTACCAGGCACGCTGGCGCTTCCCTAACCTTTCCGGTGAGGACGACCCAGGAGGCCTCAGCGACGCTCCAGTAGGGGAAAAGCTCGTTCCTCAGCTTTTCGCTTAGCTCGTGCAAATCGTCTAACGACGAACCTTCATAGAACGGTATGCTCATGGTCTCTCCAGATTCATTAACGAAGAACTCCAGCTCCCCCTTTTGTTTGGACCCATGAGAGAGGGCGTACTCGTGCCCAGTCATGTCAGACGTGTGGAGTACACTACTCTTATATAGCGCTAACATGTAAGCCTCCTCAGGTGACAAAGGTTTGGTCGACCCCCAGCATTCCCTCCGCCACCGCAGAACTCCGGGATCGCCTGCCACCCTTAACTCCAGGTACTCGGCAAAGGTTCTGGCGCGTTCCTCCTCGTATACACCGAAGTGCGGCGTTTGGACGTCGCCCTCCCTGTCACTGGGTTTGTCCTCAGGTTCGGGTAGCGCCTCGGCATGTTCGACTAGGTCCCCGTAGAATGCCAGGTGGTTCGCGAACTCCACCAACCTCTCCCACGTGATCCGTCCCTCAAGGAAGTCCTCGACGTGGCCTTGGCCAACGAGGACTTCCCAAGCCGCCTCAGGAATTGTCATTCGCCCCCCGATAACGAGCGCGAGTTGCGTGCGCACCTGCTGCTCATCCGTGGGCTCGTAAAAAAAACCGTCCATGCTGCCCCTTCCTTTTAAGTTGAAATAAAAGACACGGTGCCTTATACTAGTGCGTGTCGTGAAACTCCGGTTAATTATACACAGTGTCTCTCCATACATGTGGGCCGCGCCGTGGGATGTCCGGCAAGGAAGCGCATCGAGTTCGACAAGAGGCTCTGTAAATCATAAGGAGAACAATCATTGAAAGACACTACCCACGAACAGAATCTGCTTACCGTCAAGGATCTTGCCCGCATCCTCGGCTGCGGGCCAACGAAGGCGTGGTCGTTGATTCACACTCGCCAGATCCGGACCATCAGGGTTGGCCGTCTCGTTCGCATCTCACCAGATGATCTCGCTGAGTTCATGCGTGAACACCGCGAATAGTCAGGGTGTGGCTATACACCGATGACCAAAGGTTGGCGTTGCACTCAGGCTGGAGCCAAGTGCTCGAAGAAGCTTGAGGTATGTGAGGACCAGGGCAAATCCTCGAGAGTAAACCGAGGCTTTGTATGTGTTTGAACACCTACCCGCCCGAGGTCGGGAAACCGCTGGCTCCAGGGCAGAAGGAAGATACTGATGGAAATTAACAACCATGCTTGGCCACATGAAGACCTAAGCTGTGAGTGCTCAAACCAAGATGCGCGAACCAGGTACTCCGAGTTGAGGATGGTTTATTCAGCCGCGGCCCTAGTACAGCTGGACATGAGCGTCATCCGTTTGCATGGAGTAGTAGCCGGTCACTGCACCTGCGGCAGGAGGGACTGTAGGACGCCCGGAAAACACCCCGACGTCGGCTCCTCCTGGAAGCGCTTTATGCGGGAGCACGCCGATCTCGATCTCGTGAGGCGGTGGTTCACGCAGAAGCCTTACGCCAACGTCGGAATCGTCACCGGGGAGATCTCGGCCGTCGTGGTACTCGACGCTGACGGCGAGGCTGGCGTGAGGGAGTTGGAGCGCCGGGGCTACCCGACAACCTGGACGGCTCGGAGTGGGTCCGGTGGTCTTCACCTCTACCTCCGGCACCCGGGTTATCCGGTCGGTGACCGTAAGATCGCTGGCATTGGCGACCTCCGTGGCGACGGGGGTCTGATAGTTGCTCCGCCGAGTCTGCACATCAGCGGCAACCGCTACGAGTGGCTCCCTGGGAGATCGCCGTGGTGAGTCTGGCTGATCCCCCGCCGTGGCTTCTGCTCGAGGCGCCTAAGTTGACCACGCCTAGGTCGTCTGCACCTAAGGCGACTACCCGTATCCTGAAGCCGCAGATGGAGGAGTTGGGA
>Ga0126308_10000585_pt1 | contig 12546 bp, 7 predicted proteins | sample Plot55_FD_92533 | JGI IMG/M metagenome (GOLD analysis project Ga0126308, IMG submission 92533) | Serpentine soil microbial communities from UC McLaughlin Reserve, CA, USA - Plot55 | ecosystem: Environmental > Terrestrial > Soil > Grasslands | place: USA: UC McLaughlin Reserve, Lake County... | reverse complement strand
TCGCCGACGGGTGAGCCGTACCGCTCCCTCAATCGCACGCTCATGAACCTTCCAGGCGGAATCGCTCCAGGAATCCTACCGTACCTGAAAATGACAGAACTCGAGCGCCCGATCCTTGAGCGCTCAAGTCTGACGGTGGCCTGCCTCTACGGGATGCACTCCGCGTCTGACACGGGACGAAACAAGAGCGTATTCATGAACGCTTCCCCCGATCGTATTCGTAGGGCAATGCGCCTCGTCGCCGAGCACACTCGTAACCAGCTGAGTTTCAGGCGCACGGTTGACCTAAAGTTCCTCGTGGGATTCCTACAGGACTACCCCGAAGAGCACCGCGGGAACATTGTTGGGCTAGCCGAGAAGGCGATCCGCTGGCACCTAGATCAGGCGCAAGCGGAAGCCGATAGGGTAGCAGCGCAGCTGGGAGGACAGCGGGAGGCGGCAAAGCCGCCGATTGCGCTACCCGATGATCCGAGGATCACGCTACTCAGCACGGTAGACGAGATCGTCGCCGAGGGGCGTGCGATGGGCAACTGCGTCAGCTCGTACGCGGGGTCGGCTGTCCGAGGAGAGTGCTACCTGCTCCACGCGGCGAAGGACGGCGAGGACGCCACGATCGAGGTGACCTGGCGCGGGGAGGTCAGTCAAGCCGTCAGGCCCCGCAACCGCCTCAACGATACTGCCAGGTGGGGACGCCGGGTGCTCTCGCGCTGGGGTAAGACCTTCCCAAAAGATTTTGTGCTGCCAGAGCTGCCCAGCGGGCCTTCCCAGAAGCCCAATTATTGGAACTTCGCCTTTTTTCTCTTCTCCGAAGTTCGCAGAACCCCAATTACCCGACGTTCGCAAGTACCGCCCGCTCACACGCTAGCTAGTTCCGTTTCATCGGCAATTCATCGGCGCCTGTTGGGTTCTACACTGTTAGGTTCTACAGCCGACAATAAAAGAAAGGAGGAACCGCCAACCGAGAAACGCGGCGAGTGAACGAGACGACCATCACCAAGAGCAAAAGGAGGCACATATCGTGGCCACGGCGGTCGGGGCATACGAACTGGAGATCATTACTGGACCCGGTACAGAAAAGGGTGAAATAGCCAGGCTCAATCTATTCAGTGAGCTAGGAAGAAGGGATCGCCTGGGACGTATCTACTGCTACGGACCACTAGTGACCCTCGAGAACGATTAACCTCAATGATCTTATACAGTCACAGACCAGTCGCCTGAAGAATATAAGTAGGATGGCGGGTAAGAACAGAAATTAGTCGAATAGGAGGAGAACTCCATTTTGATAAAAGACTGTGAAGGAGAATTGACCGCACCGACGCTTATTGGCCCACGCATGGCTGTGGGGGCGTACTTCCCATTTGATAACCGTGTTCTCGACGGTGGCACCAGAGCGGATTGGTCGTGGGCCATGGCGCAGTGGGATCGAGTCGCCCAGGCCGGCCAGGCTGTACGCCTCGTCATCGCCGACCAGGCCTACAGTCGGTTCGATCCAGGTACCGACGAGGGCCAAGAACGCACCGTTACAATGCAAAACAAGTTCGCCGCGTGTCGCGCAGTTGAGCAACTCGTCTTCGGCTACGTGTACGGGGGTGAGGGCAAGATTCCCAGGGGGGACCCTGGGGATAGATGCCAGGATCCCCTCAACCCTGGCCAGCAGGTACCGTGCGTAGGTGACCAGATCGATGCGTGGCACCTGCGGTACAGTCACCAGATCGACGGCATCTACGTCGATTCTGGGCCAAGGGACTGTACCGACCCGTTCATATCGGGTAGTAATCCCCACATTCCTACTAACTACCGGGACTACGTCAACCACATTCGGGACCGTGACTACCTTGTCTTCCTCCAAGCGTCGCAGTATCCGGATAACCAGCCCACCAATCCGTGGCTGCAGAACCTTTGCGCCGACTACCTTAACCTGTGGGAAGGGGGGGTTCTGCCGTACCGGGCCCAGTACCAGGCGCTCGATTTCTGCGATCCGGGGCAGCCGGGGATGGACGTGCCCCCCTGGTGGGACCCTGGTCCATTGCTGCGTTACAGCCGGGTGCACGTGATCGACGATTGCCGAGACGCCGAAACGATGCGTCTGGTGGCACAGCTCGCGATAGAAGAGCGAGGCGCGTGGACCATCTGGATCACAGGCCCTCACCCAGGTAGCCTGGGCACCGTATACGACCAACTCCCCCCATACTGGGACGAGGAGGTTAGCTTCTTCTTCGACCATTATGTTCGGGAGAAGGAGCAGAAGGACCAGAAGGACCACAAGGACCACAAGGATCAGAAGGAGCAGAAGGACCAGAAGGACGACAAGGACCACAAGGACGACAAGGACCAGAAGGACCAGAAGGACCAGAAGGACCACAAGGACCAGAAGGACCACAAGGACCAGAAGGATCAGAAGGACGACAAGGACCAGAAAGACCAGAAGGACGACAAGGAGACCAAGGAGAACCAGGAAACGAAGGACGAAAAGGACGGCAAGGACAACAAGGACAACAAGGACCTGCAGGACGGCGGGAAGGAAATACACGGAGATTTCCTAACCCGCACCGATCAGCCATCGCAGGCCTCGCCGGAGCTAACTGGGCGAACCGTCGATATCGAACGCCGCCTGGCCGCCCTAGAAAAAGAGGTTGCCGAGGGACGGACCTTTATCCGCGAGGATGAGCGCCCGACAGTAGGTGGGCAGACGGTCGCCGACCCCGAGGAAGAAGAGACCGACCCTGAAAAAGAAGAGTCTTGATGCTCGTCGTTGTTGCTTCGAGCTGGGATGAAGCTGCACGCACCCTCGTCAAACGATGGGAGCCGCACGGGGCAGGCCTGCTGACGGTTAATGATCTATCTAGAGCAGGCTGGGCTCACTATCTCGAGGATCCCGACCGTTCGCGAGCCGTGATCGGCGGGAGGGTGGTAGCGACCGGCGATATCTCCGGCGTCCTGACCCGTCTCCCGGCGGTTACCGATCAGGAGCTCTCGGCGATCGTAGCGGAGGATCGGGCCTACGCCGCCACGGAAATGACGGCGTTTCTCATGTACTGGCTGTCGACATTGGAGTGCCCGGTTCTCAATCAGCCGTCCGCGTCGTGCCTGTGCGGACCAAGCTGGCGGCCCGAGCAGTGGACGCTAGCCGCCAGTCGGTTGGGCCTGCCCGTAGCCCCTCGGCGTCGCCACACTCCGCCGTTTGGGCAGGGCATATCGGCGGCCATGGACGAACCCCTATTCTCGTTCCCTGATACCCACACGGGGGTTGTGCAGATGACAGTTATCGGGGACCGCTGCATCGGTGCTGGGGATGAGGAACTTGCCCGCCAGGCGCGATTACTCGCCACTGCACCGGGTGTCGATTTGCTGGCCGTCGTTTTCAGCGGGCCAGAAGCTGGGTCGCAGTTCGTGGACGCACATCTCTGGGTTGACGTTTCGCATGACGCTGTAGAGGAGTCCCTTCTTGACTACTTTTCCTCCCACGCACATACGTCTTCGCTACAGGGAGGAGGCGCGTGATCCTCTTGTGGGGCCTCCGGGAGGATACACCCCTTGCCGAGGTTCACGACGCGCTTGAGAGGCTTGGTATACCCGTTGGATTCGTCAACCAGCGCATGATTTTGCAGAGCGAGATTCGCCTCTCGGTGGAGGCAACGACACAGGGACATGTGCGGATCGGTGATCAAAGCATTGATCTCGGTTCCGTCACGGCAGCCTATCTGCGTCCGTACGACTCGTGGCGGATAGGCCCTGTCGCCCGTGCCGGCCAGGATAGCCCCGAGTGCCGGCACGCCCTTTCCTTCGATGATACGCTCTGGTTGTGGGCCGAGCTGACGCCAGCTCGTGTGGTGAATCGCGCCAGCGCGATGGCAAGTAACAATTCGAAACCTTACCAATCCGTGCAGATTCGATCACATGGTTTCGAGGTTCCCGAGACGCTGATCACCACCGATCCCGAAGCGGTCCGGGAATTTTGGGAGCGGCACGGTGATGTCGTCTACAAATCCGTTAGTGGGGTGCGCAGCATCGTTTCGCGCCTGCGATCCGAGGACAACGGTCGCCTCGAAGATGTCGCCTGGTGCCCGACGCAGTTTCAGCAGTACATCCCGGGCATCGACTACCGCGTCCATGTCGTCGGGGATGAAGTCTTCTGCTCTAAGGTCGAATCCGAAGCGGACGACTACAGGTATGGCTCACGACAGGGCGCAACCGTTTCCATCGAGCGTGCCACGCTTGCCGAGCATTGGGCCGAACGGTGCCGAGCGCTCGCGGCAGCCATGGACTTCTTCGTGGCCGGCATCGACCTACGGCTAACTCCTGACGGCGCCTGGTACTGCTTCGAAGTCAACCCCTCGCCCGCATTCACCTATTTCGACCGCCACGACCAGTGCATTGCTCAAGCCGTAGCTCGGCTACTCGCGGCGGCGCCCGGTATGTCGGAGGGATTGAGCCAAACTGACTAGAAGAGTATGGAAGAAATCTCCTGGGGGCAATGGAGCGAAGCCAAGGGTGAGATAAGCGAGTAGGCAAAGGTCCGCACGGCCGTCTACGGTATGGTGGGCACGATGATGGCGGGCAGGTGTTCAGTGGGTGTCATAGGGGTTGGCCCTGGGTCAAGCGGAAGCCGCAGTGCTCGAAGAAGCCTCTCGCTTCCCGGGCGACCACCGTGTCGAGGGTGGCGCCCAGCACTTCTACCAGGGCGCCGCGGGTGCGCGCTTCGGCCCGCCGCAGCATAGCCTTGATCTTCCAAGCTCGCCTGGGGCATAAGCCATTCTCGTAGTCTTGTCGGGTTGAGGATGACCAGCAAGAGGAGCACCATAAAGACACCTCTGTGGACTTATGCCGAACATCCGGTGCCGCTAAGTCCTCTGCTCGGCACGTGCAGTCTCGTCCTCGACGAGGTATTGCATCACGGGCCGCTCCCTCTCCCAGCGGCTTGCGTAAGGGTTGATGGGATATTAGCTGCGGGTCATGAAACCGTATACTCTGAAGACCTCCGGTCGCGGGTGCTCCTGGCCGCAGTGTGCCATAAGGAACCCGCGCGGGAGCGCGTAGGTGGATCCGCGACTACAACTCTCTAGCGCCGCGTCGAGAGGAGAGCACCGCCGATCGCTCGGACCGCCGATCGCTCGTTCTTTTCGCAGTCGTCTTGATTTTCTTATGCACCTAGCCGAAAATTCATCGCAGATTCACCGCAGCTGGTTAATATCCGGCTGTGAATGGAGTTCAGATAGTAGCAAGCGGTAGCAAGTGCCAACTTCCGTGAACGGCGCCGATTGGTCTACGGCCGATCAGTGGCGGCCACCTGCAGGAACGCCAGGGTCCGCCGGTTCCGGAGGAGACAACGCCCAACGAGGTGGTACGGACGGTGCCCACTTGTCTCCGCCTGCCATATCGCTGCCCAAAGGCGGGGGTGCCATCCGGGGGATAGGGGAGAAGTTTTCAGCTAACCCGGTCACCGGTACCGGCTCGCTGAGCGTCTCAATCTACACCAGCCCGGATCGCTCAGGTTTCAATCCGCAACTGTCGCTCTTCTACGATTCAGGCTCCCGCAACCGCCCGTACGGTTTCGGCTGGAGCCTCTCGCTCCCCTCCATTACGCGCAAGACGGACAAGGGGTTGCCCAAGTACCGCGACGCCGAGGAGCCTGACGTCTTGAGCCTATCAGGCGCCGAGGACTTGGTGCCAGTGCTCAAAGTGACCAACGGGCGGTGGGAGCGCGATCAGGTTCCTTCCCGCAAGATCGGGACCGACTGTGAGGCTTGACTAAAGTGTCCAAGGAAGTTGTTGCTGCCCTGATAACGGCGGGTGTGTCGCTGTTGGTAGCACTGTTGAGCCTGTGGTGGTCGCGTAAGAACCAGGATGCCCTTGCTAAGCATAAGCGTAAGAACCAGGAAGCTCTTGCTGAGCTTCAGCACAGGTACCAGACCGAAACGGCCGAGCGCGACGCTCGACGTGACTACGAGTACGCTGCCCGCAAGAGGCTCTACGATCAATGTGAGCCGCTACTCTTCCAACTGGCGGAGGCGTCAGGAGCTGCTCTCAGCCAAATCGAGGCGATTGCTGACCGGGCAAGAGCCGGCAACCTGGGGACCGACGGTTGGCTATCCAAGGACGGTTACTTCCTCAAGGCGACTATCTATTGGACGCTGTTGCCGTCAGCTATCTACAAACTAATTGCTCGTCGCCTGACCATAGTCGACTTGCGCGTGGACGAGCGTGTCCACGCCCACTATGTACTTGCGAGGGCGATCTATTACAGCAATACTCACGACGACCTATTGGCCCGCTTGAGCGATCCACCTCTAAAGTACACGCCCTACGCAAAGGGCTGGCGCGAGAAGCGCCTTGAGACCCCGCACACATATTATCGTCAGGGATTTACGCCGGGTCGTCTCGACAACACCTTAGAGGAAATGATCACTACCAACGGCGCCGAAGACGCACGCGTCCTGAGCTTTGGGCGCTTCGAGGAGAAATTGAAGGGGGTCCAGGATACGGACGTTAGCACCGGTCTTGGCGTCGCGAGAGATATGTTCTTCGGCTTCCATCCTGCCAGCAGACCCATACTATGGCGCACCTTGGTTGCTCAGGCGGTTCTACACACTTGTCTACTTAAGTTGGCACAAGACCCTCCCATGAGTAGCGGTGACGTTCTAGGATCCTTAGGGCAATTACCGGACAACGAAAGGACCAGGTTCGACTGGCGATCGAACCCGCAAGAGTTCGCCGAGAGTTTGGTCTTCGAGCCGTTCGCTGTAGCGACGAGGTATATTAGTCTTCACGTCAAGCCGGCCTTAGAAAGCGTGGCCTCTCGCGTGAGGTAGATCGATCGTCACCCATCGGACCGAGGCGTCTGCGAAACAGCGACACTAAGAGGCCGCGCCAATAGGCTGGCAACTTTTCATACTTGGCAGCTCCCAGAGCAATTGCACAGCCTTCCTGCTATGCCTTGGCACATATGCTGCTCGCCTATTGGCGCAAGCTTTAACACGGTATTTTAGAGGCCGCGGAAGGCCAAGCGCGGCGTTCGGATCGGACTCAAAATCCGGTGGCTCTGTGTTGTCTGAGCCTGTCGTCCCCGTCCCTATTTCTCTACCCACGGGCTCCCACGGGCTGGCTACTCGCAACTCTACTTCAACCGCTACGTATACCTCGCCCGTTCTATTCAATTGCGCATCCATCCCCTCCATCATCGCCTTTTCTAGCCGAGCCTTCGCTGCTCCCGCTTGCTCTACGCTGCACTCAACAACTATCTCGTCATGGCAGGCTAGGACCAGCACCGCCTCAGGGCATTCATCTCTACGCTCCCACAGGATCGAGGTCGACGAGTCTGCCGAGCACGCTGAGCACATTTTTGAGCTCAGCCGTGTACTCGGCGAGCCAGTGGTCGGGCTGAAGGTCTCCTCGCTTGGATGGCGGCTGCGAACTTTTGTGTAGGGAGTGCTGCGGATTTTGCTAGAAAAATCTCAAATCTAGTTCATTTGAGTGATGCGCCCCCCCCTATAGAAGAGTATGCTGCCATTGATGCGTGAGGAAGGGCCTCATGTGAAGGAGCAGGGCCGCTCCCTGTCCTCCTCTTAGGCCAGCGTCTTGATGCCAATGTACAAAGCACCACGGCGCTCGAGAAAATGAACTGGAAGTTGCTTGGAACCGGTGAATAGAGTCGAGGAATAACTTCTTGTTTGGTGCGGACCGATCAGAGACCAGCCCCCAACCTCGTAACGAACAGACGCTGGGCCTTCCAGGGCAGGGGCAAGACGGTGCCGGTGCAGGAGCGCTCGGCAACGCCCAGTCGTCGCCCGCCATATCGCTGCCCAAAGGTGGGGGGGCCATCCGGGGCATGGGCGAGAAATTCTCAGCCAACCCGGTCACCGGAACCGGCTCGCTGAGCGTTCCCATCTACACCAGCCCGGGACGCTCCGGCTTCGGCCCACAGCTCTCGCTCTCTTACGACTCGGGCGCCGGCAACGGGCCATTTGGGTTCGGCTGGACCCTCTCGCTTCCCACCATCACCCGCAAGACCGACAAGGGCTTGCCCGAATATCGCGATGCCGAGGAGTCAGACGTTTATCTCCTCTCTGGTGCTGAGGATTTGGTGCCGGTTCTCCAGCCGGACGGCAGTAGGTTTGAGGACACGACCACTGCGCCGGGCTACACCATTCACCGCTACCGCCCCCGCATCGAGGGGCTCTTCGCCCGCATCGAGCGCTGGGCTCGCCAGGGCGACGACGTGCACTGGCGCTCCATTTCCCGCGACAACGTCCTGACCATCTACGGCAAAGATGAGAACTCCCGCATCACCGACCCCGCCGACCCCAGGCGTATCTTCGCCTGGCTGGTCTGCGAAACCCGCGACGACAAGGGTAATGCCGCCCTCTACGAGTACAAACCGGAGGATGGCGCAGGCGTCGATCTGATGCAGGCTCACGAGCGCAACCGAGGCGATCGCAACGATCCGCGCCGCAAGGTCAACCGTTATCTCAAGCGCGTCCGCTACGGTAACCGTGTGCCCTTGCTGGACAACACAGGGCGACGGCCCCGTTCGCTAACCGACGCGGAGATCCAGGACGCCGGCTGGATGTTCGAGGTGGTATTCGACTACGGCGAGCACGATGCCGATGCACCCAAGCCGGGTGACGCTGGTGAATGGGCCTACCGCGACGACCCGTTCTCCTCCTACCGCGCCGGCTTCGAGGTGCGCACCTGCCGCCTCTGCCAGCGGGTGCTGATGTTCCACCATTTTGGCGGCGAGGCAGGGGTCGGCAACGATTGTCTGGTGCGTTCCACCGACTTCATGTACTCGCACGAGCAAGATCCCGGCGACGCCCGCAACCCCGTCTACACCTTCCTGCTGGCCGTCACCCAGGCCGGCTACAAGCGCCACAACGGCGGCTATCTGAAGCGCGGCCTGCCGCCGGTCGAGTTTGAATACACTCAGCCCACCTTACAGGACGCGGTGCAGGAGGTGGACGCCGAGAGCCTGGAGAACCTGCCCGTGGGACTGGACGGAGCCACCTACCAGTGGACCGATCTGCACGGCGAAGGAATACCCGGCATCCTCACCGAGCAGGGCGGCGCCTGGTTCTACAAGCGCAACCTCAGCCCGATCAACGTTAGAGAGGGCAACGGAGCGGCGCGCACCGAGGCGCAGTTCGCGCCCGTCGAGTTGGTCGCCGCCAAGCCCAATCTCTCCGTATCAGGCGCACAGGCGCAGTTCATGGATCTTGCCGGTGATGGCCAGCCCGACCTGGTGGTTCTGGACGATCCTATGCCCGGCTTCTACGAGCACGACGGCGACGAAAGCTGGCAGCCCTTCCGCCCGTTCACCTCACGCCTCAACCGCGACGCGCGCGACCCCAACCTGAGGTTTGTGGACCTGGACGGCGACGGCCACGCCGACGTGTTGATCAGCGAAGACGACGTCTTCGTCTGGCACGCCTCGCTGGGCGAGGAAGGCTTCGGCCCGGCCCAACGCGTTCACCAAGCACTGGATGAAGAAAAGGGTCCTCGCCTCGTCTTCGCCGATGGTACGCAATCAGTCCATCTGGCCGACCTTTCGGGGGACGGCCTCACCGACCTGGTTCGCATCCGTAACGGCGAGGTATGCTACTGGCCCAACCTGGGCTACGGCCGCTTCGGCGCCAAGGTCACCATGGACCAAGCGCCCCACTTCGACCACCCGGACCAGTTCGATCAGGGGCGCATCCGCCTTGCCGACATCGACGGCAGCGGCACCACCGACATCCTCTACCTGCACCGCGACGGGGTGCGCCTCTACTTCAACCAGTCCGGCAACAGCTGGAGCGAAGCGCAGCTCCTGCGCGTCTTCCCGCGCGTGGAAGACCTCGCCGCCATCACCGCGGTCGATCTGCTCGGCAACGGCACCGCCTGCCTACTCTGGTCGTCGCCGCTGCCGGGCGACGCGGGCCGGCAGATGCGCTACGTCAACCTGATGGGGGAGCAGAAGCCGCACCTGCTGGTCAATACCATCAACAACCTGGGCGCCGAGACCTGCGTCCAATACGCACCCTCGACAAAATTCTACCTGCGGGACAAACGCGACGGCAAACCCTGGATCACCCGCTTGCCGTTCCCGGTGCACGTGGTCGAGTGCGTCGAGACCCACGACCACATCAGCGGCAACCGCTTCGTCACCCGCTACGCCTACCACCACGGCTACTTCGACGGCGAGGAACGGGAATTCCGCGGCTTCGGCATGGTCGAGCAGTGGGATACCGAAGAGTTTGCTGCGCTGAGCGCCGATGGCAAGCCGCCCGAGGCCACGAACGTCGAGCCCGCTTCGCACGTGCCGCCGATGCTCACCCGCGCCTGGTTCCATACCGGCATCTACACCGGCCGTAGTCACGTCTCCGACTTCTTCGCCGGCCTCCTCGACGTGCACGACCGGGGCGAATACTACCGCGAGCCGGCGTGGCGCGACGACGATGCAGAAGCGAGGAAGCACCTGCTCCCCGACACTATCATGCCCCCTGGCCTCACGCTAGCAGAAGAACGCGAAGCTTGCCGCGCGCTCAAGGGCATGATGCTGCGCCAGGAGGTCTACGCTCTCGATGGGTCGGGTGACGAAGACTACCCCTTTGGTCACCCCTACATGGTCACCGAACAGAACTTCACGATCAGCGCACTGCAACGGCGCGGAGACAATCGCCACGCGATCTTCTTTACCCATCCCCGCGAAGCCATCACCTACCACTACGAACGCGACCCCGCCGACCCACGCATTGCCCACGCGCTGACACTGGAGGTAGACCCCTACGGCAACGTGCTGAAGGAAGTAGGCATCGGCTATGGGCGCAAGCAATCCCCGCTTCCCGACCAGCGCGACCGTGATAAGCAAACGATCCCGCTGGTCACCTACACGGAGAACGGCTTCACGAATGCCCTCGACGGTGAGGTTGGACACCCGGACGACTTCCGCACGCCGCTCCCCGCCGAAACGCGCACGTACGAACTGACCGGCTTCAAACCGGAGAACAACGCAACACGTTTCGGCTTCGAAGAATGGACGCACAACGGTTTCGCGTTGCTGGCATCGGCAGTGGAAATCCCTTACGAGCAAACGGCGGACAACGCCACGAAGCAGAAGCGGCTGATCGAGCACGTCCGCACCCTCTACCGCAGGAACGACCTGAGCGCGTTCTTGGCCCTCGGAGAGGTCGAGTCGCTCGCCCTGCCGGGGGAGAACTACAAGCTGGCCCTCACTCCAGGACTGCTGACCCACGTCTTCAAACGCAAGCAGAACGGACAGCCTGACGAGGATCTGCTGCCCGATCCCGCAGCCCCGCTGCTTGAAGGCAAGGGAGCCGATCAGGGCGGCTACGTCACGATTGAAGGCAAGTGGTGGGCCCCATCGGGCCGGGCCTTCTTCGATCCTGCTGCGGATATCTCCGATCCTGCCAACACCGCCGCCTTGGAGTTGACCACCGCCCAAGAGCACTTCTACCTGCCGCGGAAAGTTGTCGATCCCTTCGACCAGAGCACCGTGGTGGACTACGACGGCCCGGCCAATCCAGGTGCGCCCCGCTACGATCTGCTCGTCACCCGCACGAGCGACGCGCTGGGCAATACCCTCACAGCCGCCAACGACTACCGCGTCCTGCAACCCCGGCTCGTCACCGACCCGAACCAAAACCGCACCGCCGCCGCCTTCGACGCGGCGGGCATGGTGGTGGCCACGGCGGTAATGGGCAAGGAGGGCGAAAACCTCGGCGACCTGCTGGAGGGCTTCGTCGCCGACCCGCCGCTCGCCGCCCTGCAAGCCTTCGTCGCAGGCCCGAAGGCCCAGGCCGCGGCGCTGCTGGGCAAAGCGACCACCCGCATCGTCTACGACCTGGAGCGCTATCAACGCGCCGGTCAGCCGCCGTTCGCCGCTACGCTGGCGCGCGAGACGCACTTCCACGACGACCCTGGCGGCGCCAAGACCGGAATTCAGGTCAGCTTCTCCTATTCCGATGGCTTCGGACGCGAGATCCAGAAGAAGATCCAGGCCGAAGCGGGCGATGCGCCGCAGCGCCAACCCGATACGCTCCTGCCAGCCAGAGATGTCCGCCCAGGGAACCTGGTGCGCGATGCGCAAGGCAAGCTGGTGCAAGCAAACGCGCCGCACCGGTGGGTCGGCTCGGGCCGCACGGTGTTCAACAACAAGGGCAAGCCGGTCAGGCAGTACGAACCGTTCTTCAGCGCCACGCACCTGTACGAACCCGAGCGCGAGATGACCGACACCGGAGTCAGCCCGGTGCTGTTCTACGACCCGGTCGGGCGCGTGATCGCCACGCTGCACCCGAACCACACCTACGAGAAGGTCGTATTCGACCCCTGGCAGCAGACGACCTACGATGTCAACGACACCGTCGCCGCCAGCGGCACCGAAACCGGCGATCCGCGCACCGACCCGGACATCGCGGGCTACGTGAGCGAGTACTTCAAGACCCAACCCGCCGGCTGGCAGACCTGGCACGCCCGGCGCATCGGCGACCAGATGGGCGCCGCCGAGCGCGGCGCCGCGCAGAAGGCCGCCGCGCACGCCGACACGCCCACCGT
>Ga0126308_10000582_pt1 | contig 12559 bp, 12 predicted proteins | sample Plot55_FD_92533 | JGI IMG/M metagenome (GOLD analysis project Ga0126308, IMG submission 92533) | Serpentine soil microbial communities from UC McLaughlin Reserve, CA, USA - Plot55 | ecosystem: Environmental > Terrestrial > Soil > Grasslands | place: USA: UC McLaughlin Reserve, Lake County... | reverse complement strand
TGAACTGATCCAGGTACAGGTACCACGAGCGGAGCCAACCTAGTTCTAGCATACCTCGCCTAACGGCGGGTATGACTACCCTAAGGGAGGTGACGCGAAATGCTTCTGGCTGAAATTATTGCTACGATCTGCGCTGCTATTGCCAGCTACAACACTTGGGCGTGATCGGGAACGGGGGTCTTCTTCTATAGCATGCCACGTCGAGTCCTGTTCTACGTTGGTGTCGTGACGATGCTGGCCGGCCTGATGTGGCTGGCCGTATTCGCTCTCCAGCCGATCGTAGCCATGTCGCACGTCAACGTGGCATTCGGTTTGGCTTGCTTCGCGATCATAGCGGAGCTACTGGAGTACCAGCTGCCTGGCGAAGCTGGAGGCTCGATTGCAGTCATCCCTTTCGTCGCAGTCGGCCTAGCAGCGCCGAACTGGAGCGGCGTCACGGCCATTGGCCTGGCGACCGCGGTGGCGCAGCTCGCGCGACGAAAGCCTTTTGCCAAGTTGGTCTTCAATACGGCACAAGCCATTCTGGCGAGTGCGCTCGCACTGCTAGCCTACCGAGCAGCGCACCCTCATGCGCCCGAGTTGCCGATCAACTTATCGGCGCAGAGTGCGCTGGCGACGGCGCTGTTCATTCTCGTCTTCACCGTAGTCAACACGGCCGCGGTTAGCGGAGTTATTGCGCTGACGCATGGGACGAATCCCATCGCAATTTGGAGGGCTAACACACTTAGCACCCTCTCTTACGCGATATTCGTAGGTCCATTCGCGTTCGCGCTTGCCTGGACGTTTGTGAACTTCGGACCCCTGGGAGCCGCTCTGCTGGCTATTCCACTACTCGGAGTTCGCCAACTCTACACGACGACCCTTCAGCATCAGCAGACGAATCGGGAACTCCTTGAGTTGATGGTGAAGGCGATCGAGGCTCGGGACCCTTACACGTCGGGGCACTCCCGCCGGGTTGCGGATGCAGCGACCGTGATTGCGCGGGCAATCGGCCTCCGACCTCGGCAAGTCGAGCGAGTTCGTATCGCGGCGCTTCTGCACGATATCGGGAAGATTCACAGCGATTTCGCCAGTATTCTGCAGAAGGAAGGAAAGCTCACTGATCAAGAGTGGGCGACCATGAAGACGCACCCGGACAAGGGCGCCGAACTCGTCGCGACTCTTAGCGATCTCCAAGACATTGTTGCACCCGTTCGTCATCACCATGAACACTGGAACGGGCGCGGGTACCCAGCCGGACTCGCAGGCGAAGCAATTCCACTCGCTTCGCGAATTATCACGTTCGCAGATACGATCGACGCGCTCATGACCGATCGTCCGTATCGACGTGGAAAGACCGAGGTCGAGGTCCGAGAGGAACTATTGCGGTGCAGCGGGACACAGTTCGATCCGAGCATCTCCGCCAAGGTGCTTTCCCCGGAGACGTGGTCACAGTTGTTTGCAACACGTCCACGATCGGAAACGCGTTTGGTTCTTGTGGGAACTCGGCGCGGTGGTCAGAAACGAATCGCGGTCTGACGAGACGGAAATTGAAGAGGGCGAGCCCGGTGGCTCGCCCTTTCGCTATTCTCCGTCCGGGCCGCCCGGACAGTGAGAACCTCTGTCTTGGTTCCCGGAATGGCGCAATGGTTCGCACTCAACGATCGCAGTAGCTAATTCGAAGTACAGCGGCGTGCGCCAGCGACGAAGTCTCGTTACGTAGTTAATGATGAGTCGGCCAGCTTCCGGCTCTCTATCCATCTCACAGAGCGCCAAATAGAGAGTGTGAAAGTCGTAGTCACGATCGTGAGTCCATGAAAGCGCGTGCAAGTCTCGCTGCAGCAATTCCAGAGCTTCGGGTGCAGGTCGAGCGCCGTCGGCCAACTGGATACGAACCCAGATCGACAACGCTTCGATTCGTCTAAGTGGAAGGTGGTCGTCGCGTATGTGCTCGAAGGAGCGACCGAAGCGGCGCCGTGCCTCGGCTGGTGCTCCTTCCAAGAGTGCTATTCTCGCACCCAGGAAGCTGAGGGCGTCCCACGGCTGGGAGTCGTCGCTGCCGCGATGCCATTTCAATGCACGAGCGTACCACTCGCGTCCGAGTGCCAAGTCGCCGAGGTTTAGATAGTGCTGACCTAGAGTCACTGCAGTGGAGATCGCCTGACCCAGGGACTGGTTTTGCTCATGAATTCCGATCGCCTCCAAGAGTGCTGAGATCGTCTCCTCGACCATTCCGGCCTGAATGAAGGCGTTCGAGGCGTGACGAAGAGCTCGTGCGAGTCGAATCGAATTACCCTCGACTCGCTCAAGCGCTATTAGGCGGCGGGCCGCGTCAACACTCTCTTCGATCTGCTGACTGAGAGTGTGCATTATCAGCTCTACGTGTGCACGTGTTGCTTCAGGTACGTGCACAGAACCTAGAAATGGGCGAATTGCGTTGCTAACCAGCCGAAACCGGACTTGGTCACCTGCTGACCACGCGAGGGCGAGCGCCAAGGATGCCGCCTCCACACGATGGGCGATCGGAAGACCTTCGCTAACCACACACGCCGCCGCCTGCGCGCCGAGCGACTGAAGATCGCCATTCGTGATCCAGTGTGCGTAAATTCTGACGAGCTCCAGTTCACTATGATGGCAATGACGGCCTGCCCGCTCGTGCAGCGACTCCAGTCGGTCTAGTACCCGTAGAAGTTTCGTCCACTGGCTGGACGCAGTAAGAGCGTGCTGGAGATGTCCCAGCACCTGCTCCTGGCGTTCTTCTGAGCCGTCGAGTTCCAATAGACGCTCATAAATCTCGGCGGCTTCCCGTGGAAGGCCGAGGTTCAGCAGGTATGCAGCCCTAGCCATCGCCAAACTCATGGCACGGTCGACTTCTCCTGCCGCTTGCCAGTGGCTTGTGCAATCCCAGAGCAGGGAGGCGGAAGCGGTGGAGTCGATCTCTTGCTCGAGGGTGGCCGCCGTTTTCCATTGAAGGGCTCGTTTAGCGCCGGCGGTCAGCCGTCTGTGCGCGGCATCGATTACTAGGTGATGGCTAGCCCACGCTAGCGAGGCATCCGACTCGAGAATTCCTGCGGCATGCAGTTCATCGATGGCATCCAGGAGTTGATGGGCGGGATAGTCTAGAATGTGATGAATTCGTTCTAGTGAGGCGTTCTTTCCTAACACCCCACACACCTGCAAGACTCGCAAGGCAGACTTGGGTAGCCGTGCGACTCTCGCATCCACCAGCGCCAACAGCGACTCCGGCAGCTTCTCCGCGTCGCCCGTCGCCAGCCACTGCTGCACCAGCTCCCGCGCGAACAGCGGGTTCCCGTCCGCCAGGTCCGTCCACCGCGCGAGCATGGACTCGTCGACTTGCTGCGAGTGCTCCACGCCGCGGAGCAGTGACGCCACCACGCGAGCCGTCTCCCACTCCGCCAGCGGACCGAGCTGGTGCCGCTCCAGCGGGCGGCCGGCCCAGCGCGGGGGATCGTCCTCCGTCTTCGGGGTGCGAGACGTCATGATCACCATCAGGCGGCGCGACGACGCCCACTCGATCGTCTCGCGCAGGACGCTCCACGACATCGGGTCGAGCCAGTGGACGTCCTCGACGACCAGCACCAGTGTGCACTCGGCGGCGATCGCGTCGATCAGGTCGAGCAGCGCGCGGCGGACGCGGCCGTAGAGGTACTCCGCCTCGCGCGACGCCTCGGACGGCGTCGTGCTCGAGCGGTCGTGCTCCGTCAGGCGCTTCAGGTAGGACATCGACTCCGGCGAGCAGCCGAGCGCGCCGGGGAGGTTCAGGAGCGCGGGCACCACGTCGACGAACACGCTCAGCGGGCGATGGACGTCGCTCGGCTGGCAGCCGACGCGCTGGATGCGCGCGCCGCGGAGGGCCGCGGCGTCGGTGAACTCGCTCACCAGACGCGTCTTGCCGATGCCGGCGTCACCCCAGAGCAGGCAGCCGCGGCCTCGCCCCAGGCGCGCGTCGTCGAACAGGGTGCTCAGGTACGCGATGCTGTCCTCGCGCCCGACGAACTCGGCCTCGGCGGCGGTGCCGTAGCGCCGCTCCGGAATCCGTTCGGCGATGCGGCGCCGGAGGATCGCCGGCTGCACGCGCATCAGCTGCTGCTCGGCGCCGGTGCCCGCCGCCACCTCGGACGTGTAGCGGTCGAGGATCGCGAGCGCCTGCGCCTTGTTGCCCGACATCGCGGTGGCTTCGGCCAGGGCGAGCGTCGCGGCCTCGTTCAGCGGGTCCAGCTGGAGGCAGCGGCGGGCGAGCTGCTCGGTCTCGTCCCAGCGCGCGCCCTTGCGCGACTCAGCGAGCGCGGAGAGGAGGCGCCGTCGGACGTGCGCGTGCACGGTGCCGCGGTAGCGCTCGAGGCGCTTCGTGAACGCCGGCGAGAGTGATGGCGCGTAGCTCGGAAGCACGTCGCCGACCGAAGCGAGCGTGGCCACGCCGCCGTCCGGCGTGCCCGACTCCAGCTCCACGAAGTCGGCGCGGACCCGGCTCGCGGGGAGGCAGACGTCGAGCGCCGTGGACTCCAGCTCGACGCCGAGCTGGCGGATCCGGTAGAGCGTCTGGCGCAGCGAGTGGCGCGCCCGGCCGTCCTCGGCCGACGGCCAGAGCAGCTGCACGAGCTCCTGCCGCGGAATGCGCCGACCAGCCTCGAAGGCGAGGACGAGCAGCGCCGCGTAGATGACCTCCGCTTCGGGACCGACGCGAGTCTCTCCGACCTCGACCGCGCACTCGCCGAGGGTCACCAACCGAACCGTGTGCTGCATTGACTCCCTCATCTGAACGACCCGTCCCTTTCGTGCGCGAAACGTCCGTGTGCACGAATAAGAAAACGCAGGCCGTCAGCGACCCGTCAGCGCTGGCAACGCATTGCGAAACCAACACTTATCGATCCGGGACCAGCCCATCGTCGGGCCGAGTCGCCGAGGCAATGACGCGCCGGCGACGGGGAGCGCAACAGGAGGGGTGAGAGGTTGGCTACGCCGGCCTCGACAGGGGGAGGAGGCGCTCGACGCTCACGCCCTCGGCTTCAGCCTGGAAGTTCGCGACGATCCGGTGGCGAAGGACGGAGAGGGCCACCGATCGCACGTCGTCCAGGTCCGGCATGGAGCGGCCGTCCATCGCCGCGCGCGCCTTGGCGCCGAGCACCAGGAACTGCGAGGCGCGCGGGCCCGCGCCGAAGCTCACGTACTTCTTCACGTCGGGCGTCGCCTCCGGGTCGTCGGGGCGGGTGGAGCGGGCGAGCTGCACCGCGTACTTCACGACGGTTGGCGGGGCGGGGAGCCGGCGGACGAGGTGCTGGAGCGCCATCAACTGCTGCGCCGAGAGCACCGGCGTGATCTCGGCCTCCACGTCGCCCGTCGTCGCCGAGACGATGCGCTCCTCCTCGTCGCGCGTCGGGTAGCCCACCCGCAGCTCGAACATGAAGCGGTCGAGCTGGGCCTCGGGGAGTGGATACGTTCCCTCCTGCTCGATCGGGTTCTGCGTCGCCAGCACGAAGAACGGCTCGGGCAGGCGGTGCGTCTGGCCGGCGGTCGTGACCGCGTGCTCCTGCATCGCCTGGAGCAGCGCGGCCTGCGTCTTGGGCGGCGCGCGGTTGATCTCGTCGGCCAGCACGACGTTGGCGAAGATCGGCCCCTTGACGAAGGTGAAGGTGCGGCGGCCCGTGGAGGCGTCCTCCTCGAGCAGCTCGGTGCCGGTGATGTCGCTCGGCATCAGGTCCGGCGTGAACTGCACGCGCGAGAACGAGAGGTCGAGCGCCTGCGCTACCGTCTGCACCAGCAGCGTCTTCGCGAGCCCGGGGACGCCCACCAGCAGCGCGTGCCCGCCGGCGAGCAGCGACGCGACGAGGTTGTCCACGATGTCGCGCTGACCGATGATGCGGCGTGCGATCTGCGCGACGAGCGCCTCGCGCGCGCGGGCGAGCTGGTCGAGCAGCTCGAGGTCGCGCGCGTCGTCGGCGGGCGGGGCGGCGCCGGTGCCGCCGCCGCCGGTGGTGCGTCGTGGTGGTGCGTGCATGCCGGGCGAAGTGGGTGGGTCTGCGATGAGGCTGACGCGGAGCCGGAAGTTAGCGGCCGGCGACCGTGCCGCTGAAGAGGGCACGCGCGCCCGTGGGACGGGCGCGCGTGCGCGGGTGACGAACGGTCGAGGCGCGGCCGGGCTACAGCCGCGTGAAGCGCAGCGTGGACGCGCCGCGCCCGTCGATCGTGACCGGGGTGACGCGCAGGATGTTGCTGGAGCGGGTCCCGGTGAAGGTGCTGAAGTCGGCGCCGTTGAAGGTGACCGTGGTGCCGTTCTGGCTCCAGGTACCGGCGGTCGGCATGCCCAGGTTGGTGGCGATCCCGTTCTGGGTGCCGCCCACCGACATGTTGAAGGAGCCCGCGTTCGTCACGCCGCTGTTGGCGGTGAGGGTCAGCGTCGCCGAGTTGAGCGCGAAGTTCGACGTCCCCGTCGTGAAGGTGAACGGCACGTTGACCGAGTCGGTGCCCGTGCGGATGACGGCGTCCAGTCTGTAGGTGCCGGCGGCGCTGGTCTGCGTCGGCGAGATGATGGCGCCGTTGTCCTCCCGGTCGCACGAGTCGGCGCTCAGCGTCACGCTCGCCGCGAGCGCGAAGCAGACGGCGGAGACCCGGCGCATGCGGCGGCGGCCTCGACGGGCGGGGGCGGCGAACACGGCAGGCGTCATGGCAATCCCTGGGGCAACTCGGTGGCGGGCGTGGCGTGAGCCGTGAACCCTTTCAAGATATACGGTCGAGCGGCCGGGGGTGAACCGCGCCCGGATGCAGTTCGGCCCCGGGGGTATGGTACCCCCGGGGCCGAACTCCGCGTCACGCCGACCGCGTGCTACGGCAGGGCGAACTCGACGCGCGTCTCGCGGCGGAAGTTCGTGCTGTTGAGGATGGCCACCGCGGTCAGGCGGCCGCGCGGCGTCGGCGCGCTCCAGCTGTCCTCGAAGGTGACGGTCTCACGGGAGCCGACCAGTCGGTTCTGCACCGTCTGCGTGAACATGCGCCCGCGGCTCCAGCGCCAGAGCTCCTGTCCCGCCGAGTCGAGCACGACGAAGTCGTGGGTCTGCCCGTTGGGGAAGTCGAGCTCCAGCTGCCTGGTGGTGGTGTTGGTGATGTGGAGGGCGAAGCGCACGATTCCCGGGCCGGGGCGACCGGCTGAGTCTCCGGCGACCGAGACGTCGAAGGTGGTCGCGAGCGGCTGGTCGCCGGGCGACTTCTTGCGGGAGGTGGCGGCGGCGGGCTTGGCGTCGGCGGCCCCCTTCGGCTGCGGCAGGCAGGCGAAGGTGAGGGAGCCGAGGAACAGGATCGGGGCGAGGATGCGCGAGTTCATTAGTCACAGATCAAGCGTGCGCGAACTTATCAACAGCCTGACGAGCGGTCAAGCCGAGCGTAACACGGATAAGTGCCGGCCCAATCGGCACTTCTTCACTCGGTCTCCAGTGATCTCAGCGGGGCGCCGGTTCGCTTGCGAAAAATTTCACAAGCCTCTAGATTCCCGCGCGGCATGACGGACGGACCTGAGCGGCGAGCGGCAGACCAGCCATCCCCGCGTCGAGTGGGTGAGGCGGCCCCGGAAGATTCGGGGTCGGGATCCTCGATCGGCGCTTACGCGGGACTGGGACTGCAGTTCGCCGTTTCGATTGTCCTCTTCGTCTATCTGGGGCAGTGGGCGGACCGGCGGTTCGGCACCTCGCCGCTGTTCCTGCTGCTGGGGCTGTTCGTGGGCGCGGGCGGCACCTTCTACAGCATGGTCCGTCGCCTGAACGCCGCGCAGAAGCGTGCGGATGAGGCCGCCAGAGCGCGCAAGGAGGGTCGGTCGTGAAAAACCTCGCGCGCTTCTCCCTGGTCCTGGTCGCCCTGGTAGCGGCGGCCGGATGGGTGCTCGGCCTGAAGTTCGCATCGCCCGCGGAACATCGGGCGATCTGGACGAGCGCGGCCGTCGCCGTCGCCGTCCAGCTCGTGGCCTTCGCGGCGCTGCGGCTGGCCTCGCGCGAGCAGCTGTTCGCGGCGTGGGGGCTGGGGGCGGTGATGCGGCTGCTCGTGCTGGCCGCCTACGGCCTCGTAGTGGCCGGGGCGCTCGGCCTGCCGTCGGCGGCGGCCCTCGTCAGTCTGGCGGCGTTCTTCTTCGTCTCGACGATCGTCGAACCACTGTTGCTGAAATCATGAGACTGCTCGGCGGCGTTCTCCTCTCGCTCTCCCTGGCCGCGGCGGCGTCCGCGGCCCCTCGTCAGGCGCTCGCGCAGGAGCACCAGCCCGCGGCGGCGGCCGCGCAGCCGGCCGCGCAGCCGGCCGCGCAGGTCGAGCGGCCGCAGGACGCCGACTCCACCGCGGCGGCGATCGGCTCGCGGGAGGCGCGGGGCGAGGAGCACCAGGCGGCGGCCCACGGCGAGCCGCAGGGCCCCGTGGACTTCATCACGCCCCACATCACGGACTCCTACGAGATGGAGCTGCCGTGGCCCACGTGGCCCACGCTCTCCAAGGAGATCTGCCTCGGGCGGCACGACGCGACCGGCCACTGCTCGCTGCCGCGCTGGAGCACGATCGGCTACATCCCGCTCGGGCCCCTCGGCCGCCTCGACGTCAACCTCTCGCCGACGAAGCACGTGGTGATGCTGCTCATCGCCGCGCTGCTCACCTGCGCGGTGCTGATCACCGCGGCCCAGGCGCACAAGCGCCACCACCACGCGGTGGGGCGGCCGCGCGGCTTCGCCGCCGGGATCGAGGGGATGGTGCTCTATCTGCGCAACGAAGTGGTGCTGCCGAACGTCGGGCACCACGGCCAGGGGTTCGTGCCGTACATCCTGACGCTCTTCTTCTTCATTCTGTTCGCGAACCTGCTGGGGCTGATCCCGTACGGCTCGACCGCCACGGGCAACATCTCGGTGACGGCGACGCTGGCGATCATCACCTTCATCGTGATCGAGATCTCCGGCATGCGCGCCCTCGGCACCGGCTACTTCGGCACGATCGTGTACTGGCCGCACGACATGCCGCTGATGATGAAGCTCCCGATGACGATCATCATGACGCCGATCGAGATCATCGGGAAGCTCACCAAGCCGTTCGCGCTGGCGATCCGTCTCTTCGCCAACATGACGGCCGGCCACATCGTCGTGCTCGCGCTGCTCGGCCTGGTGTTCACGTTCAAGAGCTACCTGCTCGGGACCGCGCCGCTGCTGATGGCCGTCGCGATCATGCTGCTCGAGCTGTTCGTCGCGTTCCTGCAGGCCTTCATCTTCTCGCTCCTCGCGAGCGTGTTCATCGGCCAGATCAGGGAAGCGCACCACTAGAAGCGTTTCGAGATGCGAGATGCGAGTTGCGAGAAGTTATCGGTTCTCAGTTCACGACTTCTGACTTCTCGCAATTCGCACCTCGCAACTCGCAACAGTTGGCGTTTCTCCGCGGGATGTCGCCTCACCCGTGGATTCAGGTACCCGGCCGAGCGGCCGGGGAGGCCCGTTGGGACCCGGGTCCCGGTGACGGGTGGCGGCCGGCAGGTCGAGGCCGCGGGGCGGTGAAGGGAACCGTTCGAACGTGTGGAGATCGACACAATGGTCACGGAGATTTACGGACTGCTGCAGACCGCCGCGACGACGGGCACGAGCAACGGCGCGGGCCTCGCGATGATCGGCGCCGGCCTCGCGGCCGGACTGGCCGTCCTCGGCGCGGGCATCGGCATCGGCCGCATCGGCGGGCAGGCAGTGGAAGGGATGGCTCGGCAGCCCGAGGCGGCCGGCCGGATTCAGACGGCGGCGCTGATCCTCGCGGCGCTGATCGAGGGCGCGACGCTGTTCGCCGTCGTCGTCGGCTTCCAGATCCAGGGCAAGTTCTAACGACAGTCACTTCTCGGCGCGCCGGGCCCCGGGGTCCGGCGTCGCCGCGGATCTCTCTCGCAGTCGAGCTTCGATTTCACTCATGCGCGCCTCGCTTCTACGCATCTCCACCGTCGCCGCGCTCGCGGCCCTCGTCGCCCTCCCGGCCGCGGCCCAGGAGGGGGAGCACGCCACCGGCGGCACCAACCTGCTGGAGCCGCACGGCGGGTTGATGTTCTGGACGCTCGTCATCTTCATCGTCCTGATGTTCGTGCTGTCGCGGTTCGCCTTCCGCCCGATGCTGGCGGCGGTCGAGGCGCGCGAGCACGCGCTGGAGAAGGCGGTCGAAGGCGCGCGGCGCGACCGCGACGAGGCGGCCCGGCTTCTGGAGGAGCAGCGGAAGCAGCTCGAGGCGGCGCGCACCGAGGCGCAGCGCTTCCTGGCCGAGGGGCGCGCGGCCGGCGAGAAGATGCGCGCCGACATGATGGAGCAGACGCAGCAGCAGCAGCAGGAGATGCTGGAGCGCGCGCGCCGCGACATCGAGGCGCAGAAGGAGCGCGCGATCGCCGACCTGCGGCGCGAGGCGGTGGACCTGGCGCTGGCTGGGGCCAGTCGGGTGATCGAGCGCAACCTCGACGACCAGTCCAACCGCCGGCTCGTGGAGAGCTTCCTGGCCTCGGTGCCCACCAGCTCCGCGGGCGACGGCACCGGCGGCGCCGGCACCACCGGCGGCGGGGCGCGCCGCTGATGCGCGAGCCGACGATCGCCCGCAACTACGCGGAGGCGCTGCTCGAGCTGGCGCGCCGCGCGAACGACCTCGAGGGGTGGGGGAACATGATCTTCAGCGTCGCCGACGCGATGCAGCGCGACATGAAGCTCCATCATTTTCTCGAATCGCCGCGCGTGAGTGCCGACAAGAAGCGCGAAGTGCTCGGCAAGGCGCTCCAGGACCGGACGCCGCGGCTGTTCGTGCGCTACCTCCAGGCGCTGGTGCGCAACCGGCGGCACATGCTGATCCCGCAGATCGCCGCCGCCTACAGCGACCTGGTGGACGAGGTCGAGGGGCGGGTTCACGCGCAGGTCACGGTCGCCAAGGAGCCGACGGGCGAGGACAAGGCGATGATCGCGCGGCAGCTCTCGCGCACGATGGGGAAGGAAGTCGTCCCGCACATCTCCGTGAACCCGGCCATCCTCGGCGGGGTGGTGGTGCGGGTGGGCGACCGCGTCATGGACGGCTCGGTGCGCCGCCGCCTGACGACGCTGCGCAACCGGCTCATGCACGGGACGTCCAGGTAGGGCGACCCGGCGCGCCGGGGTCGAGCAGTCACGCAGTAGCGGGAAAGGGGGTCGTCGTGCAGCTGCTCGCCGTCTCGTCGCGGCCCCGGGCCGTCGATCGTCCACTTGCCGCGACGCGGCGGCTCTCGCCGGCGGTCGCGACGCTCGCACTGGCGGCACTCGCGCTGTCCGGCTGCGGCGACCCGCCGACGCCGCCGGCGTCGCTGATCGCGGCGCGTGTCGACCTCCAGGGCGGCGACCAGCAGGCGGGTGCTCCCGGGCGCCCGCTCGCGCAGCGCCTGACCGTCCGCGTCACGAGGTCGGACGGACGTGCCGTGCGGGGCGCGGAGGTGGAGTGGTTCGTGATCGAGGGCGGCGGCTCGATCCCCAGCGTGAGCACGTCGAACAGCGACGGCGTGGCGAGCGCCGAGTGGGTGCTGGGGCGCGACGCCACGGCGCAGCGGGCGCGCGCGGTGGTGGCGCGCCTGGCGCCGGTGGAGTTCACCGCACGGGCCAACGGCTTCTCGCTGCGCTGCACGCCCCGGTCGTTCCAGGTCGACGGCAGCCTGCGGATCATCTTCTGCGGGGCGACGCCGCTCGGCGACTTCTCCAGTACCGTCACGCTCGCCACGACGGAGATTCCCGCCGGCGCGTCGCTCTCGTTCGCTAGCTCGACGCTCAACCCTCTGAGCGAGTCCGACCGGATCACCAGCGCGATCTTCAACGTCGGCGCGCTCACGCCCAGGGGAACCTCGCGGTTAATCGTGGTCGGCACGAGCGGTAGCCTGAGCAGCGCGGACACGATCTCCTTCACGTACTAGCTGCGCGTTCGACGCGGCGCCGACGGCCGAGTAATTTCCGTCCGTGCTCGCCCTACTCCTGATCGCGCTCCAGCTCCCGGCATCGCGGCCCTCGCACAGCTCCCCGCCGTCGGGCGACACGGTGGGCTACTGGCAGCAGCGCGTTCGGTACGAGATCGTCGCCACGCTGGACGAGCGGCGGGGGGACGGCGTGCTCCGCGCATCCGGGACGCTCACCTACGTCAACCAGTCGCCGGACACGCTCCGCGAGCTGTACCTGCACCAGTACCTGAACGCCTTCCGCCCGGGGTCGCGCTGGAGCGAGGCGGACGAGCGCGAGGGGCGCGTGCGGTTCCAGCGGCTCGAGGACCCGGACTACGGGTACGAGCGGTTCATCACGGCGCCGACGGTTGACGGCGCGATCGTGCGCGCCGAGTACCCCGGCGCTCCGGACAGCACGGTGGTCCGGCTGGCGCTGCCGCGCGCGCTGCCGCCCGGGGACTCGGCGCGGGTGGCGATGACCTGGGAGGCGCGCCCCTCCACCGTGCTGCGGCGGCAGGGGCGGCGGGGGCGGAACTTCGACTTCGCCCACTGGTACCCCAAGGTCGCCGTCTACGACCGCGGCGGCTGGCAGCCTAACGCGCTGGAGCCGGCGGGGGAGTTCTACGGCGAGTTCGGCGACTTCGA
>Ga0126308_10000581_pt1 | contig 12567 bp, 11 predicted proteins | sample Plot55_FD_92533 | JGI IMG/M metagenome (GOLD analysis project Ga0126308, IMG submission 92533) | Serpentine soil microbial communities from UC McLaughlin Reserve, CA, USA - Plot55 | ecosystem: Environmental > Terrestrial > Soil > Grasslands | place: USA: UC McLaughlin Reserve, Lake County... | reverse complement strand
GGCCGGTCCGCCTCTGGCTCGATGTCCGGCTCTGGGAGAGCCTGGATCCAACCCAGGCCTCAGCGGCATCGATGCTGTCGTGGCGCCGGGAGTTTTTGCGCGAGTTCGGGGAAACCGATGGCCTTCGGCAGCCACTCGGCTCGTCGCCCGTGGTCGTTATCTCGAGCGGCCCGATCGCGAGCGACACCGAGCGCGCGTCGCGGGACACTGCAGGTGCGCAGCTCGATTTCCTGAGCAGCAACACCCTGCACATCGAAGCGACCGGCAGCGGCCACGAGATCCACCTGTTTCAACCGGAGCGCGTGATCGAGGGCATCTCCCGAGCCCTTATGGCCTTGCGCATGCGCGCACCCCTGGTCGAGCGATAACCGCAACTGTCGGCGTCCTATGACACAGCGCGCAGGGACATCGCACCTCCTCTGAGTCTGTCGAACACTTCGGCGAGTTGCGCTGCCGTCACCGGGCTGGTCGCAGAAATCTCGTGCGCGTGAACGACCGTGGCATGGTGCGGCAGCAGGAACAGATAGGAATCGCAGAACCCGGCGAGATCATGAAGACGATGACTCGAGAGCACGAGCGCTGCTCCGCGATCGCGCTTGGTCTCGAGCGTGGTCGAGAGCCATCGCGCCGCATCAGGATCGAGCGCTTCCCAAGGCTCATCGAGCACGATAAGCCCGAGCGGGTGTCGTCCCAACACCGTCCGCAACCCAAGCAGCTGGCGCGTGCCGCGGGACAGCGCCCTGATCGGCCGACGATCAGGCGTCACGACGTCGCCGTTGCCGAGGCTTCCCCAGCGCGATGCCCGGACTGAACCGGGAAGCGTCGCGTCGCCTGCGAAGTAGGCGACACCGGTTCGCGTCAGTGCATCGCGAGGGGTGAGGCCGGCGATGCGTATGTCTCCAGATTGAGGCGCCAGACATCCAGCCAGCGTCCGCAGCAACGTCGTCTTGCCCGAGCCATTAGGGCCGAGCACGCCAAGGGACTGACCGGCCGCGATGTCGAACGACACCTCCTGAAACACCAGCCGTCGTCCATATTGAACGGTCAGGTCGCGTACCGATACTGCGAAGGCCGTCATTGTGCAGCCTCCAACGGAACGCTCGCCCGCGACACCCACCGACATGCGACGACCATCGAGGCCAAGGCGATTAGCAATGCGGGCGCCGCGATCAATCGCTCCGCAACGTCCAGTTTGCGGCCGACGAAGACAACCGGGTAGACGAGGAATTCCCACACCGGCCAGATCCACGTGCCAACATCGGTCGCGGCATGCGGACCGGGCGCGGTTCCGGGCGATAGCACCCTCGTGGAGAGGGTCAACACGAGCAGCCAGCCGATCCCACCCGAGAATCGTGGCAGCCTCACGGTAATCGCCCAGGCCATCATCGAGACGAGCGCCATAGCGGCGCATGTTCCCGATGCCAGCAGACTCGTGTTAGCGGCGTCGCTCGCGGCAGCTTCAACCGCAGCCAGAGCCAGCCATGCCAGCACTCCGGGCGCGATCGACGTCGCCCAATGCGCCGGCCCTACCCAGACGCGGCGATGTCCGCTGGTAAGGAGCAGGTCGTAATGGCCCCTTCTGGCTGGCAGTTCAACGCCGGACGAGGCGGCAAACAGTTGCAGGAGGAGCACCGGTAGCATCATGTCGGCGCTGCGCGAAGGCTCACGCACGATGGCCATCATGGCGACGGCAACCACGACCAGGAATGTCCACGCGATTAGCGTGGGTTGGGTCGGCACAACGCGGAAGAATCGAAGTGGAGAGACCGAATGCGGCAAGCGTCACGCTCCACTTTCCGCATCGGGCGTTTCACTCGCTGATCGTACCCACGCCGGCAATTGCTTCGCCTGTTCGCGTGCACGTCGATCCGAATAGCGAAGATACGCCTGCAGGGTGTGATAACTGATGTCGAGAACGCGGCATGCCCGCCGCTTGTTTCTTCCGCACCGCTCGAACACGAGCCGGGCGTAGCGGCTGCCCCACCGCCGGAACGATTCGTTCCCCGCGAGTGCTGGGCCAAGCGTCTCCTCGTACTCGCCGCGCACCACCGGGGGCAGATCGTCAAGCTCGATCCGATCGGCCACCGCCAGCGCAACTGCCCGCTCCATTAAACGCTCGAGCTCGCGAACGTTGCCAGGCCAGGCATGAAGGTTGAGGGCTTCCTCGGCCTGAGGCGACAGCGTCATCTCGCGCGCGTGTCGATGACGTTCCAGAAAGTACCGCGCCAACTCTGAAATGTCCTCACGGCGAGTGCGCAACGGCGGCACGTGAACTTCGACGCCGCTCAATCGGTAATACAGGTCCGTTCGAAACAGTCCTCGAACCGTGAGCTCGGACAATGGCCGGTTCGTCGCCGCGATGATGCGCGTGTTGATGCGGCGCACACCCTGACCGCCGACACGCTCCACGGCGAGATCCTGGATGACGCGCAGCAACTTCGCTTGCGCCGACAGGGATAAGTCCGAGACTTCATCGAGAAATAGTGTGCCGCCATCGGCATGCTCGAACTTTCCACGCCGCCCTCGCACGCCGGTGGCCGTTCGTTCCTCGATGCCAAAGAGCTCCGCTTCGAGCAGCGTCTCGACAACCGCCGCACAGTTCACGGCGACGAATGGTCCATTTCGTCGCCGGCTCAACTCGTGCACCTGCCGGGCCACGAGTTCCTTGCCAGTGCCGCTCTCGCCTTCGACGAGCACGGTGAAATCAGTAGCGGCCACACGCTCGACTCGTTCGCGAAGCGAGTGCATCACCGGCGTTGATCCAATCAGCGGGGCCACACTGACCGTCTGGCGGGCCATGGCCGGTGCACGGGACCGCGCGATTTCCATGACCAGTCCGCCAATCTGCGCGACTGCGGTCAGTGCCTCGAGATCGTGCGCCTCGAACCGGCGACCAGGGTCACACGACGCCTCGAGGACGGCCTGCACTCGAGGATCTGAGCCCGGGACACCCAGAACAATCGAGTCATTCGTTCGCGTCGGAGTCACCAGCCTGGCCTGATAACGCGCACGCACCTCGCGAAGCCGCACCGATCTGAGGCCGAGCATCTGCCGAACTTGCTGCTCGAACTGGGCCTCCAGGTTATCGTCCGGGAACCGATTCGCGAGCGCGTGCCCGAGTGCGACAAGAAGCTCACGTACGCCGTGCAGACGCGCATCCGCACTCGCCGCCGCATGCTCGGGTTCATCTGCGACACAGCCCGGTGCAATCGTCATCTCACTCACCGCCGCCTCCACTGCCAACGCGACACAACGCCGCCGGCCGAATACCAAAGTCAGTGCCATGAGAGTGCGGGCTCCAACGATGGGAAATAGGCGCTGTTTCTCAACTCAGACACGGTCTTGGCCTTCGGCAGTCGGGTAGCGATTGCCCGGGGCTTCGATATTCCCGGGGTTTTCGACGGGAACCGAATACCCGTTCGCGTCGCTGCGCTCGTTCAGGCCAGGCCTGTTCGACTCGCTCGGCTCGCTCAGGGCAGGCGCTTCGGTATCGACTGCGCTGTCGAACGCCAGCGCCGTGTGATAGCACACCACGTCGCGTTCGAGCCGCCACACGAATGCACGCACCACACGAGCCCGGACCAGCACGCGGCCGTGTCGCGTGACGATGTGGATGTCGGTGTGGGTGTTGGGGAGAAGACGTGTGAGACCTTCGAGGAAAACGCCCGAGGACGAGATGTCGACAACGGTGAACTCCCGACCCAAGCGGAGTCTCACGCGCGACAGCGCTTCGTCGGGTTGTGGCGTTCGGCGCACTGCGCGTCGACGTTCTGAGTCCTTAGGATCCATAGACCCACTCGCTTGACGCGGGCGAATATCTCAATACCCGCGTACGGCCGGTCGCTCCGAGGACACGGACCATCCACTGCGTGCCGTCCCGGCCCCGGATGTAAAGAGACCCAGACGAAGCGGTTCCGTGAGGCGTGAATGACAGGAGGTTGCTGCCGCCAAGCTGTATCGGGTCACTGCCGGGTGTCTGCGGCATGAGCCCGAATTCGACGCCAGGGAACAGCTGCGACAACATGACTGGCGCATCAATCAAGCGATCAATCTGCAGATCGATATCGCGCGCCCGCACGCCGTTGCCATTTCCATCCTGAAACACGGCGATGCTGACGCCACTGGGACTCGCCACGAATCGCAGCGCGATGGTCGTCGAACGGCTGACGGCCTGGCCTCGTGCCAGCGCCATGCGAGACGCGAGATACCTGGCAGCGGCGAAGCCGCGTGCGTGTTCGATCGTGGAAAGCGTCTGCGGAATGGCAACCGCGCACATCACGAAGAGTGCCGCACACGAAAACACCAGATCGATGAGCGTGAACCCGCGCGGACCGCGCGCCGGGAGCTGCGCGCGGTCCGCCCGCACACAATCTACTGTTCGGCGCTGCCGCTCCTGGCGGACGACACCATCACGAGCGGCTTCAACTTCAAGAAGCTCTTCTCGCCGATGCCCCGCACGTTCATGAGGTCTTCGACCTTTTTGAAGCCGCCGCTCTTGTCGCGGTATTCGAGGATCAATTTCGCCGTGGACTTGCCGATGCCGGGCAGGGAGTCGAGCTGGGCAACGGTCGCCGTATTCAAATCCAGCGGGCCGGAGGTCGAGGCCTTCGCCGCAGGCGTCGTTCGGCGCGGACCCTCCTGCCCTGCCGGTGCCGCAATACCAAGCCCGAGGATCAACAGAACCACCATCACAATGCGCGTCATGAGTTGTCTCCAGTCCGCACCGGGCAGACGCGGCACGCCAGCCGCGCGGGAACGTACGGGAACGTGAAGTGAACGGCTGCGCGGCGACCTGCCACATGGTTCCCCTGCGCTGAAACGTCCCGGCAGGTGCTGGCAGAACATCAGACTGGGTGCTTCCAGAGATATGCACTACGAGCCCGCCGGGACGCCGCATCCAAGGGCAAGTCGAGTGCCTGATGGCGGCCATCAACGCTGTCACCGCAAAGTGCTGCAGCGTGTGTCGTTCTCCCGCGCGCCCGCGACGCGCATCTGTGCGGCCGTCACGAACTGTGAACCAGGGCTGCATGTACGACGGCCGCGCACACGGGTCGTGGTAGCGTACGGCGTCGTGAAAGCCGTTGTCGGTCGCAGTGCGGCGGTGCTCCTCTGCGTGGCTGGCGTGCCGTTACTGGTGGTAACCCTGGTGCACGTCTTCTTCGGCGTCCCGCTCTCCGCGTATCGCCCGGTCATCAACGACGAGGTCGCCTACTGGCATCAGGCGCTGACCTTCGCTCGGGCCGGATTCCACGGCGGCTACTACACGCTCGGCGAAGTCACCAATCCATCGGGGCTCACGCCCTTCGGCCCGCACGGGCCAGGCTTTGCGGTGCTCTATGGCACCGCCGGCGCACTCTTCGGGTGGTATCGCCACACCGCGGTCATCCTGAATCTGCTCGCCATCGGCTCCGCTGCATGGATCTGGGCATCGCTGACTCGCGCAAGCATCGTGCGTCTGCTGCTGGGCGCCGCGATGCTCCTCACCTTCTGGCACATGCTGTTCTGGGCGTCCAGCGGCATGCAGGAAAGCCTGCACCATGCTGGCGCGATTGCCATCGCCGGGTGCTTCGCCGCGGTGCTCGGCGCCGATCGCCGATGGTGGATCATCGGATTTGGATGGGTCGTCCTCGCCGTCCTCGCATTCGTGCGACCGTCCTGGCTCGTTCTGTTTCCGCTCTGGGCCATCGCGACAACGCGCTCATCATCCCGACGCGTGGTGGCCGCAACCGTCGTCGCATCGATCGCGATCGGTACGGTCATCCTCTTTGCCTACAGCAGAATGACCGCGCCGTATGAAGAAGGGTTCTTCTTTCTGCGTGCCGGAAGCCTCTCGCTCGGGCTCCAGGCGCTCGTCGAGAACGTGACTGGCAACGTGCAGCGTCTCGGCATGCCCGATCAGTTCAATCGTCTCGAACTGCTGCAGCGTTATCAGTACGGCGCACTCTTGCTGGCGACGACCACCGCAGCGGTGGCCACCATGTGGAGACGGCGTCAGGCTCAAGACCTGAGTCCGCACTTCGCCATCGCCGCATCGGCGCTCGCTCTGGCCCTGGCTGCGATGATTCTGCTCTATCAATTCACGAATTTTGCCGAGCACCGTGTACTATCCGCGTTCCTCCTCTTCGGCACCATGCTCTGCATTGACGCGCCAGGCCGGATCGGCCCAGCACTGGCAGCGGGCATCGTGCTCGTCAGCGTCGTGAACGCGCGAACCTCGCTGATGGAGATCGAGGACTCCTGGCGCGACCGGTTCGTCTGGGATCGTCGTCCGGTTTCCGAGCTGGAGGGCGCCCTCGAGGCGACGGTCGTTTATCATCCCGACGCATCGCGGTGGTGCAATACGCTCCTCACGTCCCAGTACCCGCCGCAGTTGATTGGGGTGCCAGCGGGCATCGGGCTGTCGGTCGTCAGAAAGCCGGAGCGGATGGCGCTTCCTCCGAAATCGCGATACCTGCTGCTGGACGAGGACGTGCGGGCCGCGTTCACCGGCCCGCTCAATCTCGACATGGTCGCCACGTTGCCGTACGGCACGCTCTACGTGAACCGCGATGCTGACTGCGGCGCGTTGGCTGAGAACGGGATGATGCTGCAGACGAAACCGTCGCGTGCGGATGGCCCACGAGTATCGGTCCGCAAACGAACTTTGTGTGAAGCTGTGGTCAGCTTTGGCGCGCGCAAGCATTCACTCGCGCGCGCGTCTGCCGATAACTCGTGTAGAGCGTCGGGCGGCCCTCCGTTCCTCGTGGAGCCTGTGACCTCCCGCGATTTCTGAGGCGCCCGACGCTCGCTTTCCCACCAACTACTAACCACCCACCACTAACCACTAACCACCAACCAGGCACTAACCGTTACTGCACGAGACGTCCGTTCTATTGGACGCTCACCACCCCAATCACTGGCGTCATGCGGAAGCGGCCGTTGCCCGACTCGACCACTGACTTGTCGCCATCGAAATCGATGAGCATCGTCAACGTGCCACCCTCGCCGACGTCGAACGGGCGATTGAGCTTCACTTCACCGGACGGGATTTCAAGGTTCGCGCTGCGGCCGGCCGGCGGCGCAATGGCGTTCGAACACGCGGGGCCCTGAGAGGCGTTGTCGAAATACAGCGTCGCGCTCGAGACGACGAGCCGCACCATCGTGTAATGACCTTGCGGCAACGGTCCCACGCCGAGCAGGTCCTGGCGATCGACAAGCTTCTTCAGATCGCACGTCCTCGCCGTTGCGGTGGTATCGCCAAACGGCAACTTCGTGAATCCGCCTTCCCCATCCCGATGCGCGGTCACTTCCGAGAACGTGACGAGCAGCGCCTTCGCGTCGCTGTAGGGACTGTCCTTGATCATCAGACTCAACCTGCCACTTCCCGATGGCGACGTCATCGAATCACCGCCACAGGCGGTAAAGCCGGCGGCAGCAAGAACGGCCAGAACGGCAATAATGCGCATGTCTCTGCACTCTCCTGAGGAGAATGGCTACGCAAGGCCGAGACCATCTGTGCCCGGGTGTGCAAGCGCTTCCGGCTCAGCGGGTTGAGCCGGACGAACCCTGTCGCCGGGCTACACGTGTGTGGCTCGGACGCGTAAATTGTTCCAAGGCTACGTCGTTAAAGCGGTCGCGCAGTGCTCGCGGGTTCGACCGTGGTGCGATACCACTCGACGGTGTTCTTGAGACCCTGTTCGAACGTGACGAGCGGCTTGTATCCGAGCAGCCGGGCGGCTTTGCCGATATCAGCCTGCGAATCTCGCACGTCTCCCGCACGGGGTTTGTCGTAGATCGGTTCGACGTTGGCACCGATCAGACTGCGGAGTGTCGTGAACAACTGATTCAGTGACACGCGCCCGTTGGTCGCGACGTTGATCACTTCCCCTGACGCGTCTTTCGCCTGACACGCCCGCAGCACGCCGTCCACGACGTTGGCGACGTATGTGAAATCGCGCGTCTGCTCGCCGTCGCCGTAAATCTTGGGCCGCTGATTCTCGGAGAGCGCCTTGATGAAGAGCGAGATCACACCGGAGTACGGCGAGGACGGATCCTGCCGCGGGCCAAACACGTTGAAGTAGCGGATGGTCACCGTCTCGAGGCCGTAGAGCCTGGTGAATATCTGGGCATACTGCTCGGCCACGAGCTTCTGTAGCGCATATGGCGACAACGGCGCCGTCGGCATCGTCTCGACCTTGGGCATCGTCGCCGAGTTGCCGTACGCTGATGACGAGCCGGCATACACGACACGCTTCACGCCAGCGTCGCGTGCGGCGACCAGCAGGTTGAGCGATGCGTCGATATTGGCGCGGTTCGAGGTGATCGGATCTTCGACCGACCGCGGCACCGACGGAATCGCGGCCTGATGCAGCACGTAATCGACGCCGCGTACGGCGCGCGTGGCGACGGCGAGGTCAGCGAGATCGCCCTCGATGAATTCCACACCCGGTACATGCGCCAGGTTGGCGCGCTTGCCAGTGATCAGGCTGTCCACGACGCGCACCGTCTCGCCGCGACGTGCCAATTCTTCACACAGATGCGATCCGATGAAACCGGCGCCTCCGGTCACTAGGTATTGAGCCATCTAACTCGATCTCGGTTCAGCGGGGAGCTTTCGACAGACTAATCAGATTGGCGAATTGGCGGTAGGCGCCAGGGACACCCGCTGGCAGCTGCCGGAACCAGGAGTATGCGGTGTAAATGTAACGGCCTTTGCCGACCTCGGCATAGAGCTCCCCACCCCGCTGTGGCGGCTCACCTGCATCAGCCGATTCGAGCAGAGGCGTATATCGTTTGTCAAAGTCGGCAAATGCGTACAGATTGCGCTCCTGGACCCAGCCGCTGAAGTCGTCGCCGGTGATTCGGTTGGGAAAAGTGAACACCGGATTTCCGGGCGCGAGAATTTTCACCGCAGCGGTTTCGTCGGTGACGCGGGGATTGCCCTTCTGCGACACGACATACGGCGCCATATTTCGCTCGACATACTCACCCTGCTGATACTGGACGATGAGCGTGCCGCCGCGCTCGACGTATTGCAGCAATCGGGCGTTGTTGGCGACAAAGTCGGGACGTGTCTCTGACGCGCGTATCCCGACGACGATGGTGTCGAACTGCGAAAGGTCCCCAGTCGCCAACATGTCCGCGTCAACCATGCTGACATCGACGCCCATCCGACGAATCGCATCCGGGACCTCATCACCGCCGCCCATCACATAACCGACCTTCACTGGCGCAACCTTCAGGTCCACCACCTGCGCCGCCGCGTGAGCGGGCCAATAGAGCCGATGGGTTTGGATGTGGGGATACGAGATTACCTGCACGTCTCGCGAAAACATCGCGTCCCCGACCCGCGCCTCTGCATCGATGTCGAAGCGACCCGCACGTCGATTGGCAGGTGCGGTCAGGGTGAACGCTGCCGAGGTCTGCTCGTCCGCGCTCCGCAGTGTGAACGTCGCCTCCTGCGGTGACACCGACCACCCGGCGGGTATTCGCAGTCGCAGCGTTCCGTTGACTGGCGCCGGTGATCCGCTCGTCACCCTCGCGACCACCCGCTGCGTGCGCGGCGCGTTGCCCAGCGGCACGATGAGCAGATTGGTATCGAGCCCAATCGTCACTCGGGGCACGACGTTCACGGGACGACGCAACTCGCCGCGGATCGGGTCCGCGAAGCGGTACTGAACAGGCCGCGACACGACTACATTCACGTCGCCCACTTTCAACGCGACCTCGCCAATCAACAACGAGGGTGCGAACGGAGCGCCTTTTGCTGATCCCGGAGGCCAGCGATAACTGTCGCCCACACGCGGCAGTTCTAGGAAATATGGCTGCGTGTTCGGCGCCCTTGCCGGGACGTTCACTTCGAATCGCGCCGAACCATTTGGCACCTCGCGTCGCCCACGTCCACCCTGCACGTCGCGATCGGCGGCTTGTGTGACGGTCCAGGTTTCAGGCGCCTTGACCGTCATCGCCCCGACCGAGGCCAGGGATGGCTGCGCGAGGAACACGCGAACGTTCACACCGACACGGCCGCTGGCGACGACAGTCTCTGTGTCAGCAAGTGGATCGACGACGACACCGGCGGCGCGAATAATCGCGTCGGTGAAATCCTGCTCTTTGAGCGCCAGCAACAAGTCTGCATCGGCGCGCGCGGGCGCCTGAATATCGATCGATGAGAGGGCCTGCCGTGCGGCACGCGTGGCTTTGATACCCTCGCCCAACGCTGTCGTGATACGAGACGGCTCGAGCGGTTGATAGTCCCGTAGCGCCGTCTTCGCGGCCGCGTCCATCGCGGCCAGTTCCGTTCGGAGCGTGCCATCCGGAAGGCCGGAGAGCTTCGCGAGTCCCGCGATGCTGACGTCGAGCCCCTCGAAGATCGACTGCTCCGGGTTCGGCACCGTGACGACTGCTTCCAGTGCGCGCAGGCCTGATGCCAGCGGTCCGAGCGTTTCGATGGTCCCCTGATTTTGCGACTTGTGCTGACTGCGTCCCTCGAAAGCGATCTCGGCATACGTTCGACCAAGTGCAGGATCGAAGGTGCCGGTCTGCACCTGAATCGTCGCCGGTGCCTCCTCGAGCGGCCGGCTATACAGCTTGCGCGTCTGCCACGGATGCAGGCCTTCCTCAAGCTGTTCGGGGAATTCATTCGGGTCAGCCGCAGCTTTGAATGCGAGCGGGGTCAGATACCCGGCAAGCTGATGATGACCATGTCCGTCGGCCGATGTTCCGCCCCACCGCGAATAGATCACCAGCGGCCGGAACGTGCGAATCACCCGCACCATGTCGCCGAGGACCTCGCGCTCATTCCAGCGCATGGCGGCTTCGTCCCGGCGCTTCGAGAAGCCAAAGTCGAATGTACGGGTGAAGAACTGCTCGCCGCCGTCCAGCCGGCGAGCTTGCAGCAACTCCTCGGTGCGGATGACGCCAAGCGCGTCGAACAACTCGTCGCCAATGATGTTCTGCCCACCCTCGCCGCGATTGAGCGATAGGTACGCGACGCGCGCATGATCGCCGCGAGCCGCGCGGGCGAGAAACGCCGAGTCTTCATCGTCGGGATGCGCGCCGGTGTGCAGCACGCTGGCCGTCGTCTGCAGACGCTGCAGCAACTGCACGAGACCGGCCGCACCGGTGTCGTAGACGGGACGCACCTGCGCGTCGGCTCGTACGAGCAGAATCGCTGTACATCCGATGAGCGCGGCGAGGGATCGGATCATGCTCGAGCGGCAGGCTACTTCGGAAACGCCCCGCGCGGCAGCCCGGGGATCAGCTTGAGTGCGTTCTCGAAGTAGACCTTGCGCAGCACCGGATCGGGAAGCGACAGGCCATTGAGTTTCCAGAACGCGTGATAGTCGCGGTAGTAGTCGAAGTATTCGTCCGCGGTTTCGAAGGTCCGCCAGAAATACGGGTATTCCTCTGGTGCAAAGGAGTCTTTCCCGAACATGACGCGATCCTGGTACTTCACGAAAAAGTCGTGGGCGAATCGCGGCTGGCGGCCGAGCTCGTAGAGAATCGCTCCAGTCTCGGCGTAGAGATTCGGCATCTGGTCGAACATCTTCGCGAGGCGACCGAGGTCGTTGGCGTGCCAGCCGAAGTGCGCGGCGACGAATTTCGTCTTCGGATGCTTCTTGAAGAGACGGTCGCGCTCGGCCATCAGCTCTTCGAACGGCGGGCAGCGATCGGCCGGACAGCGCCGATTCGGAAACAGCGCCATCTCGAGATACCGCTCGTTCGAGTAGTCGAACGCATTCCAGAACGGCGCCGGATCACCGATGTGCAGCATGACCGCGATGTTGAGACGCGCGGCAGCGGTCCAGATCGGATCGAGTTCAGGATCGTCGAGCTTCAGACGGCTGCCGTCTGCCTTGCGAGCGGTCAGCCCGAAGTCCTTCATGATCTCGCCGAGCCCGACGGCGCCCGCCTTCACGTCAGCCTCGAGTTGTTCCGCCGCCATTTTTCCGAAGCCCGGCCCGACGTCGCGGAAATCGATGTTGGCGAAGACGGCAAAGCGGTCCTTGTGCTTTGACGCGCCCAGCACGTCGAGGTCCTGACGCATCTGCTCACGAGAAATGCGTCCGGGATTGCCGGTCACGACCATGAGCCGAAGGTTCAACGGATCCATAGCGCTGACCACACGTTCGACCGCGTCGGGAGAGGTCAGAGGCGGCGGATGGCCGTGAAAGTCGACGACCGGAAACTTGGCGCGCGGGACGAGATGCTCAGGAACGACGAGTGTCGATGTGGGTCTGTATTCGCGGATGTTGGGGAGCGGTGCGTCAGGCGGACGATCGCCTCTGCCCTGCCGGCCGCCCTGCGCAATGCCGACGGTCACCACTGCGCCCAGGAACACCGCGGTGATGAGGGCTGCCCTCCGGCTCATGAAGGCATTGTACTGAAAGTGTCGCAGTTGGCCGGTAAGCCGAATTCTGTAAGCTGTCGCAGAGCGACAGCCGGCGACCATTCCTCTAGGCCGGCGATTGCTCGCCGGCTCGAGCGACCTACCCGGTGACGTTCGCCTTCGCCGAAGCGAAAGCGGCTCGGACGGGCCGCCCGATCACGCCACCCTATTTGGCCTTGCTCCGTGCGGGGTTTTGC
>Ga0126308_10000579_pt1 | contig 12580 bp, 15 predicted proteins | sample Plot55_FD_92533 | JGI IMG/M metagenome (GOLD analysis project Ga0126308, IMG submission 92533) | Serpentine soil microbial communities from UC McLaughlin Reserve, CA, USA - Plot55 | ecosystem: Environmental > Terrestrial > Soil > Grasslands | place: USA: UC McLaughlin Reserve, Lake County... | reverse complement strand
GCGCTGCAGGGTAGAATCGCCCGCCTCGCGCAATGATCTCAAGAGCAGGCCTCCCGAGCCGTTGAGGCTGCCCGAGTAGACCGCATCTCCCGGCCCCTTCTCCGCCGGGGTGCTCTCCCCCGTAACGGGCGACTCGTCGACGGTGGTCCTTCCCTCCATGACCTCGCCGTCGACCGCGAGGCGCTCCCCTGGCCTGACGACGACCGTCTCGCCGACCCCCACCTCACTGGCTGATACCAGTACCTCGGAGGCGCCCCTCTTGACGAGGACCTCGTCGGGAGTCAGCCGCGCGAGCGCCCGCACCGCGCCTCGAGTGCGGTCTATCGCGTAGACTTGCAGGGCGTTGCCTGCAGCGAAGAGCACCACCACCGAGGCCGCCTCGGCCCACTGCCCTATGCCGACCGCCCCCACCGTGGCCGCGCTCATCAGCACGTTCATGTCCAGGTGGCGCGCCCTCACGCCCGCAAGCGCGGCCCGGAAGATCGGCATACCGCCTACCACGATGGCAGTCAGGTAGGCTCCGGCACGTGCCACCTCGGGCGCCCCGGCGACGCTCAGGCCCAGACCGAGGGCGAAGAGCAGGGCGGAGGCGAAGACGGAGATGGCCCTGGGGGTCCGCCAGAACGGCGCCCTCTTTGCGTCTTCCGTCTTCGCCACCCTGTATCCGGCGTCCCTTACGGCCTTCTCGATCTCCTCCACCGCCAGCTCCGGGTCGTGCTCGGCGTCGAGTCTACCGGCCGCGAAGTTCACGGCGGCGCGGTAAACGCCGGGAAGCCTAACCACCCCCTTCTCGACAGTGGCCGCGCAGCTCGCGCAATCCATCCCCTCGACTCTCAGGACGGTCCTCGCCGACCTCCCGTCGGGGATCTCCGGGTTCGACTCCCTCGTCGCAGGAGTCGCAACAAGCGCCTCCTCGGCGCCGTCGGAGCAACACTCGTCTTCGACACGCTCTGTAGGCGGAACAGGTTGCTGAGCAGGCTGCCCCAGGATCGGGAGCATCCTCTTCTCTTTCACGCCGGCTCCCCGACCGGCTCTCCCGCCACGGCGCCAAGCAGCGAATTTCCCGCCGGCGTCAACGAGTACATCACGAGCTTGCCGTCCCTCCTAGAGCAGACCAGGCCGCGGTCCCTGAGCACCCGCATGTGGTGCGAGACGAGATTCTGCGAGCGTCTCGCTATCCAGGAGAGGTCGCAGACGCATAACTCCCCGGCTTCACCCGCCTGGCGCAGCGCGGCTGCCAGCTTCAGACGCGTAGGATCCGAGAGCGCCCTCGCGCGCTCCGCGGCCTCTAATGCCTCACCTTCGCCCAGCAAACTCGCGCGAATGGCCTCAGCGCGCGGGGCGTCTATGCAGATCAGGTCGCAGCGGTCGTCCGTCATGCACTCACTCCAACGTCCGTTGATACGTTGTACAGAGCATAGCAGGAACTGCGGCTGCGGTCCAGGGCCAACTACCACGCAGAACCTTACAACGATGATCCTCGTGATACAGGACTAGCTGTACATGGGTGCCGGTAGGCCGCCCTGACTTAGGAGCTTCGCCTACCAACAGGTCATCGAAGGTCATAACTCGGCCATATGAACACCTCGCTTACCTCTATTCCGCCGGGCTATTGCTTCCTTACGATAAGCAGCTCGCGGTGCTCGTTCGTCTCAATGCCACGCGGGTTAGAGCAGCGGGCGACGATCTCACGTACTCGCCGCCAGTCGAGCTCGGGATCGAAAGGCATAGGCACGGCTTTGAGCCAGAATACAAGAGACTCCACATCGAGGAACCGGTAACCGACGTCGTACTCTCCGTGCGCCATCACTTCGCAGCCGACCTCAGAAAAGGTTCGCGCTCTCGCGTGCACATCGTGGAAATCCTCAGGCCACTCGGCGGTAGGATCGAACCCGAAAACCGAGTGGATATTCTCGGTGTTCCTCCGTCCCACCTGCTGCGTGATGAACACTCCGCCGGGACGAAGGACCCTGACGATCTCGGCCACCACCGTGGGAGCGTGGCGGTTCAGCACCACGTCGAAGGATGCGTCTGGGAAGCGAAGATGCCGTGTGTCCATCGTTTCGAAGCAGACGTGTGAAGCTGACTTTGCGTCCGCGTTTTCCCGCGCTACTCGGATCATACCGGGATCGAAGTCTATGCCTATACCTCTGCCGAAGCTCGTCGCAAGCTCGAGAAATTGCTCTCCTCCACCGGTTCCTATGTCGAGCACCCTGTCATCAGGACGCAGATAGCGTCGCACGACCTCCCCATAGTCCCAGGGCACGGGTTCTCGCTCGTCCCTTACTCTCGAGAAATCCCAACCCGACCGTTCGCCCACGGACTCGGCGACCCACATGAAGTCTTCGTAGTTCGTGCGTTTACTCCTTTTCCACGCACTCGGGTGAATAAGGGGTTAGTAGTCCGATTGCTAAGCACCTGGTATTCGTGGTTGCAAGACTCGCTCTCAGGAGGTCGCTAACTGCTCTCCTGGGCGACGGTAGCCAATGTCCTTGCCCTTGGCAAGTGCCTCGAGCGTTTCTTCCACGCTCATCAGCGGCGTTGTCTCCACGGACGCCAGGGCGCCGCCTGACGCGATAGCAAGCACGACGCCGGCCATCGACTCGTTGTCGGGCGCCTCGTAGATCGCGTAGCCGTCGTATTTGCCGAAGCCATACCAAAAGCCGTGTAGGGAGCCTCCAACCTGTTCGATGTACGCGCGCGCCGCATCGCGGCGATCTTCGGGGTTCTGGATCAGCTTCGACCATGTCTCGGGCGTGTAGCTGAAGCGCATCAGATAGAAAGCCATTGAGGACCTCCCTGGTCGTGCTTAATGACAAAGTCATCATACTCCCCCGACGAACCACAGTGCCAACTTCGGAGAATAATCCACATCAGAAATTCGTAGAGGCGCGATCAGCGGAATTCAGGCGAACGGGAGAACCCTCGCTTCGATGCGTGGGACGCATGGCGGGGCCAGCCCCTTCCGCGAAACGCGACGGCATTCCCGTCCTTGACAGATCAACTAGTCTTGATCTATACTCCAATCAATATTACTTGATCGGAAGGAGCATCGTGGGCGAGAAGCTGCGGGAGCGGGTAAAGGAGAGGTACGCGGGGGCTGCGCTGACGGTGCTCGAGGACACCGGGTCGGCCTCGTGTTGCGGGTCGGCGGGCGAGCGGGGACTCGACTCCGAGGCAATCGGGGTGAACTGGACGGGTGGTGGCTACTCGGCAGCGGAGTTGGAGATGCTGCCCGAGGCGGCGGGTGCGGCGTCTTTGGGGTGCGGCAATCCCACGGCGCTTGCCACGCTCTCTCCGGGGGAGGTGGTGCTGGACCTGGGCAGCGGGGGCGGCATCGACGTGTTGCTCTCGGCCAGGAGGGTCTCACCTGGCGGCAAGGCCTACGGGCTGGACATGACCGACGAGATGCTCGCACTGGCCGAGAAGAACAAGGCCGAGGCCGGCGCTGAAAACGTCGAGTTTCTGAATGGCCACATCGAGGAGATCCCGCTGCCCGAAGACCACGTGGACGTGGTGATCTCCAACTGCGTCATCAACCTCTCCACCGACAAGCCCAAAGTGATCTCCGAGGCATTCCGCGTCCTCAAGCCGGGTGGCCGGTTCGCGGTCTCCGACATGGTTTTTCTGGGCGACAAGGGCAAGCTCCCCGCCGAGCTGGTAAAGAGCATAGAGGCGTGGTCCGGCTGCGTCTCGGGAGCTCCGGAGAAGGACGAGTACGAGCGGCTGCTCGAGGAGGCTGGCTTCGAGGAAGTCTCTGTGGAGGTCACCCACACCTACGAGGAGGAGTTCGCTGGGGCGTCGGGTTGCTGCGGCGACACCGCCACTAACGCAGCGACTACCGCTGCGGCGAACGTCCCGCTTGCGAGCGCCTTCATAAGGGGCCGCAAGCCGGCCGGGAGGGGATCGTGAGCACAAAGGAACTCGGGATCTTGCGGGAGAACGGCGCCCGCAAGGGAAGCACCGAGGAGCTCGGGGTGGAGAGGCTCGTCGCCTTGGGCCGCGCTCTCTCGGACCCCATACGGGTGACGATGCTATCCATGATGGCCGAGGGACGCGGCTGCTGCGACTTTGCGGACTCTGGCGTGCCCGCCGACGAAGGGGAAGAGGGCATCTGCATCTGCGAGTTCGAGGAAGCCTTCTCGATGGGACAGTCGAAGGTCTCCTACCACATGAAGAAGCTCAAGGACGCGGGGTTGGTTAGTGAGGAGCGGCGCGGGAAGTGGGCCTTCTACTCGCTCGACAGGGAGGCCGCCAGAGGGCTGCTTGGTGAGGCCGCCGATCGGCTGCTCTCGAGACCGGAGAACGGTCCCGTAAAGCAAAGCGGGAGCGGTGGCTGCTGCTGAAAGGGCCGACGTGGCGCAGAGGTGCAGGGTTCTGTTCCTGTGCACCCACAACTCCGCGAGGAGCCAGATGGCCGAGGGGCTGCTCAGGTACCTGGCCGGAGACCGCTTCGAGGCCTACAGTGCCGGAACGGAGGCCACCCGCGTAAGGCCGCTCGCCATCAGGGTGATGGAGGAGATCGGCATAGACATCTCCTCCCAGGCGTCCAAGACCCTCGATCGCTACCTCAACGAGCCGTTCGACTACGTGATCACAGTCTGCGACGAGGCGAACGAGGCGTGCCCTTTCTTCCCTGGGGCCTCGACGAGGCTGCACTGGTCCTTAACGGACCCTTCGCAAGCTGAAGGTTCGCAACAAGAGCGCATCGCAGTCTTCAGGCGGGTGCGGGACGAGCTGCGAAACCGCATTGAGCAGGAGCTCACGATCCAGGGATAGTCCGTAGGACCGAATTCTCCAAGAAACCACGAGATCAAGGAGGAAACATGGATGGTGAAGCAGCCCACGAATGGACCGCGATTCCCCTCGCCTGTGACCCGTCGGCGCTCACCGATGAGCAGTGGGAGCGTCATCGCGAGCTGTACCACCAGTTGCGCGCGGACGTACAGGAAATAAAGGAGCTCGAGGACGGTTACGCCTTCAGGCACTCCACCGATGGTGGTGTACTGCTGGCCATAGCACAGTTCGTAGCCAACGAGCGCCTGTGCTGTCCGTTCTTGGAGTTCAAGATCTCGGTCGGACGCGACGGGGGCCCGGTGTGGTTGCGCATTTCGGGGGAAGGAGATGCCAAGGGGGTTCTGGAGGGGGAGATGGGCGTCGGCGCCTGAAGGCGCTCGGCTAACGCCTCGCCCCACGAACTTCAAGCACGCATGTTTGACCCTGCCTTCGGCGGCGTGCCAGAATGGAGGAAGTCTGGGCGAAGCACGACGTTTGGGGGTATCGGCATGGGTAGAGGATTCATCTCCCGCGGTTTTCGGGGCCGGCGCAGGCGGGCTGAGGGCGACGACCGCATCCCCCCTGGCCAGTACCTCGTGGATGGCTTTCCCGTTCTCTCGGCAGGCCCGACGCCCCACACGCCCCTTGCGGAGTGGACATTTGTGATAGAGGGCGAGATCGATGAGCCGAGGACGTGGTCGTGGGAAGAGTTCCAGGCTTTGCCGTCAGAAGAGTTTACGAGGGACATCCACTGCGTGACCAAGTGGTCGAAGCTGGGAACGACCTGGGAAGGGGTATCCCTGGATCTTCTACTCGAAGGGGTGGACACGGCGGCAGAGTACGTGGTCGCCTTCTCTGACGGGGGTTACACGACGAACCTTCCGCTCGAAGAAGTCACGGGGGGCAAGGCCTGGATCGCCCACACCTACGAGGGAGAACCGCTGCCCCCCGAGCACGGCGGCCCGGCCCGCCTACTCATCCCCCACCTCTACCTCTGGAAGAGCGCCAAGTGGGTGCGCGGCCTCAGGCTAGTGAACCAGGACGAGCCTGGCTTCTGGGAGTCCCTCGGCTACCACAACCACGGCGACCCCTGGCACGAGCAGCGCTACTGGGGTGATTAGGGTGGCCGAGGCTCCACGAAAGCTCGCCTGGCGTATCGGGGAAGTGGTCGAGACCAGCCCCGACACGCCACGAACGAAGAGCCTGTTCCTAGAGGTGCCTGGCTGGGAGGGACACAGGGCCGGCCAGCACGTCGATGTCAGGCTCACGGCGGAGGATGGCTATCAGGCCCAGCGCAGCTACTCTATAGCCTCGGCGCCGGAAGACGGCAGGGTCGAACTCCTCGTCGAGCGTCTGGACGATGGCGAGGTTTCGCCCTATCTGACGGATGAGCTCAGGACCGGCGACGGGTTGGAGTTGCGGGGTCCGATCGGGGGCTGGTTCGCCTGGGAGACCAGGGAGGGCGGTCCCCTGCTCCTCGTCGCCGGAGGGTCCGGCATAGCGCCGCTCATGGCGATGATCCGGCATCGGCGGGCCGCCGGTAACGACACCCCCGCCCGCCTGCTCTTCTCCTCCCGCTCTTATGAGGACATCATCTTCCGCCAGGAACTGGAGCGGCTCGCCTCCGGGGACGAGACACTGCAGATAATCCACACGCTCACCCGGTCCCGACCGGAGGGCTGGACGGGCTACGACCGCAGGATCGACGAGGAGATGCTCGATGAGGTCGCCTTCTCCCCGGATGAGGACTCCCTGGCCTTCGTGTGCGGTCCTACGCCGCTGGTCGAGACGGTCGCTACGGCGCTCGTCGGGCTGGGCCACGAACCCACGCGCGTCAAGACCGAACGCTTCGGACCGACTGGAGGATAGCCATGGACGAACAAAGGCTCGACGGCAACGCCGCGGCAGGGGTACTGGCCGAGATCTTCACGTTCGAGATCACCACGGCCAGGGCCGCCTGCACCCGTTGCGGCGCGACAGGAGATATCGGCGCCCAGATGGCCTACGTGACCGAGATAGGTACGGTGGTTCGCTGCGCCGCGTGTGACAACGCCATGATCCGGGTCGTCCGCCAGGACGACAGACCAGGACGATACTGGTTGGATCTCAAGGGCGTGGAATACCTACAGCTCCAGCAACGGCTCTAGAGGGCACTACAAAATTCCCCCCTTTCGATTTTGCCCGTGATCTCAGTCACGGGTAGCACAGACCGGGGTTGACCTCTCTATTCCGGTTGCCTATTGTATGTGCGTGATGCGAATGATTGTCATTTGCACGAAAGGGTATTACGTCTTCGAAGGGGGGCGGCGCTAATGTTTGCGGCCTTTGTTGTCCTCTTGAGAGAAGGATTCGAGGCCAGTCTTCTGGTGGCCATAGTGCTGGCTTACCTCACCCAGATCGGGCACAGTAAGGAGCGCCGGCAGGTCTGGTACGGGGTGGGGGCTGCGATCGCGCTCTCGCTGGTCCTCTCCGGGGTCGTGTTTGCGACGGCGGGCGAGCTCGAAGGTCCGGCGGAGGGAGTGTTCGAGGCCTGTGCGCTATTTCTTGCGGTCGGGTTTTTGACCTACATGGTGCTCTGGATGCGCCGGGAGTCCCGCCATCTGGCGGGGAACATCAGGCGGGATGTCGAGGGCGCGGTCGGACGGGGCGGCGGCCTCGCCCTCGCATTTCTCGTCTTCGTGATGGTGTTACGCGAGGGGATCGAGACCGGACTCTTCATCTTCGGGATAACGCGCGCCTCCACCCCACTCCAGACGGCCATCGGTGCGACGGCGGGCATCCTTGCGGCAGTCGGGCTCGGTTACGCTGTCTATGTTCTGGGGACGAGGATAAACCTGGGGGCCTTCTTCAAGTACACCGGGGCGTTCCTGATAATAGTGGCGGCGGGGCTTCTGGCGCAGGGTATCGTGAGCATACAGGAGGCCGGAGTAATTCCGGCGTTCTTCTACCCTCTGTGGGACGTGAGCGAGATGCCTTTACTTGGCGCGACGAGCGCCTTCGGGCAGTTCCTCGGAATCCTCGTGGGCTGGGACCCGAGGCCCGACCTGCTGGAGTTCTCGGTGTGGTTGATCTACCTCCTCGCCGTCGGCTACGCGTTCTTCCGGCCGCAGGAACCCGTCGCCGAGCGCGGCGCGCGGCCCGCGCAGTCGGGCTAGGAGGTACCTGTTGAAGAGAGCGAACAACCCGGTGATAGTCATGGCCGTCCTGGGCCTACTCGTACTCCTCACGGCGGGCTGCAATGTGGACCGCGAGTGGGTCGCCTCCAGGGATCCGTCCGAGGCAGAAGCCCAGGAAGAGATGCAGGAGCAGGCCGCCTTCTTCGACATCGAAGGCAGTCCTGAACTCGACGCGGCGGCACGCAAGTACCAGGACTACGTGGACGGGCAGAGCGAGTTGCTCGTGGACCGCACCGAGGGGTTCGTAGCCGCCGTAAAGACCGGGGATGTGGAGGAGGCGAAGGAGCTTTACGCACCGTCGCGTGTCCCTTGGGAGAGGATCGAGCCGATCGCCGAGAAGTTCGGGACCCTGGATCCCGAGGTGGATGCCAGGGAAGGCGACGTCCCCGACCGGCAGTGGACGGGTTTTCACAGGATAGAGCAGGCCCTGTGGGTAGAGGACACGACCGAGGGTCAGGCCGAGTACGCCTCGGAGCTGATGTCCGACGTCAGACGCCTCGAGCGGAAGGTGGATAACGTGCGGCTGCAGGCCTCGGATCCGGTCTTCGGGGCTGTCGAGTTGCTGAACGAGGTCTCCGCTACCAAGATAACGGGCGAAGAAGAGCGCTATTCGCACACCGACCTCTATGACATTGCGGCTAACGTCGAGGGGGCTGAGGTCGCCTTCGAGTTCGTCAAGCCCGTCGTAGAGCGACAGAACACCGAACTCGTGGCCGAGATAGAGACCCGCTTTGCGGACCTGGAGCGAGAGATGGAACCTTACCGTCGGGGCGACGGCTGGGTCAGCTACGAGAAGCTCGACGAAAGCGAGCGACGCGTGCTCAGTCAGAAGGTCGACGCCCTCGCCGAACCCCTCTCCCGTGTCGGACGGGTGCTCAGCGGGTCATAGGGGATCGGCATGAGCGAAGATAAGGAGACTTCCCTCCTCGGCCGTAAATTCAGCCGCCGGACGGCGCTGACACTCGCTGGCACCTTCGGGGCGGGGATGGCATTGGGGGGAGGTGGCGCCCTTTCGGCCAGAGAGCTTGCTGAAGGGGATCAGACCGTCGAGTTCTACGGGGAGCATCAGGCCGGCATCGCGACCCCGCAGCAGGACCGGCTACACTTCGCCGCCTTCGACCTGACCGTCTCGAAGGCGGAAGAGATCAGGGACTTGATGCGCGCCTGGTCGGATGCTGCCGCCAGGATGTGCGCAGGAAAATCGGTTGGAGGCGGGAACGACGCTTTCGTACCTCCCGAAGACACCGGGGAGGCCCAGGACCTGACGGCCGGGCGTCTGACCGTCACCTTCGGGTTCGGGCCGACGCTCTTCGAGAAGGATGGGAAGGACCGTTTTGGGCTCGCCTCCCGCAAGCCGGAGGCGCTACAGGAGATACCAGACCTTCCGGGCGACAACCTCGACCCCGAACTCTCGGGCGGCGATGTGTGCGTCCAGGCCTGCGCCGACGACCCCCAGGTCGCCTTCCACGCCGTGCGAAACCTCGCCAGAATCGGCCGCGGCGCCGCGGTGATCCGGTGGTCCCAACTCGGCTTCGGCCGCACCTCGAGTACGAGTAGCGCCCAGAAAACCCCGCGCAATCTCATGGGCTTCAAAGACGGGACGAACAATATTCGCGCCGAAGACGAAGACCTCATGGATAACTACGTCTGGGTCCGGGAGGGTCCGGCTTGGATGCAAAGCGGGACCTACCTTGTGGCGCGCAGGATCAGGATGCTCATAGAGATCTGGGACCGCTCACCGCTCCTGGAGCAGGAACAGACGATTGGCCGGCACCGGGCGAGTGGCGCCCCCCTGGGCAAAGAGGACGAATACGACAAAGTCGACCTCGAGGCCAAGGGTCCCGATGGCCTGCCCCTGATCCCGATGGACTCCCACATCCGCCTCGCCCGTAAAGACCAGCGCGAACGCATCCTGCGCCGCGGCTATTCATTCACCGACGGCATGGACTCGAAGACCGGCCAGCTCGACGCCGGACTCTTCTTTATCTCCTTCCAGCGCGACCCTCACAGGCAGTTCGTCCCACTCCAGCGCCGCCTGGGCCAGAACGACCGCCTGACGGAGTACATACAACACACCGGCAGCGCCGTTTTTGCCTGTCCTCCCGGCGTCAGGCGTGGTGGATTCGCGGGCGAGTCGTTGCTCGCCTAGGGGATAGGTTTAGAACCGGGCGGGTTTGAACGGGCGGGTTTGAAACCCGCCCCTACAGGGGTTGGGGCATTAGTGAGGTTTGTGGGGTCTACTCGGGGCCTGTGTCGTTGAGGAAGAACGCTGGGTCGGCTGTGGTCATCGACAACCAATCCGTGTCGGTGGCGTTCTGCTTGCGGGACGGCTCCGCTATCTCTTCGGGGACCAGCCCGGAAGGTATCTCCGGCTGAAGCGGTTGTGCACCTTCGTCGGTTAGACGATTCCGCGAATCTCTCGGCATACGTTCCTCCTCTCCTGAAGGGAGCCGGAGTTCCCGGCTCCCCTGATGTTTGGGGCCTGTAAGCTGAAGGCTACTTCACGAACTGCTCGTTCTCGGTCGAGCCGGGGAGGCCGGTGACCGGGCTCTCCGGGCTGTCGAACTGGGCCTCTTCCGTCGAGCCGGTGAGGGCCGTGGTGGAGGCGGCGCCGCCGGCGACTATCTGGGCGACCTCGTCGAAGTAGCCAGCCCCCACCTCGCGCTGGTGCTTGGTGGCGGTGTAGCCGTGCTCCTCGGCGGCGAACTCGGCCTGCTGCAGTTCGGAGTAGGCGTCCATGCCGCGTTCTTTGTAGGTGCGGGCGAGGTCGAACATGGAGTAGTTCAGGGCGTGGAAGCCGGCCAGGGTGACGAACTGGAAGCGGTAGCCCATGGCCCCGATCTCCTCCTGGAAGGTCGAGATCTCCTCCTCGGAGAGCTTCTTCTTCCAGTTGAAAGACGGCGAGCAGTTGTAGGCGAGTAGCTTGCCGGGGAACTTCGCATGAATGGCTTCGGCGAAAACCCGCGCCTGCTCCAGGTTTGGCTCGGAGGTTTCGCACCACACCACGTCCGCGTAGGGTGCGTAGGAGAGGCCGCGAGAGATGGCCTGCTCTATCCCCGCGTTGACCCCGTAGAAGCCCTCCATGGTCCGCTCTCCGGTCAAGAACTCATGGTCGACCGGGTCCACGTCGCTGGTGATGAGGCTTGCAGCGTCGGCGTCAGTCCTAGCGATGATGACGGTCGGGACGCCCATCACGTCGGCGGCGAGCCTGGCGGAGACGAGGTTCCTGACGGCCTGGGAGGTGGGGATCAAAACCTTCCCACCCATGTGGCCACACTTCTTCTCGGAGGCGAGCTGGTCCTCGAAGTGGACGCCAGCGGCGCCGGCTTCGATCATGGCCTTCATCAACTCGAAAACGTTGAGCGCCCCACCGAAACCGGCCTCGGCGTCGGCGACTATGGGGGCGAACCAGTCGATGCCGTTCCTGCCCTCGGCGTGGTGGACCTGGTCGGCCCTCTGCAGCGCCTGGTTGATCCTCTTGACCACGTGCGGCACGCTGTTGGCTGGATACAAACTCTGGTCGGGATACATGTGCCCGGCCAGGTTGGCGTCAGCGGCCACCTGCCAGCCCGAAAGATAGATCGCCTCGAGTCCGGCCTTGACCTGCTGCACGGCCTGATTGCCGGTCAAAGCTCCCAGCGCCCGCACGAATGGCCGATCGTTCATGAGCGTCCAAAGCCGCTCCGCGCCTATCCGCGCGAGCGTGTACTCGATCCTGACCGAACCCCTGAGCCGCGCCACATCATCGGGCGTGTAAGGGCGCTCGATCCCCTCCCAACGCTCGCCTTCCCACTCCTTAGCTATCCTGCTCGTCCCGTTCTTCTCGCGCTCCACCACTCTCTCCTTCACTCTTCGATTCCATATTCGTACTCTGCATTATGCACTTATATGCTCACATATGTGCAATCGGGGCGCCTGGCGCGCCCTCTCCCTGGCTAAGAGACGTGGGTACGTGGCCCACGCTACGTGGCAGGAGGACCGGGGCAGCAGGTCTGGTTTCTGTGCCGGTCCCAGGGGTTTTGACTATGGTCGAGATGGGTGCTCCTCTCTAGTCCAGGTACTCGTAGCCTGGCAGGGTCAGGAAGTCGACGAATTTGTCGTCGGTCGAGATACGGGCGAAGAGTTTGGCAGCGTTACCGAACTCGTCGGCTTCCCAGCGTGCGGGGCCGACGATTTCGTTCTTGATCTTCTCGAGTTCCTCTTCGAGGGTCTCGTTGAAGAGGTCTTCCGTCACCTCGGTGCCATCCTCGAGGACGCCTCTCTGATGGTGGATCCACTGCCACACCTGGGCGCGGCTGATCTCCGCCGTCGCCGCATCCTCCATGAGGTTGAAGACGGGGACGGCGCCGCGTCCCGCGAGCCAGGCTGCGAGGTACTGGACGCCGACGGAGATGTTGTTCCTGAAGCCATCCATGGTGATGTTGCCTTCGGGCTTCTCCAGCAGGGCCTCCGCCGAAGGGTCCACGTCGGGGATCTTGTCGAGCTGGTTGGGCTGGGGCATGTACTCGTCGAAGGCTTCTTTGGCGAGTCCGACCATGCCGGGATGGGCGACCCAGGTCCCGTCGTGGCCGTCCTGCGCTTCGCGCTCCTTGTCCTCACGCACCTTGTTGTTGGCGAACTCCGTCCAT
>Ga0126308_10000578_pt1 | contig 12581 bp, 16 predicted proteins | sample Plot55_FD_92533 | JGI IMG/M metagenome (GOLD analysis project Ga0126308, IMG submission 92533) | Serpentine soil microbial communities from UC McLaughlin Reserve, CA, USA - Plot55 | ecosystem: Environmental > Terrestrial > Soil > Grasslands | place: USA: UC McLaughlin Reserve, Lake County... | reverse complement strand
CATCAAAAGTTTGAAGGATAATATGTTTTATGTTAAAATCCTAATAGTAAATGTCATTAGTCGGGTTCAGCTTCATACAGTAGGGTTCCACTACATGTTAAGCAAGTTGGTCGGGAGTAGTGCTCTCCATGTAGTGGGGTTCTATTATATCATATTTAGCTTTTATTATTAGAAACTTATTATTTGAGATTTGAAGAACAAGATTAGCTATTGTTAGTGGTTCGGGATGACACTCAAATAATATTATGAGCCATTGTAATCAAATTTAATATAGAATAAGATAATCTTATAACAATTTCTGATTATTTATTATTATTCTTATTATATTAAAATAATCTGCTATATAGATATCTAAATAATAGTAATAAGTGAAAGCAAAAGTATTGATGAAAAAAAGCTAAATTCATTTATGGACAAGATATTTAATGATTTGAGTGGAAGCTATACTACTTTGTCTTATAGGAGATAGATTAGATTTGTTTAAAAAGCTTGAGAAATATGGTCTTATAATAAGTCAAGGTTTTGCACAAAAATCCACCAAACCTCTGAACTCCAATACTGCTCACAAAATATCAAATTGTGTTAATACCAACAATAGTAACTTACATATTTCTATCTATAGGATATCAGTAATTAGATGTGTTAAGAATTGCACTTGTTCAGGTACATTTACACAATAATAAAGCAAAGGCAGTAGAACATATCCTCAATATACTAAAGAAAGTTAGATTATCTGATTCAAATATAGTATGTTTACCAGAATTATGGTATACAAAAAAGGTTACATGTTTTGAAACAGAATTTGACAAAATAATTGATGCTGCAAAAGAATATGATATGACCATAATTCCAGGTGCTTTTATAGAAAGAATTAACAATATCAAAAATGGTAATAATCATCTACATATCTCGTCTCCTGTAATTGCAAATGATGGGGTGATAGCGGGCCGTCAATTGAAGATTCATCCATTTGGACCACAGCGGAAAGTTGTAAAAGCTGGCACCAAAGTAGAGCTATTTGAATCTGGGAATTTTAAGTTTGGAATAGGGATATGTTATGATATTGTTTTTCCAGAGGTAGCTAGAGCATTGGCAAAGAAAGGTGCAGACATACTCTTTTTCCCTTCAAAAATAAGATATGAGGGTATAAAGCCTTGGCATCTATATGTACAAGTGAGAGCGCTCGAAAATAGGATACCAATAGCTGCACCAAATGTATGTGACTATAATAGTAGTAGCAATAATAATATCTATAAAGGAAAAAGCATCTTCGTTGATTTTGATTACGACTATAAAACGAATATTGCTATCCCAAAGCCTCGACTTGTATCGTCAGTAAATGACCAGATACTTATAATGGACATCGACCTTAATCGCACGAGAAAATTACGCAAGAAAAGGTTTGAAGATTTTCGAGATAACTTGTATGGCATGCTCTAAAACAAACTATATTTATAGGTATTAAAAGCTGATGAGATGTCTGTAGATATTAGAAGTTGTTAAACCTTCTAATTGAAGTAATAAGAACGTGCAATAATCGTTGCTTATGTCACATATCTGTGATTCTCCTGTCTGGATTGTTCCTGTTGCCTCTGTTGACTGTGGGTTATTAGGATTAACATCAGTACAATCTCCAGCAAAGCTCGTGGTTAGAGTTATACTAATACCAGCAATAGGAGGGACTACCAAAAATGGTACTTCTGATACCTCAAAATTACCTGCACCCAAATTAACAACCATTGGGTCATGTGAACCAGCAAATTCAGATGGATTTGGATTGTTACCAGTCACAGTAATATTAAATGAACTTGGAGGTGTGCTACTTAGAATAAATTGACACGCTACTGCAGCCTGTAGGGAAGTATCATTTGGAATACGTTCGCACTAGATATTCCATTAGCAGATATTGAATCTGGTAGGAGGAGGTAATTCTCTATCAACTATTATTCCTGCTTCCAACAGACATTCAATTAATGCATCTATTCCAGCTTGGAAATCCTCTAACTAACATGGTTAGGCAACCTGTTAATCAAATTTTTTATTCTTTCAGATTTTTTATTAATTGCTACTCCCTCTATTGTTGTCCACTCAGTTCTGTTTACGCTAGGGTGTTATTGTAGCCTCTGATACTCCATTTCTAAAAAGCAGATATAGATAAGCTAATAGCAATAGGTAAAAAATAAACATGATAAATAAATAATTATAGGGACATGAAATAGAAGAACAAGATTCCATCTATTGTACACTTTGAAATTCCAGCAGATGATGTAGAACGTGCAAGAAAATTTTATTCAACCTTGTTTGGTTGGAAAATAGAAAAGATTGAAGTAAGGAAAGATGGCGAGACAATAGATTATTGGATGATTTCTACTACCTCTTTATCAGAGGGAAAAGGAGGAGCCAGTCATGAAGAAAAAAAATCTGCTTCTATAGATGGAGGCTTGATGAAGAGATAGGACCCTCAACAACCAAACCTGAATTATATAAGTGTATCATCAATAGATGAATATTCAAAAAAGGTTAAAGAATTAGGAGGCAAAGTAGTAATGCCAAAAACGGAAATAACAGGATATGGATTTTTTGCTGTATGTATAGATACAGAGAACAACGCATTTGCATTATGGGAAAAAACAAACAATGAATTACTGGATAGAATCAAATTGTCCACGAATGATTCAACAATTGCTAAATAAATAAATATCCATTTTATATGTTTAAAACTTTAATAAATAAGACATTAATAAATCTGAAGAATTATTTAGAATTTTATTGATTTATTTATTAACTTCAGTCTATGTTTCTCAATAATTTAAATAAAATACATTATCTTCTCTATATATAATACGATTCTATTACTGCTACTAATATTTTGTATTTAGCTTTTATTATCAGAAGCTTAATTGTATTATTTGGAAAATATGGAATGTTAAATATGCCAAGGAAGAACTATATAGTATGAAAGCGATAAAGGTTCCAAAATAACTCTAAGACGAAAAGCCTTATCCAAAATTATTCTATATTAAATGATTAAAATTAATATTTGAAATAATTTTCGTTTATATTTATTGTTAATTATCTAAATTATGTGCTGGATAGATTAGAGCCAATAACACTTGAAGGAAAATATATTATCCTCAGACCTCCATTACTTGATGATATAGAAAGTCTTTCTAAAGCAGCAAGGGATGGAGAAGTATGGAATAGTCGTTTTTCTCAATTTCCTCATCCAAATGAAATGCAAAAATATATTCAAGGAATATTAGATTTGAGCTCAAAGGGTTTAATTTTGCCATTTATAACAATAGATAAAACTTCTAATACAATTGTTGGTACTACTCGCTATCTTAATATTGATTACGAAAATCATCGACTTGAAATAGGTCATACTTGGATAGCTAAATCATGGAGAAAGACATATGTTAATACTGAAGCAAAATTTTTGTTGTTACAATATGCATTTGAAAAACTAGAATGCATAGCTGTAGAAATTCGTACTGATATTCTAAATACAGTTTCCCGTAAAGCAATCCAACGGTTGAGTGCCAAACAAGATGGCATACTACGTCATCACAAGATAATGAGGGATGGAAGGATAAGAGATACGGTTTGTTATAGCATTATAAAACCAGAATGGAAACAGGTAAAAGCAAATCTAATTGAAAAGTTGTGCAAGTATAATAATAACGATAAACAGTAATAGAAAAATAAATTTAATTCAGTATAATTTAGTAATTAATATAGATACCAATAACCTTATATTATTAATATATAGGAACTTTATAATATTCAATAATATTTTATTTAATTAGCTGTGTTATGATTTAAATTAAATAAATAATAATGCATTTTATCATAGTTAAATATTAAGTATTATCAAATAATAATATTATTATTAAATATTTTTTTGTTACTAATAATATTTTCTTGTTAACATGACATACTAGAATTTAATACAATTTTAAAACAGAATAAGATACATGGTTTTATTCTATTGTTTTACGTGATGATACCCAACCACCACTATATGCAATAGAGATGACGGAATTAATTAAGCAGGGTGAAATTCCTCTATTCTAAATTGCATCAACAACTTAAAATTTTTATCGAGGATAATTTTGGGATAGGTTCTTATATAGTTCAAATAATTCTACTTTTTTTCAGATTCGACCCAACAAAATCGTTTGCCATATATGATGCTTTAATCAAATATAACTAATCGAGGTTGTTACACTTATCCTATTTAATAAAAAACGGTATTCAAAGAATTCTTACTTCAAGTTTAAACTTTGTAAAATTGGTTTAAAAAATTATTTTTTATATATAGTACCTATTTGTCTAATTTTTCACGAATGATAAAATGTAGAAGATAACAGTGGAAACTAATTGATAACATGTTACCATTTAATAACATCTTTTTTTTATATTACTCAAAGAATGTTAATTCCTTTAAATAAATTTGAAAAACATTTGCTATCTATTAAAACTGAACGCCAAAAAATGATTTATCCTAACTCACATCCTACTTATAATGAACGTCAACAAAAAATTATAGAAATGATAGCTTGGACTTTGGAGAAATACAAAGCCAATATGGAGAATACTCAACTAAATAAAGAACAAGTAATAATAGATAATATTATCGAGGAATTGGACAAAAAAAGAGAGATAGCTATACACAAAATGAAGAAAGCTATGTTAAAAGATGATGTTTCAATGTATAGATTACAAGAAACTACTATTGATTATGTTCTATTCAGAATTCGTGAATTGACAGGTAGATTGATTTAAAATAAAAGAAAAAATTAGATTTATCTATTTAGAAAATGTTGAAGTTAACAGATGACTGATTTGGTATTTATTAAGTAGTTACCGTTAAAGGCTTCTCTTCTTGGTTAGATTGTTTCTCTTTTTCCGGTTTTTTATTAGGTACTACTTCCTTTTCAGGAATTTCATATCCTTCGCACATAGTATTATTCCATAGCTTTCATTTTTTATAAAGGTTAGAGAGAAATTATATCAAAAGATAAATGAGCCATAGTTAATTTATTTATAATTTAATACCATTATATATTATGGAACCAACGAAAAAACCCAAATTGAAATACTTTAATGTAGTAAAATCAGAAGCTGAAAAACAGATTAATGAATTTTTATCACAAAATGATTCGATAGATGTAAAAAGTATATCTATGGATGATACTGGTGTAATGCTGTTGTTTGAAGAATAGGTTATATAAAAGATGAACTTAATCAGAATGCAATGCATATGTTGATAACAATAAAAAAAATTTGAACTTCGAATAATAGTAGAATAAGAAATTCTATAAAGCAGATTAGAGAATGATTATTGTTTCTTTCAATCCCTTATCGTTTTATTCAATATCATGCTGAAAAATGTTGGAACATTAAATATTAATTAATGTTCTATAAAGTTCCTATTAAAAACTATTTTTTAAATGGATACAAATATAGAATTACTATAAAATAACGTTGGATATTTTAGGATATGGAAAAAAGTTTGATTATTTAGTTGCGTTTGAAGTAGTTTGTTGTAATAATTCTGCCAGTTCATTATGCATTTTCAGAAAGAACAATCCTTTTGTTGTAGTCTTGAATCTTCTAGTCCCATCAAGGTATTCTATTAAATTATTTTCTATCAATATAGAAAGGTATTCATTTAATTGGTTATAGCTTAGAAAGGCAAAGTACATAATTTTTGTCTTGGTTTCTCCTCCTTTATTTGCAGCAGCATCAAGAATACTATCCACTATTTCTGTCCGGCTTCTATTTCCCATATTAGTAGAAATGCGATTTACTTATTTTAATATTAATACCACAAGAGAAGCTAAAATAACTATACAAAAACATTCTTCATATTATTAACAGATTAAAATTAGAACAGTTCTATTACTACATTGTATTAGCTTTTATTGTTAGAAACTTATTTTTTGGATATTAATATGAGAATTCGTTAGAAATATTCATGTATTTTTTCCGAAAAGTAACAAACTCGTTCTTTTCTTTGTTACTCACAAGTCTACTCATAATACTAGCATCTGGGAAAATGTATTGGATATAAAAATTAGATACTATTGATAGACTCATACGTACAAAATTTGATAGTGAATTATCCTTTATTACTTTCGTACCTTTCCCATCAATATCAAGTGTGGACAATATAGACGCTAACGTTTGAAAGAATTCTTTCTCATATGGCGTCACTCTAACCATGATTAGTTCGGTCCTTTCTGTATCTGTAGATGGCTTGTCTGATATGACCCTATTTTTATCCATTATTTTACTTTATAAAAAGTCATATATATCAAATATGGTCGCTCTAAAATTTTGGATAAAAATCTTTCCATAATTGCAATAAGCCGTATTACAAGTCCTCGAGAAATTCCTTTTTCTTGAATTTCCAACCAAAATAATATTTCTGTTTAACTTTAAACTATATCAAATATAGAAACATGAATTATTATTTTGTTTATAGAGTATATTATATAGCTCTAAATTTCTATCTTTTAGTGTCACTAACTTCATTGGAGGTTTCCTTTTTGAATTGCAATAGAAAGAGCAGATTACTAAATAATTTGGATTAAAATCAAGTCATAGGGATATTTTACATGGCAGATAGTAGCGGAATGTTTGGAATGGATGATACTTTAGCTGGAAAGAAAAAGGGTAGAGCCTTTGGATCGAATGCCTTATGGTAATGGATGAATAATCGAAAATCTTATTTTTCAATCTTCAATCTCTTTTTTAATATTCGATTATGGAATAAAAAATTGTTGATTTTAAGACAATTTTAGTCAAGAGCTCCTTTAGTTTGATTATTAAAATGACACACTTGACACAGTGACATACCCTCCTACTGTTGTAAAAAAATGCAAATTTACGCACGAAAAAAGGCAAAAATGATAGATTGAAAAAACCTAACATAGCCCAGTGACCAATTCTATAGACACTGGACATAGTTGCGTTTTGCAAAAAGTCAAAAATGGTCAATTTCGTGGGTGATTTTTGGATTTTTTTAAGCAGTATAGTGGTATGTCGCTTTGTCAACCTTGTCAATCCCATTTGTTCATTTCCTCCTGTTCTCTTAGGTATTTCTCTTCGGGAGATTCCTCTTCCATAACGTCATCATTATCTGAATCTTCGCCTAGAGTCCTTTGTGTAGGGTCTTCTGCATTCTTCCACTTTACAAGTTTACACTTCCACACTGTTTTTCTTTTCCTGTCAATTATTTTTCTATCCTTTTTTAAGATATGCATATATTCTTTTCCTAATATCTCGCTAAATGCATCAGAACCTATAATATGCAGTTTATTGTCTTTGCAATATCTGAAAAAGGCATCATACAAATCATCACTTGTTTCATAATCGTCTTCACTTGGTTCCTTTGCAAGAGCATCTTCTAAGAATGCTTTAATAGGATTTTGAGTTATTTTTGCTTTAGCGCGTCTTTCTTTTATTGTAGAAGCATTGACGTATATCTCATTATTTTTATTGATTGTCCTCAATGAATTAACCACCAGATTAAATATTCCAGACATTTCCTCCTCATTGTTTACTATCTTTTTCAACAAATTGCGGTCTTGAGTACTTCCTTCAAATTGTCGATAAAAATACAATATTATTTCTCTTCGATAACGTGCATCAGTATTGTCTGGAATATTCGGAAGTTCATTTGTGTTAAAGACTTGTTTGGCATGTATTTCAGCGTCAAATGCTGGTAGACCTTTTTGCTGAACCCGGATAGGTTGTATTCCTGTTAATTTCTTTAGATTTGAAATATCTTTAATATTGGCATTAGAGAGTTCAGTATCCACATTGACGTCTTTTCCAACCATGTCAAAGAGAGCAAATCGGTCATCTCCTATTGACTTTAATGCTACAGTACTTACATTTTTTTTACCATGCAAATGGGTCAAAATTCCTACAAAGACACTTTTACCATTTGCACCTATACCAATCAGAATAAAATAATATTCAAAAATATTTTTTCTAATGAATGTATAGGCAATTAATTCAACTGCAGTTCTGATATCTTGCTGATAAAGAACTTCTCTTAGAAATTTTAAAAATAGTCTAGGTCTTGCACATGGATTGTAGGTTACAGGTATTTGGTTTACCGTATAATAGTCTGGTGTATGAGGTAAGAATTCATCTGTTTTCCAATTGTATAATCCATTCTTTAAATTTATAATATCAGTATTAGAGTCAAATTCTTCCAGATTGACGTAAGTCTTACGCATTATAAATTTCATGACTTCACTAATGCTATTAGTTTGAAGGTCAAATCCAAATATTTTGTCTATTTCTTCTTCAATTAATCTTTCTCCGTCTTTAACATAAACTCCTTTTTCTTCATCATAATACAAAATTTCTTTATTCTCTCTTATTGTAGCAAATCTATATTTAGCCATTAGTAATCTCACTGCTTCCTCAATAAGACCTATTTTTTCGAATTTTGTTTGTGCAATTGTTTTTTTATTATTCGTATAATTTTGATTTTGCACTTGTTGTTGTTTATGTGTCGGAGCTTCTTGTTCTCTAATTTTTGTATTTGCGTACTCTAATGCTTGTTTCCATAGTCTATCCGTTTCTTTATTGTCTAAAGGTGGTAAACAGAGCTCTTGATTCCTTTGATAAGCTAATTCCTTAATTTGCTCTAAAGTCAATAATCCCATATTTCTTCTGAGCAAAGAATCCATAACTCGTAAAATTCCTAGGTGTCGATTGTGACCTTTTAATATCTTGGTTTCGTCTGAAAATAATTCTGAAATTGAAGGACCGATATCTGTATTATTGCTATTATAATTATTTGTCTTATTATTGTTAGGTCCATAAGGTATTCCAAACTTATCACAAATACCTCCAATTCTATCTTCTACTTCTTGAGCTTTGAAAACTTCTGGTTTTAACGTTCCAGTTATTCTATAATTACTTCCATTTTGGTGGGGTGAACAAGAACAGAACATAAGGCCTTTTCCATTGCTTTTAACTTCTATAGCAGGTATTTCATTTGCTTGGATTTTAGATGATTTTGTAACATCAACCTTATCACTTGTTTTGTTTGGAATTTCTCTTTCAACTATAAAGTAGATATGCATTTTTTCAGGGTTTGCAGTTTGTTCAACAAGTGTCTTTTGTTTTAATAGCTCTAGACCTTCTTTATCTTTACAGAATTCTTCTATTGCTTTTTTATTGTCTAAGTCAATCGCTATCAAATACTTGCCTTCAAATGGTCCTCGCCATAATTTTCCTGGAATAAGAGCTAGTCCTTTTTTATATTCGCCATTTTGTTTGCGTTGTTCATGTAATTCATCAGGAATAGATTTATCCTGCCCTTGTGACCAATTTTCATATGTTGCTTTATTTTTTGTATCAGCAGAAATAATATTTACTCCTATTTCGTGATACCAGAAATCTGCACTATCATTAAGAGAGTTTATATTACTATCAGTATGTATCATATTTGCAAATACCTCATTATTTTTTTATTCTAGTCTCCTGCTTTTTCTAAAATTATCCTGTTATTCTCTAACTTTACTTTCATAAAGTCTCCTTTGCTAACTCCAAGATGTATTGCATAGGTTTTCGGCAAAATGATTGAAAATGATGTTTCGCCTACTAGCCCTTGTACTTTTCTATATTCAATATTTTCTATATTCATAATATTATCATAATTTTCACAAAACTATATTAAGTGTATTGACACTTACTATCTATATTAAGTGTTAATATTGGCTAAAATACCAAATATCAAACCAAAAAATTTTTATCCTAATCCAAAACTTCAAATAATTTTTGAAAGTAAAGCTGGTGAAAGGCATGATAATGCTTCTTTATACCAAAACATTCTAAAATACGCACATGAAACACATGAAAAATCTAACTTAGGATTCAAGTTTCTTCAACTTGGAAATTGGCTAATGAGATATAATAAAGAATTCCTGAAGTACTATTCGGGGGACAAGGCTCATACTCCAATTAATGCCAGAATAGCAAATAAAAGACAAAGAATCCAAAATTGTATTGATAATCTTATAAAATGGAATTTTTTATTCATTTCAGATTGGGTACAAGCTGACAAAAATAATACTCAAACTCCATTATATGCTATGACAGCTGAAGGAGAAATTATATTCATGATTATTAAAGCTAAATTCTCAAATGATGAAGAAAAAAATATTGCAATAAAAAGAATAATAGACATATTAACCTCTATAAGAGGCCAAAATGATTCTGTAGTACTTTTATTCATAACTAATTTTTTGAATGAGTTGTTACAAAATAAAAAAACGTATTATATCATTAAACACTTTACTGATAGAATATTAAAATTTGAATTAAATAATGGACATGATTTCTTATCACATTTATTGGGACTAAAATATTTGATTATTTGGTTTGTTACGGATAAAAATACTTCTTTTAAAATATTAGACAGTCTAAACAATAGTCAGAAAAAAATATTTTTATTCCATTTAAAAAATGAAATTGAATACTTTTATCAAGAAAATTATCTTGAACAAGATGTTGAATTTCTTAAAAAAATTCCTAATATAGACTTAATAGCTCATAAAAAAGGAAATAATTTAATTTATAGTGGGGGAATACCTAGTGCATATTGGGAAAGTAAAAGGATTGAATATATTGAATCTTATTCAAAAGTAGTTGTTCCTGGTTATTGTAATAAATGTGGCTCTCATAGGGCATTTATCATTCCAATAGAAGAATATCTAAAATCAATAATTGCATCATACAGTCCATATCCTAGCTTTCATGTTAGTGGTGTTTGTCTGGAATGTAATTCTTCATTATTCTCATTTGTTTTACGCTTACCATGGGGTTCTGCAGCTTGGGAATAAATTCTATATTTGATTTTTCTATCAAATTAATCCTTTTATTCCCTTCTTTCCATTGATGGAAAACTCATAAATCTGCTATTGCAGAAGGTCAAAGAATCTATTACAATTTTGTAAAACCACATCAAGCGTTAAATGGAAAGACACCAGCAGAAAAAGTAGGAATACAAATTGATAGTAAAGATAAATGGAAAAAATTATTGAATAGTAGAAATTAAAGGAGGTGAATAGAGAAATACCATAACCACCAAAACTGATACTAAGATTAGACTACCTATGAATATATATTGTCCAATTCTAATATATTTTGCCTTTTTCTCATTGGTTTCAAAATTACGTTTATTACTTTTAAGATATGCTTTAATTAACATTTCATTAAATTCATTTTCTTGCGAATTAGTATATTTCTTTATTGCAGATACATTAATTTTATCTGTATTATCAAAGAAATTAAAATGTGTAAATGGATATCTATAATGCCTTATTTTAGCAGACCAAACTGCAAAAACAAGAGATGAAATATTTAATATTATTATGCAAGAGAGTATTCCTGCTGTAATCCAAAATAAATGATAACTTCTATCAATTTTTTCAATTATAAAAATACTAAAAGCAAATAATAAAGGAATAACTATTCCGCTAACAGTAATGAGTGAATTGCTTTTATTTTCCAATGAGTTTTTTAAATCAAGTTCTCTATTATTTTGCTTATTTAATTCATCTAAGAAAATCTCACTGCCACCCATAAGCTATATAAATATTAAAAAACACACTTAAAAACTCCACTATAATGATAGATGATAATAAAGATGAAGATGAAAAGATAAATGATGACGATGATAAAAAAGAATCTTCAAATTCAAAACCAAAAAAATTAAAGGATACTAGTCATTTACATTTAGGAAATAGTTATGCAGAGAAGACATTAAGAGTATATAATTATACTGATGAGTCAACGACTTGTATTCGCTGTCCAAAATGTAATAATTACATCAGTTCAAAAGAATACGGTAGCCATAGATGTTGAAAACTCATTAATCTTACCACCCAAAAATCAACAACTGATTTAAACACCTGATGATTCAACAGAACCAAAACTTAACCCAAAAATAACACCCAAGTACAATACCCGTAGAATAACAATACCCTAATATGTCATACTGTTTGATTATTGTATGTGTATCCTCAATCGAAATACTAGGATTATAGTCATACCGCATTAAATATTAGTTCTACATTAATTTATAAAATGTGTAAAAGTTATCTTTGGCTATTTAGTTAGTATATTTATTGTGAATTATACAACAGGAATTCTATAATTTATTATGGACCACCGGTTCCTAAGTCGGTTGCTTCACCATTAGGATCAGTTTGACCTTCACTCATTCCACCTGTATCATTTCCTAAACTATCAGTCATACCTCTATCCCTATCGCCAGTCGTTCCACCTTTATCTTCTCTTTCTTCCTCTTGTGCCAATACTAGCGTTGCATTGGATGTTGTTGTATTATTTCCCATGTTTATGGTTTCATTAACTAAATCTTCAGTTTGGAATCCTTCTTGTGCAAATGCATTTACAAGTGTTGTTGTTGATATTCCTGCTTCTGCAGCAATTAAAACAAATCCAACAATTGACGAAATTACTATTGTTGAATGGACTTTTAATTTCATTTCATTTTTATTGAAAATAGTATTATTTATTTATTT
>Ga0126308_10000575_pt1 | contig 12612 bp, 8 predicted proteins | sample Plot55_FD_92533 | JGI IMG/M metagenome (GOLD analysis project Ga0126308, IMG submission 92533) | Serpentine soil microbial communities from UC McLaughlin Reserve, CA, USA - Plot55 | ecosystem: Environmental > Terrestrial > Soil > Grasslands | place: USA: UC McLaughlin Reserve, Lake County... | reverse complement strand
TCTCGCATCTCGCACCTCGCACCTCGCAACAGCCCTACGAAAGCCCCTTTTGTAAGAGAGCTTCCAACCCCGCCAGCGGTACCGCGCCCGTGTGCCTCGCCACTTCCTGGCCGTTCTTGAAGAGGATCGTCGTCGGGATGCCGCGGATGTTGAAGCCGCCGGCGGTGCGCTGCGCCTGGTCGGTGTTGAGCTTCGCGACCAGCGCGCGCCCCGTGTACTTGGCGGCGAGCGCGTCCACCGCCGGCGCCATCATCTTGCAGGGGCCGCACCAGTCGGCGTAGAAGTCGACCAGCACCGGGATCTGACTCTCCTGCACGGTGCGCGCGAAGGTGTCGTCCCGCAGCGCGACCGGGCGGTCCATGAGCATCGGACGCGCGCACTTCCCGCACTTCGGGCGGTCGGCCGCGCGCGCGGCGTCGACGCGGTTCCACGTCTCGCAGAACTGACACTGGATCATCACGTGCTTCGCGTCCGCGGCGGACATCGTCGGCATCTGCGCCTCCCGGTAGAGTCCCGTTCGCGATATATTACGACGGTCGTCGAGGGGCGGTAGCTCAGCTGGGAGAGCACCTGCTTTGCAAGCAGGGGGTCGTGGGTTCGAGCCCCATCCGCTCCACTGTACGATCGCGATGCAAGATTCGCGACAGGACCCTTCCGTCAGACCTCCGCCCCGTCCGCGCTCACCGTGCGGACGGGGCGGCCTGCTTCGGCCGAGCGCCTGACGACGCGTGCGCGCCGCGCGGGAACTCCGCGCGCGTGCCGGCAGGTTGAGTGGCGGGCGACGCCGCGCGGTCGCGGCCGCGCTGGGCCGCCGTCGGTGCGGCCGCGCTCTTTCCTGGATGGCGCAGTGGGCATTCGGGCGCGCCGATCCAGACTGTGGGGGCCATCATTGGGCGTTGCATCGTACGAGCTCCAGTCGTGGGGGTCCGATGGCCCGGAATACACGAGCCGTGCCCGCCGTACCGTGACGCTAACCGGTTGTGAGACCGTGACTTGCCAGAACACCCCTCGGTCGCGCTGTCACCGGCGAGGGACACGGAATCGACACGCTCCCGGACACGCGGCTCGCCCCAGCGGCGCGCTTGCCGCACTTTCCCCGCGCGGATAGCTTCCCGCCCCGCGCGCTCCTTTCTCCCTTCCGCTGGAGAGTCGCATGACCGCCGTCGCATCGCAGAGCCGCGTCCCCGCCGTGGGCGAGCGCGCGCCCGACTTCTCGCTCAGGTCCACCAGCGGCGAGACCGTGTCGCTGGCGTCGTTCCGCGGCAAGAAGCACGTCCTCCTCGCCTTCTTCCCGCTCGCGTTCTCCAGCGTCTGCACCGCCGAGCTCTGCGAGATGCGCGACGACTTCGACCAGTACGCGAGGAGCGACGTCGAGGTGCTGCCGATCAGCGTCGACTCGCACTACTCGCTCTCGGAGTTTCGCGACAAGCACAAGATCCAGGCGCAGATGCTGAGCGACTTCAAGCGCGACGTCTCGCGACTCTACGGCGTCCTGCACGAGGAGCGCTTCTTCTCCAACCGCGCCTACTTTCTGATCGACAAGGACGGCGTCATCCGCTGGGCGCACGTGGAGGAGAACCCCGGCCAGCGGCGGCAGAGCAGCGAGATTCTGGAGCAGATCGCGAAGCTGGGATGATCAACGACGGGACTCGGGACGCGGGATGCGGGACTCACGACGAGATCGGCAGCCCGCGTCCCAAGTCGCGCGTCCCTCGCCGTCCATGATCGATCCGCTCGAGCTCCTCGCGCGCGACGACAAGTGGCAGCTCGGCTGCGGGGACGCGATCATCTTCGCGCCCCCGTTTCCGCTCTGGCTGGACGCGCCGGGGTTCTGGGACGAGGCCACGGTCTTCCAGTACGCCTTCGGGCCGCTGTTCACGGTCTCGGTGCTGGAGGACGACGGCACCGAGCTGCCGCTCCGCCCCACCTCGCGCCGATGGACGCCCGCGGAGCTGACGGTCGAGTACGCGCTCGGCGACGGCGGCGGCGCGACCGAAGTACGCTCGGTGCAGCCCGGAGGCATCTTCGCGTCCGAGTGGAGCGTCAGGCAGCCGCGCACGCGCAGGCGGCTGCATCTGGTCGCCTGGACCGCCCAGCCGGGGCCGGACGTGGACGCGTCGAGCGTCGTGTGGAAGGGAGCGCTCGCGTTCGCGCGCACCGTGCGCGACCGCCGGGACGTGCCGATGCGCGTCTGCGCCGAGCTCGCGTGCCGGGGCGAGGCGACGAGCTGGGCGGCGTCGCTCAGCGAGCGCACCGCGTCGCAGCCGCACTGGCGGCTCGCGCCGTTCCGCGAGCGCTGGCGCGGCGCGGCGCTGCCGCGCGACGTGCGGATGGAGGGACTCGACCAGGAGGGGCTTCTCTTCGCCGCGCTCCACCACGCGATCCCCGCCGCCGGCGAGGAAGGACACGCCTCGGCCACCTTCGCCATGCGCCTGACGCCGGAGCTTCCGCCCGCGCCCAGCACCGCGCCGAGCTCGCGCATCTCCGGGCGCTCGGTGGCGGCGGGGGCCGCGTCACTCGGCGTGGCGAGCCGGCGACGATGGAAGGAGCTGTTCGCGCGGGCCCCCGCGTTCCGATGCTCGGACCCCTACCTCGAGCGCTATTACTGGTACCGCTGGTACGGCCTCACGCTTCAGGCTGTCGAGCCGGGACTCGGCAACTACGCGCATCCGAGCGTCTGCGAGGGGCCGGACTTCTTTCACCAGCCAATCGCCTACAGCGCCCCCTGCCACGCGCGCGAGCTCCGCTGGCTGGACGACCCGTCGCTCGCCCGCGGCGTGCTGCGCACCTTCTTCGCGCACCAGAAGCCGGACGGCTCGTTCCACGGGCGGATCTACGCCAACCACCTCGCCGGCACCGACTTCTACCACGCGGACTGGGGCGGCGCGGTGCTCGCGCTGGACGACATCGCGCCTGACGACACGTTCGCCGGGGAAGCGTACCGCGCCCTATCGCGCTACGCGGAGTGGCTGCTCGGCACCCGCGACGCCGACCGGACGGGGATGGTGGACGTGGTGGACCAGTACGAGACGGGGCAGGAGTACATGTCCCGCTACCAGGCGGTCGACCCGAGCGCCGACCGCTACGGCTGGGAGAACCGCATCCGCCTGAAGGGCGTGGACGTGACCGTGTACGCGTACTCGCTCCTCCGCTGCCTCGAGCGGCTCGCGCCCCGCGCCGCCGGCTCGCCAGGCGCCGCGGCGCGGTGGCGCGCGCTGGCGGAACGCGCCTCCGACGCACTGCGAACCCGCATGTGGGACGCCGAGGAGGGGATGTTCTCGGACGTCGACCCGCGGACCGGCCGGCGCACGGGCGTGAAGGCCGCCGTCTGCTTCTACCCGTACATGACGGACGTCGTGAGCGCGGAGCACCTGGACGGGCTCGAGCAGAACCTCTTCGACCCGGCGCGCTTCTGGACCCCGTTCCCGGTGCCGTCGTCCTCCGCCGACGACCCGCTGTTCAGCGCCCACGGCGAGTGGAAGGGGAAGCGGCACGCCTGCCCGTGGAACGGCCGCGTCTGGCCGATGACGAACAGCCACCTCGTCGAGGCGCTCGCGGCGGTGGCGCGGCGGCCGGGGCCGCACCTGCGCGAGGCGGCGGCGGGCTTGCTGCGACGCTTCGTCCACATGATGTTCGACCAGGGCGACGTCCGGCGCCCGACCTCGTTCGAGCACTACAACCCGCTCACCGGCCACGGGTCGGCGTACCGCGGCGTGGACGACTACCAGCACTCCTGGGTGAACGACCTGATCCTCCAGTACGTCGTCGGCGTGCGGCCGCGCGGGGGCGGCGTCACGGTCGACCCGCTGCCCTTCGGGCTCGAGCTGGCGCAGGCGACCGGCGTGCGCGTGCGCGGCGCGACGCTCGACGTCACCGTCGCCGGCGACCGCGTGCGAGTTGCCGTCGACGACGCTCCCGCGCGCGAAGCGCCGCTGGGCACCGCGATCGAGGTCGAGCTGTGACGACCGCCGGGGGACGGCGGCGGCGCGCGCTCTACGTCGCCGGCGACGCCGCGGGCGCCGAAGAGGTGGCGGCGCTCGACTGGATCCGCTCGCGGCCCGGGTGGGACGTCATCGCCACCAGCCTCGGCGACCTGCTCTCGGCGTCGACGGCCGTGCGCCAGGCGGACGTCGTGTGGATCCACGCCGGCTCGGCCGTGCCGTCGCCGGCCCCCGCGGCACTGGCCGCGCTCCGGGCGCGCCTCTCCGCCGGCGGCCCGATGCTCCTCACGCTGCTCGCCGCGACGCTGGTCGCCCCGCTGGGCCTCGAGCCTCAGGGACCTAACGACGTGGGCGTCGGGGAGTGGCGCGACGCCGACGACCCGCTCCGGCCAGACGACTTCGGCGACTGGCCGGACTTCCCGCGTGTCCGCGGCGTCCAGGGCTACGGGCCGCACCCGCTGTTCGACGGGTTCGTCCGGGGGACCGATAGCTGGCGCGCGACGGCGGGCGAGCGCGTGGCGCGCGCGGTCTACGCGGCGCCCGCCTGGCCCGCGCGCGGGCGGGTGGTGGGAGTGGAGCGCGCGTTCCTGCGGCTGGAGGCGGGCCGCGTCGTGGCCTGGGAGTACGTCGCCGGCGGCGGGCGTGTGATGTGCGTCGGCGCGCACCTCCACTTCGCGGCCGCCGACCGCACGCTGGCCACGCAGCGCGACCGCCTGGCGGGCAACGCGCTGGACCTGCTCGTACGGCGCACGCCGGCCGTCTCGCGGTGGTGGCCGCGACCGGACGCTCCACCCGCCGCGCTCGGCCGCGCCGACGCGCCGGTCGCCTCGCTAGGCGCCGAGCTCCCGGCGGCCGTCGGCGCGGTGACGCTGACGTCGCTCGCGCGCGCGGACGACCCGTTCACCGTCGCCGGCCGGCGGGCGCTGGTCGTGGGCGGCGAGCGGCTGGGCGTGCGGGAGATCTGGGTGCATCCCCTCTGCGTGCTCTCGGGCGGCATCGACGTGCGGGTCGACGGCGAGGTGCCTGACGCGCAGTCGGTGGAGGTCGTCCCGGGGCAGGTGATCCGCCGCCTCCGCACGCGCGCGCGCGCGGTCGAGGAGCGGGTGTTCGTGCCCGTGAAGCACGGGGCGGCGGTGGTCGAGTACCACGACCGCGGCGCCGCCATCCCGGCGTCGGGCGCCGCGGGCGTTCCGCCGCGCCTGGAGCTAACGATGCGCCTGCCGCTGCGCCTCCAGTGGCCGATGCCACCCGACCTCCTCCAGCCGATCGCCGTGACCCGCGGCGTCGGCGACGACGCGGTCAGCATCGCCCTCGTCGGTCGCGACGAGCGCCACGCCGCGCTGCTGCACGTCGAGGGCCCGGTGACGCTCCGCTTCACCGAGCACGCGGACGCTCCGCGCGTGGTGGTGACGGCCGAGCTGTCCGCGCCGGTGCGGCTGACCTTCGCCGCCAGCACCCGGGGCGTGAGCGGGCTCGCCGCGCGGCTCGCGCGGGTCGAGCGGGCGGGCGTCCGCGCGCTGGCGGCCGACCGCGCCGCACACGCCGCCGCGCTCCACGACCGCCACGTCGGGCTGCGCTCGCCGAGCGCGTCGCTGGACATGGCGCTGGAGTGGGCCAAGGTGCGCCTGACGAGCTTCGTCGCGTCCGCGCCGGGCGTCGGCACCGGACTGATGGCGGGCTACGCGGCGAGCCGCCCCGGCTGGAGCGAGTCGAGGCCGGGCTTCGCCTGGTTCTTCGGCCGCGACGCCTGCTGGACCGGCTTCGCGCTGCTCGCCGCCGGACTGTTCGACGAGGCGAGGCTCGCCCTCGAGCTGCTCGCCGACACGCAGGACGTCACCGGCAAGATCATCCACGAGCTGAGCACCAGCGGCTCCGCGCACTACGACGCCGCTGACTCCACCCCGCTCTTTCTGCTCTTTCTCGCCGACTACGCGCGCTGGAGCGGCGACCTCGCGACCGTGCGCCGGCTCTGGCCCGCCGCGGTTCGGGCGCTCGAGTTCGTGCTCTCCACCGACCGCGACCGGGACGGGCTGCCGGAGAACACCGGCGTGGGGCACGGGTGGATCGAGATGGGCCCGCTCGGCGGCGGCGGCGCGGCGACCGCCTACCTGGCCGCCGTGTGGATCGCGGCGCTCGAAGCGCTGGCGCCGGTGGCGCGTGCCGCGGCCGACCTGCGCACGGCCGACCGCTGCGACCGCGCGCGCGAGGCCGCCCGCCGCGCGTTCGACGAGCGCCTCGTCGACGCCGCCACCGGCCGGGTCGCACTGCACCGCACGGCGGCCGGGGCGCTCGTGCCTGACGAGACGGCGCTGGTCGCGGTGCCGGTCGCGCTCGGCGCGGTGGGCGGGGCGCGCGCCGCGCGGGCGCTCGAATCGCTGGACGCGGAGCGGTACGCCGCGCCGTGGGGCGTGCGGCTGCTGCCGCGCGGACATCCGCTGTACGACCCCGCGGGGTACCACGCCGGCGCCGTGTGGCCGCTGTTCACGGGGTGGGTGTCGCTCGCCGACTACGCGGCGCACCGCGGCGAGCCGGGCTTCCGGCGCCTGATCGCGAACACGATGCTCTGCTACGACCGGGCGAAGGGCGCGTTCGACGAGGTGCTGCACGGCGACGAGCCGAAGAGTGCCGGCGGATGCCCGGACCAGGCGTGGTCGGCGGGCATGGTCGTGCTCCCGTTCGTCGCCGGCATGCTGGGCGCACGCCCGGACGCCCTCGCGCGGAAGCTGAGGCTCGCGCCTCACTGGCCGCGCGAGTGGCCCCACGCCCGTGTCGCCAACCTGCGCGTCGGCCGCGCCGCACTCACCCTGGAGGCAGACGAGGGGTGCGTGATGGAGGGTGCGCCACGCCCCGGGGTGCGCTACCGGGTTCGCTGTCTACCGCGCGGCGCGCTCACGCTCACCCTGGAGCACCCGCTGCGCGGGCGCTCGATCGGCCGCGTGCTGGTCGACGGCCGCGAGGTCGAGCCCGAGCGCGCCGGCACCGACGAGTGCCCGCACCTGGCGGTGACGCTCTGGCTGGACGGGACCCACGAGCTGCAGTTCGTCGAACCGGAGGCGTGATGCGTCTCATCGACCTGAGCCACACCGTCGAGGACGGGATGGTCACCTACGACGGCCTCCCGGCGCCGCACGTCTGCGACTTCCTCTCCCGCGAGGACTCGCGCTCGCGTTATGCGCCGGGCACCGAGTTCCAGATCGGCCGCATCGAGATGGTGGGGAACACCGGCACCTACGTCGACTCGCCGTTCCACCGCTTCGCCGACGGCGCGGACCTGGCCGCGCTGCCCCTGGAGTCGGTCGCCGACCTGCCGGGCGTCGTCCTGCGCGCGGCGGTGCGCCGGGAGCGCGGCATCTCCGCCACCGACTTCGGCGGGCTGGACGTGCGCGACCGCGGCGTGCTGGTGCACACGGGGTGGGACCGCCACTGGCGCACCCCGGAGTACTGGAGCGGCCGGCACCCGTTCCTCACCCGCGACGCCGCCGAGTGGCTGGCGCGGTCCGGCGCCCGCTTCGTCGGCATCGACTCGTACAACATCGACGACACCGCCGACCTCGAGCGCCCCGCCCACACGGCGCTGCTGGGGCGCGGGATCCCGGTCGGCGAGCACTTCTGCAACCTGGCGGAGCTGCCTGACGAGGGCTTCCGCCTGAGCGCGGTGCCGGTCAAGGTGCGCGGCTTCGGCACCTTCCCGGTGCGCGCGTTCGCGGTCACCGGGTGACCGGCGGGCCCGGCCGCGCGGCGCTGCTCGCGCTCGCGCTCGGCGCGGCGGCCGCGGGCGCCCCGGCCTGCGGCGGCCGCGACGAGGACGCGGTGACTCTGCGCATCACCTCCTGGCAGACCCCCGAGGAGAACGCGATCGACGCCGAGAGCTGGCGCGAGTTCGAGCGCCGCCACCCGGGCGTCCGCGTCGTCAACGACCCGGTGTCGAACCAGGCCGAGTACCGCGAGCGCGTCATCACGTCCATCGGCGCCGGCGCGCCGCCCGACGTGTTCCTCCTCGACGGGGTCGACGCGCAGGCGTTCATCACGGAAGGCGTGCTCCTCGACCTGGCACCGTTCGCGCGGCGGGTGGGCGTCGAGCTGGACGACTTCTACCCGTCGGTGCTCGCGACGTTTTCCCGCGGGGAGCGCGTGTACGCCCTGCCCAAGGGCTTCACGCCGATGGTCTACTTCTACAACCGCGCCCTGTTCGACCAGGCCGGCGTCCCGTACCCCGCGAACGACTGGACGACCGAGGAGTTCGTGCGCGCGGCCAAGGCCCTCACGCGCGACACCGACGGCGACGGCACGGTGGACCAGTGGGGCACGGTGCTCGACCGGCGCTTCTTCGCGTGGCAGGCGTGGCTGTGGAGCGCCGGCGGCGACATCCTCTCCCCGGACGGCACGCGCGCCTCGGGCTACCTGGACTCGCCGCAGACCGACAGCGTCGTGCGCTTTCTGGCGAGCCTGCCCCGCGAGCTCGGCGTCGCGCCGCGCCCCAACGCGTTCCGCGCCGCGACCGGTACCGAGGAGCGTCTCTTCTTCAGCGGCCGCGTCGGGATGCTCACCAGCGGCCACTGGCTCGTCCCGAACATCAGACGCCACCTGGAGCAGGGGCGGGTGCGCCTGGGCGTGGTGTCGGTCCCGCGGTCGCCCGGCCACCCGCTGCGCACGGTGATCTTCGCGTCGGCGTACGCGGTGCCGTTCAACACGCCGCACCGCAAGCTGGCCGTCCAGCTGGCGGCCTGGATGAGCGGACGCGAGGCGCAGCGCCGGCGGCTGGCGGCGGGGCTGGAGCTGGCGACGATGCCGGCCGTGCAGCTGTCCGCTGCGGGCGACCCGTACGGCCTCGAGTCGGGCTTCGTCTGGCAGGTGCCGCGCGGCGCGCCGCCGTGGGGCGCCCGCGTCGCGCGCTTCCGCGAGGTGGAGGCGCAGATGTTCGACGTGCTCGACCGCGTGCTGATCAACGGCGAGGACGTGCACGCCGTCACCGCCGACGTCGCCCGGCGCGTGGACGCCATCCTCGTGCGGTGAGCGGCGTCCGGCGCGTCCCGCCGGCGCTGCTCGCCGGGATCGTGGCGCTGCTGTTCGGCGGCGCGCTGACCGCCGCCCGGTGGAGCGCCCGCGCGCGCGCCGAGCGCGCGTTCCTGGCGCACGAGGCGTACGCCGCCGCGCGCGGGATCCGGCTGCGCGAGGCCAACCGCCTGGCGCCGGACGCGCGCCTCTCGCCGGGCGGCGACGCCGTGCGGAGCTGGATGCGCGCGACGTACGACTGGATGGGCCGGCCGGCGCCGACGCTCTACTTCGAGCGCGACAGCGTGCGGCGCTTCCTCACCAGCCTGCATCCGTCGCCCGAGATCGGGCGCCGCGCGCTGCGCGACGACCGCGCGCAGCTCTTCCGCGTGCCGGGGCGCGAGATCGTCACGGCGCCGGTCAAGGACCGCGAGGATTGGGACATCGTCGGCGCGTTCGCGGTCGTGCGCCGCCCGCGCTCGGCGATCGACGCGGTGGTGTACGTGATTGGACTCGCGCTCCTCCCCTGGCTCGTGCTGACCGCCGCGTACGACCGCATGGTGCGCCGTCCGGACTGGTGGGCGAGGTCGCTCCTCGCCAGCGGCGCGGCCGCCATCGCCGTGTCCGGCTGGCTCGACTGGGGCTGGCTGCGGATCGGAGTCCGGGGGCTCAGCGAGAGCGCGTCGCGCTTCGCGCTCGATCCCGCGGTGGCCGCCGCGGCCGGCTCCGTGGCGCGCTTTCCGACGACGTTCGCCGTCGGACTCACGCACCTGCTGGTGACGCTCGGTGGGGTGCTGCTCGCGCTCGCGGTGGGCTGGCTGATCGGCGCGCGCCGCCGTCCGCCGTGGCTGCGCGAGACGCTCGCGGCGTGGGGCTTTCTGGCGCCGAGCCTCGTGCACGTCGTGGTGTTTTCGGCGGGCCCGCTGCTGTTCGCGCTCTACGTCTCGGTGCACGACTGGGACCTGCTGCGGCGGGACCGGCCCTTCGTGGGGCTGGCGAACTACGCCGAGCTCGCGCGCGACCCGCTGTTCTGGAACGCGCTGCGCAACACCGCCTTCTACTCGCTCTACGTGCCGCTCACCATGGCGCTCGCGCTCGGCGCGGCGCTGGTCGTGAACGGGCAGACGCGCGCCTTCCGCTGGCTGCGCACGCTGCTCTTCCTGCCGTACGTCGCGTCGCTGGTAGCGGTTGCCATCGTCTGGCAGTGGATCTTCGACTTCGACTACGGCCTGCTCGACGCGGGGCTGCGGGCCGTGGGGCTTCCGCCGGTCGACTGGCTCGGGAACCCGCGCACCGCGCTGCCGTCCGTGATGCTCGTGAGCGCGTGGGTCAGTCTCGGCTACCAGATGGTCGTCTACCTCGCCGGACTCCAGGGCATCCCGGACGCTCTGTACGAGGCCGCGCGGCTGGACGGCGCCGGCGCGTGGGCGCGCTTCCGGCACGTGACGCTGCCGCTCCTGCGGCCGGTGTCGGTCTACCTGTTCATCACCGGCGTCATCTGGTCGTTCCACTCGTTCACGCTGATCTACGTGATGACCGAGGGCGGCCCGCTGCACGCCACCGACGTCGTGGTCTACCAGATCTACCAGAACGCGTGGGAGTTCCGCCGGATGGGCTACGCGTCGGCGATGAGCTGGGTGCTGTTCGCGCTGCTCGCCGCGCTCGCGGTCGCGCAGTGGAAGCTGCTCTCGCGCCCGCCGGCCGAGCATGCCTGACGAGGGGCGGCGCCGCGCCGCGACCGCCGGACGCGTCGCCCGTGGCGCGCTCACCGTGGCGCTCGCCGGCGTCGCCCTCACGCCCTTTCTATGGATGGTCTCGACCTCGCTCATGGACGAGCTCGAGGTCTTTCGCTACCCGCCGGCGATCCTCCCGGCCCGGCCTCGCTGGCGGAATTACCCCGAGGCGCTCACCGCGCTGCCGTTCGCCCGCTTCTACGCCAACACGCTCGTGCTGGCGGCGTTCAGCGTCGCGGGGCAGGTTATCACCGGCGCCACGGCCGGCTACGCGTTCGCGCGCTACCGGTTCGCCGGGCGCGGGGCGCTGTTCGCGCTCTACCTGGCAGCGCTCATGGTGCCGACGATCGTGCTCCTCATCCCGCGGTTCCTGCTCGTGGTCGCGCTCGGACTCGTGGACACGCTGGCGGGGCTCGTCTCGACCGAGCTGGTGGCCGTTTGGGGGGTCTTTCTGATGCGCCAGTTCTTCCTCACGCTTCCGCGCGAGGCCGAGGACGCGGCACGCCTGGACGGGGCCGGCGAGTGGACGGTCTTCTGGCGCGTCGCGCTTCCGGGCGCGCGCCCGGCGATCGCCACGCTGGCGCTGTTCGCCTTCATCGACGCCTGGAAGAATTTCCTCTGGCCCCTCATCGTAACGCGGTCGCTCGAGCATCGCGTCCTCGAAGTTGGAATCGCCAGCTACCACGGGCTCTTCTTCGCCAACTGGCCCTACCAGATGGCGGCGGCCGTGACGGCGCTGGTGCCGGTCCTCGTCGTCTTCACGCTCGCGCAGCGGCACTTCACGCGGGGCATCCAGCTCACGGGGTTGAGATGATCGCACTCCGCCGTCGCCTCACCGGGCTGTCCAGGCTGGCCGCATTGGCCGCGCTCGCCGCCGCGCTCGCCGGCGCGGCCGGCGGCTGCGGGTCGTCGGGGACGAGTGCGGCGGCCGGCGGCGCCGGCGCACGCCCGCTCCACCGGACGCTCGCGCTCGCGCAGTGCACGCCGCCGGGGTACGCCGGGGAGGCGCGCTGCGGCACGCTCCAGGCGAACGAGAACCGCGCCGCCCCGACCGGGCGGATGGTGGAGATCCGGGTCGCAGTGCTCCCGCCCACCGGAGAGCGGGCCGCGCCCGACCCGGTGGTGTTCCTCCCCGGCGGGCCCGGGCTCGCGGCGACCGAGCAGGCCGCGCAGGCGGCGGCGACGCTGGCCGCGGTGCGGGCGCGCCGCGAGCTCGTGCTCGTGGACATGCGCGGCACCAGCGGGGCGGGGGAGCTCGCGTGCGACCTGCACCCGGTGAGCGGCGGCGTGCAGCGCTTCCTCGAGGACCCGCTCCCGCCGGCCCGCGCGCGCGAGTGCCTGACGAGGCTGCGCGGCCGCGCCGACCCCGCCCAGTACACCACCCTGAACGCGGTCGAGGACCTCCGCGAGGCGCTGGACGCGCTCGGCTACGCGCGCGTCAACCTGTACGGCGGCGCCTACGGCTCGCGCGTCGCCCTCGCGTTCCTGCGCCGCTACCCGCAGCGCGTACGCAGCGTCGTCCTGCGCAGCGCCGTGCCGCCGCAGTACGTGCTGCCGCTGCCGTACGCGCAGGGCGCCCAGCGCGCCCTCGACCGACTCCTCGCCGACTGCGCGGCGGACGACGCGTGCCGCGCGACCTACCCGCACCTGGGGCTGGACCTCGAGGCGGTCCTGAGTCGGCTGCGCTCGGCCGCCGTCGTCGTGGACGTGCTCGACCCGGAGAGCGGTCGCACCGAGCGCGCGCGGCTCACCCGCGACGTGTTCGCCGAGCGCCTGCGGCAGATGCTGGTCGTGCCGGAGCTGGCGGCGCGCGTCCCACTGCTGCTGCATCGCGCCTCCCAGAACGACTACGTCCCGTTCGCCAACGCCGCCGCCGCGCTCGGCGCCGCGCTGGAATCCGGCTTCCGCGCCGGCCTCTACCTCGCGGTCACCTGCAACGAGGACAT
>Ga0126308_10000574_pt1 | contig 12640 bp, 11 predicted proteins | sample Plot55_FD_92533 | JGI IMG/M metagenome (GOLD analysis project Ga0126308, IMG submission 92533) | Serpentine soil microbial communities from UC McLaughlin Reserve, CA, USA - Plot55 | ecosystem: Environmental > Terrestrial > Soil > Grasslands | place: USA: UC McLaughlin Reserve, Lake County... | reverse complement strand
CGGTGGACGATGCCGCGGTCGTGGGCGTACTTCACCCCCGACAGGACCTGGCGGACGATCTCCACCGCCTCGGGAACTGACAGGCCGCGCTCGATCAGGTCCTTGAGCGTCGCGCCCTCGACGTACTCCATCGCGATGTAGTGGCCGCCGTCCCACTCGCCGCGGTCGTAGACACCGACGACGTTCGGGTGCTGGAGGCCTGCGGCCGCGGTCGCCTCGCGGCGGAAGCGCTCGACGAACTGTGCGTCCTGGGCGAAGCGCTCGTGCAGGAACTTCAGCGCCACCTGCCGGCCGAGCATCTTGTCCTCGGCGACCCAGACGTCGGCCATCCCCCCCGAGCCGACCCTCGCGACCAGCCGGTAGCGTTCGTCGACCTCCTGCCCCGCTTCGAGCCTGCGCATCCCCGGCGCCTCAGCCGCCCTCGGCGAGCACGGCTTCCATCACCTGCGTGGCGATCGGGCCGGCGACCTCCGCACCGAAGCATCCCGTGCAGCGCTCGATCATCGCCGCCACCGCGACCTGGGGGTCGTCGGCGGGGGCGAACGCGATGAACCACGGCCGATTGATGCCGGCCTCGACGTCGATCTCCGCGGTTCCGGTCTTTCCGGCGAAGGAGACCCCACCAACGGTTAGGCCGGCGGCCGTTCCCTCAGGGTCCTCGGTGACGTTGGTCATCATCTCGGTCAGCTCGTTCGCCGTTTCCTCCGACACGACATTGGACTGCTCGTCGGGGTCGAGCTCCTCGATCGTGCGCCCGTCGGGGTCCTTGGCCTCCTGTAGGAGGGTCGGCTGCATCAGCGTCCCGTCGTTGGCGATCGTCGCCGCAACCTCGGCCATCTGCATCGGCGTAGTGAGCAGTCGCTCCTGGCCGATCGCCACGCGGCCGATGTCGATCGGGTCGGACGGGCCGAGGAGCTTCCCGACGTCGTAAACGCCGCTGGGCGCCATCTGGTTGTCCGGGTAGTCGAGCTCGGGGTCGTGGTCGAACCCGAAGCGGTTCATGTACTCGAACATCGTGTCGGTGCCGAGCTGCTCGCCCACCTGGGCGAAGTAGGTGTTGACCGATGCCGTAAGGGCAGTGGTCATGTCGATCTGGTCGAAGGTCTCGCCGCCGGCGTTCTCCAGGGGCACGCCGCCGATGCGAATCCCGGTCTTGCCGCTGAGCATCGAGTCGGGCTCGAACTCGCCCGAGTCGAGCGCCGCCGCGGCCGTGACCACCTTCATCGTCGAGCCCGGCTCGTAGATGCTCTGGGTGGGCCGGTTGACGAGCGGCGCCGCCTTGTCGGTCGACAGGTCGCTGAAGGTGCCGGCGTCGTCGACGACGTTGGGATCGAAGCCGGGGACCGAGGCCATCACCTTGACGGCCCCGGTGTCGGGGTCGAGAGCGACCACCGAGCCTCCGACGCCCGGGCCCACGGCGGACTGCAGGGCCTGCACCGCGACCCTCTGGGCCTGCGCGTCGATGGTGAGGGTGATGTCCGCACCCTCCTGCGGCTGGTTGCGCAACTGGTCGACGATCGACGCGAACTCGTTCTGCTCGCCCGACAGAGGGTCGTTCTCGGCCAGCTCGATCCCGGTGCGCCCGACGTCGACGTACGAGTAGCCGGTGGGGTTGCCGAAGACGGTCGGGTCCTCGGCCGGGTAGTCGCGGATGTAGACCGGTCGCGGGCCGCCGCCCTGGGGCTTGGACTCGGCGATCAGAACGCCGTCGGAGGTCTGGATCGAGCCGCGCGGGATCTGCTGCTCCTGGATCAGCGGCCGCCGGTTCTCCGGGCGATCCTCGAGCTCCTCCTGGTCGAAGACCGTCGACTTCGACGTGAAGTAGATGAGCACCGCGAACAGGAGCAGGATGAACGCGTAGAGCCGCGTGATCGGCACGTTCACGCGGGGAGGCCCCCCTCGGGCTCACCGACGACGACGCCCTCCTCGGTGCCCGTGATCGGTGACGTCGCCCTTTTCGGGCGGCGCGCCTCGTGCGACACCATCAGAAGCAGTGCGATCAGGATCATGTTCGCGATCACCGACGAGCCGCCGAACGAGACGAACGGCAGCGTCACCCCCGTGAGGGGGATCGCCTTGGTGACGCCGCCGACGATCACGAAGGCCTGAAGGGCGAAGATCGTCGTCAGCCCCGTGGCCAGCAGCTTCGAGAACCCGTCGGAGGCCATCACAGCCGTCTTGAAGCCCCGGGCCGCGATCAGCGCGTAGATCAGGATCAGCGCACAGGCGCCGAAGAGGCCCAGCTCTGAGGTGATCACCGCGTAGATGAAGTCGGTGTGCGGCTCGGGCAGGATCGAGCCGCAGAACGGGAAGTCCTCCTTGCACGCGGACGGGAAGAACGGCCCCGGCAGGCGCAGCAGGGACTCGCCGAGGCCGGTGCCGAACAGCCCGCCGTCGGCCTGCGCGAACAGCGATTGCTGGATCTGCCCCGCTCCCTCTGGTGCGTTGTTGGCGAACGGGTCCGTCCAGATGTCGACGCGGTCCTGCACGTGAGGCGTGCGGTTTGCCAGAAAGGTGGCGCCGGCGAGGAAGAGCCCGAGCCCGGCGATGACGTACGACAGGCGAGTGGTCGCGACGTAGAGCAGCGCGAGAAACGCCCCGAAGAACATCAGCGAGCTGCCGAGGTCGCGGACGAAGAACAGCATCATCATCGCCGCGCCCCACACCACCAGCAGCGGGCCGAAATGTTTGAGCGGGGGCAGCGTCAGCCCCATGAATCTTCGTGCCGACACCGAGAGCATCTCCCGGTTCTCCGCCAGGTAGCTGGCCAGGAAGATGACCACGCCGATCTTGGCGAACTCCGAGGGCTGGAACGAGAACGGTCCGAGGTTCACCTGGAGGTAGGCCCCATTCACCTGGTTGCGCAGCAGGAACGGCGAGAACAGGAAGACGATCGACCCGATCGCGATCAGGTAGCGGTAGCGCTCGAGCGCGTGGTAGTCGCGCAGGAAGATGATCGTCGCCGCGAACAGGGCGAGCCCGATCAGGAACAGCGTTGCCTGGCGCACGGCCAGCCCGTCATCGATGCGGTAGATGACCACCAGGCCGACGCCGGACAACAGAGCCGCGAGCGGGAACAGGTACGGGTCGGCGTAGGGCAGACGGATCCGCAAGAGGATGTGGGCGGCGACGCAGATCGCGAGGAAGTAGCCGCCGTAGATCAGGCTGACGTTGCTGATCTCCTCCGTGTTGGTGATGAACACCGCCGCGAAGCCGGCGACCAGCAGGACCGCCACCGGTATCAGCGCGAACAGCTCGCGGTTGCGCGCGCTCATCCGCCGCTAGCCGTTGCCGTCGCCGCCCGCGGGCTTCTGGCCGCCCTTGGCCTGCCCGCCCCGGCCGCCGCCGCCCGCCTGGTCTCCTCCGCCGCCGCTTTGGGGCTTCGGCTTCGGCGCCTCGCTTGCGTTCGCCTCGATCGAGTCGACCAATGAGCGCGCGTCGTCCTCGGAGCGCAGCTCGTGGTCGGTGACCGTCTTCTGGTCCGACTCGGGCAGGCCCGCTACCTGGACCTGCGAGGAGTCGACCTCGCTGTAGAGCTCGATGCCGGCCGGCAGGTCGTACGGAAGCCCGCGGTACAGCGCCACGTTGCCCTCGTCGTTGCCGCCGAGGAAGTACACCTGGCGGGCCCCGAAGTACGCGCCCGCGCAGACGCCGGCGACGATCAGGAGGGCGACGAACGCCTTCAGCAACGTGCGGCCGCGGGACCTCTCGGCCGGCTCGGGCGCGCCGCGGCGGCGGGCCCGGCGGGCGGCGGCGCGCTCGCCGGAGCCGCGCACGCGGTCGGCCTCCTCGCGAACCGCCTCGCCGCTGAGCCCAGCGTCGGCGGCGGTCGGGCCGATGAGCGTCGCGTGCTCGTCCACGGCGGCCTCGGCGCCGGCCTCCTCCACGCGGAAGGCGACCACGGTGATGTTGTCGCGGCCACCGGCCGCGTTGGCCTCGTCGATCAGCCGCTGCGTCGCCTCCTCGAGGTTCGAGGAGTGCGCCAGCGCCGCGGCGATACGGTCGTCCTTGACCATCGTCGTCAGCCCGTCCGAGCACAGCAGGAAGACATCGCCGGGCTTGGACTTGTAGGTCATCGTGTCGACCTCGACCTCGCGCTCCGGGCCGAGGGCGCGGGTGATGATCGAGCGCTGCGGATGGTCCTCGGCCTGCTCGGGGGTGAGCTTTCCCTGGCGGCGCAGCTCCTCGACCAGCGAGTGGTCGGAGGTCAGCATGCGCAGCTCGCCGTCGCGGAAGAGGTAGGCGCGGCTGTCGCCGACGTGGGCGAGGCTGATCTCGTCGCCCTCCACCAGTGCCGCCGTGAAGGTGGTGCCCATTCCCGAGCGCGACTCGTCGGTCGCCGCCAGGTCGTTGATGCGCTGGTTGGCGTCCTCGGCGATCGATCGCAGGTAGCCCTCGGCGGCGGTGTCGCCGCGCTCGGCCTCCTGGAACGACTCGGCGGCGATGCGCGAGGCGACCTCGCCCGCCTGGGCGCCGCCCATGCCGTCGGCCACGGCGAAGATGGGTGCGCCGGCGAAGAAAGAGTCCTCGTTGGCGGTCCGCTGGCGCCCTGTGTCCGAGACGAAGGCCTGCTCGGCGATTTGAAGCGCCATCAGCCCAGCTCCAGCTCGAACCGGAGCTCGGTGTCGCCGATCCGGATCTCGTCGAGATCGGTGAGGGGGCTCTCGCCGTGGAGCTGCCCGCCGTTCAGGAACGTGCCGTTGGTCGACCCCATGTCCTCGACGTAGTAGCCACCGGAGCGCGAGAACAATCGCGCGTGCACGCCCGACGCGAACCGGTCCTCGATGCGGACGTCGCATTCGGTGGAGCGCCCGATGGTAAGCCCGCCGAAGAGGTCGAAGCGCTCGCCCACCTCCAGGCCGCCGCCCTTGAGCACGACCAGCGAGGCGTCGGTGCCCGGCTCGCGCCCGCCCGGGCCCACGGGATGGAAGCCGGTCGCCTCCGGCGCCGGAGCGGTGGTCGCCCGCACCTCCTTGAGCGCGCTGCGCGCCACCCAGAGCAGGAACAGGTAGAGCACAATCAGAAAGCCGAACTTGAGCGCTACCGCTACGGGATCCGGATCCATGCTCAGTGCTCGATGTCGAAGGTGAAGTGGGTGGTGCCGAGAGTCACCTCGTCGCCCGGGGAAAGGCGGGAGCTCTCGACCTGCCGGCCGTTGACCTTGACGCCGTTGGTCGACCCCAGGTCGACCACCTGCCAGTCGCCGGTCGAGCCGCGTCGCAACTCGGCGTGCTTGCGGGAGATGTTCGGGTCGGCGAACACGCAGTCGCAGTCGCGCGAGCGCCCGAGGCTGGCGATGGGCCCGTCGAGCACGTAGCGGCGGTCGTCCATCGACACGATCGCCCGGGTCTGGGTCAGGCCCGCCGCGGGCTCCTTCCGGCGCTTCGCTTCCTGCTTCGGCGGCACCGAGTAGACCATCGTGTGGCCCTGGTCTCCCTGGGAGGGCTCCTCGCCCTGGCGCTGCGGCGCCTTGACCATCCGCGTCTGGATGCCGAACTCGCCCAGGCGCAGGCGGTCGTCGGTCTCGAGCTTGACCTCGGGGCGTGTCAGCAGCGCGTAGTCGTGGCGGCGGGCGTGCTCGAGCAGGTAGGCCGAGAGCTCCTGGCTGAGCGAGCTCTCATAGCCCTCGAAGCGCTTGCGGTCCTCCTCGGACATCCAGACCGTGTACTCGTTGGGCACGTAGAGGCGCGAGATCGACGTCGTCTTGTGGGCGTCCATCTCCTTCGCGAGCTTGCGCGCGATCTCGACCGGCTGCACCTGGGATGAGAAGGTGCGGCTGAATACCCCCTCCACGAGGTTCTCGAGCCTCTGCTCCAGGTTGCGAAGAACGCTGATCGTCCACTCTCCTCGATGCGGCCCGGGACCGGGCGCGGCCACGCGAGACCCGCACGGCGGCGGGGCGCGCAGGCGGGATCCTAGAGCGCGGAAGGCGGGGTGCGTTCAGCCGCCGAAGGCGCCGCGAGCCAGGGCCGTCGGCGTGCGCGCGCCAGCGCCCGCGTGGCGGCGCGGGGCGAACATCCGAGCCGGGCGCCACGGACGGAATTCCGCGAGCACCGCGGCCAGGCCCGAGGCGGCGATGGCGAGAGGCGCAGCGCCCAGCCCGCCGTCCCCCACGGCGCCCAGCGCGGCCGTGAAAGCCGCCGCCCACACCAGCGTCCCGAGCAGTGCCATCGCCACGTGGCGAACGGCGAGCAGCGCGCCGAGGGCTGCCGCGGCGATCGCAAAGGTGGCCATGCCCAGGAGCGCGGTGGGATCGGCCAGGCCGGAGACGGGCAGGCCCTCGAGGCCGGCGGGCGGCTGGAGGTTGAGCCCCGAGCAGGCGACCAGCAGATAGCACCAGGCCAGCGCGCCGAGGGCGGCGCGGGCGGTGGCCGTGCGGCCGGTCGCCGCGGCGGCCGCGGGCAGCCCCGCCGTCAGCGACACCGCGCCGAGCCAGACCACGAGCGGGGCTGCGAGTACGACCGCGGCGTCGGCGGCCAGGCGGCCGGGCTCGGGGCGCCAGCTTTCGCCGGTCGCGGCCGGGGAGTGAGCGGGCGCCGGCACCGCGTACTGATCGTCGAGCCTGGGAATCGCGTGCTCCAGCGCGTCGCGTAGCTCCGCAAGCGACGGTCGCCCGGCGGGCTCCGGGTCGAGGCAGGCGTCAACGGTGGCGGCGAGCTCGCGCGGAAGGTCGGGGCGATGGCCGAGTAGCGAAGGCAGGGGATTGCCCAGCTCGCGGGCCGTCTGCGCGGGAGTCGAGCGCCGCACGGGGTTCTCACCCGCCCAGCACTCGTACAGGGTGAGCGCGAGCGAGTAGGTGTCGGACTGGGGCCCGGCGGGGTCGCCCTCGGCCTGCTCGGGCGACATGTAGGCCAGGGTGCCTACTACCTCGCCGGTGGCGGTCAAAGTCGGCGCGCCGGCCAGGCTGGCGATGCCGAAGTCCATGAGCTTGGCGCGGCGACCCGCGCCGTCGTCGGCGCGGGCGATCACGTTCTGTGGCTTGACGTCGCGGTGGACCACGCCGCTGGCGTGGGCATGCTCGAGCGCCTCGCAGACGGCGCACCCGAGCTCGGCGATGTCGCGGTCGCACAGCTGCCCCTCGCGTGCCAGCTCGCCGAGCGTCGATCCGGCGACCAGCTCGCTCACCAGCAGCGCCCGGTGGCCGTCGACGCCGAACTCGAAGAGGGCGACGATCCCGGGGTGGTTGAGGCGGGCGGCCGCCTGCGCCTCACGCACGACGCGCTGGGGGTCGCCGACCATGACCTCCTTCACTGCGACGTCTCGCTGGAGGCGTTCGTCGAAGGCGCGGTAGACCGTCCCCATCCCGCCCGAGCCGATCCGCTCGTGCAGGCGGAAGCGGTCCATCACCAGCTCGCCGGTCATCGTTGAGACCTTCGCCGTGCCTGCGAGGCTTCCTTCCGCCTCAAGTCTCATACTCTCCGGCACCAACGGGGCAGTCCGGCCAAGCCCCTGCCGGGCCCGGGCCGGGGCGCCTCGCGAAGGGCGATCTTGGCTTTCCTCGACGAGGACGACGCACTCGAACCGGACGAACCGGAGCTTCCGCGCAGCGGAGGGGGCGGTGGCCGCCCGCGTCCCTACCTGGGCCGGCGGCTGGTGGCGCTCGCCATCGGGGTCGGGATCATCGTCCTCATCGTCCTCGGCGTCCGCGGCTGTCTCGACGCCCGCAAGGAGCGCGGCTTCGAGAACTACGTCCAGGACCTCAGCGCCATCGCCAGCGAGTCCCAGCAGCTCTCGGAGGAGTTCTTCGGCCGCCTCAAGGACCCCGGCGATCTCTCCCCCCTCAGTTTCAAGGCCGAGATCGCAGCGGATCGCAGCACCGCCGAGAGCCTGCTCCAGCGCGTCCAGGGCCTCGACACGCCGGGTGAGCTCGCCGACGAGCAGCAGGAGCTGGAGCTCGCGTTCCAGCTGCGGGCCGACGGGATCGGCGGCACGGCCGACCAGATCTCCACCGCCCTGGGCAACAACCCGACGGAGGCCACAGACGCGATCGCCGACTACATGCGCTACTTCGTCGCGAGCGACGTCCTGTACGGCCGCTCACGCGACGGCATCGACACCGAGCTGAAGACGCAGGAGATCAAGGTCGCGGAGGACGTTCCCGACGCCAGCTTCCTGCCCAGCCTCGACTGGCTCGAGACGACGTTCCTCAGCGAGACGCTCGCCGGTGTATCCAGCGGCGCGGGCGCGTGCAAGGGTGTCTGCGGCCTGGCGCTGTTCGAGACAAAGGTCAACGGCACCACCCTCACGCCCGACACGACCAACACGATCACCGGCGGTGGGCCGTTCGAGCTCGAGGTCTCCGCTCAGAACCAGGGCGACAGCGACGCCACCAACGTCCCGGTCACCTACAACCTCAGCGGCGGCTCCAAGCAGATCGAGGGCGACGATTCGATCGAGGCGATCAAGCCGGGCGAGACCGAGAGCACGAAGCTGACGATCGAGCCGGACCCAGACAGCGGTGCCGACCTCACGCTCGAGGTGACCGTCGGGCCGATCCCGGGCGAGGAGATCGCCGACAACAACACCAGCAACTACACGGTCAACTTCAGCAGCTGACCGGGCCCATTCGCTAGCGTCGCGCGCCTCATGCGGATCACCTACCTCGGCCCTCAGGGGACCTTCTCCGACGACGCCCTTCGGGCGGCCGTCGGCGACCTCGGCGTCACGGCCGAGCCGAGGCCGACCGTGTACGAGGCGATCGCCACCGTTGCCGACGGCGAAGCCGACCGCGCCTTCGTCCCGTTCGAGAACTCGAGCGAGGGGGCGGTGCGAGCGACGCTCGACACGCTGGCCTTCGACGCGCCGTCGCTGACCATCGCAGGCGAGCACGACCACCCGATTAGCCACAGCCTGATCGCGCGCGCCGAGGCCGAGCTCGGCGAGATCGAGGTGGTGCTCTCCCATCCGCAGGCGAGTGCGCAGTGCGCGCGTTTCATCCGCGAGCACCTGCCGCGGGCCGAGACTCGCGCGGCCGGGAGCACCGCCGAGGCCGTTCGGCTGGTCAGCGAGTCCGGCGAGCCTTGGGCCGCCCTCGGCGCCGCCTCAGCCGCCGCGCTGTACGGCGCGGTGGTCCTACGCGAAGCAGTCGAGGACGAGCCCGACAATGTGACGCGCTTCGTCTGGGTGGCTCCCGAGGGCACGGACGTCGCGGGCGACGGCCCGTGGCGCACCAGCCTGATCTTCTCCGAGCTCGGCGAGGACCACCCCGGGGCGCTGGTCGACGCGCTCACCGAGCTCTCCGGCCGCGGGGTGAACATGACGCGGATCGAGTCGCGGCCGCTGCGGCGGGGGCTCGGCCGCTACATGTTCTTCATCGACCTCGACGGCGCCGGCGACGAGCCGACGATCGCCGAGGCGATCGAGGCGCTGCGCGACAAGGCCGAGTCGGTTCGCCTCCTCGGCAGCTACCCGATCGAGGGCAAGGGCGTGCCCGGCGCCTGACGGATTCCGGGGCCCGTGTGCCCCCGCTCTACAATTCGGCGCGCCATGGAGGATGTGCTGCTGGCGTCGTCGCGGTGAACGGGCAGGGTCCCGCGAACGGGCGCGTGGTCAACGGCCACTCGCGGAGCGGAAATCCGGCGAGGGGACATGTCCCGGGCGGGCGCGTGCTTGTGTTGAACGCGAGCTTCGAGCCCATCAACGTCTGCACCATGCGCCGCGCAGCCGTCCTTATCCTCAAGGAGCGGGCCGAGGTCCTCGAGGAGCGCGACGGAGCGCTTCGCTCCGAACGGCTGCGGATGGCACGCCCATGCGTGATCCGCCTGGTCCGATACGTCCGCATCCCGCGCGACGTCCACCGGCGAAAGATCACCCGCAAGGCCGTCCTCGCCCGCGACGCGTGGACCTGCCAGTACTGCGGACACCAGGCGCTCGGCCTCACCGTCGACCACGTGATCCCCCGCAGCCGCGGCGGCGAGTCGGTGTGGGAGAACATCGTGGCCTCCTGCGCGCCGTGCAACCGCCGCAAGGGCAACCGCACCCCCCACGAGGCACGCATGCATCCCGCCAGCCGGCCCAAGCCCCCGGGCCCGACGGTCTTCATCCGGATAGCGAGCCCGCGGATCCCGGTCGCCTGGGAGACCTACCTCCCCCAGGCCGCCTGACGCCTGAGGGGTCTGACCCCTTTGAGTGGGGGCGACTGAAGGGGTCTGACCCCATACGAAGGGCCGCCCGGAGGCGGCCCTTCGCTCAGGTGCGATTGGGGAGCGAGCGCCGGAGTTGCGGCGGGATGGGACAAAGCCCCGCCTCCTTTGCTCGCCGGTGCCCGGGTTGGATTCCGCCGGGCGGCTCACACGGTGCCCGGTCGTCCGTCCGCTCGCGCGGATCGGCGACCGGAGCGGCCTGCCTAGCGGCCCTGCACCTCCAGAGTCCCGTCAAGCATGTGAATCAGTAGGACCACCTCCTTTCTCTGGTCTCACGATTGAATCAAATGCGGGGGTCGGGCTTCCTTGTCGCGCCGCCGAGGATGGGTTAGGGTCGGAAACAGCCCCGCGGTCCCCGCGTGGCGTTGTCTCGGCCAACAGGGAGGTTCGGCATGAGCAAGGGCTCGAAGTGGGTCGTCGCCACGATCGTGGCGACGACATTGCTGGCGCTGCCGGCGGCCGCGACGGCCGTCTGGGCCGGCAAGAACGGCAAGGTCGCCTTCGCCAGTGGCCGCGACGGCGGCGACGCGAGCGCCGACATCTACTTCCTGGCGAAGCCGAACGGCACGGTCACCGGGCCCAACACCCCGCTGCTGACCGGCCAGCACCGCCATCCCAACTGGTCCCCCGTGGGAGACCAGATCACCTTCGCGCTGTTCAACGGTGCCAGCAGCCGCGACATCTGGATCGCGAACGTCGGCCAGACGGGGGCGAGCGTCTTCACGCTCACCAGCGACCAGCAGGAGGACCGGCCGGCGTGGTCGCCCGACGGCAAGTTCATCGCCTACGAGAGCGAGGAGCCTCCCAACTGCCCCATGGCCGCCCAGCCGTGTGACCAGTACGACATCTACATCAAGAACGTCAAGACCGGCAACGTGGTCAACCTCACCGGAGACCTCACCAATTCCGAGGACACCATCGAGGGCAAGCCCGTGTGGTCGCCGAACGGCAAGTGGATCTACTACCACTCGGATCGCTTCGGCGACTTCGACATCTTCAGAGAGAGGTCCGACAACAGCCAGTCGGTGCCGCAGAACATCTTCATCCCGGGGGGCGACCAGTCCCAGGTGTCCCTCTCGCCGGACGGCAGGCAGCTGTGCTTCCTCAACGGCACCTACGGGGGCAACGACACCGACATCAGGACCGTCGCCTCCGACGGCACCGGCGTCGTCACCGACGTCTCCGACAACACCGGCAACGCGAACCCGCCGTTCAACGCCGACTACAACTGTGCGTGGTCGCCCGACGGCACCCGCATCGCGTTCTCGCGGGGCACGTTCACCAACGGCGACCTCTACTCGACCGCCTCCGACGACAGCGACACCCCGACCCTGCTGACCCCTCCGGGCGATGCGGACCTGGGCATGATGGGCATCCAGCCGGCCTTCGACGGCAACTCCGACTGGGCGCGCAAGCCGCTGCGCTGCGACGGCCGCAAGGCGACCGTGGTCGGGACCGTCACCCACGACAACCCGCTCAACGGCACCAATGACCGGGACATCATCGTGGCGCTGCGGGGCGACGACAACGTCCTGGCCAAGGACGGCAACGACGTGGCGTGCGGCAGCGAGGGCGACGACCACATCGACGGCGGCGACGGCAACGACACCTGCATCGGCGGCCCGGGCGCCGACACGTTCACGCACTGCGAGTCGATCAAGCCCTAGGGCGAAGCAGGCTTGGCGGCCTCGGCCGCCTCCTCGGCAACCGCCTCCGCCTCTTCCGCGACGTCTGCGCCCGCATCGGACTCGACCACGAGGGCGACGGCCGAGACGCAGTCGTCGTCCTTCATGTTCATCACGCGCACTCCCTGCGTGGCGCGGCCCATCTGCGAGATGCCGCCCGCGTTGGTGCGCTGGACCATCCCGTTCTGGGAGATGAAGAGCAGGTCCTGGTGCTCGCGCACGATCAGCGCGCCGGCGAGGCCGCCCTTCTTGGCGGTGAGCTTGATCGTCAACACGCCCTTCGTGCCGCGGCCCTTGACCGGGTACTCGGACACCTGGGTGCGCTTGCCGTAGCCGTTCTCGGTCACGACGAACAGCTCGGCGTCGTCGCGCGCGATGTCCATCCCAAGCACACGGTTGGGCTCCTTGCCGATCTTGCCGGCGACGTTCATGCCCTTCACGCCGGAGGTGTCGCGCCCCATCGCGCGGACCTTCTTCTCCGAGAAGCGTGAGGCTTGGCCCGACTTCGATACCAGCAGGATGTCGTCGTCGCCGTCGGTCAGCCGCACGGCGACGAGCTCGTCGCCGTCGCGGACCTTGATCGCGATGATCCCGTCCGCCTGGATCTTGGTGTTGTAGGAGGTGAACTCGGTCTTCTTCACCAGGCCCTTGGCGGTGGCGAAGGCGAGGAACTTGGCCTCCTTGACGTCACGAGTGGGGATCACCGCCATCACCCGCTCCTTGTCGCGCAGCGGCAGCGCGATCACCCGCGCCCGCCCATTGGACGTGCGCGCTCCCTCGGGGAGCTAGTAGACCTTGAGGCGATAGACCTTG
>Ga0126308_10000572_pt1 | contig 12665 bp, 11 predicted proteins | sample Plot55_FD_92533 | JGI IMG/M metagenome (GOLD analysis project Ga0126308, IMG submission 92533) | Serpentine soil microbial communities from UC McLaughlin Reserve, CA, USA - Plot55 | ecosystem: Environmental > Terrestrial > Soil > Grasslands | place: USA: UC McLaughlin Reserve, Lake County... | reverse complement strand
GTTACTCCAGAGGAAGAGTCCGACGTGGAACCGCCGGCGGCAGAACAAGACGCCGCCGCTGCTGCCGCCGCTCCGGAGACGTCTCGGCGGTTCTGGCGGCGCCGGAAGGACGACGACCCAGGCGCTCCGATGATCGACGAAGCCGTTTCCGCCGACGAAGCCGTTCCCGCCGACCAAACGGCGGCCGAGCCGGCGGAGGCGGCCGAGGAAGAGCAAGCGGAAGAGGCGCCGCCACCGCAAAAGAGGCTGTGGCAACGGCAGAGCGACGCCACGCCCACCGCAGACGATGAGGCGGCGCCCGAGGAGAGTGCCGCGGTTGCAGAAGCTGACGAGGAACCAACGGCGGACGCGGGCGCGTTGGCCGCGACGCTCGCGGAACCTGAGGAAGAGACTCCGCTCGCGACCCCGGAACCACGCCGCAGCCGCTTCTGGAGGCGCCGCGATGACGTTGCCTCTCGTGACGAGCCGGACTCCGCTTCGGCCGAAGACGCCGATGAAACGAAAGCGGAACCGGAAGCGGAAGCCGCGCCGCTGCTGTTCGGAGCGGACACGGAATCTGCGCCCGCCGAGGCGCCCGCCGTCGACGCCGCTGCGGAGGAGTCGTCGGAGCAGGCGGCCGAAGAAGAACCGCCGTCGCCGCGCTCCCGATTCTGGCGTCGCCGCAAGGACCAACATGACCAGGCGGCAGAGGGGCTGGACGAAACGGACGACGCGATCGCGCCGATCGTTGGCGCCGAGGAGGTCGAAACGGAGGCGGCCCCAGAAGAGGCCGCGATCGTGGATGCCGTTCCCGATGCCGAGGAAGACCAAGCCGCCGCAGGCGTCGATGCGGCCGAGGCCGAAGTGGGCGAGGAAGAGGATCGAGCTCCTCGCGCACGCTTCTGGCGGCGCAAGAAGCAAACCGAGGCGACGGCGGCCGCGCTGCCCGATGAGGAGGATGCCGAACTTTCTGCAGACGTACCGGCGGACGCCGAGCCCGAGCTCGCCGGACTCACGGCTGCCGCGTTGGATGACGCCCCACTGCATCCCGACGCCGCGCCTGAGCCGCTCGACCTTCCGCCGGCGCCCGGTTTCTTCTCAGCTGATCTGGAACTCGAGGCCGACGAAGACGCGGATGCGCCGATCGCGAACGGCGATGCCCCAGAAGCGCTCGGCGAAGTAAAGGTGTCGCGAGCCGAGCCGGAGCCGCGCGTCGACGAGGACGCGGTGCTCGAAGAGCCTGCTGAGGCGGCCGCGATTGAGGAGCCGGAGCCGATGCCCGAACCGGAGTCGCCGCCGGAAGAGCCGGAGCTCGTCGACGAGCCGGTCGCGACGGTGGGGGAGGCGTTCGCCGAGCCACCCGTGGACGACATCGCGGCCGAACCTCCGGCTCGCGAGCAGGTGACACGCGCGTCGCCGTCGCCTTCCCCTGAACGGCCGTCGTGGCCGACCGCGCGGCCGCACCTGATGCGGCGCCTGCCGCAACCGCGCGAATGGAACATCTGGGAGCTCGAGCGGGCGATCGGAGAGCACGCCGGTCAGCATCCGCAGCGCGAGCGAGAGTGGCGGCTGACGCTGTTCGACCTGCGGCGGCACGCCGATCGGCGAGGCGCGATCCCGGTCGAGCTCGACCCGGTGGTTCGGGATACCTTCGCGGAATTGATCGAGCCCGCTGCCGGGTCATGAACGCGGCGCTGGCGCAGCGGCAGATCGCGCTCGGCGGCATCGCACTCCTAGCGGGGATTCTCGCCCTGGCGCTCAGCGCAAAGATTGCCGAACAACCCGCTCCGGACTTGCCCGCGGCTGTGCCCGCGCCGGACGGTGGTTGGTTCTCGGCCGTCGCCTCTTCGAACGGCCCGAGCTTCGCCAGTGAGCATCTCGACGAAACGTGCGGACACCGCGTCGGTCCTGGCCCGAAGACCCTCGGCGTCGCGCACCCGGTGCTCCCGTGCGACACGAAGATCTACATCGCGTACGGCGACGTCGAGGCGCTGACGCAGGTGCTCGCGCGGGGCGTCCATTCGGCGGGAAGAGATTTCGAGATCTCACCCGCGCTGGCGCGCAAGCTCGGCTTGAACGGCACGCAGCCGATCGAGTGGCGCTACGCACGCTGATCCGGACGCGCTAAGGTGATCCGGCTCGACCCTGTTCGTGGCCTGCGTTCGCAATGTAGAACCAACACTCATGCACAGGGAGCCTGCGTCCGGCCAAGACTTTGTCGAACGTCGGCAGGGCACCCACCTGGTTCGACCAGGTTCGCATCGGGCGCAGGTCACGGCAGGGTGGAGCGAACGCGGGGGAGATGTCTCCCCCGTTTTGCTTCTTTGCAGCGCCGCGGCGCCTTTGTCCCACGCGCGGAGCTTCGTGCGCACGTGGCTATCCTCGCCTGGTGACCGAGGTTTCGGGAGATTCGTCGCGCGGTGGCGAATGGGCGCTCGTCCGCCTCAAGCTCGACGGTGATCGGATCGCCGACGCAGACGCCGACGGCCTCGACACGGATCTGCACGGACTGACTTTGCTCGAGGCTGCCGCCGTCTCGGGCGAGACGCTCGCGGTGGACGCGCTCGCAAATGCCATCGGGCCGATCTTCCGCGCGCCTCGGTCAGGTTCGCGAGTCGCCGTCGCCATGAGCGGAGGCGTCGATAGCGCCGTGGCTCTCCTGCGAGCGGGCGACGACGCAATCGGCGTGACTCTCCGCCTGTGGCTCGATCCTGCAGGACCCGACGCGACGCGCGCCTGCTGCTCTCCGGCCGCGGTGATCGCGGCTCGTGAAACGTGTCACGCGCTCGGGCTTCCACACGTGACGCTCGACCTACGGGAGGAATTCCGCCGCAGCGTCGTCGAGCCGTTCGTCGACGGTTACGCGCGCGGCGAGACGCCCAACCCATGCATGCGCTGCAACGGGAGTTTTCGATTCGCGGAGTTGCTCGCATTCGCGCAGCGCGCGGGTGCGTCGCGGCTTGCGACGGGGCATTACGCGAGGACGACTCGGCACCGCGGGCGGCTCCTGCTCGCGCGCGCGCACGACGCCCGCAAGGACCAGTCGTACATGCTCGGCCGCCTCGACCCGAGCAAACTCGATTCGATCTGGTTTCCGCTCGGCGACCAGACCAAGGAAGAGACGCGTGTGGAGGCAGCGCGGGCCGGCCTCGACGTCGCTCACCGCCCCGACAGCCAGGAGGCGTGCTTCCTCGCGGGTGGCGACTACCGCAGCTTCCTGAGCCGAGCAGGCCTACCTCAGCAGCAAGGGGAGATCGTCGACGTCTCAGGCAAGACGCTCGGACGCCACGACGGGTACTGGCGCTTCACTCCCGGCCAGCGCCGAGGGCTCGACGTGGCCGTGGGTCACCCTCTCCACGTGCTCCGCACGGATCCCGCGACGAATCGAGTTGTCGTCGGCGGCCGTGACGAGCTCGCGCGCATGGACGTCGTCGCCCGTGGCCGGCTCTTCTGCAACGTCGAGCGCGTCGAGGCGAAGCTCCGTTACCGATCACCGGCGATCCTTGCCGCCGTCGCACCGGTCGAGCATGGGTTCCGCCTCACGCTCGACGAACCCGCACACGGCGTCGCTGCCGGGCAGGCTGCGGTCCTGTACGAAGACGGTGCTGTCGTCGGCGCTGGAACGATCGACACCTAAGATGACGCGCGTGGACGAAATCGTTCTCACGTTGCCGCGCGAGCGGACGTTCTACGGAGTCGCGCACCTGGTCCTGGGCGGGATCGCCGCTCGGCAGAACCTGACCTTCGAGCACCTCGAAGACCTCCAGCTCGCTCTCGACAGCCTGTTTGCACAGCAGGACGAAGAGGGCGACATCACGCTCAAGGTCCGGATCAGCAACGGAGCGATCGAGGCGGAGGTCGGCCCATTCGCCGAATCCCTTCGGACAGACCTCGAGCGCGGCGAGGCGACGGACGTCGGCCTCCGCAGGATCCTGGACACCGTCGTCGACCGGATCGACGTCGGCGAGGAGAACGGCAGCACGTGGGTGACGCTCACGAAGAACGTCGACGATTCGGCGGCCGTGAGCTGATGGCGCCGGAGACCAGCGATAAGGAGCTGCTCCGCCGGTACCACGTCAATGGTGACCTCGCCGCGCGGGAGCAGTTGATCGAGCAATACCTGTCGCTCGTGCGATCGCTCGCGAGACGCTACGCGTACCGCGGGGAGCAGCTCGAGGATCTCGTCCAGATCGGCAGCATCGGCCTGATCAAGGCGATCGACCGCTTCGACGTCAACCGCGGTGTCGAGCTGACGACCTATGCGACGCCGAACATCATCGGCGAGATCAAGCGCCATTTCCGTGACAAGGGCTGGTCGGTCCGCGTTCCGCGCGGCTTGCAGGAGCTGAACGTCCAGCTCTCGCGGATCGTCGAGGAGCTGACGGTCCAGCTCGGCCGCTCCCCCACGATCAAGGAGCTCGCGGAGCGCTCCGGCGCCGAGGAGGAGGAGGTCCTCGAGGCGCTCGAAAGCGGCCGCGCCTACAGCTCGCTGTCGCTCTCGACAGGTGTTGGCGTCGACGACGAGGAGGACGTCGACCCGATGGAGACGATCGGTTCGGAGGAGCCGCGCTACGAGATTTCCGAGGAGTGGGCGGTTCTCGCGCCGGGCCTGCGGGTGCTCGACGACCGGGAGCGCATGATCCTTCACCTGCGCTTCTTCGAGGGCCTGACGCAGTCTCAGATCGCGCAGCAGGTTGGGATCTCTCAGATGCACGTCTCGCGCCTGATCAGGCGCGCGCTCGAGAAGATCCGCGAGGAGATCCAGGCCGAGGAAACGCTGCCGCGCGGCCGGGCCGCGAAGCCGTAGCCGCCTAGAATCGCCTCATGCGCACCGCCGACGAGCTCCGCGAGGGCTTCCTCTCGTTCTTCGAGGAGAAGGGCCACCTACGCGTACCGACGGCGTCGGTGATCCCGCCGCCGGACGACCCGACGACGCTGTTCATCATCGCCGGGATGCAGCCGTTCAAGCGCTATTTCCTCGGACTGGACGATCCTCCCTCGAACCGCCTCTGCAGCGTGCAGAAGGTGATGCGGGCGGGCGGGAAGCAGAACGACCTCGATGACGTCGGGACGACTCCGCGCCACGAGTCGTTCTACGAGATGCTCGGCAACTTCTCGCTCGGCGACTACTTCAAGGCGGGCGCGATCGAGCTCGGCTGGGAGTTCGTGACGCAGCACATGGGGTTCGACGGCGACTTGCTGTGGGCGACCGTCTTCGCGGGCGACCCGGAGCTCGGGCTCGGCGAGGACGAGGAGGCGGTCCAGGGATGGCTGAAGATCGGCATGCCGCGCGAGCGGATCGTCGCGCTGCCCCGTGTCGACAACTTCTGGCAGGCGGCCGACACCGGGCCGTGCGGCGCCAACTCGGAGATCTTCTACGACCGCGGTGAGGAGAACGGCTGTGGCCGCCCCGACTGCGCACCGGGCTGCGAGTGCGACCGATTCCTCGAGTTCTGGAACCTCGTCTTCATGGAGTACGACCTGAAGGACGACGGGACGATCACGCGCCTTCCCGCGCAGAACGTCGACACGGGGCTCGGGTTCGAGCGCGGGCTGATGCTCCTCCAGGACGTCGGCTCCGTGTTCGAGACGGACGTCTTCGCGCCGACGCTCGCGTGGGCGGAAGAGCGTGCCGGTGCGCGTCACGGCGATTCCGAGATCGTCACCAAGGCGCTGCGCGTGCTCTGCGATCACGGCCGCGCGATGACGTTCCTCGCGGCCGAGGGGATCAGCCCGTCGAACGAGGGACGCGGATACGTGCTGCGGCGGGTCATCCGCCGCACGATCCAGCAGGCGTCGCGACTCGGAATCGCGCCGCCCTTCCTGTCGGAGCTGTCCGACACGGTCGTCGAGGCGATGGGTCGGGCATATCCGGAGGTGGTCGAGAACCGCGACCACGTCCGACGAGCACTCGAAGCGGAGGAGCAACGGTTCGCGCAGACGCTCGAGCGGGGGATGCGGCTGTTCGAGGAGGTGGCCGCGCGCGGAGACATCTCCGGGAACGACGCGTTCCAGCTCCACGACACGTATGGGTTTCCGCTCGAGCTGACCGTCGAGCTGGCGGCGGACCGCGGGCTGCAGGTCGATCAGGACGAGTTTGCGCGGCTGATGAGCGAGCAGCGCCAGCGATCGCGCGCGGCGGGAGCGTTCGAGGTCGACGTCAAGGTCGCGGGCGGACGTCCCACCGAGTTCGTCGGCTACGAGCGAACGGAGGTGCTCACGGCGATCACGTCGTTCGAACAGCTGGACGATGGTCTCTTCCAGGCGAAGCTGGAGCAGTCGCCGTTCTACCCGGAGGGCGGGGGCCAGGTATCGGATGTCGGCTTCATCGAGAATGAAGAGACCGGCGCGCACGCGCAGCTCGTCAAGGCGATCCGCCAGGGCGACGATCAGGTCCTGACGTTCCGCGGCGAGGGCTTCGGCGCCGGCGACCGCGTCCGCGCCGTCGTCCCGTGGAACCACAGGTTTCCGACGATGGCGAACCACACCGCGACGCACCTGCTGCACAAGGCTCTACAGGAGGTGCTCGGCGACCACGTCCGTCAGGCAGGGTCAGCGGTGCGGCCCGACAAGCTGCGGTTCGACTTCACGCACCCACAGGCGCTGACGGCGGAGGAGCGGACGGAAGTCGAGAGGATCGTGAACGAGCGCGTGTTCGAGAACCTGCCCGTCCGCGCGTTCGTCACGCCGATCGAGGAGGCGCGGCGCCTCGGAGCGATGATGCTCTTCGGCGAGAAGTACGGCGACGAGGTGCGCGTGATCGAGATTCCCGGCTTCTCCCGCGAGCTCTGCGGCGGCACCCATGTTCGCTGGACGGCGGAGGTTGGGCCGTTCGTGATCCTGACCGAGTCCTCCGTCGGTGCGGGGACGCGCCGGATCGAGGGCGTGACCTCGGGCGAAGCCTTCGCATACCTGGACGCACGTTCGAAGGAGATGGATGATCTTCGCCGCGAGCTCGAACGCGCACGGAAGGAGAAGCCGAAGCAGCTCGCGGGGCGCGAGGACAGCTTCGAGCTCCGGCACGACGAGGCCGCGGACGGCGTCAACGTCGTGATCGGCGAGGTGAAGGCCGGGGACCTGCTGGCGGTCGCCGATCGCCTGAAGCAGCAGCGGCAGCCGGCTGCCGTGGTGCTGGGGGCCGTCGAGGGGGAGAAGGTGAGCCTGGTCGCGATGATCGATCCGTCGCTCGAGACGCGAATGAGCGCGGTCGATTGGGTCAAAGCCGCCGCGAGCCCCGTCGGCGGAGGCGGCGGCGGCAGGCCGACGATGGCGCGCGCCGGCGGGCGCAACCCCGAGAAGCTGCCCGAGGCCCTCGACTCCGCGTGGGAGTGGATCAAGGCAACTCTCGCGTGAAGGTCCTAGCGCTCGACTACGGCTCGGCGCGGACCGGCGTTGCCGTCTCGGACCCGAGCGGAACGATCGCGCGGCCGCTCGAGGTGGTGGAGCGCGCCGCGACCGAACGAGGGCTGGCGCGGCTGGCGGAAATCGTCCGAGAGCAGGCGCCGGACCGCATCATCGTCGGGCTGCCGCTCACGCTTCGAGGCGCTCGCGGCGAGCAAGTGGCGGCCACCGACGATTTCATCGAGGCGCTCCGAAGGACGGTCCACGTGCCGGTGGAGAGCTTCGACGAACGCTTCACCACGGTGATGGCATCCCGCGACCCGCGCGGGGGGGCTGAAGAGGACTCTCGCGCCGCTGCGCACCTCCTGAGCGGCTACCTCGAGTGGGCGAAAGAGAACGACGCCTGACCGCGGGCCGGCCAGTCGTCCGGAGGAGGCCTTCCAGGAGGCGCGTCGCGCTACGCAGGATCACCGCGCTCGCCGCGCTCGCCGGCGGCGTAGCACTGCTCGTCTGGCTCGGCACGATCGCCTTCGACGGCGACGACGAGCCGAAGGCGGTCGCTGTGGCGCCGGCGAAGCCGCTTCGCATCATCTTTCCGGAGGGTTTCACCCGAGCGCAGATGGCGGGGCGGATCACGGCAGTCGACGAAATTGCAAAGCAGAAGCGGCACGTGACGCCACGCCTGTCCGCGCGCGAGTATCTCGACGCCTCCGCCAGCTCGCGGCTTCCCGGCAAGTTCGCGGGGGACGGGAAGCGCCGCCCGCTCGAGGGCTTTCTCTTCCCGGCGACCTATGAGTTCACCGCGACGACCCGGTCGAAGCTGCTCGTGGCCGACCAGTTGACAGCCTTCAGGCGCAAGTGGAAGGAGGTCGACCTTCGCTACGCGCGCTCCAAGAACCTGACGCAGTACGACGTTCTGATCATCGCGTCGATGGTCGAGGAGGAGGTGATCGCCGCTTCTGAGCGCCCGCTCGTCGCGGCGGTGATCTACAACCGGCTCCACAACCGAATGCCGCTCCAGATCGACGCCACGACGCGCTACGGCCTCCACATCCCGTATGGCCGCCCGATCACGCAGGAGGAGCTCGACAGCTCGAATCCGTACAACACCCGGAACCGCGCGGGGCTTCCGCCGACGCCGATCACCAATCCCGGCATGGCCTCGATCCAGGCGGCGGCACATCCGGCGAACGTCGACTATTTGTTCTTCGTCCGCAAGCCGGACAAGATCCACCATTTCTTCACGACGAGCCTCGACGAGTTCAACGCGTACGTTCGGGAGCACCCGGTCGTCGGAGCGTGATCTCCGGCGGGACACGCATGGTCGGTCTGATCGGAATGCCCGTCGCGGGGTCGCTCTCGCCCCTGATGCAGAACGCCGCTTTCGCCGCACGGGCGCTCGATTGGGCGTACGTTCCGCTTCCCGTCGCGGAGCGTGAGCTCGAAGCCGCAGTTCGCGGCTTCGCGGCACTCGGCTTCGCCGGAGCGAACGTGACGGCGCCGTACAAGAACGCTGTCGCGGCGCTGGAGGTCGTCGACACGGACGCGCCGTCGGTCAACATCCTCCGTGTCGTCGGCGACCGCGTCGAGGGCTGGACTTCGGACGCGGCGATCGCGGACGACCTCGAGATCGAGCGACCCGTGATCCTGGGAGACGGCGGCTCCGCGACAGCGTTCGCGCACTACTTCGCGAAGAAGCGGGGGCTGGCGCCACGGATGTTCGCGCGCCGCGGCGACTGGCCGCCGGATGTGTCGGACGCCGACGTCGTCGTTCACGCGACGTCCGAGCGTGACGAGGTGCTCGTCGAGCTCGGGCCGGGCCAGACCCTGATCGATCTGCCGTACCCGGAGTCCGGGACCGCTCGAGCTGCAAGAGCGGCCGGGGCCGCCGTCATCCCTGGACTGGAGGTTCTGGTCGCGCAGGGAGCTAACGCATTTGAGCTGTGGACGGGTGTCCCGGCGCCGCTGGCCGTCATGCGCGCCGCTCTAGGGTTGTCCCGGTGATGCTCGAGCTGATCACCGCAGGCGAGTCGCACGGGCCCGCTCTCGTAGCGATCCTGAACGGCCTTCCGGCGGGACTCGTGCTCGAGCGAGCGGCGATCGACGCGGATCTGCGGCGACGGCAAGAGGGTTACGGCCGCAGCCCACGCCAGCGGCTCGAGCAGGATCGGGTGGAGGTGCTGGCGGGCCTGCGTCACGGTCGAACCCTCGGCACGCCGATCGCCCTCGTCGTCCACAACCGAGACCACGAGAACTGGGCCTGGGGAATGAGTCCCTGGCCGCCGGAAGGAGAGCCGTCCGGGAAGGGGACAAAGCCGGTGACGCTGCCGCGGCCGGGGCACGCCGACCTCGCGGGGGCTCTCAAGTTCGGCCTCGCCGATGCCCGGGACGCGCTCGAGCGAGCCAGCGCCCGCCAGACGGCAGTCGCCGTCGCTGCCGGTGCGGTCGCGAAGGCGCTCCTGCGTGAGATCTCGATCGAGATCGAAGGCCGGGTGGTGACGGAGGATCTAGAGCGGAGGATCGACGAGGCGCGCGCCGAGCGCGATACGGTCGGCGGGAGCGTCGAGGTGGTTGCGCGAGGGGTCGTCCCGGGTCTCGGCTCGTACGCGACGAAGGACGAGCGTCTCGACGCTCGCCTCGCCGGCGCGCTCATGGGGATCCAGGCTGTCAAGGGGGCTGAGGTCGGCGACGGATTCGCGCTCGCGTCGGTGCGCGGGTCCGAAGCCCATGACGAGATCTTCCGAGGCGACCGTGGTTTCTACCGCGGCTCGAACCGTGCCGGCGGGATCGAGGCGGGCGTCTCGAACGGCGAGGAGATCGTCGTGCGAGCCGCGATGAAGCCGCTGCCCACGCTGATGCGTCCGCTCCAGTCGGTCGACCTCGAGACGGGAGAGGCCGGAGAGGCGCTCGTGGAGCGAAGTGACGTGGCAGCGGTGGAGGCGCTGGCCGTCGTCGCCGAGGGCGCGGTCGCGTTCGAGCTGGCGCGCGCCGCCCGGGAGAAGTTCGGCGGCGACTCGCTCGCGGACTTCGTGGCGGCGTGGCGTGCGTACGTCGAGCGCATCCCATGGCAACCCACGCGCTAGACCGTCACGTCGCGCTCGTCGGCTTCATGGGCGCCGGGAAGTCGACGCTTGCGCCACAAGTCGCTGAGAGGCTGGGGCGCCGCGTCGTCGACGTCGACCGCGAGCTCGGCGTCGACATTCCCGCGTTGTTTGCTCAGGGCGAGGACGCATTTCGTGCCGTCGAGGAGCGCCGGACTTGCGACCTTCTCGGTGACGCGGAGCCCGCGGTGCTCGCGCTTGGCGGCGGTTCGGTCACGTCAGCCGCGGTGCGCGACGCGCTGGCATCGCGCGCGCTCACGGTTCTCATAGACGTCGACGTCGATACGGCCTGGGAGCGCGTGCAGGCCACCGACCGGCCGCTGGGGCAGGACGAGACAGCGTTCCGCCGCCTGAGGGACGAACGGAGACCCGTGTACGGCGAGGTGGCCGACGCGATCGCGACGGACGCTGACGGCGTCATCCTGGCGGCGGCAGGTATCCACGTCGAGACGGGTGCGCTTCAGACGCTCGAGCGGTTCGTCGACGAGCCCGCGGCGCTCGTTACGGAGCCGGTCGTCGCGGGCATCCACGGTGCTGACGCCCAGCTCGCGTTCCCCTTCGAGGAGTCCCACGACCTGCCAACCGGCGAGGCGGCGAAGCAGTTGGACGTCGTCGAGCAGCTGTGGCGGTCGCTTCGGCTCGATCGCGATGGGACGGTCGTCGCGCTCGGCGGGGGCTCCCTCACGGACGCGGCCGGCTTCGCGGCAGCGACGTACCTGCGGGGAATCCGGTGGGTTCCCGTTCCGAGCACGTTGACGGGACAGGTCGACGCGGCGATCGGCGGCAAGACGGCGATCGATCTCCCTGAGGGAAAGAATCTCGTCGGCGCGTTTCACTGGCCGGCGCGTACGGTGATCGATCCGGCTCTGCTCGCTTCGCTTCCGGAGCGGGAGCGCAAGAACGGGTTGGCCGAGGTGGTGAAGACGGGGCTGCTCGCCGGAGAGACGCTGTGGGATCTTCCGGATCCGGAGCTCGTACGCCGATGCGCCGCCTTCAAGGCCGCGGTTTGCCTGCGCGACCCCCACGACCGCGGTGAGCGCAAAATGCTCAATCTCGGGCACACGTTCGCCCACGCGCTCGAGGCGGGCGCGCGCTTCGCGCTTCCGCACGGGGAGGCGGTCGCGCTTGGACTACTCGCGGCTCTTCGTCTGTCAGATCTCGACACCGACCAGGTCGAGGAGGTGCTGACGCCGAAGCCGGTCCGCGCGGATCGTGAGCGCGCGTGGGAAGCGCTGGGACGCGACAAGAAATCCGCAGAAGGCGGGGCGGCGCGACTCGTCCTGCTCGACGCTCCCGGCCGTCCGAGAGTCGACGTCGAGCTTCCCGACCAGCAGGTGCGCGCAGAGCTCGACCGGCTGATCGCGGACTAGAGTCCGATCGATGCGGATCGGCATCCTCAACGGCGTCAACCTGGACGTGCTCGGCCGTCGTGATCCCACCGTCTACGGTGGCCTAACGCAGTCGGAGCTGGAGACGCGCATCTATAAGTGGGCGAAGGACCTCGGCCTCACGGTCGAATGCCGGCAGACGAACCACGAAGGCGTTTACATCGAGTGGTGCCACGACGCGCTCGACTGGGCCGACGGGATGGTTCTCAATCCCGCGGCGTGGACGCACTACAGCTACGGCATCCGGGACGCCGTCGAGCTGTTCGAGGTGCCGGTGGTCGAGGTCCATCTCTCGAATGTGGACGAACGAGAGGAGTGGCGCGGCAAGTCGGTCATCGCCGACCTCGCGTCCCGGCGGATCATCGGAAAAGGCCCGGACGGGTACCGAGAGGCGCTCGAGTACCTGAAGGGGACTGGTTGAGCCGGCTGCAGCAGTTGCAGGCACGGCTCGAGGAGCCTCTCCTTGTCAGCTTCGCCGTCAACGTCCGCTACCTGACGGGCTTCGACAGCTCGAATGCGGCTCTGGTCGTCGAGCTAGACCGAGTCCGGCTCTTCAGCGACTTCCGCTACGCCGAGGCGGGTAGGCAGGTCGAAGGTGTCGAGTTCGAGGCGACGAAGCGGAACATGTTCGCGGATCTCGCGGACCGGCTGTCGGGCCGCTTGGCGTTCGAGGCCGACGCGGTCACCTACGCCGCCTACGAGACGCTGGCCGCGAGCGGCCTGGAGCTCGTTCCCCGCCGCGGCGTCGTCGAAGAGCTGCGCCGCGTCAAGGACGAGGACGAGCTCGCGCTGATCCGGCGGGCCGGCCAGATCACGAGCGACGCGTTCGAGCGGCTCGCCCGAGAGCGATTCACCG
>Ga0126308_10000571_pt1 | contig 12668 bp, 13 predicted proteins | sample Plot55_FD_92533 | JGI IMG/M metagenome (GOLD analysis project Ga0126308, IMG submission 92533) | Serpentine soil microbial communities from UC McLaughlin Reserve, CA, USA - Plot55 | ecosystem: Environmental > Terrestrial > Soil > Grasslands | place: USA: UC McLaughlin Reserve, Lake County... | reverse complement strand
TAATGAGCAGGTCAGCGGTTCGAGTCCGCTCGTCGGCTGTCTCTTATTCCGCTATGCCGACTGCCGTTTGCGTTACCCGAAGAGCACCATATACTTGCCCGCTTCCCGGTTTCTGAGGCGCTCCAGGCCTTCGAGAGAGTCTTCGAGCCGGATCGGGTTCGTGACGATGCGGCTCATGTCGAGTCGGCCAGCCGCCATAAGCCGGATCACGTTACCGAAGGTGCCTGCCCCCGAGTGGCCGAGAGAGCCCCGGAGTCCACCTCCGGTGACGACGAGCCTCTCGGGGTCTATGGAGGCTCGGTGCGGTCCGCGCCCTATGAGCACCACCGTCGCGTTAGGCGCTAGGGCGCCGGTGGCGGCGTCGATCACACCTGGTGCGCCGCTCGCCTCTACCCACATCTCCACGCCCCGTCCGCCAGTCTCCTCCAAGGTGGCCTCAGCGATGCCGCCCTCGCTAAGCTCCCGCGGATCGTAGACCGCGTCTGCGCCCATCTCCTCAGCCAGATGCCGCCGGGTCGCGACAGTCTCGAAGGCGAGCACCTTACCAGCCCCCGCGGCCCGGGCGAGCCCGACAGCAGCGAGCCCTATCGGACCGCCACCGATCACGGCCACGCTCTCGCCAGGCAAGAAAGAAGCCTGGACGAACATGCCGACATACGCGACGCTCGTGGGCTCGACGAGCGCGGCGGCTTGGAATCCATGTTCCTCCCCGAGGGTCTCCAACATGCTCCCCACGGGCCAACAGTACCTGGCTTTCGTGACCACGTACTCTGCGTGCGCGCCGTTAAAGGTGAAGCCGAGCTCACCGAGACGCTCGCAGTAGTTGAACCGGCCGGCACGGCAGGCGTAGCACTCCCCGCACCAGGCTATCTCTTCGCAGCAGACCGCGTCCCCAGGTGCGAGGTCCACGACATTCCGTCCCACCTCTTCTACGACGCCGGAGAACTCGTGGCCCGTAACGACCGGGGTGTGCATCATGCCGGGGTATACCATGTAGTCCTCATCGTCCTTCTCGTACATATGTACGTCCGAGCCGCACACCCCGCACGCCCACACCCGGATCAGGACCTCGTCCTGACCCACAGAAGGCTTGGGGAGATCCACCACCCGAAAGCGCGGGTTCTTCCAAACGAGGTTGCCGTTGCGCGCAAGGCGGCGCTCCGCGTCCTGGGGCGTCGGGACGAAACCTTTCCGAGGCTCCCAGTCTGCTTCTACCATAAGGCTTCGCATCGTTTACCTCCCGGTCTACTCTGTTTGCGCTATAGCGTCATGTATTGTAGAAGAACCCGATAAAGGGAGAGAGCAAGCGTGCCTGCATGCTGATACGAGGCATGTCTTAGTCAGGTGCTCCGTGGTTTACAGGAAGGGGATCACAAATTGCTGATCAAATGGTACGGACACGCGTGTTTCCGGTGCGAAGGAGAGGGCATGTCCGTCGTGACGGATCCGTACGATCCAGCTGTCTCGGGTTTGAAGCCCGTAGATGATCCTGCAGACTTGGTGGTCGTGAGTTCGACGAGCGATGCGTATCACTCTAACGCCGCGATGATTCCCGGCGATCCGCTCTGCCTGAACGCGCTGGACATCGCTGGATTTGGCACAGTTGAGGTGGGGGGCGTCACATTTGAGGCCTTGCGGACTATAGAGAGCATCGAGCACAAAGAGGATCCGGACGAGAACGCGATGTACCGCTTCGAGTGGGGGGGAGTCAGCGTCCTCCATATGGGGGACACAGGCAACCCTCTAACCGGGGAGCAGCTGCATAGGCTTCGGAGTAGGGTGGACGTCTTGCTGGCCTTGGTCGGGGGTCCTCCTACAATAGAACTCGAGGACCTCGGCAGGGCAATAGAAGAGATTGACCCGCGAGTAGTAGTCCCCATGCATTATCGGATACCGGGGCTCAGGGTAGATGGCGAGATTCTGCCGGTAGACGCTTTTCTCGCCCGCTACCCGCGCGAGACGGTCGCAAGGGTCGGGAGCTCCGAGGTCGAGTTCACGCCCGACACCCTCCCACCCAGCCTTCGCATATGCGTGCTTGAACCCTCCAGATGAATGATCGGGGAGCAACCTCACAGGTGGTCGCTGGAGACTATGGATGGAGAGGGCCGCATCCTAGACGGAATCTCGGAGGGGATGGAGCATCGATGGAAGTTGGAGGTCGTTGTCGGAGCGGCACGTATCTCTATGCTCAGATCGTAGAGACAAAGGAGGCGTAAACGGTGGATCACGAGAAGCTGGCGCAGCGGTTACGAACGTTGCACGCGATCAACGTGACCCCGTTTCGAGAGGACCGGGTCGTGGACTACGACCTCTTGGAGCGGAACATCGAGTTCCTCGTTGCCAACGGTCTGGGCGTGATAGTTCCCTACGGGAACACCGGAGAGTTCTACGCTCTGAGCGTGGAGGAAGCGCAGGCAGTTACGCGGTTCGTCGTCGAACGCGTCGACGGCAGAACGGCAGTACTGGCAGGAATCGGCTACGACTTGGGCACCGCTAGGGAGATGGCGTTGGCTGCGCAGAAAGCCGGCGCGGATGCGGTGATGGTCCACCAACCGGTGCACCCTTACCTGATGACCGAGGGCCTAATCCGATATTACACTGGCATCGCCCGCAGCGTCGAGATCGGCGTCGTCCTATACGTACGCCACGAGGCGATAGACCGAGAGGTTCTGAGCCGTGTTGCCGACATCGAGAACGTGCTGGCGATCAAGTACGCTATCAACGACCTTCCGCGCTTTGCCGATCTGGTTCAATGCGTGGAGGCCTCCGTCGTGTGGGTCTGCGGCACAGCCGAGATGTGGGCGCCATTCTTCTTCGCCGCCGGTGCCGAGGGGTTTACCTCCGGTCTGGTCAACATCGCCCCGGAGCTGTCGTTGACCATGCTGGACGGCTTGAGACGAGGCGACTCAGAGGCGGTCCGAACCGTTTGGCGTCACGTGGCCCCGATAGAGAAGCTGCGCGCCAAGAACCACAACGGGAACAACGTCTCTGTCATAAAGGAGGGAATGAATCTCGCGGGTCTCCCAGCTGGCTTGGTAAGGGAACCGCTGGGAGAGTTGGATGAAGCAGACCGGCAAGAGCTGATACAGATATTGCGGTCTTGGGGAAAGTTTGCGTAAGTTGTTGCCACCATATGATACGTCAGATTAGGTGCGACCAGGGACCAAGTACTCGGCCATAAGCTGGGTGGGTGGGCATTGTTGTGCGTGGTGCAGGTGGCAGAAGCCTCTCGAGCGTGCACCCGCCCGGTTGCGGCCAGCCCGTCCCCATACCTACTTCTGCCAAGGGATGCGTCTCCGGTAAGACGACGAGCGGCTCGCGCGAAACGGGCCTGAAATCGAGAGCGCTATCGTCGAATGGCGGATAGAAGAAGCCCACACCGATCTGCCTGCTGTGCAGCCGCTGCACCACCTGGTCCGGCATCCTCTCGTGCAAGAACAGTTCCACTTCCGGGAAACTCCTCTAACTCCTTGATGTGGTATTTATGTCCTATCATAATTATGCCTGTACGTATTAACGCAATGGGGGCGTAGGGTACTGCTGGGGTAGGGGGCATACCATAGGGCGCGTAAGTAGATGACCAGTGCTTTGGCTGGGGTGAGTCTCGACCATTCCAGCCCGGTTCCGCTGTACTACCAGGCAGCTCGGGCTTTAGAGAAAGCCATCGAGGACGGCCGGCTTCCGAGGGGGAGCAAGCTGGAGAGCGAGTTGGATCTCGCGGAGCAGCTGGGGATCAGCCGACCCACGAGGCGGGCGGCCTTAAAGCAGCTAGTCGACAAGGGTTTGCTTATGAGGCGGCGGGGCATCGGGACCATAGTCGCGCCGAAGCCCGTGAGGCGTGCGGTCGCCCTGACCAGTCTGTACGACGACTTGAAGGCGGCGGGCCGGGAACCGCGGACCACTGTCCTGGCGCTCGAGGAGATCACCTGACCGCCGGACGTAGCCGAGCACCTGGGCCTCAAGCCGAACGCTCCCGTGCTGCGCTTCAAGAGGCTGCGCGTCGCGAACTCCGGGGACTTCTATCCGATCGCCCTCATGCACAACTTCGTGCCGGACGGTCTTTTGGAGATCACCAAGGAAGACCTCGAGCAGACCGGCCTTTACGAGCTGTTCCGCAAGAGCGGCATCTCACCGCACGTCGCGACCCAGCGGATCGGGGCGCGCAGGGCCGGCGCCGAGGAGGCCGAGTTGCTCGAGTTCGAGCCGGGTGACCCGGTGCTGACCATGGCCCGGATAGCATACGACACGAACGGGCGGCCTATCGAGTACGGCTGGCACCGCTACCCGGCGGAGGCTTACTGGTTCGAGATGATGCTGGTGAATCTGTGACGGAAGTTCAATGGCGATGCTGAAGCTGGCGAGCCGGCCCACTTGGCGGGACCTGGAGGTTGAGGGAAGGGGAGAGCATGAGGGATGAGATCGGCGGCATAGGGATGGTCGGTTTAGGGTGCATGGGCCGGCTGCGTACCCGGGCCTACCGCAGTTTGTTCGACCACTACCTGGAGTGCCCACTCATGCCGAGGCTGGTGACAGCCGACGATAGTGGCCCGGGAGGACCTGACGCATGAGCGAGGGGCGAGAGCAGCACGCGTTGGACCTCATTTGCATCGGGCGTACCTGCGTGGACCTCTATGCCGAGCAAGAAGGTGCCCGCCTGGAGGATGTTCAGTCCTTCCGCAAGTACGTGGGCGGCAGCGCGACCAACATCGCCTTCGGCACGGCGCGGCTGGGGGTAAAGAGCGCCATGCTCACCCGCGTCGGGGACGAGCACATGGGCCGATACGTGCGCCAGACCCTCGCGGAGGAGGGCGTCGACGTGAGAGGGGTCCGGTTCGATCCGGAGAACCTCACACCCTACGTGCTGCTTGCCGTCCGGGCCATAGACAATTTTCCCAGGATCTTCGCCTACGGCGATGCCGCCGACCTCACCGTCGAGGAGAGCGACGTCGACCCCGAGTTCATCGCCTCCTCGAGGGCGCTACTCGTCACGGGCACGCCCTTCTCCAGGTCCGGTCCCCGGGCGGCCTCCTTCAAGGCGATCGAGGCCGCACGCGAGGCCGGAACCGGCATAGTGTTCGACCTCGACTATCGGCCGGTGTTCTGGGGTGTGGCCTCACACGAGCAGGGCGGCGAGATGTTCGTCGCCAGCGAGGAGGTAACGGAGGTCTACCGTTCCGCGTTGCCGGACTGCGACCTCGTGGTGGGGACGGAGGAGGAGGTTCGTATCGCCGGTGGCTCGACGGACACCTTAGAGGCGCTGCGGAGCATCCGGAAGTCGAGCGAGGCGACTGTCGTGCTCAAGATCGGCGCGATGGGAGCCGTAGTCTTCCCCGGAGAGATTCCGGACAACATTGAAGACGGGGTCAGGGTTCCGGGCTTCCCCGTGGAAGTGTTCAACTCCGTGGGCGCGGGGGATGCCTTCATGAGCGGTTTTTTGAGCGGCTGGCTGCGTGAGGAGCCTCTGGAGGAATGCCTGCGGCTCGGGAACGCCTGCGGCGCCATCGTGGTCTCCCGGCACGGATGCTCTCCGGCCATGCCGACGCAGGAGGAGCTGGAGTACTTTCTGGCGCTGGAGGAGAAACCGCGGCGCCTCAGAGACGACGAATGGCTCAACCACCTCCACCGCACCACCACCCGCAAGAGCCCCGACGAGCTGCACGTGCTGGCCATAGACCACCGCTGGCAGCTCGAAGAGATGGCCGACGAGTTGGGTGTGGATCGCGGGCGCCTGCGCGAGCTCAAGGTTCTCCTCGGTCAGGCGTTCCGGCGCGTCGCCGAAGATGATGGCGCGGCGGGGGTGTTGCTTGACGACATCTACGGAGACAAGGCGCTGGAGACCCTCACGGGGAGCGGGACCTGGATCTCGCGTGCCGTCGAGGTGGCCTACGGGTCCAGACCCGTAGAGTTCGTCGGAGGACCGAACGTCGCTGCCACGCTGCAGACCTGGCCGCAGGAGCACGTGGTCAAGTGCAACCTCTACATGCACCCCCGGGACGACGCTGAGATAAAGGATCTGCAGGAACAGAGGGTACTCCAGCTCTTCGACGCCTGCGTGCGCGAGGACCGGCTGCTCTTGCTCGAGATCCAAGCCCCACCGGGCATGCAATACGGCGAGGCGAGCGTGGCGGAACTGCTCGATAGATTCTACGAACTCGGCGTGCGTCCCGAGTGGTGGAAGCTGCCGCCGGACCCCGATCCCGGCGTCTGGAAGAGGATCGGGGACGTCGTCCGGGAGCACGACCCGTACTGTGCGGGCTTGCTGGTCCTTGGGCAGGCGTTGGAAGAAGAGGATCTCGTCAAGAGCTTCGCCGCGGCGTCCTCCGAGTCTCTATGCAGGGGGTTCGCGATCGGACGCTCGATCTACGGGGAGGCGGCGCGCCGCTGGCTGGCCGTGGAGATGGGAGACGAAGAGCTCGTGTCCTCGGTCGTCGCCAACTACGAGCGGATGATCTCACTCTGGCAAAAGCGGACGGAGCGCCGGACCCGGGAGGGCGCTGCGGGATGACTTCAAGAAGTTAGTGAGGCAATGGACGAGCGCGTGCGCGTCGGGCTGGTGGGTTTGGGAAGAATGGGACGCTTTCATGCCGCCAACCTCGCGGGGCGCGCCCCCCTGGCGCGATTGGTGAGGATAGTCGACGCGAACAAGAAGATCGCTCGCGAGACCGCAGAGCAACTCGGGGGAGTCGAGTGGTCTGGCAGCTACGCCGATCTACTCGAGGACCCCGAGATCGAGGCGGTGGTCGTGGCGAGCCCAACGCCGCTGCACGCCGAGATGGCTGAGGCGGCCGCCAGGGCAGGCAAACACGTCTTCTGCGAAAAACCGATCTCGCTCGACCTCCAGCGCACCTACCAGGTCATAGAGGCCGTGCGTTCGGCGGGCGTCAAGATGCAGGTCGGCTTCCACCGGCGCTTCGACCCCGACTACCGCGCCGCGTGGGAGCGGATCTCGGCGGGCGAGATCGGTGACGTGTACCTTTTCCGCACCTCGCTCAGAGACATGCGCTCTCCCGGCTTCGATTACATCAAGGGATCGGGGGGATTCTTTGCGGACGTCACCCTGCACGACTTCGACGCGGCCCGCTGGCTCGTCGGTGAAATCGAGGAGGTGACCGCCTTCGGTGTCGCGCTCTCCGATCCCGGTTTCGAAGAAGTGGGAGATATAGACAACGCCGTCGTCACCCTGCGTTTCACCAGCGGTGCTCTGGGTGTTATAGACAACAGCCGCGTCGCCGGCTACGGCTACGAGTGTTCCAGCGAGATCATGGGCTCTCGGGGCACGCTGAGGATCGACAACCACAGGCGCGTGGCGGTCCAGACGTTGACCCCCGACAGGATGTGCCAGGACTACGTTACCGACTTCGTTGAGCGTTTTGCCGACGCCTACAGGGCGGAGATGGAGCATTTCCTCGATACCGTGCGGAGCGACCGGGAGCCCGAGGTAACCGGGGCCGACGCCGTCGCTGCGTTCGTCCTGGCGCAGGCTGCCGATCGTTCTTACCGTGAAGGGAGAACGGCGCGGCTGAAGAGAGAAACGAGAGACGGCGAGGTCTTCTACGAGGAGGCTGACTGAGCCAGTGGCGTACGAACCGAAGGAGGGTCTACATGGAGCACGAGACGCGCGTCTCGTCTCTGAGCAGATCTCGGTGCCGTGGGGGTGATCCGGTGAGCAGAGACGCGCGCATCGCGGGAGCTCCGGTGTCTTGGGGGGTTATCGAGATACCGAAGTGGGGCTACCAGATGCCCGCCGAACGGGTGTTGCGTGAGGCGGCGTCGCTCGGTCTGGTTGCCGTGGAGGCGGGTCCCGAAGGCCTGCTGCCGCGGGATCCCTCCGAGGTGTCCGAGATGCTAGGCGGGTACGGTATGAGCCTCGTCGGGGGGTTCGTGCCCGCCGTGCTGCACAGACCCGAAGTTCGGGAGGCGGAGCTGGCTTTCGTCGAAAGACGCGCGGAGTTCTTCGCCGCCGCCGGTGCGGACGTAGTGGTCCTGGCGGCTACCACCGGCTCGGAGAGTTACGAGGAGGTCGCCGAGCTAGACGACGGCTCGTGGCAGGAGCTATTCCGAAACCTCTTCAGGGTGGAGGAGATCTGCACCCGGTACGGCCTCACGGTCGCGCTGCACCCTCACTACGGCACCGTGATCGAGCGCGACGACCAGCTCTGGCGCTTCCTGGACGACTCCGGCACGGGACTGTGTCTAGACACCGGGCACCTCGTGATCGGGGGCAGCGATCCCGTCGAGGTCGCCGAACAGGCCGCAGATCGCGTGAAGCACGTGCACCTCAAAGACGTCGACCGAGAGGTGGCCGGGCGGCTCGGGGCGAGGGAGATCGGCTTCAAGGAGGCCGCCCGGAGCGGGGCGTTCCGGCCTCTGGGCCAAGGCGACGTGGACATCGGGCGGCTGGTGGAGCTGCTCGAAGGCGCAGGGTACTCAAGCTGGTACGTGCTGGAACAGGACATCGTAGTCGAGAACGAGCCGGAGGAGGGAGAAGGACCGGTGAATGACGTACGCAAGAGCTTGAGGTTCCTGGAAATATGCATCGGAGGCTCCCGGTGAACGCAGTAGCCGGAACGTCGGTCTCCGCGCCCGTCCGGATCGGCCTGATCGGAGCGGGGGGTATCGGCTCGTTTCACGGGGAGAGCCTCGCCCGGCGGGTACCCGGCGCGGCTCTCGCCTCGGTGGCGGATCCTGCCCCCGGAGTCGCCGAACGGCTGGCGGCATCGCTGGGCTGTCCGCAAGCAGCACTCGAACCGGCAGAGTTGCTGGCGGACCCCTCGATCCAGGCGGTCGTCATCGCCGCACCTCCATCCGTGCACGCCGACCTTATCGAGGCCGCCTCGGGTGCCGGCAAGGCCATCTTCTGCGAGAAGCCAATGGGGCTGACCCTAGCCGACGCCGACCGCGCCATCGACGCAGCGCGCGCCGCCGGCGTGCCGCTTCAGGTCGGTTTCAACCGACGATACGCTACCGACTTCCGCGCCGCTTACGACCTCGTCGCATCCGGTCAGCTGGGTGAGCCCCAGCTATTGCGCTCGCTCACCCGGGACCCGGGTCTGGAGGATCCCTCAATCATCAAGCCATGGACAATCTTCCTGGAGACCCTGATCCACGACTTCGACACGTTGCTCTGGCTCAACCTCGGGGCTCGGGCGGTCGAGGTGTACGCCATGGCTGACGCTCTGGTGCGCCCAGACTGGAAAGACCGTGGTCTGCTCGACACCGCGATGGTGATGGTGCGCTTCGACAACGGCGCCATGGCAACGGCCGAGGCCAGCTTCCAGGCGGTCTACGGCTACGACGTGCGCGGCGAGGTCTTCGGGTCCGCCGGCATGGTGACGGCCGGCGACACCCGCCGGACGAACATGACCTTCTTCGGTGAGAAGGGTGTGATCTACGACAGTGTCCGCCGCAACATCGACCTGTTCCGTGATGCCTACACTGGCGAGCTCGCACATTTCGTCGATTGTGTTCGCAAGGGGACCGGCCCGGAGTGCACCGGCGAGGACGCCAGAGCTGCTCTTGCGATCGCGCTGGCCGCCATCGAGTCTGTGCAGACGGGACGACCGGTCCGGCGCGAGGCGGTCGAGAAATGATGAGCCAAAACCGCACACCATCGCCCAAGCCAGCGTTCCCACTGGCCGTTTCCGCCGAGATGGTGTTCCTGGACCTGCCGTTCGAGGAACGGGTGCGCCGGATCTCCGATCTCGGCTTCACCGTGGAGATATGGAGCTGGCAGGACAAGGACATCAAGGCACTGGCGGACTCGGGCGCGACCTTCTCCTCCATGACCGGCTACGTCCACGGCAACATCGTCGAGTCCGACACCGCGAACGCCCTGTTGAAGACGGCCGAGCAGACGCTGGACGTGGCTGCCGAGCTGGGCTGCCGACGCCTGGTCGTACACCCGGCAGAGCTCGTCGAGGGCAAGGCTGCCAAGCCGATGTTCCGGGTCAGCGGCGAGATGTGGCTCACCGCCCAGCGCACGTTGAGTCAGCTGGCCGAGCTCGGCGAACGGGCCGGGGTCACGTACTGCCTCGAAAACCTCAACACGGTGCTCGACCATCCCGGGGTGCCCCTTGCCCGGGCCAAGGACACCCTGGCGCTCGTCGAGGCGGTCGACAGCCCACACGTACGGATGATGCTCGACCTCTACCACGCCCAGATCGGCCAGGGAAACCTCGTCGCCCTGGTCGAGCGGGCGGGCCAGGCGATCGGTGAGGTGCAGGTGGCCGACGTGCCGGGGCGCTGTGAGCCGGGCACGGGCGAGATCTACTATCCGGCCGTCGCCCGCGCTCTCCAACGCATCGGCTACACCGGGACGGTCGGGCTCGAGGCGTACGCCTCAGGCGACGACGTGCAGGCGCTCGAGAAGTTCCGCGCCGCTTTCACCCTCGAGCCGCTCGGTGACGACGATTGGACAGAGAAGGGGGACAGTAGTGTAGGCAGGTTAAATCGAGAAGGCAAAGGCGCAGATAGGCGAAACAAGGAGACTCGATGACGACGAACAGAGGGCTTAGCCGCAGGGACTTCCTGAAGGCAGGGGGCGTCGGCATTGCCGGCGCGACGCTGTTCGGGGTCGCCGGTTGCGGCGGCGAGGAGCAGGGAGGCGGCCAGGGCGGTGGGCCGGAAGGGCTGACCAGCCGCGGGAACATCCGTATCGTTATGGTGACTCACGGGTCGGCTGCGGATCCGTTCTGGTCGGTGGTGAAAACTGGCGCCGATCAAGCTGCGAGCGATATGGGGGTGGACTTCGAGTACCGTGCCCCAGAACGCTTTGACGTGGTGGAGATACAAAGGAATATGGATGCTGCCATCGCCTCAGAGCCTAATGGGATCGCTATGACAATCGTAGATCCGGACGCACTGGGAGATTCCGCTCGCGAAGCAGTCGATAAAGGCATACCCCTCGTGGTGTTGAATACGGGGCAACCGGTTTGGGAGAAAGTGGGTGCGATCACCTACGTAGGCCAGACGGAATACAACGCTGGTCTCGAGGCCGGAAAACGCATGGCGGAAGAGGGAGTTCAGAACGCTCTGTGCGTAAACCAAGAACAGGGTAATGTCGCTCTGGAGGAGAGGTGCAGCGGCTTTACGGAGGGGCTGGGCGGTAACGTTAGAGAGCTCGCGGTGCAGGGCGCCGACCCGACAGCCGCGGAGAACGCAATCAAAACGGCGCTCAATAATGACCCCGATCTGGACGGCATGCTGACTCTCGGTCCCCAGGGGGCTCTACCAGCGTTGCAGGCCCTCAACTCTAGCGACAACGAGGAGATAACGTTCGCCACCTTCGACTTGGCACCGGAGATCCTCAATGCCGTCCGCGACGGCAAGATACTGTTCGCCATTGATCAGCAGCAGTTCCTGCAAGGGTACCTGCCAGTTGATTTCTTGACCACCTACGCCCAGTACGGAGTGTCACCCGTCAATGAGGTGGCCACGGGCCCAAAGTTCGTGACCCAGCAAGAGGCGGGGGACGTCATCGAGTTGACCAAGCAGGGAGTACGTTAGGGCAACACACAGCAAGGAGGTGTGACATGGCACAATCGGCTACAGGAGAAAAACCGGTCCGCGACGTAGGCGCCCTGAAGAGATTAATGACCCGGCCTGAGCTGGCCGCCGTTGCTGGATCCATTCTGGTGTTCGCGTTTTTCGCCGTCGTGGCGGGGGATTCCGGATTCCTCACCACGGGAGGCACGGCGAGCTACCTCGAGGTGGCTGCGCAGCTCGGCATCGTCGCCGTTCCGGTAGCGCTGTTGATGATAGCCGGGGAGTTCGACCTCTCCGTAGGCTCGATGGTCGGCGCCGCGGGCATGATCATCGCGATAACCACAACCGAGTACGGATTTCCGCTGCTGGTGGGGGTGCTGCTCGCCTTTGTAGTGGCCGCGGCCGTCGGGTTTTTTAACGGATACCTGGTGATCAAGACGGGCCTGCCGTCGTTCATCGTCACCCTGGGGATGCTCTTTGCGCTACGCGGCCTCACCATAGGCTTCGCGCGCCTGCTGACCGGGCGTACGCAGATAGGGCTCAGTGATGCCGTCTCCGGCAACCCGCTGACGTCACTTTTCGCGGGTTCCATAGGGGACTTCTCGGTCACCATCGTGTGGTGGCTGTTGTTGGCCGTGCTGGGCACCTATGTGTTGCAGAGGACCGTGTTCGGCAACTGGATCTTCGGGTCCGGAGGAGACGCGAATGCAGCGCGCAACGTCGGCGTGCCGGTCAGCAGGGTGAAGATCACGCTCTTCATGTGCACCGCCCTCTCCGCGGCACTGCTCGCCACCATACAAGTCTTGGACGCGGGTTCTGCCGACGTTCTGCGCGGAACCCTTCTGGAGCTTCAGGCCATCGCGGCCGCGGTCATCGGCGGGGTGCTCCTGACCGGGGGCTACGGCTCGGTTGTCGGCGCAGTCTTCGGGGCGCTCATCTTCGGCATGGTGCAGCAGGGGATCTTCTTCACGGGCGTGAGCACGGACTGGTTCCAGGTCTTCGTCGGCGTGATGCTGCTCATCGCCGTGGTGTTCAACAACATTATCCGTAAGCGAGCAGCGGAGGCACGATAATGGCGAACGACGCACCCCTCATGGAAGCGCGCGGCCTCTCGAAGTACTTCGGGCACGTCGTCGCGCTCGAAGACATCTCCATGGACGTCAGGGCCGGGCAGGTCACATGCC
>Ga0126308_10000570_pt1 | contig 12675 bp, 12 predicted proteins | sample Plot55_FD_92533 | JGI IMG/M metagenome (GOLD analysis project Ga0126308, IMG submission 92533) | Serpentine soil microbial communities from UC McLaughlin Reserve, CA, USA - Plot55 | ecosystem: Environmental > Terrestrial > Soil > Grasslands | place: USA: UC McLaughlin Reserve, Lake County... | reverse complement strand
GACACGCGAGCGGATGGAGACACGGTTTCGCAGTGTCTCCGATATCACCGATCCGCAGGCCACCGTGGCGACGCTCAAAACCTACGTGGTCGAGAACGGCCGTCCGGGCGCGGTGGAGAACTGACACTACACCGGCACTCGCACGGTCGCCCGCAGACCCCCGAGCGGGCTGTCGGAAAGCATGATGTCGCCGCCATGCGAGCGGGCGATATCGCGCGCGATCGCCAGGCCGAGGCCGGTGCCGCCCTCGTCCTGATTGCGCGCGTCGTCGAGCCGGAAGAACGGCTTGAACACCTCGTCGCGCATCTTGTGCGGGATGCCGGGGCCGTCGTCGTCGACCGTGATGGTGAGATAGCGATGATCGCGGTGGCCGGTGATCGCGATCGACGGCGCAAACCGCGCCGCGTTGGAGACAAGATTGGCGAGGCAGCGCTTGAACGCAGCCGGCCGCACCGTGACGATCGGCACGCCGTGGAACACGACGCTCGCCTTATGGCCATGGCGCTCGGCGTCGCCGCGCAATTCCTCCAGGAACATGGCCATATCGGTCGGCGCCGACGGCTCGCCGGAGTCGCCGCGCGCGAAGGCCAAATAGGCCTCGATCATGCGCGCCATCTCGTCCACGTCCTTCTTGAGCGCAGCGACTTCCGGGCCGTCGTCGAGCAGGGCAAGCTCGAGCTTGAACCGGGTGAGCAGCGTGCGCAGGTCATGCGAGACGCCGGCCAGCATGGCGGTGCGCTGCTCGAGCGTGCGTTCGACGCGGCGCTTCATCTCGATGAAGGCGTGGGCGGCGCGGCGAACCTCGCGGGCGCCGCGCGGCCGAAAGTCCGGCACCTCGCGCCCCTTGCCGAAGCTCTCGGCGGCGTCCGCCAGCGCCAGGATCGGGCGGATCTGGTTGCGCAGGAACAGGATGGCCACCCCCAGCAGGATCACGGAGGTGCCCACCATCCACACCAGGAAGATATGGGAATTGGACGCATAGGCGGCGTTGCGGCGCGCGAACACGCGCATCACCGTGTCGTCGAGCTGAATGCGTATCTCGACCAGGGAGGAGCGTCCCACCGTGTCGATCCAGAACGGCCGCCGGATTTGGCGGCTGATTTCCCGCGACAGGGCCTGATCTAGCAGGGAGAAAAACGGCTTGGGTCCGGGGGGTGGGAGATCCGTGCCGGGCACGAAATCGATATTGAGGCCTAACCGGTCCTGGGCGATGCGTTGAACTTTCGCCTCGTTGGCGTCCTTCGTCGCCTCGTCGACGTCCTGCGGATAGCTGCGGTAGAAGTCGATCAGGGCTGCAATGTCCTGCGTCACCGCCGCCGAGAGCCGGTACGTCACTGTGTTCCAGTGGCGCTCCATGAACACGAAGGCGACCACCGACTGCAGGATCACCATCGGGGTGACGATGATGAGCAGCGCCCGGGCATAGAGCCCCGTCGGCATGAAGCTCTTGAGCCACAGGTTGAAGCGATCCCAGGCGCCGAGCAGCCGGGCTCCGGCCGATCGCAGCGTCAATCCGAGATCGAGCGCGCTCATGTGGCGACCACCAGTCGATAGCCGACGCCGCGCACCGTCTGCACGATCATCGGATTGGCGGGATCGCGTTCGATCTTGCGGCGCAGGCGATTGACCTGAACATCCACGGCCCGCTCGTTGATGGAACCGCCGTCGCCGGCCAGCGCGAGCCGCGGCACCGTCTCGCCCGGGCTCGCCGCCAGCACGCGCAGCATCTCGCGCTCGCGGTCGGTGAGGTGCATGACACCCTCGCCGCGGCGCAACTCGCCGCGCCCAAGATGAAAGACGAACTCGCCGAAGCGCACCGATTCGCGCGGCGGCGTTGGCACCGGACGGCTGTGCTTGAGGATGTTGGCCACCCGCAAGGACAGTTCGCGCGGCTCGAACGGCTTGGCCACGTAATCGTCGGCGCCGATCTCCAGGCCTTCGATGCGGCTATCGGCTTCCGAGCGCGCGGTCAGCATCACGATCGGCACCATCGATGATTCACGGATGGCCCGCGCGAGATCGAAACCCGATTCCCCCGGCATCATGACATCGAGAATCAGCAGGTCGAATTTGAGACCATCGAGCTTGGCGCGCGCCTCCGCGGCGGTTTCCGCGGGAGGGACGCGGTAGCCTGCGCTGTTGAGATAGCGCGACAGCAGGTTGCGGATGCGCCGGTCGTCGTCGACGATCAGGAGGTGGGGGGCATTGTCGGCGGGCGTGAGCGGAGCGGCGACCATGGCGCTCAGCTCAGGAGCGGCTGCGCCAGGCGCGGTCGGCCCGCGCGATCAGGCGCAGCACGTCGTCCCGTCCATCCGGATCGAGCAGGGCGGCGAGAAACCGGCGCGCCGCGTCGTGCGCGCCCGGGCCGAGGTCGGCCAGCGCCCGCGCAATCCGCGCGGTTTGCAGCCCGGCGAGCTTCATGGCCAGGGCTTCGCCTTTCGCGGTGACGTAAAGAAGGCGCTGGCGCCGGTCGTTCTCGCCTTCCTTTTGCACCACGTAGCCCTGCTCGATGAGCTGCTTGAGGACGCGGCCGAGCGACTGCTTGGTGATCTTCAGGACGACCAGGAGATCGGCCACCTTCATGCCCGGATTGCGGTTGACGAAATGCAGGACGCGGTGGTGGGCCCGCCCGAAGGCGAAGCGCGCAAGCACTTCGTCGGGATCGCTGACGAAGTCGCGGTAGGCAAAGAACAAGAGCTCGATCAGGTCCCAGATCGGCTCGTCCAGGGCGCGCGCCGATTCGGAACCGGAGGGGGGCACGCGGTCGGTCGAAACAATTATGTCAGCCATGTTGACATATTTGGGTTCGATTGTTACTCATTAGGGCGAATCGGCGAAAGGATATTCCCGCGCAGGCGAGTTGTCCCGGGTGCGGTGTTGCGCCGGTCCCTTGAGGCGTTGTCATACTGGCAACATTATCGGGACTTGGCCGAGGACGCAAAACCGGCAGTCTGCCTCTTCTGTGGGCGGCGATGCCGCCGAGGAGCGAAATGCGATGACGCAGTCCTACGACAAGATCGACGGAGTGATCTGGTATGACGGCAAGCTCGTCCGCTGGGGCGACGCCAACCTGCACGTGCTGACCCATGGGCTGCATTACGCCAGCTGCGTGTTCGAAGGCGAGCGCGCCTATGGCGGCAAGATCTTCAAAGGCACCGAGCACTCCGAACGGCTGAAGGCGTCCGCGCGTGTCCTCGACTTCGAGATTCCCTATTCGGTCGCTGAGATCGACGCGGCCAAGCAGCTGGTCGTCGAGAAGAACGGCAAACCGAATGCCTATGTCCGTCCGGTCGCATGGCGCGGCTCGGAGATGATGGGCGTGTCGGCGCAGAACAACACCATTCATCTTGCCATCGCGGCCTGGGAATGGCCGAGCTATTTCGATCCGGCCGAGCGCCTCAAAGGCATCCGCCTCGACCTCGCCGACTATCGCCGGCCCGATCCGAGGACCGCGCCGTGCCTCGCCAAGGCGGCGGGCCTCTATATGATCTGCACCATCTCCAAGCACGTCGCCGAGCGCAAGGGCTACGCCGACGCCATGATGCTCGACTGGGAGGGCCGCGTTGCCGAATGCACCGGCGCCAATATCTTCTTCATCAAGGACGGCACCATCCATACGCCCATCGCCGACTGCTTCCTCGACGGCATCACCCGGCGTACGGCCATCGATCTCGCCAAGCGGCGCGGCATCGACGTGGTCGAACGCCGCATGATGCCGGACGAGCTCACGGTTTCTCCGAGTGCTTCATCACCGGCACGGCCGCGGAGGTGACGCCGGTGTCCGAGATCGCCAATTGGCGATTCACGCCAGGCGCCATCACCAAGCAGCTGATGGACGACTACACCGCCGAGGTGAGCCCGAAGGGCAAGGCTGCCGCGGCGTGATTGTGTCCACGCGCCGACCTGCGCGCGGAAAATGGTTGGACAGAGCAAGTCCTCACCAAACCCGATGATCTGCTTGAGCTTCCAGACTTCGGCCTGCGCTGCCGGATCGGGGATCTCTATCGGGGAACCGGCATCCAGCCGAGTAATATAAGTCTCAGCGCTGACGGTCATCGCCGAAGCTCTGCCTGGGCGCGTTGCGCCATCGGCCGCTTCGAAGCATTCGGTCGCAACGAACGGCTCACGCAAATGCCGGCATGACCTCGGCGGCGAACAGCCGCAGCGAGTTCATCGCTTCGGTGAAATCGAGGTCGGCGAAATTCACCTGCAGCGAAGCGTGCTCGAACGGACCGATCGTTTCGCTGACGCGCGCGATGATGTCCCTGATCTCGGCAGGCGTGCCGATCCAGGCGCCGCCCGATTCGATCTGGCTTTCCACCGTGAATCCCTTCATCGTGGCAATCGCCTTGTCGTAGTCGCGGTAGTCCTTCGAGGCCGGTCCGGTAACCCAGTCGCCTGCCGCCTCGCCGAGCGCGCGGAAATAGGTCTCGAACGGCTTGCGCGCGATGTCGCGCGCGAGCCGCGGATCGCGGTGGCAGAACATATGGAACGCCACCATCACGTCGCCGTCGCCGGGATGTCCGGCCTCCTTCCAGCTTCGCCGATAGAGCTCGAGCAGCCCGCGCAACGGGCCGATCGGGATCACCATCAGGGCATGGCCGGCGCGGCCGGCGAACTCGAACGTGTCCGGTGTCTGCGTCGCCGCGATGTAAAACGGCGGTCGCGGCTTCTGGGTCGGGCGCGGCAGCGACGTGACGTCGGCGAACGAGTGGAAGGCGCCGCGGTGGGTGGCATGCTCGGTGGTGAGCAGCAGCTCGACCTGCTCCAGCCCTTCGCGAAAGCGGGCATAGGATTCGTCCGGCGAGATGCCGAAGCGGCGGAACTCGTGCGGCAGGAACGCGCGTGCCAGACCGACGTCGAGGCGGCCGCCGGAGATCGCGTCGAGCATCGCGATCTCGCCGGCGAGCTTGAGCGGATGATTGAACACCGGCAACAGGGCGCCGGTCACCAGCCGCATGTTCTTCGTGCGCTGCGACAGCGCCGACAGGAAGACGACCGGATTGGGCGTGTAGCCGCCGTACGGCTCGAAGTAGTGCTCGACGGTGCGTGCGTGAGTGAAGCCGAGCGCGTCGGCTTCTTGCGCCAGCGCGAGCGATTCGGCGAAATAGTCCTTGGCGCTCTTCTGCCCGGCCCGATGCTGGGAAAAAATTGCACGCCGAACTGCATCGGTCAGGTCTCTGACTCGTCATGCCCGGCGCGCAGTCAAGCTTGCGCAGACTGCGTAAACTTGTCTGCGATGCCAGGCATCCCGCTCAGGCCGGCAAGGCGGTGCCAAACCAAGCGGCATGGCCGGGACAACCCTCGCCGCTGTGGCGGCCCGCCCGGCCATGGCGATGTGGCGCTCTCCCCAACTCAATCGCACTTGACTCAGTAGCGCGCCTCGAATGTCGTCATCTTGCTCATGTCGGGATAGAGCACGCCGACCGCGCCCTTGAGCGCCGAGCGCGGGTTGTACCAGATCGCGCCTTCGCGGGTGATCTCGATCTTCGGCAGGTCGCCGCGTTGCACGGTCGGATAGAAGGTGAACTTCTCCGTGACCGGATCGAACTTGATGATCGCTCCGCCCATCGCCCCGTCGGCGATCCACATGTTGTTGTCGCGGTCGGGCCAGATGTCATACGGCTCGGCGAAGGCCACCGGCATCTTGTATTCGACGGTCTTGCCACTCGCCGGATCGATCTTGCCGATCTTGCCGTGGCTGAACACGCCGTACCAGACCGTGCCGTTGCCATCGACGCTGCCGCGACGGATCAGGCAGTACTGATCCTCGTAGGCGGTGAGCGCCGGGTATTCGATGAACACCTCCTCCTTGGGGTCGAACTTGGCCATCCGGCACTGCGTGAACTGCGAGATCCAGATGTTGCCCTGCTTGTCCTTGTCGGCGCCGTAGGGGTAGGAGCCCGGCGTCGGCGGCTCGTAAAGCGAGATTTTTTGCGTTTTGGCGTCGAACTTGGCGAGCTTGTTGCCTCTGATCACCGTCAGCCAGATGTTGTCCTCGGCATCCACGATCGGATCATGTCCGCGGCCTTTGAGGTAGCCGCTCGGATCGATCGGGTAGCGGTCGATCTTGCCGGTCGAGGGATCGAGCCGGCCGAACTTGAAGCCGACGGTCTCGCCCCACCACACGATGCCCTTGGAATCGACGGTGATCCCGTGCGGGATGCCGCGCTCCGGCAGCCGATGGTGCTCGAACGTCACCGTGCGCGGATCGAGCTTGACGATCGCATTCGGCTGTCCGCGATCGGTCATCCAGACGTTGCCGTCGTTGTCGAAATAGGGGTTTTGCCCGATCGGGCGACCATTGGCGCCGACCTTGGGCATGTCGTATTCGATGTACAGGGCCTTGCCCAAGGCCGTTTCGTCCAGCGGCATGTCGGCGTCGATCGCGAGCGCGCGCTTGTTGGCATTCGGACCGAAGTTGGCGGTGAAGTAATCGAGCAGGAGTTGCCGCTCCCGGAGCGTCATTTTGCCGGGCGGAACCGACGTATCCATGCCGTCGACCCGCTTGCTCATCATGTCGATGGCGGCATTCCACGCGGTGCGGTCCCATTGGCGCAGCGAGAAGAAATTCACGCCGTGGCACGACATGCAGACGCGCTCGGCGACCTCGCGGCCGGCTCCGGGCGGATAGACTTTGTCGTAGTCGGTGTGGAACTCGACGTCCTTGTCGGTGATGGTGGCGCGGCCCGGATAGCCGACGACGGTGGAGGGACCATTGATGCCGGGCTTCGGCCTCGGGTCGGCATCCTTGAGAACGAAGTCCGCGTTCGTCGTTTCCCCCGACGTGACGGTGATCTTCTGCGGATCGGAGCTAAATCCGCGACGTGCGACCGTCACCTCGTATTCGCCCGGCAGCACGTTGATCGCCTGGTATTTGCCGCCGCTCGTATAGACCATGAAAGTGACCGGCTTCTCCGCGCTGCGCAGGTAGACTTGCGCCGCCGTGAACGGCTTGCCCGCCGTCACCGTTCCGGTCACCGCCCCGGTTCCGGGAATTGTCGATTGGGCCGCGCGAACCGGGCCGCAGGCCAGCCAACAAGACGCCAACGCGAACAGCGTCACGAAGGAAAACTTCCGTCGCTCCCACATGGTCGTTCCTCCTGAACATATGTTGTCGTTCGTACGTGTCTCACGGCCGTATCGGACGTTCGAGCGACGGGGACGCTCGCTCTAGTCCCGCACCACCACCAGCCGGCTGGTGCCCGATTCGGCACCCCAGGCCTCGCCCGAACGCCCGAGCATCTGGCGCACATTCGCGCCTTTCTTGTCGCTTGGGAAGCTCTCGAACGACTCGCTCGCCGGATCGAAGCGCACGATGGCGTTGGCCACAAAGTCGGTCAGCCACACCTTGTCCCTGTCGTCCACATAGACCGAATAGCAGCCGCGCGTGCTGTTGGGCAGTTGCCACGTCTTCCATGACTTGGCGGCGGGATCGTAACGGCCGACCTCGCCGGAATTCCACAGGCTCACCCACAGCATGCCTTTGGAATCGGACCAGATGCGGCGCGGCCCAACTCCTTTGCGCGGCGGCTCGACCACGGTGACGGCGCCACTGTCCACATCGATCTTGGCGATGTGATCGCCGGCGAGCGAGGCGTACCAGACGTCGCCAGCCGGCGTCGTGGCGATCCCGTAGGGCCCGAAGCCTTTCGGCGCCTTCCACACCTCCACCTTGCCGGACGCGGGCAGGACGCGCCCGTAGACGCCGACCTGGCCGGTGAACCAGAGGACGCCGTTCTGGTCGAAGGTCAACGTGTTGAGGTTGGCGTAGGGGAATTCCTTCGGCAAGGCGAAGAGCTTCACTGCCTTGCTGGCGGCATCGACGCGCACGATGGCGTTGAGGCCGCCGTCCGTCACCCACGCCGCGCCGTCGGGGCCGACGATGACGCCGTGCGGCATGGAATTGGCGCCGAGCGGGATTTCCTCAGCCTTGCCGGTCTTGGGATCGAACCGGCCAAGAAGGCCCTTGCGCTGGCCGGTGTACCACACGGCGCCGTCGGCGGCGGGCGCGACATCGTGCGGGCCGGTGCCGGCGGGCAGCGGGTAATAGCTGACCTCGGCCGCCGACGCGACGTTGCTCGCCAAGGCCAAAACCGCGATGCCAGCCAGGATAAGCCGGATCATCACTTAGCTCCTGGCGCGGCGTCTACTCCGCCGCCTGGCGCGAACGGCGCGGCGTGCTCCACCGCGCGGCGGCAGCGTCGTCGGCCGCTCTGGCGTCCACCCACTGCGTCCCTGAGGCGTGCTCGACCTGCTTCCAGAACGGCGCGCGCGTCTTGAGATAGTCCATCAGGAATTCGGCGGCCGCGAACGCATCCTGACGATGCGAGGCGGCCGTGACGACGAGAACGATGTTCTCGCCCGGCGTGAGACGGCCGTAACGATGGACGACGGTCACCCCAATAAGCGGCCAGCGCGCTTGCGCCTCCTCGACGTGACGCGCGATCTCGGTTTCCGCCATGCCGGGATAGTGCTCGAGGTTGAGCGCCGCGATCGGCTCGCCGTCCTCGGCGCCGCGACAAATGCCGGTAAAGGTGACGACCGCGCCGATACCGGTGCGCGTGCCAACGAGCGCCGCCGCTTCGGCGGCGGCATCGAAGTCCTCGCGCTGCAGACGGATCGGCATCCACATCGGCTCCACAAATCACCTCTCCGCATCATGCCGGAAGAGGAACCGGAAGCTCATCCTCCCGTCATCGGGGGAAAAAAGGCGATCTCCCTGGCGCCGGAAATCGCCGTATCGGGCGTCGCGTGGCTGCGGTCGATGGCGGCCCGGATGATTTTCGGGTTCTCGAACGCGTAGGCGTATTGCTCGCCACGTTGCGCGAGCCAGGCGACGAGATCGCCGACCGTCGCTACTCCTGCCGGCGGCTCGATGTCCTCCTCCGGTTTGCCGATGCGCTCGCGCACCCAGGCGAAGTACAGGACCTTCACGTTCACTCGTCCATCACGTGCCGCAGTCCGGCGCGGAAATAATCCCAGCCCGTATACAGCGTCACGATGGCCGAGAGCCACAGCAAGGTGAGACCGATGCTGGTGGTGACGGGCAGGATTTCATCGCCCGCCTCGCCGGCCAAGAGGAAGCCGACGGCCACGAGCTGCGCGGTCGTCTTCCACTTGGCCAGCCGCGTGACCGGCACGCTGACGCGCAGCTCGGCAAGATACTCGCGCAAGCCCGACACCAGGATCTCGCGGCACAGAATCACCACCGCGGCGAGCAGCGACCAGCCGCGGATGGTATCAACGGCCGCGAGCATCAACAGGCTGGCCGAGACGAGCAGCTTGTCGGCGATCGGGTCGAGCATGCGCCCGAGCGCGGATTGCTGGCCCCAGCTGCGGGCGAAGTAGCCGTCGAGGATATCGGTGATGCCGGCGGCGATGAACACGGCCAGCGCCACCCAGCGCGGCCACAGACCGCCGTCGAGGATGCCCGACCAATACATGCAGGCCACGACGACCGGCACCGCGGCGATGCGGGCGTAGGTCAGGAGGTTCGGCAGTGCCAGAGGGCGCGCCGGCAGGAGCGGTCGAGTCATCTCGGTCATGGCAGGACAGAACACCCGGACCAGCCGGGCGTCAACTGTTGGTTCATGTTGCGATGTCGGATCAGCTACCCGGCCTTTTCATGAAAGAACCCATAGATTCTGCGCGCCGTTTCGGCGTTGATTCCCGGCACCTCGGCAAGATCGGCCATCGAGGCCCGCTCGATGGCTTTGAGCGTGCCGAAGTGGTGCAGCAGCGCGCGCCGCCGCATGGGCCCGATTCCGGGAATTTCCTTCAATCCCGCCTCGCGGATGTCGCGGGAGCGGCGCTGGCGATGGGAGCCGACCGCGAAGCGGTGCGCCTCGTCGCGCAGCCGTTCGACGAAATAGAGGACCGGATCGCGCGGCGGCAGCTTCAACGGCGGGCGATTCGGCATGTGGAACGTCTCGTTGCCGGCATCGCGCTCGGTCCCTTTGGCGATCGCGACGAGCGGCACGTCGGCGACCCCGAGGCTTTCCAGTGTCTCGCGGGCGGCGGTCAACTGGCCCTGGCCGCCGTCGATCAGGACCAGATCCGGCCACGGCGATTCGGCCTCGTCGGACATCGCCGGGTCGAGGGAGGTGGCTTCGGACCCCGAGGTCGCCTGGTCACTCGACCACACGCGAGAAAGCGATGCGAGCGCCGCGGCGGGCGCGAGTGACCGGGCCGGCGCGGCGCTGCGCGGCGCCTCGGTGACGAGGCGCTTGAAGCGCCGCGTGAGCACCTCGCGCATCATCGCGTAATCGTCGCCGGGGGAGAGCTGCGCGGTGCGGATGTTGAACTTGCGGTATTGGTTCTTCCGCAGCCCTTCGGGCCCGGCGACAATCATCGCGCCGACGGCATTGCTCCCCTGGATGTGGCTGTTGTCGTAGACCTCGATCCGCCGCGGTGGGTGCGGCAAGGCGAACCTTTCGGCCATCGCGGCGAGCAGCCTCTGTTGGGACGACGTTTCCGCGAGCTTGCGGCCGAGCGCTTCCCTGGCATTGGCCAGCGCATGATCGGTCAGTTCCTTTTTCTCGCCGCGCCGGGGCACGACCACCTCGACGCGGCGTCCGCTCTTGGTCGTCAGTGCTTCGGCGAGCAGCGTCCGGTCGGCAATATCCTCGGAGATCAGGATGCAGCGTGGACACGGCTTGTCGTCATAGAACTGAGCCAGAAAGGATCCGAGCACGGCGGAGCTCGGCAGCGACCGATCGGCCTTGGGAAAATAGGCGCGATTGCCCCAGTTCTGGCCGGTGCGAAAGAAGAACACCTGGATACAGGTGAAGCCGCCCTGCTGATAGGCGGCGAATACGTCGGCCTCGGGCACGCCACGGGGGTTGATGCCTTGATGCGCCTGGGTCGCGGAGAGCGCAGCGAGGCGGTCGCGATAGGCGGCGGCACGCTCGAAATCGAGCGCCTCGGCGGCCCGCTCCATCTCGCGCGCGAGCGTCTCGCGCACCGCATGGCTGCGGCCGGCTAGAAAATCCTTCGCCTCCCGCACCAGCGCCGCATAGTCGGCGAGCGCGATCTCCCCGGTGCAGGGCGCGGAACAGCGCTTGATCTGGTGCAGCAGGCACGGCCGGGTTCGGCTTTCGTATACGGCATCCGAGCAGGAGCGAATCAGGAACGCGCGCTCGAGCGCCGTGAGCGTGCGGTGGACCGCCTGGGCCGATGCAAACGGCCCAAAATAATCCCCGGGACGGCTGCGCGCGCCGCGATGCTTCATGATCTGCGGCGCTGCGTGATTGCCAGTGATGAGGATGTAGGGGAACGACTTGTCGTCCCGCATGAGCACGTTGAAGCGGGGGCGCAGCCGCTTGATCAGATTCGCTTCGAGCAGCAGCGCCTCGGTCTCGGTTGCTGTGGTGATGAATTCGAGCGAGGCCGTCGCCGCGATCATTCGCTCGATGCGGGTATCATGACCGGTCGGTCGGCCATAGGCGATCACACGCTTCTTGATGTTCTTGGCCTTGCCGACATAGAGGACCTCGCCCGCGGCATCGAGCATGCGGTACACGCCGGGGGCGGCCGGAGCGTGCTTGGCGTGGACGATGATGGCCGCGCGGCCGGCGGCGAGCGGGCCCGAGAGGTCGGCCAGGTCGATAGCCGCCTCGACCTCCGGCAGGCTGGACTCCTCGTCCTCTTCCTTGAGGTCGACCTCGGGTTCGATGTTCTTGGTCAATGTGGCCATTGGTGGACAGGTCGCAGTCGCCGGTGCGCAGACGCCGACATTGGCAGGTTTCAGAAGTCATTTAGAGAGCGGCAGGCAAAATGAACAGTATTCCTGCCACGGCGGAAAATTAACGCGAGGTTTTCCATAGCAAAGGAATCATCGAATCGCCCATTTTCCGCCCAGCGGAATAGCCGTTTCCGCAACATTTTTCCGCCAGAACAGCACGCGGCAGGCGCTGACCGCTCTACGCGGATAAGGCCTGATATGCCTTGCGGGAGAAAAAAAGGGCGGATCGCGAGCCCCGGGACGGCGGAACAATGTATCGAGTTTTCGCGGCCCTAGCGCTTGTATTCGCATCCTGGCCGGTGATTGCCGCCGACGTGGAGCGCCGTCCGCTGTCAACCTTGACCGCACCACGTGCGGTCGCGAGCTACAACTGGTCGGGCGCCTATGCCGGGATCAATCTCGGTTACCTGTGGGGAACCGTCGACAATCTTCGCTTGACGCCGCACGGCGCCGCCGGAGGGGCACAAGCCGGCTACAACTGGCAAACCGGGCCAGTCGTAGTCGGCGGCGAGGCCGACATCCAGGCTTCCGGCGCGCAGGATACCTTCGCCCCCTACAAGTTCTCCAATCCGTGGTTCGGGACCGTACGCGGACGCGGTGGGTACGCGTTGGAAAATCTGCTGGTGTATGCAACGGCAGGCTTGGCCTATGGCGGCGGGCGCCTGCAGATCGCGGGTTTGAGCGACGCCAAGACGCATCTCGGCTGGACCGTGGGGGGCGGAATCGAGGTCGGATTGGCACCCATGTGGTCGGCCAAGGCCGAATACCTGTTCATCGGTCTCAGCGATAAGACCTACGTCCTGTCCGGGATCAGCAGCGGCATCGATTCCCATCTGGTCCGTTTTGTCGTTGACCGGCGGTTCTGAGAAGTGGAAAACCTCTAGCCGGCAAGAATTGCGCCAATTTGGACGCTCCGCGCGGAAGCGACG
>Ga0126308_10000569_pt1 | contig 12678 bp, 11 predicted proteins | sample Plot55_FD_92533 | JGI IMG/M metagenome (GOLD analysis project Ga0126308, IMG submission 92533) | Serpentine soil microbial communities from UC McLaughlin Reserve, CA, USA - Plot55 | ecosystem: Environmental > Terrestrial > Soil > Grasslands | place: USA: UC McLaughlin Reserve, Lake County... | reverse complement strand
GAGACAGAAAAATCTAAAGATGAATGGAATAGATTGAAGAATGGCTTACCTTCTGGTATTGAGCTTGTAGGAGAGTATGTCCATGCATGGGGTACTGAATATAATGGTTTTTTGTTGTTTGAAGCTGATAGTGCTGATTCATTTTTGGATTGGTGGTCAAAGTTTAAGGATACTATTAGATGGTATGTAGAGGAGACACACACAATAGTAGCAAGGAGAAAGTAGTAGTAGTAGTAGTAGTGCCTGCTCTCTTTTTATATTGAAAGATAACGTGAACATTCCTCTATGTTGTTAAGATATGTAATAATATACACTTTATTGCATTTAATTATTCATCCTATTGCATACTAAAGAAAATTAGGTTAAATGATGAAGAACCTATTAAAAAGAATATATATCAAACATGCCTTGGGATGAAGGCCTTAAATATTATAGGAATAACAACGGGTATAACGCTAATAGCGCTAGCTGGAATTGCTGTAACGACTACTGCATCAGTATTAATTCAAAAAGGAAGTGCTACTGATGTAGTGAATACAACAAACCTAACAACGGATGAAGCTATAGAGAGAAGCAATAACAACACAAATGTTACTTTGGGCAATCTGTTTTACAGCGCGAAGACTCTAGAAGAAACATACAACCCAGTAAATGAAACGTACGCTGTAATATCATATGTATACAACGTAACGCTAATGCCTCAAAATGCTACTGCTACAACAGGAGCTATAATAAACGCAACTGAGAGAGGCAACTTCACAATCAATATTCTACCTAATGGACTTTCTATTAATCAAGGCCAAGGTCTTATAATGACTGAGGATGATGGTGATCAAGAAGAAGAAAAAGCAACTGCCACTTTTGTTTCGCTTAGTCACACAAACCCTAATAGAATAGGTAGTGGGACTAGCATTGCGTTTTTTAGCACGGACTCTACTGGACAGCTGGCATTCCTTAACAATATGACAGGAATAGCTCAAGTTGAATTCTCTCCAGAAAGGACCACTGTCAGAATATGGGGATGGAATGGTGGAACACTTACCTCTCAGAATGAGGGTTGATAGTACCTCTGTAGCAATAGAACCTGTTTTTGGTTGCATAGAGTCTGAATTGTGAAGGTTTTTTGTTGAAACCCTCTGGGTTCTTGTCTTGTATCATTAAGAGTACGCTAGTGGTTCAGCCTTATTTTAGTAACAATTGCGGTACTGATCCGGCCAACCTACGAGCTATCGGTTATTTTATCCAGTGCAAGCATCAAATCAAATTGTCTGGATTCAACAGAACCTCCTAATTGCATAGATTCCAATATTATACGATAGAAAGAAATAGCGGATATAGAAATCGCAATGTGACAATATACGTACAAGACTAGCATTCGAGCCAAATTTCAATGTCAAGAACGACATTTCATTTCGTTTTACCTTATCGAGCTTAATAAGAGGACGACAGCAGCTTCAAAAGTAAGATTGTGCTAAGAGATCATGGGTAAAATGCTAGCTGCGACCTTTTCATGCAATGCATGTAAGACTAAGTTTCAGATAATTAGCATTTCAGTTCATAAGACCATTCCGAAATTTTGTCCTTATTGTGGACGTACAGATACTATAGAACCTGCCAACATTATTCTTTGCTAGTTTGCTACCAGAGGCCCCTATAGAATAGAGAACCACACCACTTTACATTTCCTGAAGAACCAGCTCTTCCTATAGCCTCTCCAGTGTATGTTATACCATTTCCGGTTCTGCGCTTACGCTACTATCACTCCTCTCATGGTTCCAGTTGATAATACAGATGTCTCTATAACAGGGCCTTCGACATCTAAGACTCTTTGACTTGTAATTGTTCCTTTAACTCTGCGTACTGTTCTCCTAACGTATATCTAATCTAGATACGAAATGAAACTATAATCTTTAAGTAAATTGACAACTTTTGTGTCTGAAGGTGTCTAATTGATAGTTTCGAACAAATGTAACTTTTGCAATCTAGCCAACAACATTGACTCCATTCTCTGAAGTTTTTTCTGTTGGGACTCCCTTGGGCACGCACTTTTAAAAGAAGTGCTTAATGGGGGGTTTCACAAGAGCACACAGGACAAGATATCATTCACAAGAAGAAAAGAAGAACAACGATCCAACAACGGGAACCCAACAATAGTGGATCCCTATTCATTGTTTTGCCCGTACCCTATCTCTCAGACACTGAGCTATACCCTTTTTATTAAAACCTTATATTTTGCTCTTTATAGGATTCAGACATGCCTCTAATTCAAATCTTAACTTACCCCGGAAGAACAAGAGAACAAGAAGAGTCTCTGCTAAGGCAATAACAAATGGGGCGATAGAGATTTTGAAGGGCAAACGTCAGCATTTGATTATAATAACACCTGATCAAAGACCCACTGAAAATTGCTATATTTCAGTAGAATAGTCACATGAACGACGGAATTTTGGAATTTCGAGGATGTACGTGCAGCATAAGGAGATTTGAAAATAAATGACGACTGACACGAAACGAGCAACCGAGAAGATACAACGACTCTCCGCAGGAGACCTTAAACCACTTGCTGCTATCATCGATCATCTGGCCCTTGCGGCACATTTCCCTGGCGACGCCGTGCTATACGGCGCTGACCCAGTGATCCATTAGCCGCATCACCTCGGCGAGGCGTCGGCTATGGTTCAGTTGCTAATCGGCATAGCGGGCGCTGCCATCTGGCATACGCGCACGGGTCAGCAGACTAGCTTTGGTATTCCTCTTACAGGTAGTATGTCAGTTGGATTTATATTGGATTTATTAGAGGATGATTTGTACTATAGTGAGAAATCAAAGCGATTTTGTTGATGTTAGGATGAGTAAACACAGATACGAATCGCGTGTTATTAAGTATTAGGCAATAAAATAAACTGCTGCTTTAGCCAAATCTTGAGCCACGGCGATGTCAGTAGCAGCAGCAGCAGCAGCGTAACAATAAGTCAAATACTATGACCTCATCACCACCAATTAACCAAGGTCGTCAACCTATACGCTCATCAAGCATCATAGAGGAAATCAAAGCGCTGTGAGTAGACCCAAGCATCTGAATATGCTTATTTGAGTGGCTTGCTCGATGCCTATTTCTGCTAATACCAATGTTAGTACTAGCTCTTGGTCCTCTTCATCAAGAGCAAGAAGCTCTGCACAAAACTCCTCTAATGTCGTCGGGGGGTTCTTGGTAAAGAATTCCCGTCCAACTCTCTCTACGAGATTATCCTGTTAGTCAGAGCTAAGACGATCAAAGCATTCTTCGCATGCTTCTTGTGATCTTTCTGTTTCCGACGACGCTGATGCTTGAATAACGCCGCTTGAATACATTTCATTGCTTGCAAATGCGTTGTCTGTTGTTGTTATCATAGATATTGCGACTGTAGCAAGTAACATTGCTGACATTGATGTGATTGCTAAATTGCGCTTCTTTACTTCTTCGCTACGTATATACTACTATCTAGCGAGTTGCATTATACTTATTTAGGATTGGAAATAAGGCCCCTCCATTAAATCGTATATATATATATCTTCTACAATAAAGCACTAGAACATCATTAAGATTGATTGCTCTGTTCTGTTATAGTAGATAGATAGATCCTAAATGAAGATCAGCGTTTCATCAGTCATTAAATGTTTGTCAACTAAATTGACAAAGATGGCTATTCTTACCCCTCTATTTTATTATGTATTTTTGCATTAGTAAGGATATTTTATTAAAAAAAAACTTTCATTCCTTTGCTTGCTACCTGTGTTTAATTTATGTAATATCGGATGTACTTTTATTAGAACTTCAATTGCTGAATTTATTTTCTGAAGACGACTTATTAATAGAAAATAAAAAAATTCCCTCTTTAAGATATATTTAATTCTGTATTGTACTATGTCACCGTGGCGCATAAAAAATTACTGCAGCTCCGCCAAGTGCAATTACTGAACCTATCACTTCATACTTGTCTGGTTTCTTTTTATCTACTATGATTCCCCATACAATAGATGATATTATGAATATTCCTCCATAAGCAGCATAGACCCTTCCAAAGCTTGCTGGTTGAAGAGTTGCGATAATTCCATAGGCAAATAAGATTATCCCACCAAATATGCCGAAAAGTAGTCTCTTATGGTTTCTCAACCATTGCCATATAAGATAGCCGCCACCAATTTCTGCTATTGCAGCCATAAAGAATAACGTAAGCGTAGCTAATATCGCTACTTCAACCAGACTGGTTTCTCACCTTTCTTTGGTGTATAGAATATTATTACAACACCTACAATAGAAATCACTGCTCCTATTCCATCAAACAAATCAGGGTAGATTCCTTCAAAGATCAAACCCCACAATAATGCCATTATAATAAAAATTCCTCCATAAGCAGCATAAATTCTGTGAAAATAAGATGGCTGAAAAGTGGGAACTATACCATACAAGAATAATACAAAACCACCAATGATACCATAAATCCAAGTCATGTCTTCTCTTAACCACAACCACACCAAATAACCACCGCCGATCTCACAAAGTCCAGCCAGAAAGAAGAAAAACAAGGAAATGCAAACTTTACTTTTGCTAATATTCAACTTGTCCTGATCTATAAACAGACGGTGGTAATTAAGATAGTTGGCTTTTTTGCTTTCGTTTTTCTTGATAATATCGTAACATATGCAGAGCCATCTAAACTAGTGGTAATGATACAGCTGCTTACCGGTCCGAATCTGCACCTGCTTATCGAATTTAGAAAAGAATAGTATTATCATGTCTCTCTAGGATACATTTTAATTAAAAGTGTTACTGCGTTATGTATTTTTACTGCCATAGCCAAGGTATTTTATATCCTCCTCAGATTGTGAGAAAATTCTGAGGCTTGCAATGTATGTTTCGAATAGTTTATTTCTTAATTAGAGGTTTATAATACCTATTTCTTTCCTTTCGTAACAGAAGAAATCTAATAGGTAATTGGATGACACTATAGATAAATAAATGAGAAAATACGTACACTAGTCTACCATCTCTACTTTGATTATTGTGTCAAAAGGAGCAAGATTTGAGATTCTCTCCAATGAATGTATAAAAAAAGTAGTATCTTTACTCAGGCTCACAAGATTTCCACAAGAAAATGTAATTCCTCCGCAAATCGGGCTTAAATCTAGCAGACTAAACTTTATATAATCATAGTATCTCCCTTGATTGATTTATCTGTCTATAGAAGAAAAGGAGAATCATCATAAGCTAACGTTAAAGATTCTTATTTTAGGGCTGATTCTCTCAGCAATAATTTCAAACTCTGTAATAGTTTTCTCAGATCAACATAAGAAACATTCTACAGCTATTTGGATATTAAACATAACTGCAGCTGTTGCTTCAAGTTTAGCTATAATTGCAGTATATCGGCATGGCGTTCACGGACTTCATGGCAAGTCATATCTTTTTCTCGCATTAGGTCTTATTTCTTGGTTCTCTGCAGACCTTACCCTTTTGTATTACTACTATGCTTTACATATAGAAGAACAAAGATTAATATCTCTTACAGACGGCTTCTGGTTTTCAGGATATGTATTCTTAGCATTACATTTGTTTACAGTACTCCGCTCATTAAGGGGTACAATTAAGCCAAGAGTTGTGGTTATAGTATCAATTGTTACATTACTATTTGTAATTTATAATGTATTTAATTTAGCCTCATCAGAGTTTCTTGTTGATGTAGACTTTGCGGCTCTTATTGTAACCGTTGCCTATCCTATTTTGGATTTGATGTTAATTATTCCTTCTGCTATAATACTTGTAAGTTTACGCGGAGACTATCAACACTCTGTTCCTTGGTTTCTTTCTTCGCTGTCGTTATTAGTAAATGCAGTAGCAGATGATGGATATGTAAATGATTTTGTAAATGCAAATTCACAAAATCTGTGGGTGTGGGATCTGTTCTATGTTACAGACTTTATTATTATGGCAGGTGCATTATTTTGGTACAATAAATTCCATATTTCAAATGGAATAAGAAAGGATAGAATTCAAGAGTAAGAGGAAATGGAGATTAGATTCATTCTAAATTATATTATTAACTGACTGTTTTTAAATTGAAGAACTTGTGAAATATATTTTTTGTAGATCAAGATTTCTAGTTTTTAGAGATATACGTCAACTATGTCTACCATCTCTACCTTGATTATTGTGTCAAAAGGAGCAATATCTAAGCTTCTTTTAGTAGAGGTATTATAGGGTATATCCACTTATAGCTTCAGTATCTCCGCTTACTTTAACCTACTTCATTTCGGGTGGAGGCATTTATACAGAATACTAGATATCTTCACCGATTAGACTACTATTTTTGAGTGCAAAATATGATTTAGTAGAGATATTGAATGAGATATTTTCATTTATCTTTTCTGAAGACTACTTTTCAGTCAGTATTTTTGATATACAAAATGTCTCTTGTAAAGTTACATATAGAATGCAGACCATAGTCTATCATCTTCATGTCTACTATTACGGATAATAATCCAAAGAACAGGAGGAAACAACAGCAGCAGAAAGTACAAACAATTCCTAAAGCAGAGAGTATAATCCCTAATCAAGTATCTGCTAATAGAAGAAATGAAATCCACGAGTACCTAAAGCTGTTTGGATATAAGTCGGATAAGACAATTATCCAGGTACATATAACTGGGTTCTTCCGTAAGAAGGGGCAACAGCCTAGCCAGAAAGAAAAAGAACGCCATGCAGCAGCAGTAAAAAGATATGGAGGAACTTCTTTTGTAATTGTAGGTAGAACACACGATCCATCCATAATAGAAAATGTCTCCAAGCCCAAAAAGAAAAATCCTCTAGATACAAGTCCAGGATATGTAGGTTATTTGTGGAAAAATAAAGATCCACAAAAGAGAGCACCACATGATGTATTGCCTCTGGATTTTACTCCAATTCATCTACCATATCCTACTGATTGGAAAAATATTTTTGCAACCAAAGGTTTTATGCTAGCATTACATGTTCCTGCTTCTTTCGCTAAGGATAAAAACAGACTCACAAGAGCTCTTTATCGTCTTGGTAAAAGTGGTATTGTTGATGTCAAAAATGAATGGACCTTTCTTAATGATATAAGCCAATTTGGATTTAATAACATGCAGCAGCAGACCGTTAGTATTACTAAAACAGACAAGAGCAATAGTAATATGAATTATGATGACAACAACGAAGGAAAGAAGGTTGTTGATAACGAAAAAGATCCTGTTAGGATAATTAAAAGGAGATTAGCTAAAGGTGAAATAAGTAAGGGAGAATATGAAGAATTACGAAAGGCGATAGAATCATGACCTGTTGATAATAACATTATGTTTATATCTATAAAATTTAAATTGAGAATAAGTTAGCTCTGTATATGGTCTAGTGATTAGTATGGCTGATCTACATCTTCCTAAAATTTTGGCAATAATAGTGGAAGGCTAATTTCATTATTCCATATTATGGCAACAGTATTCATGTTAGGATCAAATACTGCACTCATATGGTTGCAAGGAATTAGCGAACTAAATGGTTTTGTTGACAGACGTTGATGTAGCAATATTTGCATTTGTATGATTTCAGCAATTCAATTTATCTTGACAAATGGTGGTTGAAACGAGTATAGTTATCTCAGGGTCAATTGGCATAGAATAGCATATACTTTCCTCTTATTATGTGCGATATTAAAAAAGATTAAGAACTTCTGTATAGATATCGATAAGAAGAGTAACTAATCTTAATGTGAATCTGTTAAGGCCCCTGAAGATATTTAGATTATATAATGTAATCTGATTGTTGGGATTGAAGACTCTAATCGTATTGGTGGTAAATTCGTTTAATTGCCTTATAATAATTTGCTCTACATATATGGTAAGTTCAACATGTTTATGATTATTACAATAAAGAGGTGATCTCTTAAATTAGGAGAGCTAGTCAATAACATATAGCAATTAATACCTCAAGGAAAAGGATCAATTTTTTGTTCTGATGAAACTTTGTTTGTATTAGCAGTCTCATGTGCCTGATGAATATGGACTTCAAGTTCGTCTTTAGTACGAGCTGTCAATCCACATACTTTACAGGTAGCTTGTTCTGACACTTCAGTTTCTTTTCCTCGTTGTCCCATAATAAGAACTATTTTTCAACATTTTATTTACGATTTCAATACATTTGTTATAGAAGATACTATCATTCCCTATTCAATATTTTTAACATGTTCACAGGTTTGTTTGTCTCTTAATTATTTCAATTTTTATGACAAAGCACAACAAAATCCTTGCAAGTTAATTTTTCTGTAAAGCCATATGTGATTATACTCTACATTTTGGCTTTTCTGTCCTATTTCCTCTACATTACACAAGATTTGTTCCTCTATTTTCTACCCTTACTTCTCCTAGGTTTTAATTACGATATTATCGTATTGGGAGCTGTAGATATGCAAGGAGTTCAAAAATTAAAATGTACCTCATGTGATACTATGTTCATGTCAGAAACTGGTACTACAATGTGTCCATCATGTCAGAACAAAGCCATGAGCATCATGAGCATGAAAGTAGTAATATGATAGGTGGTTATAGCGGTGGTCACAGCCATTAATTTTTGCTGGTTCATGTATCACTCTCCATGCCATAAATTTAGTCCTATAATCCCTAAGTCAGAATATTCATTAAATACTTAGATCAGTAGTTTTATCACTAAGAGTATATATTATCTTCCAATTACAATCTTTCTAGTATTATAGAGAGTTTAATCAAAGGTTAGAGATTCCTTGAACATATTACTTAATTTTTTTCGCTCATCATTAGTCAAATTGACATCGTCTTCTTTTGCTTTAATATTCTTTAATAAAGATTCAGCCTTATCCTGACCCAGGATCTCCTTCAGTTTTTCTTCTGATCTTATTCCTTCTTTATCCCAAGAATCCAGTAATTTAATGATATTATTATTATCTTTAGTATCCGGACTGAGGTCCTTTATTGCATTTTCTAGGATCTTCTTGTTATCTCTTTGCAAGTCCTTTGCTCTAAATACAGCACCCATGATGTTTTATGGAATTTGTCAATAATAAGGTTATTTGGCATACTTCTATCTTGTTTTTCGATCAACTCATTCTTGAGCTTCTAGCTTCTAAATAGTTTATACTCCATTTCTCTATTATTCACTACATCATTTTGTAAAGTATCTAGAGAATTGTTCCAACAATTTCATGATTGTTATTGTTTTTGTCCTGTCAATTATAAAAAATTGTGACTTTGAGTTAGGGAATCTAGTGAATGCAGGGTATACCAGCTACCATATGGATGTTCTTAATTTAATGGGAAATAGTTCTCTTGCTGCGAACCGAATAAAAAAAGGAAAATACATTGAAGTCTCCATTCATGAATCTGATAAGGTTTCAATATTTCTATGTGGGCTTTCGACTCTGGTACGATACAGACTCGAATGATATCTTTGGAAGAAATAATGATTTAATATTAAAAATTACAAAGATATCTACTACAGTCAGTTAAATTATCCTTTCCTAATGTTATATACAATACACTATATGACAAAATCTTTTTGTTCTGTCAACCGACTGATCTTGTTTGTGTATTTTTTCTATGATTTCAACAGAACAATAAATAAAATAATTCAATATAACGTTACCAATAAAAACACAAAATACACAAGTCACATAGTGAAGCTAATACAAACAGTCTATGGACTGATATAGAAACACTTCAATGGATTTTAGAACAGCTACATATACCATATTATTATCATGGGTGGCGATCTAGTTGTAAAGAATATTAGATGCTTTCATTTAGAGATGCTTCTTAGATAAAGGTGTTATTATTTGAAATTGCTATTGCTATGTAATGATAAAAAAATTGAAACTATTGCGTACTCTCTTTGTCTCTTCCTCTTTTTTGACCTTTGGATTCTATAATCATGGTTAAAGTATTTTTAATTCCTTCTATTTTTCTTACTTTTCTTATAACAATCTCATGTAATTGGTCTTCAGAATCCGCATTAACTTTTGCAATCATATCATAAATACTTTGAACTCTATAGAATTCTGCTATCTCTGGTATCTTTTTCAATTCCTCAATGATGTTTGCTGAAAAAGGAAAATCACAATCAATCAAGACAAATGCCGATGATGTCAAACTAATAATTAGTATTATTCAAAATACTTTTAAATAGTTATATTTCTCAAATACTAATCAAAGTTTTTCTCTTTTGGTTGCTTCGTTTTTAGGGTTTTAGTTTTTAGTTAAATGATCGTTATAGAATAACAGACATTTTATAGATAATATATAAGTTTTTGCAAATTATGATACATCCTACTAAAGAAATTAAATTATGGGATAGATTTTGTGGAAGTCTTTATCTAAAAAAAGTAGAGTCTTGTTCAATAGAATGTTGAGTGAACAAAGCGATATATGAGAAACATAAAGCAAAGCGGCACTTTATACATATGATAATAATATTTCATTCACATCTTTCTCGAGTCTCAATTAACTACTTCTATTAGCGCCTTGTCATGATGTTCAAGTAACTTTTGCTTCTCTTCTTCTGAAAGTCTTCGATCAAAGTCTTCCTGATGATAAAAACAAAATCCTTTCAATTTCATATTATCGTCATATTTTGTTGGTAATGACATTTCATATTTTATGAGTTTATCAATTCGATTAAAGTAAGAGAATGAGGCTAAGTCAGCTATTACAGATATTCCGTTTTTACCAGAGATTTGAGCCTGTTTTGTTAACTTTTCTATAAATGACATGAAATCGGTATCTGAAGTAAAATATGCTTCTGCAGAATCTATGATCATAAGAGAGCCCTCTTTTTCATATTTACTTACATCAAAGACACTGCCTTCGTTACTACTATGATTCTCTGACAATATACTTCTGACCGTCTCAGTAGTTTCATAATATGGAAGGATTAGAACAAGCTCATTGTTATCTTCAAGTTGAGTTCTAATATAGCCTGCATAAATCTGTCTTAGAGTCATCATATCATGATACACAATAATATAGTGAGCACCATATTCCGCCTGTCTTAATTGTTTTAGAACTTCATTACTATTACCATTTATGGGATTTCTAAGCATAGGCTATAACTATATGATGTAGGTAATCGAATTTTAATGTTATCTGTGCTTTATCTGAAGCAACTTTCAAGCAGGCACTAAAATGAATCTCTATTCTGTCATAGTTAACAGGCCTTATTCTAGAATAGATAAAAACCTCCACTATCTCCACCAAAGGATATTTCGTACTCAAAATAACAGAAGATCGGTGAGGTAATATAGACGATCGATAGTGATACCTTCACTAGAAGACAAAACCTAGACCTATCCAGTCAACTTCCTCGTAGGCGGACATCTTTAACCTCTTTGTAGATTGTTTTCTGGCTTCAGAAGCTTTAATGCATATATGAATGAATATAATGGGCTTTGTGTTATTCCTAGTTTTTCTTGTTTCTTTTTGTTCTAGATAGCAAATGTAACAACATAATGGAAGCTCGGTGGTAATAAAGGGACAATTGGCACTGATTTGGTGGGATGCAACACACTATGTATGTAATCCACTCTTAGTTTGTGGACCGTTAATACAAGTATTTATCTTTCTCATGCGCACACAGGATGTATTCTTACTTCGTTAACACTTCTTTAACATTTTGTTTATTTCTTTTACTAGGTCTTCATTATCTATTGGCTTTTGAATAAACAGATTTCTATCCAACGCACAGTACTCTTTCTTTCTGAATTCCTCATAATATAATTCACTTGCTGTAAGAAAACAGACTTTAGCGTTGTTGTCTTTCATTTTTATTTCGTGATATAATTCAAAACCATCCATCTTCGGCATTTTTATATCAAGGATAATCAAATCATACGAACCTGGCTTAAATTTTGATAATGCTTCTTGTGGATCATTAAATGAATCGACTTTGAATCCATGATACTCCAAAGCCAAGGTAGAAACCTGAGTGAGATCAGGTTCATCGTCTACAACTAAAATTCTCTTATTATTATTCATAGCTTAATTATCTCCATCGGTCGTATTTATGTCGCTGGCAACAGGCAGACTAAATGTAATAGTTGCGCCACCACTCTTATCTTCGCTGACATCATTGTTTTCAGCCCATATCCTTCCACCATGCGCTTGTATAATGCTTTTGCAAATAAACAACCCTAAACCAGTGCCTTGATAGGACTTTGAAGCAAATTTAGAAAATAGCCTTGTAAAAATTTCACTGTTTATTCCACTACCCGTATCGGTAACACTTACAATGACTTCTTTTCTCCTCCCATCCTCCTTGTGGTTGTTATCATCATTCTTTTCAAATAAATTAATAGATATTTTCCCTTGATCTGTAAACTTGATCGCATTACTTAACAGATTGGAGAGAACCTGAATTATCCGATCTTTATCTGCCTCTACAATGATGGGATCATTGTTATTATTATTTTTATTGATTAATTCGATATTGCTATTTTTTGTCCTGTCCTTGTGGTCCTCTATGAGAGATGATATTACGTCACGGATATTAAATTTCTCCTTGTTTAGTATTAGTGTCTGACTTTCAATTCTTGTGACATCTAATATGTTAGCAATGAGTGTCTGGAGTCTTTTGGCATTTCTTTGTATTATTCCTATCAATTC
>Ga0126308_10000567_pt1 | contig 12689 bp, 11 predicted proteins | sample Plot55_FD_92533 | JGI IMG/M metagenome (GOLD analysis project Ga0126308, IMG submission 92533) | Serpentine soil microbial communities from UC McLaughlin Reserve, CA, USA - Plot55 | ecosystem: Environmental > Terrestrial > Soil > Grasslands | place: USA: UC McLaughlin Reserve, Lake County... | reverse complement strand
GATTCGGATGTTGTACTTGGCCTTGTTCGCAAGGATCCACTGGCACGCCGCGATCACGTCGCTGGTGCGCGCAACGCCGTGGTCGTCCATGACGTCGAGCGAGACGAGATTCGCCTGCGGCGTGGAACCGGTGTAGCCGTCGGCACCGCCCGCGGCGATCCCGGCCACGAAGGTGCCGTGACCGCGCCCGTCTCCAGCCGAGTTCCCCGGCAGCGTGCTGAAGTTCACGTTCGCCAGAACGCGGTTACCGAAGTCCGGGCGATTTGCCTGGATGCCCGAGTCCACGACCGCGATCGTGGGCGCAGTGCCCGGAAGTGGCGCGTCCGGCCCGCTCCAGCCCCTCGAGACGCCGGATTCGTACGGCCAGAGCTGATTCGAGCTGTAGCCGCTGACGTGCACAGGGACATCCGCGGTGATGATCAGGTTCGACTGCTTCATCAGCCGGGCGAGCTTGTCCGCCCGCACGGTTACCGCGACCGAGTCGATCGAGCCGAGCGTACGATCGACGACCTCGCGGTCGTTGGCGAGCTGGTCGAGACGGTCAACGCGGTTGAACGCGCCGAGCGCGTTGGCCACGCTGCCGCTCGTGCTCTGGATGATCACCCGCACGAGCTTCCCGGGATGCCGATTGGCACTCCGCAGGAGGCCCGGAGAGATCCAGGTCCTCTTGGCCGAAGCTTGATGTGCGCGCCGGTCTGTGCTGCCTGCGCTGGACGCGAGCGGAACGCAGATGGCGAGCATCGCCGCAAGCGCGGTGAGCGCACCTCGTCCGCCCTTGCCCCAGCGGGCATTCGATCGAGACTCGCCACCACGGTTGCCCGTGCCCCACAGCGCGCTCGAACGTGTCTCTCCCCGATTGCCGCCGTTCACCCTCACCTTCCGCTGTCCTTTCCGCGCCACCTTCGCGCGGGCCGCATATCTGACTGAACCGCAACGGAGACGCCTGCCTGCCGTTGCAAAACCTGGCGCAACGTAGGGGGCACGGATGCCCCGCTACATCCCCCGGGCGGGTGAGCCCCGGAAAAGTTCCCTCTAACGGGTGAGTCGCTGAACCGCGAGGTAGCGTGCTGCGCGTGAGCCCGCTCCTGCCGCTCTCCGCCGAGATCCTGCTCGCCCGCGCGGCGGCCGGGCTCTCCCGTCTGGTCGGGGCCGGCGGCGGCACGACGGTCCCCGGCAAGCTCCTCTGGAAGCTGGATCCAGGCGCCGTGGACCGGCTCGCGGCGCGCCTGCCGCGCGGATCGGCGCTGATCTCGGCGACGAACGGCAAGACCACCACGGCCGCGATGGTTGCGCGCATCCTGGCACCGTCGCTGCGGCTTGCGCACAACCGCTCGGGGGCCAACCTGGTCTCGGGAGTCGCATCCGCCCTGCTGGCAGCTCGGGAGGCGGAGCTCGGGCTATTCGAGGTGGACGAGGCGGCGCTGCCCGAGGTTGCCCGTCGGCTCCGGCCACGCGCCGTCTCGCTCGGGAACCTGTTTCGCGACCAGCTCGACCGCTACGGGGAGCTCGAGCTGCTGGCGGAGCGCTGGCGGGCTACGGTGCAGGAGCTACCGGCCGAGGCCGAGCTCGTCGTCAACGGGGATGACCCGCAGGTCGGCGACCTCGCCTCCGAACGGCCCGGCTCCACCGTTTTCGGGCTCGACGACCCGCGGCACGCCTCGGCCGAGCTCCAGCACGCTGCGGACTCGAAATGGTGCGTCCGCTGCGGTACGCCCTACGTGTACGCGGCGGCATACATCGGCCACCTCGGGGATTACCGCTGCCCGGCTTGCGGCCACGCACGCCCCCTTCTTCACGTGCGCGCGCGCGAGATCGAGCTGCACGGCCTCGACAGTGTCTCGTTCGACCTGGTGACGCCTGAGGGCACGAGCCGCGTCGAGCTCGGCGTGCCCGGCCTCTACAACGTCTACAACGCGCTCGCAGCGGCTGCGCTCGGCCGCGCGCTCGGCGCCCCCCTTGAGGAGATTCATGCCGGTTTGCAGGGATTTTCTGCGGCGTTCGGCCGTTTCGAGCGCATCGCGATCGGCGAGCGCTCGCTGCTCGTGCTGCTGATCAAAAACCCGGCGGGTGCGAACGAGGTCGTCCGGACGCTCCTGACCGGGACGCCGCCCCGGCTCTTGCTCGTCGCCCTGAACGACGAGATCGCCGACGGGCGCGACGTCTCCTGGATCTGGGATGTGGACTTCGAGCTCCTCCTCGGCCGGCTGGAGCGGCTGATCGCAACCGGCGAGCGGGCATCGGAGCTCGCGCTGCGCTTCAAGTACGCCGGCCTCCCGGCGGAAGCGATCGAGGTGGTGCCGTCGCTCGATGAGGCGCTCGATCGGGGCCTCGACCTGACGCCGGCGGGTGAGGAGCTCGTCGCCCTCCCCACGTACACGGCGATGCTGGGCCTGCGCGACCTCGTGGCCCGACGCGGCTTCGTCAAGCCCTACTGGGAGGCTGCGGCATGAAGATCGTGGTCGGTCACCTTTTTCCGGACTACCTCAACATCTACGCCGACCGCGGGAACATCGCCGTGCTGGAGCGCCGCGCGGCCTGGCGCGGGCACGAGCTCGAGGTGCGGGCGCTCGAGCCCGGAGATGAGCTACGGGCCGGCGAGCACGACCTCTACTACATCGGAGGTGGTCAGGATCGGGAGCAGGAGCTGGTCGCGCCTGCCCTGGCGGCGATGGGCGATGCGCTTAAGGCGGCTGTGGCGGGCGGAGTCGTGGCTCTGGCCGTCTGCGGCGGCTACCAGCTCTTCGGGCACTCCTACCGCGACCAGAACGGGAACGAGCTGCCCGGCGCGGGGGTCCTGCCCCTCCAGACCGTCGCGGGAGAACGCCGCATGATCGGGGACGTGCTGCTCGAGTGTGAGCTCCAGCCAGGCGAACCGCGGTCGCTGGCGGGTTTCGAGAACCATGCCGGCCGGACGTACCTCGACGAGGGTGCCGTGCCGCTCGGCCGGGTGCTCGCCGGGTTCGGCAACGACGGCACGAGCGGGTACGAGGGCTGCCGGGCCGGGCGGGTGATCGGCACCTACCTCCACGGCCCCCTCCTGCCCCGCAACCCATGGCTGGCCGATTGGCTCCTCGCGCAGGCGCTCGCCCATCGCACCGGTGCGCCGGCGCAACTGGACCCGCTCGACGACGAGCTCGAGGCTGAGGCGCACGGCGTCTCCGCCGCCCGTGCTCGTGCTCGTGGCGGCCGGTTCTAGGGCACCCAGAGAGCGCCGAGGTAGACCGCTGGGTCTCCCGGCGTCCAGCGCTGGAGGAACCGCTGGATTGGCGGGTGCAGCACGACCTCGTCGAGCTCCTCAGGGCCAAACAGCCGGTGCCCGCGCACGGCGGCATCCTGTGAAGTGACCCTCTCGAGCGACCGGCCTGTCAAATCGCCGGAGAAGATGATGTGGACGACATGCTTCGCGGCGAAGCTGCGCACCGGTGCGATCGAGTCGGCGATCGCCACCGGGCCCTCAACCGGAATCTCGTCCTCGATGCCGACCTCCTCGAGCAACTCGCGATGCAGTGCGTCGACCAGGCTCTCACCCGAGTTGACGCCGCCGCCCGGCAGAAGCCAGTACTCACGCCCGCGCTTCTCGTGGCGGCAGAGGAGCAGGCTGGCCTGCCAGCGCAGGATCGCCGAGACCCGGATGCGAGGCTCCATCACGCTCCACCGCTGCGGCTCGAGGAACCGAAGCCGCGCACGCCCCTCTCGCTCTCGGGGAGCTCCTCCACCTCGGCGAGCTCGAGCTTTGGCACTGAGAGCACGACCAGCTGGGCAATCCGCATCCCCGGCTCGACAACGAATGACTCGCGTGCATCGGTATTGAGCAGGATGACGCGGAGCTCGCCTCGGTAGCCGGAGTCCACCAGGCCCGGTGTGTTGACGATCGTGATCCCGTGCCGGGCCGCAAGGCCGGAACGCGGCTGCACGAACCCCGCATAGCCCTCCGGGATCGCGACGGCCAAGCCGGTGCCCACGCTGGCCCGCTCCCCCGGTCCGAGCTCGTGCCGCTCGCAGGCGGCGAGGTCGAGGCCCGCGTCACCCGCGTACGCACGCTCGGGCAGGATCGCGTCCTCGCGCAGGCGGCGAATCGGCAGCTCGATCACGCGCTCGACCGCGCGGGCGTCTCGCTCTCGCTCTCGCGCTCCTCGACGATGAGGTAGGGCGCGAACCGCCGTATCTCCCGGCGCGGGAGGCGGGCGCGCACGAAGACGCCGTCCGGCCGGTCGGCGCGCTCGTCGACCGGCGCGCCCAGCGCGTAGAGCTCCGCGAGCTTTGCGCCCTCGTCGTATGGGATCAGCAGGCGCACGGCTTCGAAGCGCTCGCCGAACCGCTCGGCGATCCGGTGCCGCAGGTCGTCCAAACCCTCGCCGGTGCGGGCCGAAACCTGGACCGCGTCGGGAAAGCGGTTGCTCAGGCGCTTGCGCTGCAACCGGTCGGCTTCGTCGATCTTGTTGAGGACGAGCTCGATCGGCAGGTCGGTCGCGCCGATCTCGGCGAGCACAGCGTCCACGGCGCCCAGCATCTCGTCGAGCTCGGAGTCCGAGACCGAGGCGTCGGCGACGTGCAGGATCAGGTCGGCCACGAGCGTCTCCTCGAGCGTTGCAGCGAAGCCCTCGACCAGTTGGTGTGGCAGCCGGCGGATGAACCCGACGGTGTCGGTCACGAGATAGCGCCGCCCCTCCTCCTCGAAGCCGCGCGTAGTCGGGTCGAGGGTCTCGAACAGCCGGTCGTTCACCGAGACGCCCGCGTCCGTTAGCGCGTTCAGGAGCGTTGACTTGCCGACGTTTGTATAGCCGGCCAGCGCGATCGTAGGCGTGTCCGAGCGCCGCCGCGACTTACGCCGGGTCGATCGCTGCTTGGCGAGCGTGCGGAGCCGCTGCCGCAGGACCGTTACCCGGCGGCGGGCGAGGCGGCGGTCGGTCTCGAGCTGGCTCTCACCGGGGCCGCGCGTGCCGAGGCCGCCGCCCAGGCGCTCGAGGTGCTGCCAGAGCCCACGCATGCGCGGGAGGTTGTACTCGAGCTGCGCCAGCTCGACCTGGAGCTTGCCCTCGGCGCTGACGGCATGCTGGGCGAAGATGTCGAGGATCAGCTGCGTGCGGTCGACCACCCGCGCCTGCAACGCATCCTCCAGCTGACGTTGCTGGGTCGGCGAGAGCTCGTCGTCCACGATCAGCGACTCGGCGCCCGACTGGGGGAACGCCTCCTTCAGCTCCGTCAGCTTCCCCTTGCCGATGTAGGTGCGGGGATCCGGCCGCCCCCTCTGCTGAACGAGCTCCGCCACCGGGTCGACCCCTGCCGTCCGTGCTAGCTCGCGCAGCTCGGCCAGTTCGGCGCCGACGTCCGATCCCTTAGGCGGTGCGGCGAGGACGAATCCGCGCTCGGGCTCTGCACCCGGAGCCGGGTCGGGCTGGCGGTTCGTCACGCTGTGATTATGCCGCTCCGCAGCGAGGATTCGATTCGCCGCACGGCCTCTTCGAGGCGATCGTCTGGCACGGTGACGGAGATTCGAAAGAAGCCCGCGCCGCTCGGGCCGTAGGCGGGCCCCGGTGATACCAACACGCCGGCCTGCTCGAGCACGAGCTCCGCGAAGGACTCGGAAGTGTGGCCGTCCGGTACGCGCACCCAGAAATACGGCGTCGCCTTTGGGGGCGTGACGTCGAGGCCGATTGCGGCGAGGCCTTCGGCGACGAGATCACGGCGACGCCGGTAGACCTCCGACATCTCGCGCGGGAAGTCGCGCGCCTGGGTGAGCGCGGCGATCGTCGCGCGCTGCACGGCCTCGAACATGCCCGAGTCGAGATTCGTCTTGAGCTGCCGGTAGCGCTCGACCACCTCGGCGTTCCCCGCGACGAGCCCTGAGCGCCAGCCGGTCATGTTCCAGCCCTTCGAGATCGAGAAGATCTCGACGCCGACCTCCTTTGCCCCCGGGGTTTCGAGGAAGCTCGGAGCTTGGTAGCCGTCGAAGCAAATCTCCGAGTAAGCGTTGTCGTGGACGACGACGAGGTCGTTGGCTCGGGCGAACTCGACCGCCCGCTCGAAGTACCCGGGCTGCACGACTGCGCCGGTGGGGTTGTTCGGGTAGTTGAGGTAGAGCAGGTTGGCGCGCGCTGCGATCTCTTCCGGAATCGCCTCCAGGTCCGGAAGGAACCCGTTCGCCTCCTCGAGCGCGAGGTAGTGGAGCTCGGCGCCGGCGAAGAGAGGCCCCGAAGTGTAGGGCGGGTAGCCCGGATCCGGGGAGAGCGAGACGTCGCCCGGATCGAGCAGCGCCAGCGCGATGTGCCCGACGGCCTCTTTGCCGCCAAGCGCAGGCACAACCTCAGCGCTCGGGTCCAGCTCGACGCCGAAGCGGTCACGGTAGAAGCCAGCGGCCGCCTCGCGTAGCTCCTGCGAGCCGTGGTTGGTGGGGTACTGGTGGGTCGCCGCGTCACGCGCTCCTGCGATCAACGCATCCACGACCGGCTGGGGCGTCGGCAGATCGGGGTCACCGATCCCGAGGCTGATCACGTCGACGCCCTCGCGCTGCTTCTCCGCGAGCCTGCGCTCGAGCTCCGCGAAGAGGTAGGGCGGGACGGCGTCCAGCCGTTTGGCGAACCTCAAAGCGGAAGTTCCCGTTGACCTGCGCATCGACCGGTCATTTCAGACGCACGCACGAGCAGAGCTCGCGTGTCCTGAAATCGGCATCGCGAGCGACGCCTCACAGACCAAACTCCTCGGAGAGCTCGACGAAGCAGATCTCCTCGGCCGGGCCGGTGAGGAGGGCCTGCCCGTCGGCGAGCTCGACCAGCAGGTCACCGCCGGCGAGGTGAACTGTCACCGGGCTCTCGCACCAGCCGTTCGCCACAGCGGCGGCACTGGCGGCGACGGCGCTGGTGCCGGAGGAAAGCGTCTCCCCCGCGCCCCTCTCCCAGACGCCGACGGTCAGCTCGTTCGGATTGTCCACGCGCACCAGTTGGACGTTCGTGCGCTCCGGGAAGCGCTCGTGGGTCTCGACGAGCGGCCCGAGGCGCAGCAGCTCAGCGCGCTCAGGGTCGCGGCGGATGACCGCGTGGGGGTTGCCGACCGAGACGGGCGTCAGCTCGACCTGCTCGCTGCCCACCGAGATCGTGTCGGGCCTCCCTACCTCGACGGCGCCGACGTCCAGTTCGACCTCGGGAGCGTCGCCCATCCTGGCCGCCACCTCGCGGGGGCCGACGGTGATCCGCACCTCGCGCGCGCCGCTGCGCTTGGCAAGCCAGCGCGCTGCGATGCGCGTGCCGTTTCCGGAAAGCTCAGCGGTCGAGCCGTCCGGGTTCCAGATCACGACCTCGGCCCGGTCGCCGTCGGCCGAGACCACCTCGAGGATCCCGTCCGAGCCGACGCCGAAGTGGTAGTCGCAGATGCGCTTGACCTGCTCGGCGGTCAGCGGAGCTGCGAGTTCATCCCGCTCCACGAGCAGGTAGTCGTTCCCGAGCCCGTGCCATTTCGAGAGCTTCATCCGGCGCCGGCGAGGCTACCAAGTATCTCGGCGGCGACCTCGGCTGGAGGCCGGTCGGCGCGCACCGAGAAGAGCCCGGGGATCCGGCGCATCCACTTGCGCTGGTAGGCCGCATAGCGCCGCGTGCGCACGATCATCGCCTCGATCGCCTCCTCCCGCGGGAGCTCCGCGACCTCACGGAGGCCGAAGACGCTCCGCGCCGTGGCCGAGACGGGGCCGGCGAGAGCGCGCCGTACCTCCTCCTCCACCCCGAGCTCGAACACTCGGCGCGTGCGCACCTCGATCCTGCGCAGGAGCTCGTCCCTCGGAAGCTCGAGGCCCACGATCAGCGTCGAGTGCCGCGTGTGGTCGCTCCAGAGGCGATCTTCGCCTGGGCGGAGGCTCGACCCTGCCTCGGCCAGCTCGAGCGCGCGCACCACGCGGCGACGATCGTTAGCGTGCACGACCCCGGCGGCTGCGGTGTCGCGCGTGGCCAGGAGCGCGTGGGCCTGCTCCCCGCCGACCCGGTCGTAGAGACGTTCCAGCCGCTCGCGCTCACCGGGCGCCGGCGGCGGCGGCAGCTCCAGCTCGGCCAGAGCGGCACGAAGATAGAGACCGGTGCCGCCGACGACGATCGGGGTGCGCTCGCTCGCAAGGATCTCGTCGATCGTGGCGTGCGCGAGGCGCTGGTAGTCCGCGACGGAACCCTCTTCGCCGAGGCCGAGGATTCCGACGAGCCTTGTCGGAAACTCGGACTGGTTCGTGAGCAGCGGCAGCCCTTGGTAGACCTGCATCGCATCCGCGGAGACGAGCTCTGCCGGAATACTGCGCGCCAGCTCCTCCGCGACCGCGCTCTTGCCCGACGCGGTCGGCCCGAAGATCGCTAGGACGTCAGGCGACAGCGCCTTCGAGCTGAGCGCCGCGGAGCGTCGCCGAGCTCGTGTCCTCGATCCGCACGTCGACGAGCTCTCCGGCGGTTGCGCTGCCCGTGAAGTTGACCGTCGTGTTGCGCCGTGTCCGTCCTCGCAGGACCGCGGGGTCGGTGCGGCTCGGCCCCTCGACGAGCACCTCCTCGGTCCGGCCCACGCGCTCGCGGTTGCGCGCGCCGGCCACGCGCTGGACCGCATCGACCAGGCGTTCGATCCGCTCGCGTTTGATCTCCTCTGGCACCTGATCGAGCATCGTCGCGGCCTCCGTGCCCTGCCGCGGCGAGTAGACGAACGTGAAGGCACTGTCGTAGCCGACCTCCTCAACGGCCGTCAGCGTTTCCTCGAAGTCCTGCTCGGTCTCGCCGGGGAAGCCGACGATCAGGTCGGTGGTGAGCGCGAGGTCCGGAATCGCGGCTCGCAGCTCGTCTACGAGCCGCAGGTAGCGCTCCCGCGAGTACGTGCGCCTCATGGCCTTCAGTACGCGGGTCGAGCCCGACTGCAGTGGCAGGTGCGCGTGCTCGCAGACCGCCTCGCACTGGGCCATCGCGGCGATCACCGGCGCGCGGAAGTCCTTCGGGTGCGGGCTGGTGAAGCGGATGCGGCGGATGCCCTCGACCCCGTCGCAGGCGCGCAGAAGCTCCGCAAAGTCGCTGCCCACGTCGCGCCCGTAAGAGTTGACGTTCTGGCCGAGTAGCGTCACCTCGCGCACGCCCTCGCGGGCGAGGCCCGTCACCTCGGCGAGGATCTCGCCCGGGCGCCGGCTCTGCTCGCGGCCGCGCACCGCCGGGACGATGCAGTACGAGCACTTCGAATTGCAGCCCATCGAGATCTGCACCCACGCCTGGAAGTCGCGCTCCCGCCGTCTGGGCAGCCGCCCCGCGAAGCTCCGCTCGTCCAACCCGAACGCGCCCGAGGCCACGCCGTTACCGCCCGCCCCCAGCCATTCCCCGAGATGCGGAATCGAGCCCGGCCCGAAGGCCACGTCCACGTACGGGTAGAGAGCGAAGAGCCGGTCCCGTTGCGCCTCCGCGTAGCAGCCCCCGACGGCGATCACCTTGTCCGGGTCGCGCTGCTTCAATGCCCGCGCCTGAGCCAGGTGAGCCGCGAAGCGCTGGTCGGGCTTCTCGCGGATCGTGCAGGTGTTGAAGACGAGCACGTCCGCTTCCTCCGGGACCGGCGACTCCCCGAGCCCGAGCTCCTCGAGCATGCCTTTGATCCGCTCCGAGTCGTGGGCGTTCATCTGGCAGCCGAACGTCGTGACGTGGTAGCGCTTCACGTGACTTCAGTCTAGGGCGAGCGGCAATCCGGAGTGCAGCGTGCAGCGGAATGGCGCCAGCGGAGGCGGCGCCATGGAGTCTGCGCGGGTTTCATTTCGCGATCTCGATCGCTCGAGACTCCCGGATCACGGTGACCTTGATCTGACCCGGGTATTCGAGCTGGTCCTCGATCTCGCGCGCAATCTCGTGCGACAACAGTACGGCGCCGTCATCGTCGACTTCCTTCGGCCGCACGATGACGCGGATCTCGCGGCCGGCCTGGAGGGCGTAGACCTTCTCGACGCCGCCGTGACGCGATGCCACCTCCTCGAGGGCTTCGAGCCGCTTGATGTAGTGCTCGAGGCTCTCGCCGCGCGCGCCGGGTCGTGACGCCGAGATCGCGTCCGCGGCGATCAGGAGCACGGCCTCGACGGTCTGCGGCTCGATCTCGTGGTGGTGCGCCTGGATCGCGTGGACGACCGCAGGCGACTCGCCGTACCGACGGGCGTACTGCGCAGACAGGAGCGCGTGTGATCCCTCGACCTCGTGCGTCAGTGCCTTGCCGAGATCGTGCAGCAGAGCCGCGCGCCTCGCCGTCTTCACGCTCGCTTCGAGCTCGGCGGCCATGATGCCGGCGAGGTGAACAACCTCGAGCGTGTGCTTGAGCACGTTCTGGCCGTAGCTCGTGCGGAAGCGCAGGCGGCCCAGGATCTTGACCAGCTCTTCGTGGAAGGCGCCGCAATTCGCCTCGAAGACGGCCTGCTCTCCCGCCTGGCGGATGTGCTCCTCGATCTCCGACTTCGACTGGTAGTACATCTCCTCGATGCGAGCCGGATGGATGCGCCCATCCTCGATCAGCTTTGTCAGGGTCAGCTTGGCAACCTCGCGCCGGATCCCGTCGAAGGAGGAGAGGACGACTGCCTGCGGGGTGTCGTCGATGATCACGTCGACCCCGGTCAGATGCTCGAGGGCGCGAATGTTGCGGCCCTCGCGGCCGATGATCCGCCCTTTCATGTCGTCGGACGGGAGCTCGATCAGCGACACGGTCGTCTCCGAGGCGTGGTTCGCGGCAACTCGCTGGAGTGCGTCGGCGACGAGGTTTCGCGCCCGGCGCTTGGCCTCGGCGCGCGCTTCCTCCTCTGCCTGGCGCACCCGTCGCGCGAGCTCATGGCGGATCAATTCCTCGGAGCGCCCGAGCAGGTGCGTCTTGGCTTCGTTCACGGTCATCCCGGAGATGCGCTCGAGCTCGGTCAGCTCGGAGTCGCGCGTCTCCTTCAGCTCCTCTTGCAGCTGCTTCGTGTGTACCTCTCGGTCGGCGACTCCCTGTTCCCGCCGCGTGAGCTCGGTGAGCTTCCGGTCGATGTCCTCCTCTTTGGCGACGACGCGCTCCTCCAGCGCGAGCATCTCCGTGCGACGCCCCGCGACCTCCTGCTCGATCTGGGCGCGCAGCCGGATCGACTCCTCACGTGCTTCGATCTGAGCTTCGCGCTGAAGCGCATCGGCCTCCCGCTTCGCCTCGGTGATGAGCAGCTGTCGGGTGCGGCGCGCAGCAGCCAGGCGTGAGCCGGCGAATGCGTAGAGCGAAAGGAAGGCAACGCCGGCTCCAACTGCGAGGCCTATCAATATCCCGATGACGACGACCATGCGCGCTCCCTACCTCGGGGCCGGGCTCTCGGCCGGCCGGGAACCGGTTGTCCGCGCCGGAACGCGGTGCTCATCCAGCACCGCTCGCATCGGGACACGCTCGAATCGGGGGTCGACAAGGCGCGCGTGCCTTGCCGTGGCGGATCAGCTCACCGCCGCTGCCGTTTGGCCTCCCTCGCGCTGCTCATGATTGGTGTCAAGGTCTAGATCCGATTCGGAAACACGTTTAGATGCAGGCAAAATGTCAGATGAAGCCTCCGTATCCTAGCGCTGCTCAGAGCTCGGGCGCAACGGCCGCCTCGACTGCGTCCTCGGCGAAGCCCCGCCCCGCCAGCAGCCGGGCCGTTGCGGGACCGCTCCCGCGCCGCGCAATTACCCGCTCTGCCCGCTCGCGTTCCGGCTCGAGCGAGGCCAGCGCAGGCTCGATCTCGTCCGCTGCCAGCCCCTGCTGCTCGAGGTCGCGGCGGATCGCGGCGTCGCCTTTCCCCCGCTCGGCGAGTGACTGCGCGCGGGAGAGCGCGAACCGGCCGTCGTTCACGAGGCCGGCGCGAAGCAGGGCCGCAAGCGCTTCTTCCGCCTCGGACGACGTGATACCTGCACGCCGCAACCGCTCGCGCAGGCCGCGCTCCGAGAAGTCCCGCCTGGCCAGCGCCCGCGTGGCAACAGCGAGGGCGCTCTCGGGCTCCCGAGCCATCTAGGCTTTCGAGGCGACCTCTTTCGGCGCCTCGACCGGCTCGGTCTCGACCTCGGCCTCTGCCTCCGGCGTCGGTACGGGCTCGAGGGTGGGCCTGCCGTCGGCCTGCTCGGCCGCGGTTGCAGCCAGCAACCTCGCAGAGATGACCTGGTCGGGGCCGGCAAGTGCCTGGAGGCGCTCGAGGATCTGGTTCGAGACGTCCGGGTGCTCACGCAGGAACGCCGTCGCGTTCTGGCGCCCCTGGCCCAGCCGCTCGTCCTCGAAGCTGAAATGGGAGCCGGACTTCTGCACCACCTTCTTCTCGATCGCAGTGTCGAGCACGGAGCCTTCCCACGAGATTCCGGTGCCGTAGATGATGTCGAACTCAGCCTGCTTGAACGGCGGCGCGACCTTGTTCTTGACCACCTTCACGCGCACGCGATTGCCGAACGCCTCGACGCCGTCCTTGAGCGTCTCGATCCGCCTGATATCCAGTCTGATCGATGCGTAGAACTTGAGCGCGCGGCCGCCCGGAGTCGTCTCGGGGCTGCCGAACATGACGCCGATCTTCTCGCGCAGCTGGTTCGTGAAGAGGCAGATCGTGTCGGTTCGGTTGAGCGTGCCGGCGAGCTTCCGCAGCGCCTGGCTCATCAGCCGCGCCTGCACGCCCATGTGGGCGTCGCCCATCTCTCCCTCCAGCTCGGCGCGCGGGACGAGCGCGGCGACGGAGTCGACGACGAGGACGT
>Ga0126308_10000566_pt1 | contig 12704 bp, 9 predicted proteins | sample Plot55_FD_92533 | JGI IMG/M metagenome (GOLD analysis project Ga0126308, IMG submission 92533) | Serpentine soil microbial communities from UC McLaughlin Reserve, CA, USA - Plot55 | ecosystem: Environmental > Terrestrial > Soil > Grasslands | place: USA: UC McLaughlin Reserve, Lake County... | reverse complement strand
GCCCGCCGCGCGACACCACGGCGCCCACCCGCTTCGACTCGCGCGCGGCGGCCACCAGCGCGGCGCCGCCCCCGGTGCTCGCGCCGAAGTAGCCGACGCGCAGCGACGCCGTCTCCGGCTGCTCGGCGAGCCACGCCGTCGCGGCCACGAGGCGCCCCGCCAGCAGGCCGATGTCGAAGCGGAGGTGGCGCGTCCACTCGTCCTCGCGCTCCTCCTCGCGAGTGAGAAGGTCCATCAGCAGCGTCGCCAGCCCCGCCTCCACGAGCACCCCCGCCACGTAGCGGTTCCGCGAGCTGTGCCGGCTGCTCCCGCTTCCGTGCGCGAACGCCACCACGCCGCGCGCGTCGCCCGCCGGGAGGGTGAGGTCGCCGTCCAGGGTGACGCCGCCGTCGCCGGCCGCGATCCGCACCGGGCGCGTGCCGCTGCCTGACGACGGCGCGCTCACTCGACCCCCGCGCCCTGCGTGCCCCGCGCGAGGAGGTCGTGCACCTCGTCGTCGGTCGTCTGGGAGAAGTCGTCGTACCAGAGCCCCACGGCGTAGAACGGCTCCGGGGTCGCCACGCACACCGCCGCGTCCACCTCGGCGCGCAGCGCCTGGCACGTCTCCGACGCCGCGACCGGCACGGCGACGATGATCCGCGCTGGCCCCTCCTGGCGGAGCGCGGCCACGGCGGCGCGCATCGTCGAGCCCGTCGCCAGGCCGTCGTCCACCAGGATCACCGTGCGCGCGGTGAGGTCGGGGAAGGGGCGGTCGCCGCGGTACCGGCGCTCGCGCCGCTCCAGCTCGCGCCGCTCGGACTCGGTCACCGCGCGCAGCTGCGCCTCGGTCACCCCGTAGCTCTCGACGATGTCGTCGCTCAGGATGACCACGCCGCCGCTCGCGATCGCGCCCATCGCCAGCTCCTCGTACCCTGGCAGCCCGAGCTTGCGCACGACGAACACGTCCAGCGGCACGCCGAGCGCGCGCGCGACCTCGTAGCCCACCGGCACGCCGCCGCGCGGGAGCGCCAGTACGATCACCTCCGGCCTCCCCGCGTACGCGCCGAGCAGCCGCGCCAGCTCCTGCCCCGCGTGCGTCCGGTCCCTGAATCGTGCCATCTGCAGAGCTCCCTCCCTGGTGCTGCCGAGAGTCGTTCGACTGCACGACCCTTGCCGCCCACCGGCCCGCGACCCGCCGGCGCGGGGCACGGCGGTTGCGCTTGCTGACACCAGAGCCTCCCACGGCCGACCTCAACCTCGTGGCAGCAGCGACAGGAGCAGGACCATGGATGACGTGACCCGCAAGAGCGGCGCGCAGATCCGCGCCGAAGGCCTGGTGAAGGAGATCGGCGGCAAGCTCCGCAGCACCCTCGGCGACCTCACCGACGACCACTCCGAGAAGCTCGCCGGCGAGAAGGACAAGGTGAAGGGCCGCGCCCAGCAGAAGCTCGGCCAGGCGCAGCAGGATGTGGAGGACCTGGAGAAGAACTCGTAAGACGGGGAAGGGGGATGGGGGACGGGGGACGGGGGACGGGGGATGAGCTGCTGGAGTCCTCGGCAGTTCGTCCCCCGTCCCCCATCCCCCTTCCCTTACTTCACTATCGCGTCCACCGTCCCCGTCGTCACCGCGTGGTACAGGGGGCGCGCCTCGGCGTAGATCCGCTTCGCCAGCGCCTGGCCCCAGGGGCCGGCGGCCATCAGGTCCTCGTAGAGCGGGCGCACGAACTTGCGGCGGCCCTGGGTAGTGAGGAAGCGCTCCAGCGCCGGCATCGCCGGCTCGTACCGGTTGCGGATCGCGATCCGCAGCCAGGCGAACAGCACCTCGCTGTTCCCCCGGCTCGTTAGGCCGAGGGCGCGGTCGAGGTCGGCGAGCTGCGCCGCGGTCAGCGACTGCGGGAGGGCGCCGAGGAAGTGCTGCCACTCCTGCGTCGACCAGCCCTGGGTGGCGAGCGAGGCCGCCGGCGTCCCGGCGGTGAAGCGCCGCACCTCCCCCTCCACCCTCGCGAATGCGTCCGACGTCGGGACGAAGGCGTTCGACGGCAGCCCGGGGCGATTCACCCACTCGTCCAGCCGCAGCCGCTGCTCCAGCTCGCGGTCGCCCTCGATCAGGTTCGCGCGGATGTCCGCCAGAAAGTCCGCCGTCGTCAGCGACGTGAAGGCGTGGCGGTCGAAGTAGCCGCGCAGCCAGGCGTCGAAGCGCTCGCGACCCACCGCCGCCTCGATCGTGCGCAGGAAGGCCTGCCCCTTGTCGTACGGCACCTGCGTCGACCCCTCGTCCGGGTCGCGCCCGGTGAGGTCGATGTGCAGCACGGTCTCGCCGCTGTCGGCGCCGAAGCGCGCGAACTCGGCCAGCAGCTCCTGCCGCCCGAGCGACTCCAGCATCCGCGCGCGCTCGACGCCGTACAGGCGCTCCATGATCCGGTTCTCGATGTACGTCGTGAAGCCCTCGTTCAGCCAGAAGTCGCTCCACGTCGCGTTCGTCACCAGGTTCCCACTCCACGAGTGCGCCAGCTCGTGCGCGACCAGCGAGACCAGCGAGCGGTCGCCCGCCAGCACCGTCGGCGTGGCGAACGTGAGCCGCGGGTTCTCCATCCCGCCGAAGGGGAACGACGGCGGCAGCACCAGCAGGTCGTAGCGCCCCCAGCGGTACGGCCCGTAGAGCGACTCCGCCGCCTCCACCATCCGCTCCAGGTCGGCGAACTCGCGCGCCGCCGAGTCCACCACCGACGGCTCGGCGTAGACGCCCGTGCGCGCGCCGATCGGGCGGAAGGCGATGTCGCCGACGGCGAGCGCGATGAGATAGGGCGGCACCGGCTGCCTCAGGCGGAACGCGAACGTCCGCCATCCGGGCGGCGCCGCCGCCGGCCGTCCGTCGGGCGTGAGCTGCTCGGCGCTCATCACCGCGCGCATCCCCTCGGGCACGGTGATGCGCGCCGAGTAGCTCTGGCGGATGCCGGGGCTGTCCTGCGTCGGGATCCAGGTGCGGGTGAGGATCGCCTGGCCCTGGGAGAAGAGGTACGCACTCGCCTTTCCTGCCGTCTGCTCGGGGCCGAGCCACTGGAGCGCCGCGGCCTGGGGCTGCGTGCGGTAGGCGATGACGATCTTGCGCCCGCCCGCGGGAGCCTCGGCGCCCAGCGAGACGTGCAGCGGCGTGCCGAGCAGGGAGTCGGGCTCGCCCATGCGGTACGTGAGCGCGCGCCGGGTCGCGCCGTCGGTCACGCTCTCGATCTGGAGCCCCCGCGTGTCGAGCACCACTTCCCGCGCGCCACTCGCGGCGTCGACCGTGAGCGTGGCGGTGCCGACGAGCTGCTTGGCCTCGAAGTCCGCGCGCAGGTTCAGCGCGACGTCGGTGACGCGCGCCTCGTCAGGCCGCGCGAAGGAGTGGATGTCGCGCACGTGCGCTCGGGCGGTGGTGAGGGGGCTCGCGGTGGCGGACTGGCGGCCCGCGCACGCCGGGAGCGCGGCGAGCAGGGCGAGGGACGTGGCGGCCGCGAGCGAGCGGAACGAAGTTGGCTGCTGCATGGATGGGACGGCGGGTGTGTCGTGCTACGCTGCTTCCCACGAAAGATGTCCGCCTCGCGCCACCGGCGCGACGGACGAGGAGGAGGAGAGTCGTCGTGAATCGTGCGCAGCTGCGCCGCCGGTGCGAGGAGTTCATTGCCTGGTGGACCTCGGCCGTGCGGTCGAACCGCGGCTTCCAGAGCGCGCTCGACGAGCGCGGGCTTCCCGCCGGGCTCGGCGAGGCGGAGCGCGTGACGCGACTCTACGAGCGCACGCTGCGGCCGCTCTTCGCCCGCGCCGAGCGCTGCCGGATCTTCGCGGACGACCATCAGGCGCGCTTCCGGACCGGCTACCCGCGCCGCCCGGCGAGCTGGAAGAGCCGCCTGACGGCGGGGGCGGACCAGTGGCTCGCGCGGCACGCGCGCACGGTGCGCGGCGGCGCGCTCGAGGTGGACCTCCGGGCGCCGGGCGTGCTCGACGACGCGGCGTTCTGGGCGAGGCTGCTGCGCAGCGGGCCGCCGGCGCCGACGCTCTTCACGGCGGTGACGATTCCCCTCGAAGCGCTCGACGCCCGCCGGTTCTTCGGGCGCGCGGTGGACCCCGCCGACCTCCCGGAAGGCCCGCGGGCCGCGCTCGCCTTCGCGAAGCGGGAGACCGCCGGCGGCGGCCGCGCGGTGCTGCTCTTCGACCCGAACGGCGGCGACGTCGTCACGTTCTCGGTGGTCGCGGCGCCTGACGAGGCGGCGGCACTGTTCGAGGTCGCCTCGGCGCGCGCGCGGCTAACCGAACAGTACATCGCGAGCTACTGCACGTGGCCGACCATGCCCCTCGACGTCGGCGTCGACCTGTTCATCGAGGTCGAGAGCAGCCAGGAGAGCGATGGGCCCGCGGCGGGTCGGGCGACACTGCTCGCCGAGCTCCGGCGTGCGGCCGAGTCCACGGCGCACGACGACGACGTGCTGACGCGAGGCGTGGCGGCCGCCGAGCTGGTGGCCGCGCTCGGCGGGCGACCTCCTTCCCGGTACCGGACCGAGCGGGCCTACGACGACGAGACCGAGCGAGAGATCGAGTCGTGGGTCGCCAGCCAGCGCCGCCTCGCGCTGGAGCCGGAGGCGATCGCGCTCGCGCGCCAGGTGGTCAGCCAGGCGAGGGGGTCCCGCTTCGCCGACCGCCGCTGGCTCACCCGCGGTTCGCGTGCGGCATGGCGGCGGGCGCTTGCCGATCTGGCGGCGCGACTGCGGCAAGTCGGAGCTTGACAGAAACCGAACGATCGTTCTATTTTCTGGCCATGAGCAAAGGCGCCGAGACCAGACAGGCCATCCTCGACCGCGCGCTGGACCTGTCGAGCGTGGTCGGGCTCGAGGGGGTGAGCATCGGGCGACTGGCCGACGAGATGGAGCTGTCGAAGAGCGGGCTGTTCGCGCACTTCGGGTCGAAGGAGGCGCTCCAGATCGGCGTGCTGGAGGCCGCTGCCGAGCGGTTCGTGGACATCGTGGTGCGGCCCGCGCTCAAGGCGCCGCGCGGCGAGCGGCGGGTGCGGGCGCTGCTGGAGCGGTGGCTCGAGTGGGCGCGCGTGCTGCCGGGCGGCTGCGTCTTCGTCACGGCCGCGGTGGAGCTGGACGACCGGCCCGGGCCGGTGCGCGACACGCTGGTGCGGCTGCAGCGCGACTGGGTGGACGTGCTGACGACGTCGGTGCGCGCCGCCGTGGAGAGCGGGGAGTTCCGCCCGACGCTCGACGCCGCGCGCTTCGCCCAGGAGATCTACGGGCTCGCGCTGGCGCACTACCACTTCTCGCGCCTGTTGGGCGACGCCGACTCCGAGGCGCGCACGCGGGCGTCGTTCGAGGAGATGGTGGCGCGCGCGCGGGCATCCTGAGGCAAATCCACGGAGGGGAGACCGGGACATGCCAGCGGCGCTAAAAAGCACGATCGTTCGTAAGAAGGCGGCGTTCCTCGCCCTGCGCGGCGGCCTCCGCGCGACGCAGGTCGTCTCGCGCGAGGCGGCGGCGGCGTGGTCCGAGCGACTCTTCCTCACCCCGCGCCGCTACCCGACGCCGGAGCACGAGCGCGCCTTCCTGGCATCGGGAGAGCACTCGCGGCTCCCGTTCCGCGGCGGGGAGCTCGCGCTCTGGAGCTGGGGCGCCGGCGAGAGCGCTGGCGCCGCCCCCGCCCTGCCGCCCGTGCTGCTCGTCCACGGCTGGGCCGGACGCGCCGGGCAGTTCGCGAGCATCGCCCCCGCGCTCGTGGCCGCCGGCCACCCGCGGGTGGTGGCGTTCGACGGCCCGGCGCACGGTGCCTCGTCAGGCACGCGCTGCTCACTCCCGGAGATGGCGGAGTCGGTGCGGGCGGTGGCGGACGCGGCGTTCGGCGCCGGCGCGCGCGCCGCGCTCGTCGCGCACTCGTTCGGCGCCGCCGCGTCCGTGATGGCGATCTGCCGCGGCCTCGCCGTCGCGCGCGTCGCGTTCCTCGCCCCGGCCGCCGACCCGATGTCGTTCATCCGGGGCTTCGCCCGCCGCCTCGCCATCGCGCCGGCGACGATCGAGATGATGATGCGCCGCATCGAGCGACGCTTCGGCGTCTCGCGCGCCGACTTCGACATCCTGGCCGCCGCGCCCGGGATGCGCGCCCCGCTGCTCGTCGTCCACGACTGGGCGGACGCCGGCGTGCCGTTCGCCGACGGCGAGCGCCTCGCCGCCGCCTGGCCCGGCGCCACCCTCGTCACGACGGCGGGGCTCGACCACGTGCGGGTGCTGCACTGGCCGGAGGTGGTGGAGCGGGTGCGGGAGTTCATCTCGGCCGCCCGCCCGACGGCCGCCTAACGCTTCCACGCCCCCGGCCGGGGCCAGCCCGGGCCGGGCGCGAGGCGCCGGCGGCCGGATTCGGCTCGCCGCGCCTCCCCCCGGATTGCCATCCCGGCCGGGATCGCTACCTTCGGTCGCGCGTTCTCGCGCTCCGGAGCGCGAGAACGCGCGGATGCGTCCCTCTAACAGACCATGCGATTCGAAGACGCCGGGCGCCGCATTCGCTTCGTCCGACGCGGGTCGATCAGGGAGGGCGGCGCGTGACCGAGCCCCCGATCGATCTCGAGCGCCTCGCGGCGCTGCTCGACGCAGGGCTGGACGAGCGCGAGCGCGACCAGATGCTCGCGGAGCTCGCCCGCTCCGACGACGCGCTCGGCGTGCTCGGCGACGTCGCGGCGGTGATGCGCGAGCTGGAGCGCGACGGGGTAGTTCCTCCCGCCCCCGCGCCGGCGCGGGGCGTGGACCTCGATGCCATCACCGTGCGGCGGACCGACGCGCGGCGGCGAGGGGCGCCGGCGGCGGGGCGGCCCATCCCGCGGCGGTGGGGTGCTTGGACGACTTGGATGGCCGCGGCTGCCGGCGTCGCCGTGGCGGTCGCCCTGTGGCGTGGGTCACGCATCACCGGGCCGCCGTTCGACCGGCCGGGCGACGTGGTGGCGCTCCTCGACGCGGGCGCGCCGACGCCGGGGGACACGCTTCTCCCGCTGGCCTGGACGGCGACGCGCGGCACGGGCGCTTCGCCCGAGGCGCTGGCGCTGGCCGTCCGGTTCGGCGCGCAGGCGGTGCAGCTGGAGCTGGCGGCGCGCGCGCGCGACACGACGGCGGTAGCGCGGGTCGCGCGCCGGACGGCCTCGATGCTGGAGCCGATGCCGCGCTCCGGTCCGGCGGCGCAGCTCTACCGCCAGATCGGCGCGAACGCCGGCGCGCCGCCCGAGTCGCTCGCTGGACGGCTCGACCGAGGCTGGGTGGCGGGCGCGGCACTGCTGGATGGCGACGACGTGCGGTTGGGCGCCTGGCTCGCTGCGGCGCGGGTGGCGGCGGCGCGGCGGGACGCTGGCTTCTTCCGGTCGCGGGCGGGCCGGCGCGCGGCGGACGCCCTCGGCGCGCCGGCCGGCGCGGGAGACGCCCACGCGCCCGGGGCCGCCGCGCGGCTGCGCGAGGTGGCGGCGGGAGACGGCCCGCCGGCGTGGGACGTGGTGCAACGCGACGTCGCGGCGCTGCTGGCGGCGCGCGGCAACTGAACGCGGCCAGACCGCCGCGTACTCACGGAGGCCAGACGCTTCGATGCCCAAGGTAGCGCTCGAGAAGTTTGATGATGCCACGCCTCCCCAGCGGACCTTCGCGGATCGCGCCGTCGAGCTGCTCGAGTCGATCGTCAACAACGCGGAGTTCCCGAAGCTGATCCGGCAGGCCCAGTACTCGAACACCTACCGGGCCGTCAGCACCACCGTGTTGGCGGTGACGACGAAGGATCAGATCGCCGAAATCGTTCGCGACGGGCTCGAGTTCCCGCCCACGCCGGGAGGCCAGCCGACCATCGAGCTGAACGTCGGCTTCGACGACACGCTCCCGGCGAAGCAGCTCGCGGAGGTCACCAGGTTCACGAAGCTGATCCGGGCGAATCCCGACCACTTCACGAAGTGGCACGCGGAGAACAACGCGCTGAACCTCGCGGCCCTGCTGATGCACGAGTGGATGCACGTCGCGGGATTCTTCCACCTCCCGGGGGCCGGGACGAGCGACGTCGCCTACGTGCTGGGCAAGATCGTCGTGTCGCTCGGCAGGACGCTGGGGCCCTCGCCCCTGGTGCCACTGGGCCAGCAGTTCGACCTCGGCTTCGGGTTCCTCGAGGCGATCGAGAGCTGGGACTGTCCGGCCATCGATCCCACGGAGTTCGAGTTCGTGGACGAACCCGTCCCTCTGGGAACCAGGCTCGAACGTCCGAAGTACGCCGCGCTGGCGGCGACCGCGGCCGCGCTCGAGATGCCGGCCGCCGCGCCGCCGGCCGCGGAAGTCGCCGCGATCGACGTGCACGCGCACACGTTCAACGCGAGCGACCTCTCGATTTCCGGCTTCCTCGCCGACGTGATTCTCGACTCGGACGAGAAGCTGCCGCTGCGGCTGGTCGACTCGCTGGTCCGCCTGCTGGCGGCGGTGATCGGCCGGGCGCCGGGCGCCGAGGAGGAGATCCGGCGGCTCGACGAGCTCGCGGCGGCGGCACGGGGGCGGCTGCTGACCAGCGTCCGCGCCGCCGCGGAGGCCGAGCGCGCGGCCCGCGACGCGGAGCTGGAAGCGCTGGTGACGCGGGAGGTGGAGCGGCTGCGCCTGTCGCCCAGGGAAGATGACCGCGAGCTGCTCCTGCGGCTCGCCGCGGAGAGCGGGGGCGTGGCGCTGGCGGCATCGGCCGACGCCGCGCTCGTGCCGAGCATCGTCCGCGGCATCTTCGTGGCGCCGGGCACGATCGGCCGCTACGTGCGGTGGGTCGGCCGGCTCCGGGGCTACCGGCACGAGCTGATCGAGGAGCTCGTCCGCACGTACGGGAGCGGGCCCGGCTCGGTCGCGCTGTTCACGCCGGCGCTCGTCGACTTCGCGCGCTGGCTCAGCGACGAGCCCATCACGCCGCTCGACGTGCAGGTGCTGCTCGGCGATCGACTCTCCCGCGCGTTTCCCGGCCGCCTGCACTTCCTGGCGGCGTTCGACCCCTGGCGGGAGGCCGATCACGAGGGGACGCCGAGCGGCTCGCTGCACTGGGCGCGGCGCGCCGTCGAGGACCACGGCTTCGTGGGCGTGAAGCTCTATCCCCCGATGGGGTTCTCCGCGGCCGGCAACGAGGCGCACGACTTCTCCCAGGTGACGACCGAGGACGGACCACGGTTCGGCAGACGCCTCGACGCCGCGCTGGAGCGGCTGTTCGTCTGGGCGGAGGCGGAGGAAGTGCCGCTCCTCGCGCACTGCAACGAGTCACAGGGCGCGAAGCACGGGTTCGCCCGGCGCGCGGCACCGGAGTACTGGCGCCGCGCGCTCGAGAAGCACCCGACGCTGCGGCTGAACCTGGGGCACTTCGGGGGGCAGGCGAACCTGGCCAGGCCCGGGGGGTGGCCCGAGCAGATCATTGGCCTCATGAACGACTTCGAGCACGTCTACGCCGACGTCGGCATGTTCCGCCTGGACGAGAGGGCAGCGCGCGAGGAGTGGCTGACGCGGCTGGCGGCGGCCGCCGATCGCGAGCCGGTGCTCAAGGAGCGGCTCCTCTACGGCTCGGACTGGGTCATGCTGGCGAAGGAGAAGGGAGCCGCCGACTTCTACGCGCAGCTCGCCGCCGGGCTCGGCGACCGGTTCGCGCCTGACGAGACGCGCGCTATCCTCGGCGGCAACGCGAGGCGCTACCTCGGGCTGGACGGCAGGGCCGGACGTCGCCTGCGGGCGTACTACGAGATGCACGGGCTGCCGCGGCCGCGGTGGCTGCCCGCGACGTGAGGCGCCCCCGCGCGGACGGCAGCCGTCCGCGCGGGGGCGCCCGTCGGCATCGCGCTACGGCTGCTCGCCGCCGCCGCCGTTGTTGCTCCCGACGCTCACGGTGGCGGCCGTGTCGACGACCGACGTCGCCGTCCAATCGGCGAGCGGAGGGAACGCGGCGGTCGTGGTGATCCCGAAGCAGCCGCGGGGGCCCGATCCGAGGCCGTCGTCAGGCTGGGACAGCCGCCGCGGAACGGGGAGCACGAGCCCGTTCAGCAGCTGGCTCCACGTCCCGTCCTTGGGCTCGAGCAGCTGGTACAGCCACTTGAAGTCGGAGTCCTCGGTCGGGATCGGGGGGACGTCGTAGCCCGCCCACTCGAGCGGGTTGTCCGAGCAGAGGTTCGCCAGCTTCAGCTCGATCACGCGGGCGTTCTCCGGCCCGATGGCGCAGAGCGGCAGCAGGACCTCGTTCTTGCCGTCGAAGTCGCAGATCTTGATGGTGAGCTCCTCGGCGGCGTGCTCCTCGGTGTCGTCCACCTGCCGCGACCACGTCACGTCTCCGGAGAACTGCCCGGTGATGGGCGGCGCGTCCGGGGAGATCAGTCGGCCGTCGATGCTCCACGTGTCGGACCCCTGATCGCCCGACGTGAACGATCCGCCGTGCAGTACCGTCCGGAAGAGGAGGCGGGAGGTCACGTTGCTGGTGAACAGGTCGCCGCGCAGCCGCAGCACGTTCGGCGCGAGGCGCTGAACATCCGGCAAGCCGATCGAGCCCGGATTCGGATCGCGCTGGGGCGAGAGCCCGAGGTCCATCGTCTGGCGCGAGAAGCGGTAGACGAGCTCGAACGGCGGACCGTCGTCCGTCCCGTTCGGACCGGGCCGCGGTCCGGGGTGAATCGTGGCGCCGTCCGCGAGCTTGACGTTGGCGAGGTTGACCCGGAGGTACCCGACGTGCGGGACGGCGGTGGTCGTGTCCTCGTGGAGGAGCATCTCGCCGGGATTCTTCCGCCCGTCCGGCATCAGGACGGCGACCTCAGGCCGGCCGGCGTCTTCGTGCGCGACGTGCAGGCAGAGTCCGGTGAACTGCACGCGCAGTGTGAATGGCATCTTCGCGACCTCGTGTCGGACGGGTGGTTGGTTACGGCCCGGTGTAGATGAACGCGGCCCACGCACGCGGAGCGTGCAACACCGACTTCGGCGACCCTAACGCTTCGACCTGTGCCCGGCGCAGCGCCTCCGCCGCGGGCACTCCCTCGGCCAGGCGCTGATGAAAGGCGACGAGCAGCGGCGTCGTCGTGCCGTCGTCGACGTCCCACAGCGAGCTGACCGTCGCCGGCACGCCCGCGCGGAGGAAGCTGTAGGCGAGCCCGGCGATCGCCCCGACGTGGCTCGGCCGGGCGCCGAGCGTGCTGCACGCCGACAGGATGACGATCCTGAGATTTGACAGCCGCAGCCGGCCGATTTCCCGCGCCCGCAGCATGCCGCCGTCGGCGACCTGGTCGGCGGCCTGGTCGGCGGCCAGCGCGAGGTAGGAGAGCTCCGGCTGCTCGCCGTTGGCGACGGCGTGTCCGGCGAAGTGAAAGACCGACTGCCCCGGCAGGAGCGCGAGCACAGTGTCGCGTCGCGCGGCGGTGCCGGTGACGAGATGCACCCGCCGGTAGAGCTGCGCGACGTCTGCCGCCTCGCGCGCCGCGCCCGGCAGGCGCTCCACGCGCGGCAGCGCGACGGAATCGAACGCCGGGTCGCCGATCACCAGCGCCCCGCCGCCCGCCGCGGCGGCCCCCGCCCGCCCCGCCGCCGCCGCCGCCGAGCCCAGGAAGGCGGCGCTCGGCAGCGTCTGGACCGCGTGCGTCTGGACGACGTACTTCCGCGTCGTGCTGTCCCACAGCGCGACGAACGGCAGCTGCGAGAGCTCCCGGTCGGGGACGATCGCCACCTTCGACACCGCGGCCAGCTCCCCGGCGATCGGACGCAGCAGGAGGTCGAAGAGACGCACGCGGGCGCCATCCGCCGTGACCTCGGAGCCGCCCGCCTCCTCGACGAAGCGCGTCACGAGCGCCGCGATCGAGTCGCGCGGCACCGGAAAGCTCCGGTGGCGCCAGGCGCGGCGCGTGAGCGTCCAGACGACGAGCCGGTCCGGAAGGAGCGCGTACTCGACGGCGAGCGCGTCGCTCGGAAGGTGGCGTTGCAGGCCGCCGATCGTCGCCGCCGTCCGGCCGGCCGTGGCGGCGCTCGGACCCCAGGCCGCGGCGCGCGCGCGCTCCAGGTAGGCGAAGGCGGCGTCGGGGCGCCCCGCGTCCAGCTCGAGGCCGACCATCGCGTCGAACACCCGCTCCATGGTCTCGTAGAACGACGCGCGCACTTCCGCGGTCGGGAACATCGCCCGCCGCATCTCGATCTCGCCGACCGCCTGCGTGAGGCAGCGGCGCGCGGTGGCCGTGTCGCCGGCGTCGCGCGCGGCGAGCGCCGCCTGGTAGAGCGCGTTCGGCAGTGTGATCTCGCTGTGGCTGGCGCGGAGCGCGGCGACCGCCCGGAGCAGCTCGTCGCGCGCGGCACGCGGGTCCGTCGGCCGCAGCAGCTGGCCGCGCGCGAGCATCACCTCGGCGCGGATCTCATCGCGGCCGAGGCCGGCCTGGATGCGGTCGGCCCACCGCGTCGCCTCCTCGAGCTCGGACCGCGCCCGATCCGCCTGCCCGATCTCGAGAAGGATGCGCGCCCGCTCGCCGTGCGCCCACGCCATGACCTGCGGCTTGTCGAGCGCGGCGGTGGCGTCGATCACCTCGTCCATGACGGCGAGCGCCGCGAGGTGGAGCCCGTCGGTTCGCGCGTAGCCCGCGACGAGTCCGAGGTGGCTGCCAAGGAAATTCGAGCGGCGGTAGGGGGAAAGCAGCGGCAGCGCGCGGAGCGCTTCGACCCGTCCCGCCGCGGACTGGCCCGCCATCTCGAGTCCCTCGGTGAGCAGCGACG
>Ga0126308_10000565_pt1 | contig 12706 bp, 15 predicted proteins | sample Plot55_FD_92533 | JGI IMG/M metagenome (GOLD analysis project Ga0126308, IMG submission 92533) | Serpentine soil microbial communities from UC McLaughlin Reserve, CA, USA - Plot55 | ecosystem: Environmental > Terrestrial > Soil > Grasslands | place: USA: UC McLaughlin Reserve, Lake County... | reverse complement strand
GAGGTGCTCGTCCCGGGCGGGCCGTTTACGCTCGGCTCCACGGATCCGTGGTCTTACGACAATGAACGGCCGCCGCATGAGGTCGACCTCCCCTCGTTCCGGATCGACCGCGCTGTGGTCACGAACGCGCAATACGCGAAGTTCACCGACCACGAGTTCACGGATCCCGAGGCGCCGGTCCAGCACGTCTCGTTCGACGACGCGGAGGCGTATGCGCGGTGGGCGGGGAAGCGGCTGCCGACGGAGGCCGAATGGGAGAAAGCCGCGAAGAGCGGCGAGCTCGAGCATGCGCAAGGAGCGGTTTGGCAGTGGACGTCGTCGTTCTTCGACGGCTATCCGGGCTTTCGAGCCTTTCCGTACCCGGAGTATTCGGAGGTCTTCTTCGGCGAGGAATACCGGGTGCTACGCGGCGGCTCCTGGGCCACCGACCCGCTGGTCGCCCGACCGACGTTCCGCAATTGGGACCGTCCCGAGCGGCGCCAGATCTTCTCGGGCATCCGTTGCGCCCGCGATGCGTGAAGCGCTCTACGAGGCGACGTCGCGAGGCCTACAAGGGGAGCCGAAGGAGCTGCCGCCGGTCTGGCTCTACGACGACCGAGGCTCCCACCTGTTCGAAGAGATCACTCAGCTGCCCGAGTACTACCTCACGCGTTGCGAGGACGAGATCCTGCGCGCTGGGTCGGCCGAGATCGCGCGCCGGACGGAGGCGCGGACACTCGTAGAGCTCGGCTCGGGAACGTCGACGAATACGCGTCTCCTTCTCGACGCCCTCGGCGGCACGCTCCAGCGGTTCGCCCCGCTCGACGTGAGTGAGCAGACCTTGCGGACGAGCGCGAAGGCGATCGCGGCCGCTTATCCCGGCCTCACGGTCGAGCCCATCGTCGGCGATTTCGAGCGCGATCTGGGCGCGCTGCCTGAAGGCGGCCCGCGCGTGATCGCCTTCCTGGGGAGCACGATCGGCAATCTCTATCCGGAGCGCCGGGAGAAGTTCCTCACCGCGCTGGCTGCGTCGCTCGCGCCGGCGGATGCTTTCATACTCGGTGTGGACCTCGTGAAGGACGTCGCCCGTCTCGAGGCCGCCTACGACGACAGCCGCGGAGTGACGGAGGAGTTCGCCCGGAACGCCCTCACCGTCGTCAACCGCGAGCTCGGCGCGACCTTCCACCAGCAGCGGTTCGCGTATGAGGCCCGCTGGGATCCCTATCACGATTGGATGGACATCGGCTTCCGCGCGCGTGAGGCTCAGACAGTTTCCGTTCCCGCACTCGACCTCGAGGTCGCGTTCGAGGTGGGCGAGGCGTTGCGGCTCGAGGTCAGCGCCAAGTTCCGCCGCGACCGCGTGGAGCGCGAGCTCGAGCGATCCGGACTCCGCGTCGAGTCGTGGTGGACCGACGGGGCCAAGGACTTCGCCCTCGCGCTCGTCCGCCCGCGCTAGGGTCAGCGCAACGAGAGGAGACCGATGTCCGCGAGCAAAACGTGCAGCCATCTCGACCAGATCCAGGTCACGGAGCTACCGGAGCAGATCGAAGGCTGTGAGGAGTGCTTGAAGATCGGGAGCCGCTGGGTGCACCTGCGCATGTGCATGACGTGCGGGAAGATCGGCTGCTGCGACTCGTCGCCGAACCGGCACGCAACCGCGCACGAGCGCGAGACCAGCCATCCGATCATCCTGTCCGCCGAGCGTGGCGAGGGCTGGAGCTGGTGCTATCCGGACGAGCTGTTCTTCATGCTCTCCCCGCAGTAGCGCGTCGTCTAGGCCGAAACCTGCGGCGCCGCGGCGCCGAGAGCCTGCCGAAGGGCATCTGTCACTTCGTCGAACACCCGCTCGTAGTCGGCGAGGGGGCGGGGGAGTCGTTGCTCGACCGCGAGGTACGCCTCGAGCAGCGCTTCGCCGGCTTCTTCGACCACCGTCTTCCCGTGGGCGGTGAGCACGAGCAGGTACGAGCGGCCGTCTTCTCGATTCTCCATTCGCCGGACCAGTCGTCGATCGACTAGTCGCTGGATGTTGTCGCGGAGCGTCGTCATCGGTACGCCCGACGCCTCCGAAACTCTGGACGGGCTCACCGGCGCGTGGTCGCGCACGTGCGTCAAGAGCGCGAGCAGGTAGGCGGGAAGACCGATCGGCTCGAGCTGGCGCTCGACGATCTGCCCCACGTACTCCGAGGTGATCGCCGCCTTGAGGAACAGCTGGCGATTGGGCACTTACCCATCGTAGGGGCTGTTGCGGATATAGTGCGTCGACGCAATAAATGCGGCCGGTCATCTTGATACTCCTCGTCTTTCTGAGTTGCGCCGGTTCGGCAGGCGCCAATGCGTCGAAGAGCGTGACCGGATCATGGGTCGGCACGTACACGCTCGGTACTCACGCTTCGTCGCAGATCACGTTCAGCATCAGGGGCGGCCGCGCGACCGTTGCACTCGGGGTGGGGCATGCGGACGTCCAGTCCGTCTCTCGCCGCGGGTTGCGCTTCCAGCTGCCGGGAGCCCCGACGCCGCTCGTCTTCAACGGGAAGCTCAGGGTCGGCCGTGTGAGCGGAACCGTTCGGCAGGGGACCGCCCGCGGTCGCTTCCGTGCCAAGCGTGGCACGGCACCCGCCCTGATCGCGCGTGGGCTCTACAGGAGCGGTGACCGCGTCTTGGGTGTCGTCGACGATCCGTATGGGCCGGAACGCCTCGTCGACCTCGATTCCGGCGCCGTCCACGCCATTTACCCGTCCGGAAAGAACTTCGTGATCGGGTCGGGCTTTGCAACACGCACGCCGACGACCGGCTCGGCCCGCTTTGACGCAGCGGGGGCGCGGATCAACGGAACGGCGGCGGCTCGCGTCCCGCAGCGCCAGCTCGAGGTGCGCTTCCCAAGCGGCGGCGTCACCCTCTCCGGGACGCTGACGGTTCCCACCGGCGCGGCCCCGCACGCTGCGGTCGCGTGGGTGCACGGCTCTGGCCGCACCACGCGCGCGTACCTCCCGGACCTGCAGGCGCTCCTGCTGCGGAACGGCGTCGCCGTGCTCGCTTACGACAAGCGCGGGATTGGGCAGTCCGGCGGCAGCTATCCCGGCGAGTCACCGACGGAGTTCGCGATCGACGCGCTGGCGCGTGACGCGGCCGCGGCCGTGCGTTTCCTCGCCAGCAGGCCGGAGATCGATCCTGCGCGAGTCGGCCTCGCGGGCCACAGCCAGGCCGGCTGGATCATCCCGCTCGCGGCGGTGCGGGAGCCGGGCGTTCGTTTCGCCGTCGTCTTCTCCGGGCCCGCGGTGACCGCCGACGAGAACGACGTCTACCAGCACTTGACGGGCCAGGGCGAGCAGCCGCCGACGCTGACCGAAGAAGAAGTCGACGCCGCCGTTCTCGCCGCCGGCCCCGGCGGAGTCGATCCGATTCCGTGGATTCGCGCTCTTCGCATTCCGATGCTGTGGGTCTACGGCGGGCTCGACCAGCACATCCCGCCGCGGCTGTCGGCCCGCCGCCTCGCGCCGATCGCAAGCGAGCCCGGTCGCGACTTCACGGTCGAGACGTTCCCGCGGGCGAACCACGCGCTCGTCGAGACGCAGACGGGACTGACCGCGGAGATGCTCCGCTCCGATACGTTCGCCCCGGGGCTGTTCGGCCGCGTCCGGGATTGGCTGGCGGAGCGGGGTTTTCGGCTGGGGTAGATACTGTGAGCACCTGGCCGCTCCGCGATGGGCCTAACCCCGACTCATGGAGGTCGATGTGGTACTCGCAACGCAAGGCTGGTGGCCCTGGCTTCTGACGCTCGCGATCATTGTGGTCCTCGCCGCGGGCGCCATCGCGTACTTCGTCAGGCGCCGTAGGGCCGTCTAGCCTCCGCCCCTAGTCCGGCAGCAAACCCTCGCGGTAGCGCGTCTCCTGCGGCTCCGGGAACCGCGCGTACGCGATCGAGCCGTCCTGCGTGTCTTCCGGTGACGCCGCGTTGTGGCGCTCCGCCGTCTCGTCGAAGCAGTAGTAGCCCCACGGGCCATCCTTCTGGAACTGCCGCGAGCTCGCGCACAGCACCACGCAGGGGCCGTCGCCGGCGCCGACGAACGCATGCTTCGTCTCGGGCGGGCAGTGAACGAAGTCCCACTGCTTCAGCGGCCGCTCCCGGCCCTCGATGATCGCGATCGCGTCGCCGTGGAGGACGAGGAAGTCCTCGGCCTCGGTCTCCCAGTGGTACGTCGTCGACACGTCCCCAGGGTGCACCACGCGAATCGCCATCCCGAGCATCGGGAAGAAGGTCTCTGCCTCGTACTCGTCCTTGCCGGTGAGCGGCAGGCTGTACCCCTGCCCCGGCTTGTCGGACCAGCGCGCGTCGCGCGCGTTCATCACGAACCAGCCGGTGCTCGCCGCCACCAGCCCTGCGTCGGTCTCTTTGAGCTCAGCCTCGGGAACCACGGGAGCGATGATGCCAGCGTCGCTCCGCGTCCGCTAGTCGCCCGCGAGCTCGACGAGCTTCGTCACCGTCGTCCAGTTGCGGGAGGTCGCGGTCACGCCCAAATCGCGTCCCGCGAGCAGCGTCCACAGCCGCGAACGAGCGACCCCCTCCGGATGCCAGGCATAGACCTCGCGGCCTGAGGTCACGAGTTGCTCCGGCGGCGTGACGGCGGCTTCGAGCTTGCGCACGACCGCCGGCGCGAGCTTCCGCTCCAGGAAGCTGACCTGGTAGCGCTTCGGGTTCGTCGCAACCTCGGCGAGCGGGTTTCGCTTCGCGACCTTCGCGAGCTCGGCGCGCGTGCGCACCACTACCGCGATCTGCAGATCGAAACGCTCGGCGATCAGGTTCTGGAGCTCACGCGCCAGCCGCGTGGGTGTCGCGCCGCTCGAGAGCACGACGTTGCCGCTCTGGAGATACGTGCGGACGTCCTCGAAGCCGCTCTCGATGAGGAGCTCGCGCAGCTCCGGCATCGAGATGCGGTTGCGGGAGCCGAGGTTGATGCCACGGAGGAGGGCGATCTGGCGGGGCATTGCGGCAGCGTAAGCCTCCGGTTGTGCGAACATGTGTTCGTGCCAGGCGAAGGCACGATCCTCCATGCTGACCTCGACGCGTTCTACGCGGCCGTCGAGCAGCGCGACGATCCGCGTCTGCGCGGACGGCCCGTGATCGTCGGCGCGGGAGTCGTGCTCGCCGCCAGCTACGAGGCGAAGGCGTGCGGCGTCCGCACGGCGATGGGCGGCCGGCAGGCTCGGCGCCTGTGCCCGCAAGCGGTCGTGGTTCCGCCGCGCATGGCCGCGTACTCGGAGGCGAGCAAGGACGTCTACCGCGTCTTCGAGAACACGACGCCGCTGGTCGAGGGCCTGTCGATCGACGAGGCTTTTCTAGACGTGCGCGGATTCGAGCGGCTCGCGGGCGCGCCGACGGAGATTGCCGCGCGGTTGAAAGACGCCGTGCGCGAGCGGGTCGGCCTTCCAATCACCGTCGGGGTCGCCCGGACGAAGTTCCTCGCGAAGGTGGCGAGCGGCGTGGCGAAGCCGGAGGGACTGCTCGTCGTTCCGCCGAACGCGGAGCTTGCATTTCTCCACCCGCTCCCGGTCGAGCGGCTGTGGGGAGTGGGGGCGGTAACGGCGCGCAAGCTGCGCGAGCGAGGCATCTCGACGGTCGGCCAGGTCGCGTGGCTCCAGGAGGACGAGCTCGTGTCGCTGCTGGGCCGTGCGTCGGGCAGGCACCTGTACGCGCTCGCGCGCAACCGAGATCCGCGGCCGGTCAGGGTCGGGCGCCGTCGCGGCTCGATCGGATCGCAACGCGCGCTCGGCCGCTCGTCCAAATCGGCTCAGGAGATCGATGCTGCGTTGGTTGGCCTGGTTGATCGCGTCACACGCCGGATGCGCAAGGCCGGACGGGCCGGCCGCACGGTCGTCCTCCGGCTGCGGTTCGACGACTTCTCCCGCGCGAGTCGCTCGCACACGCTGCCGCACGCGACCTTCCACACCGACAGGATCCTGGCGACGGCGCGGGCGCTGCTCGCCATGGCGATGCCCCTGATCGAGCTTCATGGTCTGACGCTGATCGGCGTCGCGGTCGCGAACCTCGACGACGAAATCCAGCTCGCGCTGCCCCTCGATCAGCGCAGCGACGGCGCGCTCGACCGCGCGATCGACAGCGTACGCGAGCGGTTCGGGACGACGGCGCTCACGCGGGGCGTGCTCCTCGGCCGCGACCAGGGCCTGACGGTGCCTCTGCTGCCCGACTGAATGTCGGGCCGAGGATCGATGCGGCGCCTCTCACTACTGCACGGGCACGAGCCTCTGCCGGCGGCGCAGCAGGACGAGCGCGAGTCCTGCTCCTAGTGCGAGCACACCGGCGGTCGCGCCGATTACCAACCCCCACGGGAAGCCTTCACCGGGTGTGCTCCGTGCGGTATCTGACGATTCGGCCGGCGTGATCGGGGTCAGCTTGAACGTGCGCGTGTCGACCGCGCCTACGGCACCCCCGGGGCCTGTGACGGTGATCGTGTTCGCCGCCTCGTTCAGCCGCAACCGCGAGACGTCGCGGGCGGCGATCCCGTCGAGATCGATGCAGCGGGCGCTGCGGGTGGACGTGTCGAGCGCGTGGATGAATGGAACCTTGCCCGCGCCGTCGTACAGCGTGTACGCCCAACGCCGGTCCGCGCTGGCGGCTCGAGTGACCGGTGACCCGCGCATCTTCTCGCCGCGCTCGTGTGGATCCGTGATCGGCTTCGCTACCAGCCGCCCCGCCCGTAGGTCATACGCGCGAACGAGGTACTTCGTCGGGTCGCGCGGCGCGTTGTACTGGATCAGATACAGCCACCGCCCGTTCGGCGAGACGGCGTCGTAGCTGAAGTCGCCGCGCAGCTTGACGTCCGCTCGGCGCCGAAGCGTCTTCGCGTCCAGCACGACGAGTGGCGTTCGCGCGCGAGGAAAACTGGCGCGCGGATTGATGAGGACGAGCGTCTTTCCGTCGCCCGAGAGACCGCCTGCGGTGCCGTCGTAAGCAACGGCCGGGATAGTGAAAGCGCCGCGGACGAGCCGCGACACGAGAACCTGTCCGCCGTCGGTGCGCACCCGCGCCACGACCGTGTTCCCGCCCGCGGGAAGCGTTATGTAGCGCGCATCGCCTGCCGACGTCGTGACACCGGTCGGTCCGGCGTCGATGCTCAGCACGGGCAGACCGTCTGCCCACGCGGCTCCTGCGCCGGCACCTAGCAGCGTTCCACAGGCGACGGCGAGCCAAAGAATTCTCCGCTTCATCTTCTGCCTCCGATCGAAGTGGCTACGGCCGAAGTACGCCAGGACCAGCCGGGGAGGTCCCGCGACGTCCCTCAGCCCTCGGATCAGCCGGCTTGCGAGCGCTGTGGAAGTGCCGCGGTCCGCTGGCGAGCCGCCTCGAAGAGGACGATCCCGGCTGCGACGCCGACGTTCAGGCTGTCGGTCGGTCCGGGCAGCGGGATTTGCACGCGCTCGTCGGCCCCCTCGAGCCAGGGTGGAGTCAGGCCATAGCGTTCGTTCCCGACGACGATCGCCGTCGAGCCGCTGTAGTTCGGGCCCCAATGTGGTTGGTCGGCGTCGGGCGTTGCGACGACGATGCGGACTTGCCGCTTCCGTAGCCACGCGATCGCTGTTGCGGTATCGCTCTCCGCGAGCGGAAGCTTGAACAGGGTTCCGACGGAGCCGCGCACGACGTCCGGGTGGAATGCGTCGGTCCGGCTGTCGCAGACGACGAGAGCGTCGGCGCCTGCACCGCATGCCGTCCGGACGATCGTCCCGAGATTGCCGGGCCGCTCCACCGCTTCCGCGACCAAGAGGAGCGGTGTCGGACCGAGACGCAGCGTGTCGAGGGTCGTCGGCCACCGTTCGACCACGGCGGCGATCCCGTCGGGGCGGCCGCCGGAGATCCAATCGAAGGCTGCTGCGCTGAGCTCGACGACCACCGCTCCACGTCGCTCCGCGAGCGAGGCGAGCGCATCGTCGGAGTTCCCGAGGTACAGCTCGGGCGAGATGTAGAGCTCCCGGACCCGGGCCTCCGCTTCGAGCGCGCAGGCGACCTGGCGAAAGCCGTCGACGAGGAACACGCCGTCGCGACGCGAGCACCGTCTCAGGCGGCGGACTCTCTTGAGTCGTCGATTAGAGCTGCTGGTGATGCAAGGTCGTCGTGTCATCGCTCCTACCCCCGCGAGATCGAGGGCGGCCGCGACGAGCGGGGAACATGCTGTAGAGGTGTCGCGGTCGCACGCGCAAACAGGACCGGTCACGGACCGGCCCCTGATCGGATGCGCGTGCTATCTGTGCAGGATCACGACTGCACGCGAGGATACGCGACGCCCGCGCGGGAGGCAAACCGGCACGAGCGACGGCGTGCCGATGCTCCGGGTCGATACGCCGCACGGTGCCGCGCAGGTGCATTTGCACGCCGCGGCCGACGCTCGCGCAGCGCTCGTCCTCGGCCACGGAGCTGGGGGTGCCGTCCAGTCGCGAGACCTGGTGGCCGTGGCCGAGGTGGCGCTCGCCGAGAAGGTCAGCGTCGCGCTCGTCGAGCAGCCTTATCGCGTGGCGGGTCGACGCGCTCCCGCGCCGGCACGTCAGCTCGACGCGGCGTGGATCGCGGTCGTCGAGTACCTGCGCGGCGGCGAGCTCCGCGGGCTGCCGCTGATCGTCGGGGGCCGGTCGCTTGGAGCTCGTGTCGCCTGCCGGACTGCCGGAGAAACTCGCGCCCTCGCCGTTCTGTGCCTGGCGTTCCCGGTTCATCCGCCTGGCCGTCCGGAGTCGAGCCGGCTATCCGAGCTCGAGGCGGTGACGGTTCCGGTGCTGGTGGTGCAGGGCGAGCGGGATCCGTTCGGGATGCCGCCGGCGGGCCGGAGTCGAGAGGTCGTGCAGGTGTCGGGCGACCACAGCTTGCGGACGGACGTCGCGTCCGTCGCCGCTGCCGTCCGCGCGTGGCTCCCCCGCGTTCTCGCACGGTGAGTCCGTCGAGAATCGCGCGCGCCGTTCGTCTACGAGACGACACCGATAGAGGAGGCACACATGAAGTACCTCGTGCTGCTGTACGGCGACGAGTCGGCCGAACGGGCGCTGGCGCCTGAACAGCGGCGCGCGATCGTCGATGAGCACATGCGTTTCCAGGCGGCGCTACGAGCGCGGGGCGCCCTGGTGCAGGGCGAGCCTCTCGACGGTAGCTCAGGTGCGTTCGCGGTTCGCGTCGAAGACGACGGGAAGCGCGTGGTCACGGACGGTCTGTTTGCCGAGACGAAGGAGCAGATCGGCAGCTTCTACGTCGTCGAGTGTTCCGGGCGCGACGAGGCGCTGGCGATCGCGCGAGATGTTCCTTCCAGCCCCGGGCTGGTAGTCGAGGCGTGGCCGGTCGCGGAGATGTGAAGACGGCCGTTCGTGGCTAGTCGAGCCATCGTCCGCAGGGGACGATCCGTGATTGGCACCTGACTGGCACTTGACTGGCACCTGACTGGCACTTGACTGGCACCTGCCTGGCACTTGACTCGCACGTGCCTGGCACCGGCCTGGCACCGGCTCGGTCCCGTGCTAGTCGAGCCAGTCGTCCGGAGGGGACGGTCCGAGGCCCGAGAAGTCGCCTCGATCGCGAATCGCCTCCGCGGCTGCCGCCATGGCGTTCACCGCCGTCCACGTCAGGCTTCCGCCGACGCTGATTCGGTGCGCGCCCGCGTCCACCATCTCATCGAAGGTCAGGTCCGGGCGCGCGAGGACGTTCACCGGCTTCGAGACGCTCTCGCAGACCGTCCTGATCTCATCGACCGTCCGCAGGCCGGGCGCGTACAGAACGTCCGCTCCCGCCGCCTCGAACGCCTGTAGTCGGGCGACCGTGTCGTCGAGGTCGGGATTGCCGCGGATGAGGTTCTCGGCCCGCGCCGTCAACACGAACGGGAACGGGAGCGTGCGTGTCGCCTCTACGGCCGCCGCGACGCGCTCGACTGCCTCGGCCGGTTCGTAGATGCGGCCGGCTCGGTCGTAGTCCTCGATCGACCCGCCGACCGCGCCGGCCTCGGCGACGCGCGTCACCGCCAGCGCCGCGCTGGCGGGCTCGGCGCCGTAACCGTTCTCGAGATCTACGGAAAGCGGGAGGTCGGTCGCGGCGTCCAGGGCCGCCACGTGCGCGGCGATGTCGTCCAGCACTACGCGCCCATCACGGCGCCCGAGCGTGAACGCGAAGCCGGAGCTCGTCGTCGCGAGCGCTCGGAACCCGAGCGCCGCGAGGACGCGGGCGGAACCCGCGTCCCACGGGTTCGGGATCACGAACGGCTCGCCCTGGTGGAGCGCTCGGAAACTCTGCGCCTTCTGGTCTTGTCGCGTCACCCGACCGTTGACTCCATCTCGCGGCGGCCGCTCAAGCCGCGACCTCCTCTCCCGCATGCGCTCGCCGCAGCGGCTCGATCTCGATCTTGCTCATCTGCAGCATCGCCTGCATGACGCGCTGCGACTTCTCCTGATCGGGGTCGCCGAGCAGTTCGAACAGCACGGTCGGAACGACTTGCCAGGACAGCCCGTACTTGTCCTTGAGCCACCCGCACGGGCCCTTCTCACCGCCGTCGGACAGCTTCTCCCACAGCTCGTCGACCTCTTCCTGGGTCTGGCAGTTGATGAGGAACGAGATCGCTTCGGTGAACTTGAACTCCGGGCCGCCGTTCAAGGCGGTCAATCGCTGCCCGTCGAGCTCGAACGAGACCGTCATCACCGTCCCCGGGGTGCCCGGCCCGGTTTCGCCGTAGTGGCTCACCTCGAGGATCTTCGAGTTCTCGAACAGCGACGTGTAGAACTCGGCGGCCTCTTCGGCCTGGTTGTCGAACCACAGAAATGGCGTGATCTTCTGCACGTTCATCTCCTTCGTCTTGTTGTACGTCATCACTTAGACCGCGTGCTGCGAAAAAACTCATCGGGTGTAGAACATAAGGCGTGACCTGGTTCGTCGTCCTTCGCAGGAAGGGTCCGGATTGGGATCCGGCTCGCGCGATGGAGGAGCAGTCCGGCTGGAAAGAGCACGCCGACTTCATGGACGGGCTCGTCGAGTCGGACTTCGTCATCCTCGGCGGTCCGCTCGCGGACGAGGAGCGCGTCGTTCTCGCGGTCGAAGCTGAGTCGGAGGAGGCCGTTCGCAGCACTCTGGCCGCAGACCCCTGGAGCGACACGCATCTCGTGGTCGGCGCGATCGACGCGTGGACGATCCGGCTCGACGGGCGCCGGCCCCGCTAGCGAGTGCGCGTTCTCTTCGCGTCGACACACGGAGCGGGGCACTTCGGCCCGCTCGTTCCATTCCTGGACGCTTGCCTGCGCAACGGGCACGAGGTGCTGGTCGTGGGACCTCCGACCCTCGACCCGCGTCGCTATCCCTTCAGAGTCGGCGCATCCCCGCCCGAGCCCGTGCTGCGCGAGCTGTGGGACGGAATGCCGCGCCGCCCTACCGGCCAAACGGAGGTGACGGTCGTGGGGACGATCTTCGCCGGGCTCAACGTCGAGGCGATGCTCGCGCCCCTCGAGCAGGCGATCGACGAGTGGCAGCCCGATCTCGTCCTGCGCGAGCCGAACGAGTACGCATCGGCGATCGCAGCAGAACGGCACGGAATCCCTCACGCGCGCGTCGCGATCAGCCTCGCGATCGCCGAGGAGGGCGCGCTGGCGTTCGCGACTCCCGCGCTCGAGGACGTTCAGCCTGGAATCGTCGATGCGATCGCCGCGTCGCCGTACCTGACCTGCTTCCCCGAGTCGCTCGATCGCGCCCATTTCCCGGTCAGGCGCTTCCATGACCCAGGCCTCGACGCCGCACCGCAGCCGCTTCCCGATTGGTGGCCTGGCAACGACGCCCCTCTCGTCTATCTGACGTTCGGCAGCGTCGCCGCGGCGTTCCAATCCGCCGCCGACGCATACCGGCACGCTCTCGATGCGCTCGCGGATCTGCCGGTGCGGGTGCTGCTAACGATCGGGCGAGAGCTCGAGCTTGGGCTGCCGCCCCCCAACGCGCACGTCGAGCAGTGGGTGCCGCAGGCGGATGTGCTCGCCTGTGCGAGCCTCGTTGTCTGTCACGGCGGCTCCGGGACGACGATGGGAGCGCTGGCCGCGGGTCTCCCGCTCGTCGTCGTGCCGTTGTTCGCCGATCAGCCGTTCAACGCGGTCCGGGTGGCGGCGGTCGGAGCGGGCGTGGTCTCGTCCGTCGAAACGATCAGGCGCGAGGTCGAGCGCGTCCTGGGCAACGGCGCCTATGCGGACGCGGCACGGCGCGTCGCGGACGAGATGCGCGGAATGCCTTCGGTCGACTCGTTCTTGAGTGAGTTCGTCAGCACAACGTAGCTCGTCAGCGGGCGCGGGCATATCCGGAGATCAGCGGCCGTACGATCGGCGGCGACCTCGGCAGCTTGCCGTGCTCGAGCTCTTGGACCTCGAAGGACGCTGCCCGGATCCGTTCGAGGGTCGGCCGGTTCGGGTGGCATCCGCCCGCCACGAGCCCCCAAGGCCGCTCCAGCCGGTCCTGCCAACGAACAAGACGCGACTCATCGGCTCGCACGTGCTCGATGAAGAGCAGCTGACCGCCGGTCTTCAATACCCGCCAGATCTCAGACAGCGCTTTGTCCTGGTCCTCCACCGAGCAAAGGACGAGCGTCGACACCACCGCGTCGAACGAGCGGTCGTCGAACGGCAGCCGCTCGGCGGAGGCCTCGATGGCGTGCACGGGACGGCGTAGCGCCCGCGCGCGCTCCGTTGCCCGTCGTAACATCCCCGGCGCCGGGTCGGTGAT
>Ga0126308_10000564_pt1 | contig 12706 bp, 10 predicted proteins | sample Plot55_FD_92533 | JGI IMG/M metagenome (GOLD analysis project Ga0126308, IMG submission 92533) | Serpentine soil microbial communities from UC McLaughlin Reserve, CA, USA - Plot55 | ecosystem: Environmental > Terrestrial > Soil > Grasslands | place: USA: UC McLaughlin Reserve, Lake County... | reverse complement strand
GGTCAGAGTCCGGTGGTAGTCGACCCCGTTCTCCTCGAGCACGCGGTGATCGGCGGGGGAGTTCGTCAAGCTCGGACACTCCCTAGCTTAGCCACATGCTCAAATAGGGCTTGCACGATGCGGTCCTGGGGTTGCTCACCTTCGCCCTGTTGCTCCAACTCGCGCGGATCCAACGGCTCGCCGAAGGTGATCGTCAGCTTCTTGGGACGTGGCCAGGCCTTTCCCGGCGGCATGGCTTCGTACGTGCCGCGGATGAATACCGGTACGACAGGCACGGGGAAGCGGTCGAGAAGTACCCCGATACCAGGCCTGAACGGCTGCAGCTCACCGGTGTGCGAGCGGTGGCCTTCGGGGAACCACACCAGCTTCTCCTGGCGCTTCAGGACGGCAGCCCCGAAGGCCAGACTCGAGAAGACTGCCCGGTGGGAGTCGATCGGCACAACATGCCCCAGACGGCCGAACAGGCGCTTCAACGGATTGCTGAAGGCGGTATCGGATCTGCCAGCCCAGTAGATGTGGCGAAGATGACGGTAGTCGAGCGCGGCGGCAATCGCGCCAGGGTCGAGGGAGCTGACATGGTTGGGCGTCAGTACAAAGGAACCTTCTCGGGGCAGATGCTCGAGGCCATGTATGCTCATGCCGAACACTTTCTGCGCGATCACACGGTTGAGGGCGAACATCCCTCTCGCCGCCGCCGTCTTGACCGGCCCGAAGGGTTCGAGCGAACGCTTCTGATACTCGCTCAAAACCGCTTCGGGCTGCTCGAGGGGCAAGGCTTGCCCAACGCTACTGCCGCCCGCCTCGGCCTGCTCGGCCACCTCGTGCAGCAGTTCGCGGACCGTATAGATGCGCCCGATCGCCTCCTCGCTCAACTCTACGCCGGCGCTCTGGTCGATCTCGAGCGTCAAATCCATCCATCCGAGCGAATCGATACCGAGGTCGAGCTGCGGGCTCGTATCCGGCGTCAGGTGCCGATCGGAGTAGCGTCTGGCGAGCAGATCCCATACCTCCCTCGCCGCCGGGTTCTCGAGTAACTCGCGATCCGCTTCCGGCATCTCTTCTATGGGGATGGGACCGACCGCTCCGCCAACACCTTCCCCACCACTTTTCGCCACATCGAAACGCTCCTCGAGGAGGTGGCGGCGGATCTTGCCCAGCTGCGTGCGTTCGAGGGGTAGGTGCGTAATGGCGTACTCGGAGATCCGCTGATAGGAAGGCAGGCGATCCGATACCCCTTCGACCGCCTGGCGGATGGAGCGATCTATCTCGGCGGTGCGACGACGGATCTCATCCAGATCCGGCATGATTACCGCGACGAGCCGGCCGTCCCTTTGCAACACGCCGATCTCGCGGATGATGGGGTTGATCAGGTAGGCTTCCTCGACCTCCTCGGGCTGTATGTTCTTGCCTCCTTCGGTGACGATCAGGGTGGAGGCGCGGCCCGTGACGTAGAGGTAACCGTCTTCGTCGAAGTGGCCAAGATCTCTGGTGCGGAACCACCCGTCTTGGGTGAGGACTTCCTCGGTCTCTACAGGAAGGTTGAGATAGCCAGAGAAGATGCCAGGTCCCCGCGCCAGTATCTCCCCTTCTCTGTAGGGTTCGCCTGTCAGGGACTGCTCGCTTCGCGTATCCTCCCCAGGTACAGCAGAAGGATCGAGGCGAACATCAACGCCAGGCATGGGTTGGCCCACGCTGCCTAGCTTCTTACCGTCGGCTCGTTTGAGCGCGAGTAGTGGGGCGGTCTCGGTGAGACCGTAACCGATAACGATCCGCCATCCCATGCCCTCGAGCTTCTGGGCTAGACTCTGGTCGAGCGGCGCTCCACCGGAGGCCAGAATCCTCAGCCCCGGCCCGAGCCTCTCGCGGAGTGGACGCATCACGACCCTGCCAGCGTCCAGGCCCGTCTTGCGGCGTACCCACGTACTCAAGCCGGCGCTCGCCCCGAAGAGCGCTGCTGCTATCTTGCCGCCGGATCTGGCCCGCTCTTCGATCCCCGCATAGAGCGCGCTGTACAGGCGCGGTACGCCCACGATCACGGAGACCTCTCCCTCATTCAGGGCGCGCACGAGCTGTGGTCCGGTAAGAGACTGGGGCAAAACGATGGTAAGGCCGAGCGTGAGCGGCGACAGCATCCCCATCACGAACGGATAGACGTGATGAAGCGGCAAGGGCACCAGCATGTGGTCGTTCTCGGTCACCACATTGGCCCCAAGTATGGCCTCGATCTGAAAGGCCAGGTTGGCGTGGCTCAAAGGTACGCCCTTGGGGGCGCCGGTGGTGCCGGAGGTGTAGAACAGCGCCGCCGTTTCGTCCGGCTCTGACCGCGCTAGCTCTGGGTGTGGATCCTCTGTGGCCAGCAGGTGTCGCCAACTGCGAGGGTCCTCTTCACCCACATCGAGCAGGATGGGCCTGGGTCTGAGCATGACATCGAGACGCTCGAACCTCCCGACCTGCTCGGCCGTGGTGAAGACGAACTCGGCACCACTGTGATCCAGAATGCGACCGAGCACCTCGTCGCCGAGCTGCACATCCACCGGCGTGGCCACCGCCCCTGCCCCAACTACGGCCAGACACGCCACCATCCACTCGGGTTGACTGGGTGCGAGCAGCATCACGTGGTCGCCAGGGCTGACACCGGCTTTGGTGAGCCCGTGGGCCAACTGCCTCACGTGTGCGGCCAGCTCGTCATAAGTCCAGGACTCGGCACCCTCTTCTTGCAGCGCAAGTACGGCTTGCCGGTCACCGTGCTCGGCAAGCACGTCGATCAAGAACCCCAGCGTGCGCGCTTCGCTAATCCCTTGCCGGTATGGAGAAAGCATGCTCGAATCCTTTCCCATGACTTGTCAGAGTTTCTCTAACTGCCACCACGATCACGACCCTGGCACCGCCAGTCTGAAGATGTCTGAAGCGTCTACCCTTTTTCCGCATTTATCACCGCACCCGCTCCGTCCGGGTCTTAATGTAACAATTCTAGCATAACCCTGTACCCTCTCGTCTTCCCCAACGATTCCCTCTCGATGTCTTCTCTGCCCGACCTCTTGGTTATACAGGTCGGTGTACTTATACTCGTCACACCAAACTACACAGAATTGTGTAGTTTGGTGTGTTGGGCACATCGGCGGGAGGGAAGTAACGGAGTTGTTCGGGAAGCTGGTTGCCTGGTGGGGGTCTGGGGGTGAGCGATGATGTCTAGTGCGCGGCTGGTCCCGCCGGGGCTGGCTTTGATCGCCGTCACCTATGGCCTCGCCCGTTTCGCATACGGCCTTTTCCTTCCTGACATGCGTGCGGCTTTCGATCTTCCCTCCGCCCTGCTCGGGGTGATCGGGGCCGGCTCCTACGTCGGCTACTGCGCGGCCATAGTCGTCGCGCTCGCCTTCACATCCCGTACGGGACCGCGCCTGATGGCCGTGGCCGCCGGCGCGGTCGCCGTGGTGGGCATGGCGACGGTCGCGGCAGCCCCGGCCGCGTGGGTCCTGGCCCTCGGCGTGCTCGTCGCTGGTAGCAGCAGCGGCCTGGTCTCCCCGCCGATGGGCGAGGCCGTCGCGTGTTCGATCCGCAACGACCTGCAGGACAGGGCCAACGCCCTCATCAACTCAGGCACCAGCGCGGGGGTTGCGCTCTCCGGACCGGCGGCGCTGATCTTGACCGGCCAGTGGAGGATCGCGTGGGCCGTATTCACGCTCGTGGGATGCGCCGTCCTGGCGTGGAACGCGGTCATTATGCCTCGCGGGGCCGTGGCCGATCGAGTCGAGCGCGAAGATGGTGAACGGGACGAAGATGGTTCTGCAGCGGGCGATGGTGCGGGGAGAACGCGCCTGTCCTTCTCCTACCTGGTGGGTGCCAGCGTGCGCCCGCGATCGGTGCCTCTCTTCGCGGTCGCCTTCGGTTTGGGCTTCGCCAGCGCCGCGTACTGGACCTTTTCGCGCGAGCTCGTGGTACAGGCGGGGGGTCTCGGCCAGACGGGATCCACCCTCTTCTGGACGGTCATCGGGATCTCCGGTCTCGCCGGCGGCGCCGCGGGCGACCTGGCTAGGCGCTTCGGGCTAACGACCGCCTTACGCGGCACGCTCCTCGCGATGTCAGCCTCGATGGCGCTGCTCGCCGTCGTCCCCGGCATTCTCCCCGTGACTTACGCCAGCGCGGCGCTCTTCGGTTCGACCTACATAATGCTCACGGGCGTGGTTCTGGTATGGTCGGTCGGTATCTTTCGAGAGATACCATCCGCCGGGCTGGGAGCCGGATTTCTCCTGATCGCGATAGGACAGATGGTCGGCTCCCCAGTCGCCGGAATCCTTGCTGGGACGACCAGCCTGGCCACCGCCTTCGTCTCGTTCGCGGTCATAGCGTTGCTTACCGCTTGCGTACGGCCGCACCGCCTAGACGGCCCCTCCCGGGACGTCTAGCGTGCCTGACATGTCCGTCGAGTACCTCTTGACGTCGCTCGTCGTTGTCCTCCTCCCGGGCGCTCGGGGCGATCCCGAACTCCTTCGCCGCCAGGCTCGCGTTTACGGACCGGTGAGCCGCGGACCCGTCGTCATGAGGACAGGGGCGCGCGTCAGGTCTCGATGCTGATGGTCAGAAGTCCTGCCAGACCGTCTTCGTCTACGCCGATGAAGTAGATGTAGACTTCGGCGCCTCCGGTCTCACAGCGGTAGACGGCGAGGTCATCGGCAAACGTGCGATGGAACAAGCTTTGCAACTTACGGAAGCCGCGGGCGCTCTCGATCTGTCCCTGGTCCATCCAGGGCTGAACGGTGCCTAGCCTGTCGAGGGTGCCATCGAAGTCGAGACGAACGGTCTCGCCCCCTTCGGTCAAGGGACAGCCGGAGACGCGCTCGAAGGTGGCAGCATCAGGTAACTCCGTGAAGCCTTCATAGGAGACGAATGCCCAGGTGGAGTCGGACTCCGATCCCGGGTACTGTAAGCCTTCCGCAGCCCGCAGCAGTCGCTCTGCGGTCTTTTCGCCCTGGACGACCTGCGCCGCGCTGTAGTCGCCCGAAAAAGAGATCAGCACCAATACCATGACGAATGTGATTATCGAGTCCCTGACGGTCTTCACGTTTATGCGCCCACCTTTCGTGTGTCTCTTCGACTTTGCCTCGACCACTAGGTCTATTAATCGGCACGATGGTGGGTTTTTGTAGTCGAAGGGCCCGCGGCGATATTGCCACGGGCCCTTCGTCGTTCTCCAGTTGCCCCTTGCCCGCCCTCGCCCCGTCCTCGTCCGGATGGTCCTACGCCTGGTGGTTACGCTGCGCGATACCCAATGCCCATGTTAGGAATGCTGGGCTCGTCGGTGAAGATGGGGACTCGAACCCCCACGATGCTGCCCCGGCACCGTCCGGGAACCTGGCTTCTGAGGCCAATCCGTGATGCGCCTTTGTTTACAGAGCCGACGCCGCTCCTGGCGTTCGCCACCACCCGTGAAGACGTGGGTTACCTGCTGGAGAACTAGTCTTCCATGAGATCCGTCGCCCAGTTGGCCTGCTGGATGGAGATGTCGAGCTCGCGCCTCTCGCGGGCCAGCTCGTCCATCCTGCGCCTCAGGGGTCCTACCTCGACGGCGGACAGGATGCGGATCTCCGCCCGCCCGTAGCGGGGTACCCTGTCGGATGCCGCGCTCACGAGGGTCTTCAGGTTCCCGTAGCGCAGCGTCAGGGAGTCGCGGCGGGCCAGGGCATCCGTTAGCGTCGTCTCGCCACCCGAGAGCGTCGCGGAAAGGTTCGTCCTGTTGATGCGCCGCACGTACTCCTCGAGCTCGGAGACGAGCCTCTCCATCTCTTCGAGTAGCTCCTGGGGATTCTCGGGCGGGCTCTCGCCCTCCTGCACCAGCGCGCTCCTCTGCAGCCTCCCCCGCATCTGCTCGACCCGCCTCTGCAGGTCCGCCCTGTTGGCCAGGGCCTCTGCCAGCTTCAAGATCCTTCACCTCCTCTCTTCTCGTGTCCTCTTCGGACATCTCAGCCAAACAGAGGCCATTCTACTTGTATTAGACGTGTTGTCAACACAATTTAGACAAAAGATGAACAGGTTTTATGCTCGCAGTGGACTGAAGATAGGCGTATAATCGACGTGCGGCGCGACGGAGCGCTGGCGGTAGACGAAAAGAGAGGGATTCGCACGGATGACGGTTGTAGAGTTCGGAAGACGGAGGCGCAGGGGCGCCGAAAGGAAGGGTATGCGCATGCGTGGAGCTGTCGAGAGCGACCTGGGTTTTGCGGAAGGGGGCCCTGGCCGGGCACGAGATAGCGGGGGTAGTAGATCCAGGACCCTCGAACCGGAGATGGCGGCGCGGGCGGAGGCCCTGGCGAGGCGAATCACGGAGCATAGGGAAGCGTTTGCGTGTAGCCAGCAGGAGTTCGCCAATGAGAGCGGCATAAGTCGGGCGACGTTATCCAAGATAGAGCAGGGCCACATCTACCCTTCGATGCAGATCCGCAGGAAGCTGGCGAGGGCCCTGGGCGTCGGTCCACAAGAGCTCTGGAATTTGCGGCCAGAGGATCTCACGGACCGGGGCGAAGAGAGAACAAAGCAGGCATCGTAGAAGACCTCTCGCAGTAGATGCGGGGGGTTTCTTCTTTTGCCGGGTGGGCGGTCCTCGGCGTCGTCGCTGCGCTGGCCGGGTTTTTCGCCCAGCGCATGGGTCTGCCGGCCGGGTGGCTGGTCGGGCCGATGTTGGTCGCGCTAGCATTCGCGCTCGCCTGGAAGGAGCACCCCACGGTACCGCGCTGGGGCCGTATCGCCTCGCTCGCAGTCGTAGGGGGCATGCTCGCCGCCACCTTCAGGCCTTCGGTCTTTCCCCTGCTCGCCAGGCACTGGCTACCAGTTGGCCTCGTGGTCTGCGGCACGCTGTTCTTGAGCCTGGGGGCCGGACTGCTGCTCTCGGGCCTGGCCAACCTCGATAGGAAGACGACGGCCCTGGGAACGTTGCCAGGGGCCGCCTCGGGGATGCTTGCCATGAGCGGCCCCCTTGGCGCCGACGTCCGCCTCGTCGCCCTGATGCAGTACACGCGCGTGGTCGTTGTCGTGGTCTCGGCGACGCTGGTCGGCCGGCTCGTGACAGGGGCGGCGCCACCGCAGGCCCCTGGCCAGGGCTTGCAGTCTGCCCCCGAAGGGCTGGACCTTCTCGTCCAGGGTACTGTGCCGACCTACGCCGTCACCGCGCTGGTGGCTGTGCTCGGCGCGTGGGCGGGGACGCGGTTGAGGTTGCCAGCCGGGGCGCTCCTGGGACCGTTGATCCTCGGGGTCGTCATCGAAGAGGTCGGTGTGGTGCACCTTGCCTGGCCTCCTGGCGTGCCGCAAGCAGCCTACCTCGTTCTCGGCCTGTGGGTGGGACTGCTCTTCGACGGAGCCTCCGTAAAGAGAGCGGGACGGCTCCTTCCGTTGGTCCTGGCGTCCGCCATCGGGCTCGTGATCGCGTGCACCGCCCTGGGATGGGCGTTCGCCGCGCTGACCGGCATCGACGGGATGACAGCCTACCTGGCGACCACCCCAGGCGGTATAGACTCGGTGGCCATCGTGGCCCTCGGTAGCGGGGCCGACGCGCCGCTGGTGCTCGCGGTGCAGACACTACGGCTCCTGGCCGTAGTCTTCGCCGGCGCGCTGCTAGGGAAGCGGTTGTCAGCCACTCAGTGACACGGCCACGCCGCAGAAGAAGGTTTCAGGTTTTCTTGCTGAAGCCTGATGCCTTTTCTAACCTCAGGTTCACTCTTTCCGCAAACCGCCTTACGCTCTCAGCTTGCTATCGAAGCGATCGATCAGGGTTTTACGGTTCTCGTTCGCCTTCTCGTAGTCCCTGAGTCGCCTGACCTGGTCGTCGGTAAGGCCGTCTACCCGAGCGGAGATCTCATCCACGTTCATCTCGTCGTAGCCGGGAATCGGGAAGGTGGCCGTCTCCGTGGTCCGCTGGACGCTCCCGGTGGCGGCGTCCACCGTGCGAGATGTGGCGTCGGTCACCGTTCCCACCACGCCCGCAGCGGTCTGCCCGCTCGCCATCGCCCCGGCCCGGTATTGGGAGAAGGTGGTGTCGAGGAAGTCCATGTAGGCTCCGAGAGATTCCTGTGCCCACGCCCTTCCGGCCTCCTGCTGCCTGTCGGCCTGCTCGGAGAGTCGCTGGGCACCCGCGCGGCCGGCCTCGGCCTGCTCCCTGAGGTTGTTGGCCACGAGCTCGGAGAACTCCTGGGCCGCACGTTGCTGGCGCTCCCCTGACTCCGTGGCCTGCCCGTAGACGAGCCGGTAGGAATCGGCGAGGGTCTCGGCAAAGCGCCGGGCCGCCTCGTTTACGTCGCCGGCCTTTCCTCGGTCCACCATGATCTCGGCTCCTTCCGTGAATTCTCGTGCGCTAGAGGCTTTCTACCCCACAAGGGAAAACGCTACACACGTAGCACCGCACGCGGGGGCGGGGTTGGGAACCAAAAGGGGCGGGTTTGAAACCCCAAGAGGGCGGTTCGCGAACCGCCCCTACAGGCTCACCGCTCTAGGCTCGCGATGATTCGCGGTTCCTGAATTCTTTCGGGGTGTAGCGTTCGATCCACGCGCGGTATTCTCGCACTTCGCGTTCGGCGCGCTCCTGCTCCCATCCGAGGTGTTTGACCGCGACCTCGGCGGCGGCTTCGGCGACGTCGAGGCCGACCCTGGGACCGTAGCCGGCCATCGTGCGCCTGAGGAGCACGTCGGAGAGCGTCTCGGCCATCTCCTCGCGGAAGGCCCAGATCACTTCGGCCCCGATCAAAGCCGTCTCGACACTTACGATGGGTGAGAGGGGCGTGAGGAGCTCGGGGTCGTCTTCGCCCACCCGCAGTACCTCGGCGGCCCTGACGCCGTAGAGTTTGAGGAGCCTTTCGGAGAGTACCTCGGGTATGGTGCTCGCGGACTTGAAGCCTGCCGCGAACGCGCCGAAATCCGAGGTCTCACTCCCTGGCAGAGGAACCTTGCGGGAGGTGCTCTTTGGCGCCTTCCGATGCAGCTTCTTGAAGACCACGTCGACCGTCTGGCGGCTCAGGTTCAGGTAGGTGGTTAACTTGCCACCGACGATGGAGAGGAGCCCGCCGACGTGCGGCAGTCCGGTGTCGATGTGCTTGACCTTGCCGCCTGCCGCTGAACCTCCCTTCGCATGATCAAAGACCACGTGGCTCCGGGTAACGCCTCCCGTCTCACCTTCCGGGTTATGGGGTAGCGGCCTCACCCCGGCGTAGGTGTATAGCACGTCATCGCGGGAGAGTCGCGCCTCAGGAATGACGTAGTTGGTCTCGTCGAGCAGGTATTGGATCTCCTCCTCACTCGCCGAGACGTAGTCGAGGTCCCCCTCGTAGCGGAGGTCGGTCGTGCCGATCAGGTACCTCCCGTTCCACGGTACGATAAAGTAAGGCCTGCCGTCCTTGCGCGCCTCGACGTAGAGGGCCTCTTCTTTGGGGGCGCCGGGGAAGGGATCCACGATGAGGTGGCTGCCCTTGGTGCCGCCCATAAAGCGCCTGGCGTTCTCGTCGGTGACCGGTCGGTGAAGATCGGCGAGTAACTCATCCACCCACGGGCCAGCTACGTTCACCGTAACGGGGGCGCGAACCGAGTATCTCTCGCCCTCGAAGACGTCGGTGAACTCCACGCCCTTTACGTCGCCGTTCTCTACGATCAAGTCCTCCACGTTCGCGTAAGTGATTACGGTCGCGCCGTTGTTTCGGGCGGAGATGGCGTTCTCTACGGCGACCCTTTCTGCGTATTCCACCTGCGCGTCGTAGTAGAAGGCGGCCGCCTTCAGGCCTTCCGGGTTGAGGCCGGGTTCCCGGTCCTGGACCTTCTTGCGGCTGAGCATCTTGTGGCGGTCCATGCTCCTGTCGTAGGAGAGCACGTCGTAGGCGTTCATGCCGAGCCGGATCATGAGCGGCCCGCGTGAGCTCCTGTCGTAGATGGGTACCAGGAAGCCGAGTGGCCTGACCAGATGCTGGGCCACGTGCAACAGGGCCTCTCTATCCCGGAGAGATTCCCTTACGAGCGCAAACTCGTAGTACTCCAGGTAGCGCAAGCCGCCGTGGATCAGGCGCGTCGCCCACTGCGTGGTCCCGCTGGAGATGTCGCCCTTGTCCAGTAGCAACACCCGCAGGCCCCGCATGGCGGCATCACGGGCTACACCCGCGCCGTTTATGCCGGCCCCGACCACTATCACATCGAAGGCCTGCCTCTCGATATCTTGGGGTATGCGTGACGCCATCTTCTATCCTTTCTCCGCTTTGCTTCCCGACTCGCCTCCGGAAATCGCGCTCCATGGCATCTCCGAAGGCGTCTCGGACCGCCTGCCTGGCAAGCGTACCATCTGTATCATCCCGACGGACTCTTGTTCGAACAGTACGAGCTCGTACTCTATGGCTGGTACTCGGCGAGCGCGGGGAAGAGCGCCGAGAGCCGGGGGTAGAGCTCTTTGTAGACGTCGTTGTAGATCCGATCGTAGAAGTCCGCCCTCTGTTCGTTCGGCTCGTAGCTGGCCCCTTCACCTGACATGGCAGCGGCTACGTCGCGAAGGTCGGAACCGTCCACGGCAGCGAGCGCCATCATGCCGGCCCCGAGGCAGGTGGTCTCCACCTCCTGGCACGAGGTCACCGGCCGGCCGGTAACGTCGGCCATCATCTGGCAGAACAGCTGGCTGCGCGATCCGCCGCCCATGGCGAAGAACCTCTCGACGGGCTGCCCGAGGCTCTTCTCCATGGCTTCGGTCTCCAGACGCTGTTCGTAGGCGAGCCCTTCGAGCACCGCCCGGTAGACGTGGGCTTTCTTGTGCGCTCCCCTCAAACCGAAGAGAACGCCCCTGGCCTGCGAGTCCCAATAGGGTGTCGAGGACGCGTTCAGGTAGGGCAACAGGAGCAATCCCTCCGCGCCAGGGGGAACCTGACTCGCCGCCGCCTCCAGGATCTCCTCGGCGCTGAGATCGAGGCCCAGCTCGGCCGCCCTGACGCCGCCGAAGTTCTCGACGAACCAGTCTATGGTGTAGGTTCCGCCGCGCAGCAGGGTCTCGGGGACGTACGTTTCGGGGATGGGACCGGAGAGGGTGCGGAACTCGCGGCCCCAGGCGTAGTCGTCGCTGTAGGTGCCGGAGACGAGCGCCGTGCCGAGGTTCAGATAGGCCCGCCCGGCTTCGGTTATGTTCGCCCCGAGGCCCGCGGCCTGTCCGTCACCGGCACCGCCAACGACGGGCAACCCCGGCGGGAGCCCCACCTCCCTCGCCACCCCCTCTTCGAGCTCGCCCACCACCGAGCCGGGGGCGGACAACTCAGGTAATAGGTCCCTCTCGAGACCAACCTCCCCTAGCACCTCATCCGACCACTCGAAGCTGCGCATGTCCAGCAAGCCCAACGGGTCAGCGCAGGCCCAGCTGGTGCGCCACTCTCCCGTCAGCCGGTGGACGAGGAAGGCGTGCACGTCAAGCACCCTGGACGTCCGATCGAGGAGTTCCGGCTCGTTGGCGCGAAGCCAGAAAAGCTTATAGAGGGCCGGGGTCATGCTCGGCGGCTTGCCCGTTATCTCGTGCAACCTGTCGGATCCGTACCGCTCGACTTCGTCGTAGGACCTCGCGTCCAGCCACAGAATCGCCTTCCGCAGAGGACGGCCGTCTTCGTCCGCGCAGACGAAACTCTCCCGCTGGTGTGTTATGCCGAGGGCCCTGATGCTGCCAGCGTCCACCCTCGCGGCGGCCTCCTGGAGGGCCGTTTTGGTGGACCCCCACCACTCCTCGGCGTCCTGTTCGTACCAGCCCGGCCGGGGCGACGCGAGAGGGAAGGTTGCCCTTCCCTCCGCCACGGAGTTACCCTTTTCGTCCCAGACCACAGCCTTGGGCGCCGTGGTCGAGCAATCGATCCCGATGACGTATCGTGCCAGGGCCATACCAGGCGACACCCCCTGTCGTATGCGCCGCACTATAGCACCCTGGCGCACCGGGTCGCCCGGCGGAGCCCGAGTGGGCTCGGTGTCTCTTGCTAAACTTAGCCTGCCGTAGTGATGTTTCGGAATACTCCAAGGGAGGTGGCTCTCTGTGATGGCAGCGATGTTCTACGAACCGGGCGACGTAAGGATGGAAGACGTGCCCGCGCCGAAGCCAGGACCTGGTGATGTCCTGGTGCGTATAGGGGCGGCCCTCACTTGCGGCACCGACGTGAAGACGTTCAAGCGCGGCCACCCGACGCTTATCAAAGAGGTGCCTTCCCCTTTCGGTCACGAGTTCGGGGGGACCATCGAGGCGGTCGGCGAAGGGGTCGAAGAGTGGCGGCCCGGCATGCGGGTGGTGGCGGCAAACTCGGCACCGTGCAACCGTTGCTACTACTGCAAGGTCGGGGACCAGTCGATGTGCGAGAACCTCTCCTTCCTCAACGGCGCCTTCGCCGAGTACATCGTGGTTCCGGCCAGGATCGTGGGCCAGAACCTCTACGAGATCCCCGGGGGCGTAGAGTACAGTCGGGCCGCGCTTCTGGAGCCCCTGGCCTGCGCCGTGCACGGGATCGTACGCACCCCCATCTCCATGGGCGACACCGTGGCGGTCATCGGGGCTGGTCAGATCGGGCTGATGTTCGTCCGTCTGGCTACGGAACGCGGGGCCAGGGTAATCTGCGTCGACAAGAGTAGCGACAGGCTCGCGGTGGCCAGAGAGCTGGGGGCCGAGGAGACAATAGAGGCCGCCGAAGGCGTTGACACCATCGAGGCCGTGCGGGAGTGGACACCCGCAAGCCGC
>Ga0126308_10000563_pt1 | contig 12715 bp, 11 predicted proteins | sample Plot55_FD_92533 | JGI IMG/M metagenome (GOLD analysis project Ga0126308, IMG submission 92533) | Serpentine soil microbial communities from UC McLaughlin Reserve, CA, USA - Plot55 | ecosystem: Environmental > Terrestrial > Soil > Grasslands | place: USA: UC McLaughlin Reserve, Lake County... | reverse complement strand
GCGGGGGAGACGCATAGATGGAAGCTCGCCGAGGACAGAAGACGAAGGAGGACCGATGGGTGACTCGCTAGTCGGGCAAGACACTCGGGCACGGGAACCCTCCGGACAGAAGCACAACGTCCGGCACACCACCTGCGTTATCGCGGGCGGCGGTCCGGCGGGGGCGATGCTGGGGCTGCTGCTGGCCAGACAGGGCGTGGACGTGCTGGTGCTGGAGAAGCACGCCGATTTTCTGCGGGACTTCCGAGGGGACACCATCCATCCCTCCACGATGGAGATCATGGACGAGCTCGGCCTCGCGGACCCTTTGCTGAACCTGCCGCACACCAAGACGTCGCGGCTCAGGTTCCGCACGCCTCGCGGGAGCGCCACGCTCGCCGACTTCGGGCATCTCAAGACGCGCTTCCCCTACCTCGCCTTCATGCCGCAATGGGACTTCCTCGACTTCGTCACCGACGAAGCTAGGCGCTACCCCAACTTCGAGCTGGAGATGAACGCCGAGGTACGAGAGCTCGTCGAGGAGGGCGGCCTAGTCCGGGGCGTGCGCTACGAGACACCCGACGGCACCCGCGAGGCGCGGGCTCTCCTGACCGTCGCCGCAGACGGCCGGGACTCGCGGCTGCGCGAGCTGGCCGGACTAAGGGTGGTCGGGACGGCCCCGCCCATAGACGTGCTCTGGTTCCGGATCTCGCGCCGGAAGGGCGACCCCGAGGAGCCCACCGGCTACATCGGCGGGGGCCGGTTCGTCGTCCTCATCAACCGTGGAGACTACTGGCAGGTAGGCTACGTGCTCCCCAAAGGCGCCGACCGGCGGATACGCGCCGCCGGCCTGGAATCGTTCAGGCGGTCCGTCGGCGAAGCCGTGCCGGAGGTCGCCGATCGCACGGACGAGATACAGGATTGGGGCCAGGTGAAGCTTTTATCGGTGCAGGTAAACCGCCTCAGGCGCTGGTTTCGGCCGGGCCTCCTATGCATCGGCGACGCCGCGCACGCGATGTCGCCCGTGGGCGGGGTCGGGATAAACCTCGCGATCCAGGACGCCGTCGCCGCGGCGAACGTGTTGGCCGAGCCGCTGCGAGCGGGCAGGGTGGAGCTTCGGCACCTGAGGGCGGTGCAGCGGCGGCGCGAGTTGCCGATCCGCATCCTCCAGGGGCTACAGTCCCTGGCCCACCGGAGGATCGTGGCGCCGGCCGTCGGCGGGGGCGGCCTCCCTTCGCCGCCCCCGCCGGTGAGGGCGCTCCTCGGTTTGCGAATCGTGCGTAACCTGCCGGCCCAGATCATCGGCTTCGGCATCTGGCCCGTGCACGTGAGGCCCTAAGACCTGCCGGTTCCCATCCGCGACGCCGGTGATCTCGTGCTGCCAGAGATTTGAACAAGGTCAGAAAAGCGAACAGAGACTGGAGGTACTGCATGAGGCGGTCGACGCCTGATGAGACACGCGCGAAGCAGGAGGTTGTGCTATGAGGTCGGGTTTTTCGCTGGATCGACGTCCCGAGGACCAAGAGTGGGGACACGGCCACGGACCGGGGGCCGGGGGGGTACGTCTGCACTACGTGAGGCGCGGGCGCGGCGAACCGGTTGTCCTGCTGCACGGCTGGCCGGGTTTTTGGTACGACTGGCGCCACGTCGTCTTTCCCCTCGCCGAAGAAGCCGACGTCATAGCGCCGGACTTCCGCGGGTTCGGCGACTCGGACAAGCCTGAGGGGGACCCGAAAGCGCTCTACGCCCCAGACCACCTGGCCGCCGACGTGCTCTACCTGCTCGACTACCTGGGCATCGAGCGCTTCGTGGTCGCCGGCCACGACACCGGCGCGGTCATAACGCAGATCCTGGCCCGGCAGGTGCCGGAGCGCGTCCGCGCGCTCGCCCTGTTCAACACTCCCCACGCGGCCATCGCGGACAAGCCCAAAGAGCCCGCCGCCCAGCGCGAGTCCTGGTACCACCACTTCCACGCCCTGCCGTGGTCCCACGAGCTCGTCGGCTACAACCGGGACACGACCGAGCTGTACCTGCGCCACTTCTACGACCACTGGGTGGGAAACAAGGAGAGCGTTCGCCCGAAGGAGTTCGAGGCGATCGTGGACACCTTCGCGCGGCCCGACGCCATAAGGGCTAGCTTCGGCTGGTACCGGGCTACGTACGAAGAAGTGAAGGGCCCGTCGGTCCGCCCCCTCGAAGGACCGATAAGCATCCCTACCGTCGTGAGGTGGGGAGAGCTGGATCCCGTCAAGCCCGCGTCATGGGCAGAAGGGATCGAGCAGACCTTCCCACACCTGAATTTCCGGTTCGTGTCGGGCGCGGGACACTTCGTTCCCTTTGAGGCCCCGGAGGAAACTGTAGCGGCCATCCGCACGGCTCTCTCGATCGCACGCTGAGAGACCCCTATCCTACTTAGACGAATGATGTGTAGTTAGAGGCTGCGCGGATAGGCGAGTAGCAAATATGCCAAACGACGGTAGAGCTGCTGTCTGATCGCGTATGGCTAAGTCATGTGCGAAACGTTGCCAGCCTATCCGCGCAAGCTCTTATTCAGACCAGGAGATCGGCCAAGTGGCGTAGCGGCCTACCCAGACCCGCGTTCAGTGCCTGCCCGCAGGAGCAGGCTTGGCGGCTACTACACCAGTTAGTACACCAACCCACCAGAAACAGCGCTGAACATCGTGGAACACTTCTACGAGGAAATGGCTTAGACAAGCCGATTGGCTAACATCCAGCAACAGTCATGAACGCCTTGAGCCTGACTCTGCATCAATAGTCGCTAAAAGTGGAAATTGCACGAGGGAGTCCAACTCGGGCCACAGCTCATCCAGTATGGTGTGGGTAGCCAGCTCCAGGGTCCGTGGTGTGAAGTTCTCGATCTCCGAGAGTTCTAGATCTTCGTCGAGCGGGGTGAGCCATCGTCTCTGGCTGGGGGCGTACTTGGTGTGGGTCGAGATCAGGTCGTAAGAGGCCCTCCCCGAGCCGAACTCCTCCTCGATGCGCTCGTTGAGATCGGGGTGGGTAGGGACGACCGTCTCGACCTTCGTACCCTCGCGCTTCTCGACCTCCCCGAGTCGATTGTATAGAGGGTCGTACATCGGGCCGCCTTCCAGCAAGATCCATAGGCTTTCGGACTTCGGCGTTCACACCTCTTGTGTGCGGATGGGGGCCATCTGTGGGCCCCGCCGACGAGACCCGCGAGCCGCTTCCATTTTCGGTCGTGGAGCTTCGGGTGCTCGAATACCCCAAGAGTAGTTACCGTCCTCGTTCGCCCCTAGCAGTGTCCACCGGTTCTCCCAGAGCCAATATTTGCGGCACTTCCGCGCCGAGTCAAATGGAAGCCGAGCAAAATGATCGAGTCAAAGAACGGATGTTTAGCATTCGAGACCTCGCTTCTCGTGCCGCTGTGATCACTCTAGTGAAGAAACATCCAACATATCGCTTGACTGGGGTGATCGAGCCGAGTAATGTCTGTTACTAGGGTGATAGACGCACGAGTGGGGAACCGGGCGTTCGGATGGTTACCCTTGCGGTGTCCTCTCGCGGTGCGTCCGGCTCGAGAACTTGGCTGGGTACGGGCGAAGGGAGAAGGATGGGCGGCGAACAGAGGGTGAGCGTCGGGGCAGCACGGCCGTTCGCGGGGGGACTCACCGGAAGGGCGATGGATCGTCGGGACTTTCTGAGGCTGGGAGGTCTCGGGCTGGCTGGGGTTGGTCTGCTGGGCGCCGGGGCCTGTGGTGGCGGTGGTGGCGAGGCTTCCGGAGACCTGCGCTGGTCGATGTGGTCTGCCTCGCCGGAGGAGACCGCGGTGTGGCAGGAGCTTGCCAAAGACGTAAACGAAAAGCACCCGGACATCACGGTAAAGCTGGAGACCGTCACTTTCGAGGACTACTGGAACAAGCTATCCACGCAGCTCGCCAGTGAGAATGAGGCGGACATCGTCGCCATGCAATCCCTACGCATGCCTGGTTTCGCTGCCCGCGGGGCTTTACAGCCCTTGCAGCCCTTCATCGACGAAGATCCCGCCGTCAACGTCGACGACTTCTTCGAGCCCATAAGGCAGGGGCTCTCCGTCGGCGAGGAGATCTACGCTTTCGGCTACGACATAGGTCCGATCCTGCTCTACTACAACAAGAACCTCTTCGACAAGGGGGGCATCCCTACTCCTCCGCCGGACGAGCCGATCAGCTGGGAAGAGTTTCGCCAGAACGCTACGGAGCTGACGAACGCTGGCGCCAGGGAGTACGGGTACGTCATGCAGCCGGTGTTCGATTTCACGGTCCCCTGGTTGTGGTCGGGTGGCGGAGACTACATGAACGCTGCGGAGACGCAGTGCACGCTCGACACGCCGGAGTCCATCGAGGCCATAGAGTTCGTGGTCAGCATGTTCACGAAGGACAAGATCGCCGCACCTATCACCGACCTCGCGAACCCGAACATCGGGGTCGAAACCTTCTACAGCGGGAAGGTCGGCATGCATATCGACGGGCCCTGGCAGTTCATAAACATAGGAGAGAACTCCAACTTCGAGTGGGGCATCGCGCCCATGCCTGCCGGCCCGGTTGGCAGCGTCACGTGGGCTGCCGGATCTGGCTTCGGCATATCCAACACCACCGGCAGCCCCGATGCGGCCTGGGAGGCGCTCAAGGTGATAACGAGCACCGAATCCCTGAAGAAGACGGCAAAGGCCGGGCGCGGCTACCCGGCCCGCAAGTCCGCGGTACCTGCCTTCGAAGATCCCGACGCCCCACCGCCGAACGATAGTATCGTCCAGGACATACTCACCAACAAGATCGCCGAGGCGAGATCCTTCAAGACGACGACTACCTGGCAGGAGACGTCGGTGATGCTGAGCCGTGACTTCAGCCCGGTGTTCCTCGGCAAGCAGAGCGTCCGGGACACCATCGCGAACGTGAAGCCCCAGTTCGACGAGCTTCTTCAGGAGCACCAGGAGATTTTGGAGAAGCAGTCCTAACCGCGAATTCCGGCGGGTTTGAGCAGGGGAGGTTTCTATGGCGAATACGACACGCACCAGGCGTTCGTCGATCTTCCAGTGGAGGCCGAAGCGCGACCGGGAGGGACTCGCGGCCGTCTTCTTCCTGCTGCCCAACCTGGTCGGCTTTCTGATCTTCACGGCCATACCAGTCGGGGCGGCCTTCCTGCTTGCCTTCTACGACTACGACCTGCTGCTCGGGGCCAGCTTCGCTGGATTGGAGAACTTCCGCGAGCTGTTCACCACTGACAAGGTGTTTCGGGAAGCCTTTTTCAACACGGTCTACTTCACAGCCGTCAGCGTGCCGCTCTCCGTCGTGCTGGGCCTCGTCACCGCCATGCTGGTGAACCAGGCTCTGCGGGGCGTGGTCATCTTCCGCTCCATTTTCCTCTTGCCGTACGTCACGGTTACGGTCGCGCTCTCGCTGGTGTGGAAGTGGATCTACCTGCCGGATATAGGCCTGATCAACTCCGCTCTAGGGATCATCGGCATAGACGGTCCCGCCTGGCTGACCAGCGAGAGGTGGGCGATGCCCGGCCTGATCATCATGACCGTCTGGAAGTCGTTCGGGTACAACATGGTTCTCTTCCTCGCCGGGCTCCAGAACATACCGGAGCACCTCTACGACGCGGCGAAAGTCGATGGCGCGACGGGGTGGCGGAGGTTCTTGCACATTACGCTCCCCATGCTTTCGCCCACGACCTTCTTCGTCGTGGTTATCTCCATCATCTCCTCCTTCCAGGTCTTCGATCAGGCTCTGATTATGACCAATGGCGGTCCGGGGACCGCCACGACCACGCTCGTGCTGTACATCTACCAGGTCGGGTTCCAGTCCTTCAAGATGGGCTACGCGGCGGCGGTCGCCTTGGTGCTCTTCGCGGCGATCTTCATCTTTACCGTCGTGCAGTTCATGTTCCAGCGCCGCTGGGTCACCTACGACTGAGGAGTGGCAATGAGCGTACTCAACTCCGTGGGCGCAGTCCTCAAGGGCAAGGGAGCCTCGCCGGGAGCAACGACGTACTGGCCCGTGATCATCTATGCCGCCCTGGTTGCGACGGCTTTCCTGACCCTCGTTCCGATCGTCTGGATGATCCTGACCGCCTTCAAGTCAGCCCCCGAGGTCGCGGCCAGACCTCCGACGTGGTGGCCCAGGGAGTGGCACCCGGAGAACTTCGTCGCGGCGTGGAACTTCGCGCCCTTCGGGCGTTACCTGATGAACAGCCTGATCATGGCGGGAGGGATCAGCCTCCTGCAGACCGTGACCTCGGCGCTCGCGGCGTACGCCTTCGCCAGGCTGCAGTTCAGGGGGCGGGATCTGATCTTCCTGCTCTATCTCGCCACCCTCATGATCCCGCCGCAGGTTACCGTCATCCCGCAGTTCATCCTGATAAAGGAACTCAATTGGGTAGATACCTACCAGGGTTTGATCATCCCGCAGGCGTTCACGGCGTTCGGGGTATTCCTCCTGCGGCAGTTTTTTCTGGCGATTCCTCGAGAGCTCGAAGACGCGGCCCGCGTGGACGGGGCCACACGTTTCGGGTGCTTCTGGCGCATCATTCTGCCGCTATCAGGCCCCGCGCTCGCAACGCTTGCAGTCTTCGCCTTTCTGTTTCACTGGAACCATCTTCTGTGGCCCCTGGTGGTCTCCAACAGCGACGCGACGATCCCGGTCGTGGTCGGCCTGCGCGACTTCCAGGGCCAGTACGGCACCGACTGGAATCTGCTGATGGCTGCGGCCGCCATCGCCACCATCCCCACCATAATCGTCTACCTGCTGGCGCAGCGCTGGTTCGTGCGGGGCATAACTATGTCGGGGTTCGGAGGCCGTTAGGAGAGACGTGCTCCGGCTCACGGAGGCCGCAGCTGGTGAAGCTATGAATAGGAGGAGGGTTTTGCAACAGTTGCAGGAATCCACCGACGCCGACACGAGTTGGTTCGTTCAAGACCGGTTCGGGTTGTTCATCCACTGGGGGATCTACTCCCTGCCGGCCCGCCACGAGTGGGTAAAGCAGCGCGAGCGCATCCACGACGGTGCTTACCAGAGGTACTTCGACGCCTTCTACCCCGACCTCTACGACCCGCAAGCCTGGGCCCGCGAGGCGAAGAGGGCGGGGATGAGGTACTTCGTCGTCACTACCAAGCACCACGACGGCTTCTGCCTGTGGGACTCGGACCTCACCGACTACAAGGCGACGAACACCTCTTGGGGACAAGACCTGCTCGCTCCGATGGTCGATGCCTTCCGCACCGAGGGCTTTAAGGTGGGCTTCTACCACTCCCTCATAGACTGGCACCACCCCGAGTTCCCCGTGGACGGCCTCCACCCCATGCGCGACAACCGCGATTATATTGAAGCGAACAGGGGCCGCGACATCGCCCGCTACCGGGAGTACCTACACGGTCAAACCCGCGAGCTCCTCACCCGGTTCGGCAATATAGACATTATGTGGTTTGACTTCTCCTACCCGCACCGCACCTGGGGCGGCAAGGGTAAGGAGGACTGGGGTTCCGACGAGCTGATGCGGATGGTACGCGAGCTGCAACCGGGCATCATCGTTAACGACCGGCTCGAGATCGGCGGGGATGTCGTCACCCCCGAGCAGTACCAGCCGAGAAGCTGGCCGCAGCTCGACGGTCGACCGCTCAGGTGGGAGGCATGCCAGACCCTCAACGGCTCCTGGGGCTATGACCGTGACAATCTCGACTGGAAGCCCACGGACATGCTGGTCCGGATGCTCGTGGACACCGTCTCCAAGGGTGGCAACCTACTCCTGAACGTCGGCCCCAACGCCCGCGGCGAGTTCGAGCCGAAGGCTGTCGAAAGGCTGCATGGCGTCGGGGAGTGGATGCGGCTGCACGAGCGCTCGATCCGCGGCTGCACGGCGAGCAGCTTCAACCCGCCGCCCGACTGCCGCTACACGCAGAACGGAGATAGGCTCTATCTGCACCTCTTCGGTTGGCCGTTCAAGCATATTCACCTTGAAGGACTAGCCGACAGGGTCGAGTACGCTCAACTCCTCAACGACGCCTCCGAGGTAAGGATGTTCGTGGTAGACCCGAACCAGAGGGCACAGAACACCACGATGGGCGGCATACCGCCAGGCACTCTCACCCTCGAACTGCCGGTGACGAGGCCGCCGGTCGAAGTGCCCGTCATCGAGCTGTTCCTCAAGGGGTAGGCGACATGAGTAACGGACGCGAGCGCAGGTACCGCCAGGTCCATTTGGACTTCCACACCTCGGCCGACTGCGAAGATGTCGGGGCCCGCTTCGACCCAGAGACTTTCGCAAGGATGGTCCGGGCAGGGCACGTGGACTCGATGACCATCTTTGCCAAGTGCCACCACGGCTTCTCGTATTACCCGACGAAGGTCGGCACGACGCACCCCAACCTCGGATTCGACCTTATGGGGCAGCAAATCGAGGCGTTGCATTCTGCAGGCGTGCGGGTTCCCATCTACGTAAGTATCATGTGGGACGACCTTGCCGGCGAACAGCACTCCAGCTGGGTCATAGCCCGAAAAGACGGCAGCCTGCTCATCCGTCCTCCACTCTCGGCCGAATCCCCTCTTACCGGGGGATGGGGCTGGACCACGCTCGACGTGTCGACAGAGTACGGCGACTATCTGGTGGCCCAGGTCGAGGAGATCTGCGACGGCTACGATGTCGACGGGTTCTTCTTCGACATATGCTTCCCGATCCCCAACTACTCGCCCTGGGGCCAGGCGCAGATGCGCAAGGCTGGCATACGTTTGGACAACAACGGAGAGGTGCTCCGGTTCGCGGAGGAGAAGCTGGCCAAGTTTCTCGACCGGATGAGTAGTGCGGTCCGCGCCAGGGCACCCGAGGCCACCATCTTCTACAACGGGACCGTCAACCCCAGGATGGCCGAGACGCTGTCGTACCAGACCCATTTCGAGATCGAGAGCCTGCCGACGTCGTCGGGATTGTGGGGCTATCTACACTACCCGATCATGGCTCGACAGACTCGCACGTACGGCGTTCCGTTCCTGGGGATGACCGGGCGCTTCCACAAGGCTTGGGCCGACTTCGGCGGCTTGAAAACGCGGGACCAACTGGACTACGAGTGTGGCACCATCATTGCCGCTGGAGGCGAGATATCCGTCGGGGACCAGTTACACCCGAGCGGTGCGCTGGATCCGGCCGTTTACCGGTTGCTGGAAGGTTCCTTCGGACAAATCGAGAAGCTGGAGCCCTGGCTGAGGGAAGCGACCCCACTGGCGGAGGTGGCGATCCTGTCGAGACATGAGCCGGGATACCTAGGGAGCATACCCGTAAATGCTAACGTGACCGATGTGGATGGTGCGGCGCAGCTGTTCTTGGAGGCGGCCATCCAGTTCGACATCGTGGACACAGCGACGGACTCTTTCGACGGCTACAAGACCTTGGTACTTCCTGACGGTACCAGGGTAGATCCTGAGTTGCGTGGCAGGCTGGAGAGCTTCTTGGATGCGGGAGGCAAGCTCGTCATGAGCGGTACGGCCGCGCTCAATCCAGATACTGGGGAGTTTGACATCGAGGCTCCCGTCCATTACGAGGGACCGGCTCCCACGGTTCCCAGCTACCTCCGCCTCGACGAGGCACTTGTCGGCTATACCGAGTTGGCGAGCGACTACGATTACGTGTTTTACGAGCAGGCACACCGGGTCAGCCCCGCAGGAAACGCGACGACGCACGGGGAGCTACGTCGAGCCCTCTTCAACCGAACCTGGGAACACTTCACCAGCCATGCTCAGGCCCCAGTGGGCGACTACCTCGACGCGCCGCTCGCGGTGCAGGGCGAGAACATACTCTACTTCGCCTGCCCTCTGTTCGGCGCCTACCGCGAGCACGACTACTGGGCCTATCGTGCCATCGCTTTGAATGCTCTTCGAGCCTTCCTTCCGCAGCCGCTCGTGAAGTTTACCGGCCCGGGCTGGGTCGAAGCCACGCTCCACACACAGTCGGCGAGTGACGATCGTCCCGAGCGGTACATACTCCACCTGGTCTCTTATCACCCTCGTCGCACGATGCAGCCGATCCAGCACGTGGACCAGGCCTGGAGTACCTCCGGGCTGAACGTCAAGGTTCTCTGTGGCGAGCGGGAGGTCAGGAACGCTTACCTGGCTCCTGACGGCGAGGCACTGCCTCTGGAGAAGGAGGGCGAGTACGCGACTATCGACATGCCGCCGATCGGCGCTCATGCGGTGGTCGTGCTGGAATAGGGCTTGCGAGCTGCTCGCTTCGGACAGGGAGCGCTGAAGAGCGCATGTCTGTTACTGACGACGCCATACTAGAAATCAAGCGACTGATCATTTCCGGTCGGATTGGCCCAGGAGAAAAGCTGCCGAGGGAAAGCGAACTCGCCGCGCAGCTAGGTCTCTCTCGCAGTTCCCTTCGCGAAGCGGTGCGGGCGTTAGCGCTGATCGGCGTGCTGAACACTCGGCAGGGCGACGGAACCTATGTGACCGGCTTGGGACCCCCATTACTACTAGAAGCGACGAGTTTCGTTGCCGATTTCTTGCAGGACCACCGGGCTCTGCTGGAACTGCTCGAAGTGCGACGCCTGCTCGAGCCTACGGCGACGGCACTAGCGGCGGTAAGGATTAGCGAACTAGAGTTGTCGCGTTTGCTGGAATGCAGAAGACGCATGGATTCTGCTTCTACCGTAGCAGAACTTGTGGAAGCCGACGACGAGTTCCACGATGTCATCGTGGACGCCACCGGACAAGCCACCCTGGCTTCGCTGATCAAGAGCCTCGCCGGGCGCACACTCCGAGCGCGGATATGGCGGGGACTCGCCGACGAAGGCGCATTGGAACAGACCAAGCGTGCACACGCCGCTATTTATAAAGCTATCGAAGATAGAGACGCCGAGCTCGCTCGGGCGGCGGCCACTATGCATATCACCGAAGTGGAGTTCTGGTTCCGAAGCAGACTCAGACTCTAGTAATAGTGCCACTATTATCTCCTGCGCGTAAAGCTGCAAACTGGTCGCCACGGCTGCACGGGATACTACTCGCGCAACTCGACTGTTCCAGATTCCTTTACTTACTAAACTGGGCCACCGCCTGGGCACCAAGGAGTAGGAACCCGCTGCTTACGCCCGGCTACCACCCATCAGTACACCAACCCGCCACAGACACCGCTGAACATCGGGAAACACTTCAGGCGAGAAAACGGCTTATCTAAGCCGTTTTGCTAGCAACCAGCAACACCCGTAAACGTGCCGAGTGTGACTCTGGATCAGTTAGTGAAGGTTCGAATCCTTCTCCGGCAGCTTCTAAAATTCCTGCAATCGCGGGATAGAGAGGAGCCCGGCAACAGAATCGCGCTCTTTTGATGCCGACCTGATGCCAACCCGTTAGAACAGCACACTCTCCATCTTTACGGCTACCTCATCCTGCATGTTTGGCAGGATGTGCGAGTAGGTGTCCATCGTCCGGGAGATCGTCGCATGCCCGGGCATCTCCTGCACGATCTTGGGGTGCGTCCTCCTCGACAACAGGATCTTAGCGAAGGTGTGTCGGAGGTCGTGGAACCTGATCGTCGGCAGTCCGGCCCGCTTCAGGAGTGGCCTGAAGGAGCTGTACGTGAGGGTGCCCACGTCGAGCGGCGTGCCGCGCGTGGTGATGAACACTAGGTCAGTGTATTGCCACAGAGAGCCCGCCTTCAGTCGCTCCTCGTTCTGTGCCGCTCGGTGAGTCCTCAGGCCTGCCACGGCTGTGGGAGTGAGCCTGACAGTGCGTGTCCTGTCGCGCTAGGGTGGACGTGAAGGAGAGTCCGGACCTCGTACGAGTCAGCTGTCGACGCACCGATATCACTCCAGATTCCAGGCCCTCGCGGCGCTCTCCGGCTTCGCCAGCGGCTCCTCTACTTACCTCCGGCCCCGCACACGCTTTAGCACCCACTCGACCGTCCCCTGCACGACAATCCTCTCTGCCGGGACCACTATGTCCTCGTGGGCGCCGTTGCGCGCCTCGAGCCTCACCGTATCGCCCTCCCGACGCAGCACCTTGACAGTGGCCTCCTCTTCCTTGCCCAGAACGAGCGCCGCGACCACTGATCCGTCCGGCGGCGAGGGGTTCTCCTCCACCACCAGGAGATCTCCCTCCTCTATGCCGGCTCCTGTCATGGAGTCGCCCTTGGCCTCCAGGAGGAAGCGCCTCCTGCCCGACCGGGAAGACAGGAGCTCGGCCGCCAAAGAGTAGGGCTCCTCGTTCGCCGTCGCCTCGAGACCACGTCCGGCGGCGATCCTGCCCAACAGCGGGCGGGTGGAGACCGCGCCCCAGCCCTTCTCAGTGAGCCTCAAGGGGCGCCGCTTGCGGCCCGGTATCTTGCCCCGCTCGATGTACCCGTCCTCCTCGAGCTTGAGTAGGTGTTGATGGACCGTCTGGGAGCTCCTCAGGCCCACCGCCTCGGCGACCTCGCGCACGGCGGGCGGACCATCCACTGGGTTCCGGCCTGCCAGGAACTCCAGTATCCGTAGCCGGCTCGGGTGCAGTTCCTCAGTCAAAGAAGCCTCCTGAGCCCCACTCTAGCGCAAAAGAAGCTTGCAGTCAAACATTCGTTTGGTGTAGAGTGGGAAGGGAAAACCGAAGAAGAGGAGCGCCCCCTGCCCCGGGCCCTCCGACGGACCGACACAGTGGCCAAACCGAGGCGGTCCTTAGGGGATCTGGTGGGGAGAGAACGCTCGCCCTTACCCCCGGATTGTACCGGACGGGGCCGGCTTTCTCACCCCTTT
>Ga0126308_10000562_pt1 | contig 12716 bp, 14 predicted proteins | sample Plot55_FD_92533 | JGI IMG/M metagenome (GOLD analysis project Ga0126308, IMG submission 92533) | Serpentine soil microbial communities from UC McLaughlin Reserve, CA, USA - Plot55 | ecosystem: Environmental > Terrestrial > Soil > Grasslands | place: USA: UC McLaughlin Reserve, Lake County... | reverse complement strand
GTAGAAGACGGGCTTGCCTTCGTACAACTCGATGCCCTTGGGCCAGTGGGCGTGACCGCCTATGACTAGGTCCGCGCCCGCGTCGATGGCCGCGTGAGCCCAGTCAACCTGCCAGGGCTCAGGGGTGGCGAGGTACTCCTTACCCCAGTGCGGCATCACGACGACGAGATCTACCTCGTCGCGCAACCTCTGTATGTCCTCCGTCATGACTTTCTGTTGGATGGGCGCCGTGCCGGCTGCTGTCTCTGTGGCCCAGGCCCACTCGTAGTAGGGGACGCCCTGGTAGGAGAGGACGCCTACCTTCGTCTCACCGAGCGAGAAGATCATTGGCTTTCGGGTCTCGACGAGGTCCATCCCTGCCCCGGCGTAGGCTATGCCTGCGTCGTCGAGGTGCGTCATCGTCTCGCGCAGCCCTGGCACCCCGGCGTCCAGGATGTGGTTGTTGGCCAGGGTGACGCCGTCTATGCCGGCCCCTTCCAATATGGGGAGCAGCTGGAGGTCGCCGGTGAAGGTGGTCGCGTCGGGATGGTAGACCGCGTCCCTTATGACGGGGTTCTCGAAGTTGGCCAGCGTCAGGTCGGCGCCCGTCAGGTACCTCCGGACGGCGCCAGATCTCCCGGTGCGCCCGGCTGTGAATTGGTGGATGATGCCGGTCTCGGAGTAGTCGCTCGGCTCAGGGATACGGCTCGTGATGGCCGCGTAACCCCCGTCGAGCGGAAAGTCCAGCCCCATGCTCTGCTGGATGGCCATATAGTTCTGCCCGCGGTCCAACACTATGTCCCCGCCAACCACCACGCATCGCAGCTTGTCTTGGTCCGGCCCGGGAGCTGATCCCGGGCTCAGCGCGTAGCCGTCCGGGGGCGCGCCAGGGTCCAGGAGCGCCTCGCCGTTTACCGCCAGGGCCTTCACCCTGGGGCCGACCTCGTCCCACGGCACGAGCCCGAGTGCCTCCGGGTTGCGGCTCACGTGATCCACGACCGCGTCGGCAGAGTCGAAACCCTCGAAGCCGGAGCCGCCGAGCAACTCTTCTGCCGAGTCCATAGAACCCTGGGGAACGGCCAGGTCCCGGTCCTGCGAGAGCTCCTCCTCGCTCACGCTCTCCCGGTTCGAGGTGAGGTGCGCGATCGGGACAAGGTGCTCTGGTTGGCTCGCGTCTTCCGATGTTCCACCGGCCTCTTTGGGCTGGGATTCTCCTCCGACCGCACCGGCCTGTTTATCTCCGCCGGACTGCCCTTCGGGGCGATCGGAGGAGCAAGAGCCCACCAGCAGGAGCAGGGAAGCCAGGACGGCGACCACCGCTACCGTCACAGGTGCATAGAGTGTCCTCGTCAAAGATGTCTCTCCCGGATACCGAATCGTTCTCGCGCCGCCCAACTTTACCAGGGAGAAGGTATGGAATCCCCTATGAGCCTGCCATGAGGGTGTAGAGGACGTAGGCGGCGAAGCAGCCGCCGAGGGTCAGTCCACCGCCGACTACGACGAGGTAGATCGCCGCCTGGGGGACGAACTCGCCACGTGAGATCCTGCGCCGGTTGCGCAGGAACTGCACGGTGCCGAGCACGAGCGCGAGGCATCCAAGCAGCGCCAGTGCCACTCCCAGAAGCCCCGAAAGCTTGTCGGCATCCCCGGTGCTGGCGCTCACGAAGGAACCGGCTCGCTCAACCACTATCCCGAGGGAGATCAGGCCCACCCCCGTCCTGACCCACGAGAGCAGCGTGCGCTCGTTGGCTAGGTGCTCCCTGACCTCCGTGGCGCTCTCTCCGTCGGGTCCCTTGGAGCCTTCACCTCCCACAAGCGTAGTTTAGGGCACCGGCGAGGCTAGAGACGGCCCGCGGCGATGATGCGCTGGAGGAATTGGCGCGTGCGGGAGTTGTCCGGAGAGGTGAAGATCTTCCCGGGCGGCCCCTGCTCCAGGATTCTGCCTTCTTCGAGGAAGCAGACGCGGTTGGCGATGTCGCGCGCGAAGCCCATCTCGTGGGTGGCGATGAGCATGGTCATACCCTCGCCGGCTAACTCCTTTATGACGCCCAGGACCTCGGCGACGAGCTCGGGGTCGAGCGCGCTAGTCACCTCGTCGAGGAGCATGAGGCTCGGCCGCATCGCGAGCGCACGCACGATCGCGACGCGCTGCTGCTGGCCGCCCGAGAGGCGGTCGGGGTACTCGTCCCGCTTGTCCACCAGCCCGAAGCTCTCGAGCAGCTCAAGGGCGCGCCCTTCGGCGGCCTTTCGGTCCAGCTTGAGGACCTGACGCGGAGCGAGGGTGATATTCTCACGCACACTCATGTGGGGGAAGAGGTTGAAGGCCTGGAAGACGATACCTATCTTCCGGCGGACGCGGTTCACGTCCACGCGCGAGGAGGTGATCTCCTCCCCCTCGACAACGATGCGCCCCGAGTCGACGGGCTCGGTGAGGTTCACGCACTTGAGAAGGGTGGACTTGCCCGAGCCGGAGGCCCCGATCAGGCACACTACCTCGTGCGGCTCGACAGTAAGGTCGATACCCTTGAGCACCTCGTTCTCCCCGAAAGATTTATGAACGTCTTGGAGGACGAGGGCTGGGGTTTCGCCTCTGGCTTCGCCGCTGTTCACGCGACGGTCCCTGCCTGGCGGCGGCGCTTGTCGCGTGCGATCAGGTGATCCGTGAAGCGTGCGAGCGGGATGGTGATCAGGACAAAGAGAAGCGCGGCGACGACGTAGCTCGCGTAGTTGAACTGAGAGGCGCCGTAGATCTGGGCCGCCCGCGCGGCCTCGATAGAGCCGAGCACCGAGACTAGCGCAGTGTCCTTCTGCAACCCTATGAAGTCGTTGAGGAGCGGCGGGATCACGCGCCGCACCGCCTGCGGCAATAAGACGAACCGCAGAGACTGCCAGCGCGAGAGACCTAGGGACCTGGCGGCGGCGTTCTGGCTCTCGTGCACCGACTCGATGCCTGCTCTGTACACCTCGGCCACGTAGGCCGAGTAGACGAGCACAAGCGCGATGATACCGTAGGTCACGTCCGAGAGGTACGAGACGACCCCGAGTCCCAGCCCCGGCACCCCGAATCCGATGATGTAGAGGACCAAGATCAGGGGTATCCCCCGAAAGAGATCGGTGTAGGCGATGGCGACCATCCGGAAGGGGAAGAAGACCGGGCCCGGGATACCGCGCACCACGGCGATGATGAGCGCGAGGATGAGTATCAAGAGCTCGGAGATAGTGAAAATGTAGACGTTGAGCAGGAACGCCCCGGCGACCGAAGGCTCGCTCTCCGTACCCAGGAGCGACTGCCTGAGGTGGAAGGGATCGAAGAAGCGCTCCGCGACGACCTCGCTCCCGGGTGCCAGCACGACGATCAGGGCGATGACCGCGAAGAACAACACCGTGCTCATACTCGAAACTAGGACGGCACGGCCGCCCAGCATCTTCGAGCTCCGCCCCGATGACGGTTCGAGGGTGTCCGCGGGGCCAGTGCCCCTGGTCGTCATCCTACTCCTTGAGGGTCGGGACGCTCAGGTACTGCTGCAGGTACTCCTTCTGCAGCTTCTGCAGGGTCCCGTCCTCCTTCATCTCGCCCAGGACCTGGTTCACGCAGCCGACGAGCGGGTTGCCCTGCTCGAAGAGCATCCCGAACTGCTCGTTTCTGGGGTACTGGCCGACTACCTCCGAGTTCTTTATCTCGAAGTCGCGCAGGTACACTGTCGTCACCAGGTCGGTCACGAAGGCGTCGATCTGCCCGCTCTCCAAAGCCGACTTGGCGTCGTTGGTGGTGTCGTAGACCTTGGGGTCGGCGTTCGGCTGGACCGTCTCGTTGATGAAGTCCAGGCTCGTAGTCCCGACCTGCGCGCCGAGCTGCCCGTCCTTGAGGTCGGAGACGGACTGGGCGTCGGCGACGGGAGAATCTTTGAGGGCCAGCACGCCCTGGGCGTTGTCGAAGTAGCCGTCTGAGAAGTCCACGGCCTGCTCGCGCTCGGGGGTGATGGTGATCTGATTTATGTCAAAGTCGTAGTCCTTCGCCCCCGGGGCGTAGGACTTGTTGAACGGCTCGACGACCCACTTTATGGGGAGATCCATGCGCTTTGCGACCTCGTTGGCCACCTCTCCCTCGAAGCCCGAGTAGTTCTCCGGCCCGCCCTCGAACCACGGCGGGTAGGCGGGCTTGTCCGTAGCGACCGTCAGGACCCCGTCCTTGAAGAGCGGCGGGTTCTTTGAGTCACAGGACTTCTCAGACCCCGAGCCACCCTGCGCCGACCCCTCCGAGCCCTGCTGCCCAGCGCAGCCAGCCAGAAACAGGCACGCCACCAGAAGACCGATCAATACCATTCGCTTCATGATGTCCCTAACTCCGATCTCCGCCCGCCGAGGGGGCCGAATCCCCTACGGATAAACCTGGAACCTCTCATACGGCGCCAAGTATAGGGAGGGCCAAAAAGCGTTGCAATCGGCCAAGGCCTCCCGGCAAGCAGAGCCTCACCCTCGAGGAAGGTTCCTCCGAAGCCTGTTGACGGGCTTGCCGTCAGGCACCACGGACCTCGAGGCCGAGGGCTCGCGGTGTGATCCGGCGTGCTAACCTGATCCTGCCCACAACAGCTTGCAAGAGAGGAGAGACGATGGAGGAACAAGCGAGCTCTCCGAGGGTTACCCACCTCTCCTGGGGACGCCTGGAGGTCGATGGCCGCTCCTTCAAGGACGTTAAGCTCTTCCCTGGCGGCGCGAGAACCTGGGACTGGAACGAGACCGGCACTCGTCACGACCCGGGCATCCAATCTGCCGACGTCGAGGAGCTGCTCGAGCGCGGCGCGACCGCGGTGGTGCTCTCGAAGGGCTTCCGCGAGCGGCTCGGCGTGAGCCCGCAGACGCTGCGGATGCTCGAGGACAGGGGCGTCACCGCGCACGTCCGGCAGACCGGGGAGGCGATCCAGCTCTACAACCGGTTGCGGGCGACCGAGAGGGTGGGCGCCCTCATCCACTCCACCTGCTAGACGAGCGCTTCGGTTCCTGGGTTGGACGTGTAGACCGAAGCATATGAATGGACGATAGACAGTTTGTGGAGGCGCTATTATCGATACCATGCTGGTCGAAAAACTCTTCGTCGGTGGCGAGCAACGTCGGGGCGGTGCTCTCCATAGCCTTCGCCATAGCGATAGTCACGAGCGCCATGCCCGTCAGCGCGATGGTCGAGATCTTCTCCGACGTCTCGCGGGGGCTCTCGGACTCGGCCGCCGCCCCGTTTATCTCGGGCCTCCACGCCGCCCTTCTGCTAATGACGGGTGCTAGCATCGTGGGGTTCTTTTTCTCCGCGTTGCGCGGCAGCGAGCGCGACGCCCGCGGGATGCAGGAGAGTAAACTGTAGGTAGGGGCGGGACTCTAGTTCGGGGAGGATTCCAGTCGGGGCGTACACGATCTTGGTCTCCTTAGGCCGGAGCGGCTTACTCGCCTTCAACCTATTCGTAGTGGATCCTCTATCATGCCTGGTCACGGGGGTTGTGCCGGGCGCATTTTGGGAATTATTGATAGGAAGGCACAACCTTTGTTAGCTGAGGAGGATGAGAGTTGAGTGAGCAAAGCCAGCAGCAGACCGACAGCCCGCTCGTGAGCGAACGCGGCAGGACCACCATCAGCGACTCGGTCGTTTCCCAGATAGCGGGCATGGCAGCGCAGGAGGTAGAAGGCGCCCACATGGGTGGTAGCGCCTCCCGGGCCGCGGGTGGGATCATTGGCAGTATCACCGGCTCCGAGAACCAGACGCGCGGCGTCTCGGTCGAGGTCGGCGCGACGGAGGTCGCCATAGACCTCACGATGGGCGTCGAGTACGGCAGGAATATCCTGGAGGTCGTCGAGGAGGTGCGGCGCAGGATCTCCGAGCGCGTCCAGAGCCTCACCGGGCTAGGCGTCACGGAGCTCAACGCCACCATAAGCGACATCGTCTTCCCTGAAAACGGAGGGCAGCGCCGCCGTGCCATCGGAAGCAACACGGCGAGCACCGACGAGCGACCCGAACCGCGGAACATGCCAAGCAGGGAGCTCAGACCTGGCGCCAGCGAGCACGGGACGACCGAGGTGAGTGCGCGCAGCCGGACGCACACCGAGAGCGCGAGCGGGCCGGTCCCCGAAGAGGAGGTACGCGTCGAGGGCAGGCCGCTCCATGAGGACGAGACCGCGGAGCTCAAGCCAGAGGACGTGTCCGAGACGCGCCGGCCTTCCTCAGACGATGAGACGACCAGCCGCAGCGAGCGTCCCGAGGAGAGGTAGAAGCCGGGTCGAAGGACGACCGCGCGGGGGTAGACAGAGTCTCCGTGGCCTCGGACCTCCTGAAGCCAGACCTCAAGCTTATCTTCTGCGGGTACAACCCGTCGCTTACATCGGGGCGCAGCGGCTACCACTACGCCCACCCAGGCAATCGCTTCTGGCGCGTCCTGGTGTCCGCCGGCATCACCGACAGGCTGTACAGGCCCGAGGAGGATGCGCGGCTGCTCGACGTCGGCATCGGGTTTACCAACCTCTGCTCAAGGCCCACGCGCAGGGCCGACGAACTCACCCGGGAGGAGATCCGGGCCGGAGCCCGCGAGCTGCGCGCGAAGATCGAACGCCTGCATCCCCACGTCGTCGCCTACACTGGCATCGGCGTCTACAAGTGGTTTCGCGCGACCTCGAAGGTCGGGTGGGGTGTTCAGGAGGCCCCGGTGGTACCGGGAGTGACCGACGTCGTCGTGCCCTCACCCTCCGGCCTCAACAGGATGCTCTTCGACGAGCTGGTCGAGCACTACCGCGCTCTGATACCTCTCCTAGTGTAGAGCATGACCGTACGGTCCGGATGTGTGCAGGAGTACCGTGAGGGCTTCGAGATCCACGGCGGACCAGAGACGACGGCAGTTCGAGCCGGATTCCGCCTGTGGTGTGACGGACGGTGGTTCTCTAGGTTTTCTCGTCGAATCGAACCTCGACCGCCTCGGTGCCCTCTGGCCCCGCCACGAAGCGGACGAGCTGTTCCTCCCTCCTCGGTCAGGGCGTCGCGGTCCTTCTCCGGAAGTCGCTCGAACGGCTCGAACACGAGCGTCGCCTTCTCACGGTTTGCTCCGTCTTCCACGTGCCGCACACGAAGCCGTCGATGAGCACGGTCGGCCGTCCCAAATTCGTGAGGATCCGTTCGCGGTGCTCGTCGGTCATGACGCAGCTGCGGTTGGCGTAGGCGACGAGCAGGTTGTCGTACTCCGGCAGAAGCGGGGCAGGGCCGGGGTGTCAGGGTTGGGCAGAGGAACGTCGGGCAGGTCGAGCAGCTCATTGCCGTGCTCGTCGCAGAGCGCGCGCAGTCATGGCCGTAGCCGCTCGGTCACCTCGCGCGGCCTGGGCAGACCCGACCAGGCCTGCACATCCCTGATCGTGGCCGAACACGGCCAGGTAGCGCATGACCAACGCTTCCAGCGAGAGGTCGGGCTCGAGCGGATGGCCGAGCCAGGCCTTGATCGTTGTTCAGGTGGCCCGTCCGCTGGCGTCCCAGATCCCACGGGGCGTCACCTGTACCAACGGCAGGAGGTAGCTAATGGTGTAGGCAAGGGACACCGCGTCGCAGCCGGGCCACCGCTCGCTGCGCAACGGGCCGAGCTCGGCGCGCATGCGCGACCGTTCTTCCAGCAATGCCCGGCCGCCATGAGCGCCTCGGTGTCCACCCCCGGGAGGTTCTGGCCGAAGGGGCTACCCGTGTACACAGGCCGCGCTCCAGGACAGGCTGCACCAACGGGTGCAGCGTCAGGTAATCCCGGGCGGTCGCCAGGTGCAGCGTCGAGCGCATCAGCGGGCCGCGCACCGCACGCCGCTCGGTGACCAGCTGTGCCAACTTATCGGGGTGGAAGCCGTCCAGCCGCGCCCACAGGCCGACATAGGGCGAGTTGGGCACCTGAGCCTGCAGGCTGGCCAGACGCTCGATCGCCTCGGCAGCCGACAGTTTCTAGCAGCGTAGCAGTAACTGCCGCTTGAGCAGGGCACGGTTGAGAGCTCGCTAACGTAAATCCTGCTTTCGCGGAGAAGAGGGCATCGTTTAGAAAAGCATCAAGCACGGAGGCTGGGGCGTGAAGCCGCAGCCTCCGGTAAAGGCTACCTTGCTAAGTGGTTCTTCTTCCGCCCACGAGCAGACGGTAGATGATGAGGAGTATGATCGCACCTATAGTGGCCACGATGATGGTCCAGATCAAGCCTCCCTCGCCGAGCCCGATCAGGCTCGCTAGGAACCCACCCACGAAGGCGCCGGCTATCCCTATGAGGATCGTCACTATGATCCCGCCTGGGTCGTCTCCCGGCATGACCAACTTCGCCAGAGCCCCGGCTACGAGCCCGATAAGGATCCAGGCTATGATGGTGCCTATCATTCTTTGTCCTTTCTATCCAGCCGCCTACGCTGGACGTGTACCCATATAGCAAGCCTCTCGAAACCTCTTGATCCAGGTTTTGCAAACGTTTGAAGGATGTAACCGAGGACCTCACCGGTGTCCCTGACCTTCGCCGGGAAAAGAAAGGTCGCGTCGTGCCCTTAGACGCGAGGAGATCCGCGTGAAGCTTGCTGAGATCGACATGCAAGGCAGCTTCCGGGTACTCGTGGGCACGGACCGCTCGCAGGTGGCCGCGATGGTGCTCTCCCCGGACAGTCCACCGGCGGCCCGGACAACCGGCATCCACAGAGCGACCAGTGGCTGTTCGTGATCGTGGGCCGCGGGAAGGCCGTCGAGGGTGAGGAGCACAGGCTCGAGGAAGGGGCGCCCCTGCTCGTAGAGGCCGGAGAGACGCACGAGATCCAAAACGGCGGAAACCGTCCCCTGGAGACCTTGAGCTTCTACGCCGCCGGTCTACTAGACTGGTACTCCAGGAGATCTTTCGGTCTTAGAGGTCACGAGCCCATTAATATCGGCTAGAGTAGATGCTCCAGGTTGGGCCTGGGGGTCGTGGGAGAGACCATCGATAAGAAGACGGCCAAAGAGAAAGAGGGTGGTAGGCGCCGGGAACACCAGGAGTCCAGGTGGAGGAGAGCGTCGGACGTGATGATCCGCGATAACGCTGCGCCAGATCGGCAAGCTCGTCCTGAGTCGGCGCTCTAGGGTGCCGTGTTCATGTCGATAAAGGCTCAGGCAGCACAAAAAAGCCCCCGTTACCTTGTAGAGCCCTTCTAGTGAGGGCGTGACCGCTACCTCCAACATCCGATAGATGGTGCTCCGCTACTCGCCCTCGGCGTGTGTAGCTCTTCCTTCTCTAAGCCGTCGTAAGCTCTAGCTACTAGGAGCCGCACTCGGTCAGCAGGGCGCGAACGCCGTCAGAGGTCGCTGAGATCGCTGCTCTCGAACCTTCCAAGCACCTGCTCGAAGGCGTCGGGGCCAACCCTCACATCGCCCCTGTACGCATAGTTGAGGGCAGCGATGGTGAAGAGGCTCAAGCAGATTACCAAGGCCAGCGCCGTTACCATCAGCACGTGCGTCGTATTGTTCTCCAGCCCGAAGAGGTAGGTAAAGCCCACCACCACGACTCCTCCGACCAGCAACACGACCCACAGAATGCTGGGTATGCCCTCCTGAGCCTCCAGCAATCTCTCCCTCCTAGCATCCGCTAGTTGGTGTACCCGCTCGAGCCCCTGGTCGTAGAGTACCTGCTGGGCGTCGGTGCTCGGATCGAGCCTCTGGATGCTATCCCTCATCTCGTCGAGGAGGTCCCAAGCCTTCGGGCTTGCCTTGCCCTGCTCCATAAGCGGCCACTCCTCGTTGACCACCACCCGGGCGTAGGAGCGAGTGAGCTCCTGAATGTGGCGTCCCTGGGGCTGAGGCAGCCTGTGGGCGATCCAGAAGACCTCGGCCACCTCGCTGGCTTCGTCGTCCGCCGTGATCTTGGCCGCGTCCCACTGCTCCCACACGGCAATGAGTACGAGTCCTAGCAGCACGGCGTAGGCGACGCCAAGGACAGCGTAGATGAAGCCGGCCACGTCGTTGTGTTGCTGGCGTACCCCGATAGGCACCAGTCGCTGCACCAAAACTAAGCCGCTGACAGTGAGCGTCACGGCCAGGCAGACCAAAAAGAGGCCGGTGAGAATGTGGATCGGCGAGCCTCCTTCCTCTGCTCTTAAGCTTTGCTGCGGACTCCAAGATACACCCCCGGCCGATGACAGGCTAACGCTCCTATCTTGCTGACGTTGAATCGGTCGAAGGCACCAGCGCAAGGACAAACACCTCATGTCTGCTTCAGGCGGCAGCAGCCCTGCTATCCGAGACTCCGAATCCCGGCGGGTTCTACCGCGGCGTTGCCTTGCTTCTAAGCACTCGTTAGCTCCAGCCACTCGGCGCCGCCCTCGGTCAGCAGGGCGCGGAATCTCAGCTCGGCCGCTTCTGTACTCGTGAGCCTTGACGCTGGCGAGAATCGTCCCACAAGGTCGAAGTAGGTATAGTCCAGATAAAGGCCACGGCTAAAGGTCTACGGCTGCTGCAAGAACTGACGATCGATACTGCAAGCCTCAAGGGGAGCCAGGGAGATGCTAGAGCCACGAGGATCCCAGATAGGTGCGACGTTCGTCCTACCGGCTGATTCGCAGTGACGCTGCGCCAGATCGGTCTCCCGCTCGCCTGATGCGCCAAGGAGGGGAAGATCCGCGTCCTTCTCCCATACTCGGAGCCGCAGATCTGCGCTCTCCTCCTTTTTTATTTGACTCTCCTCGCGCTGAAAAGTAGTCTGCGAACTGTGGCCCGTTAACGTCGAGAGGTGTCACCTTCTGGAGGAGGACGCGCGTGTACCAGTTGATCCTGCGCGGAGCGCGGCTCGAGGGGGAAGTCGTGGATGTCGGCGTCGAGGATGGCAGGATAAGCCGGATAGCCGCGAAGATCGAGGAGCGGGCAGAGCGCGAGATCCAGGCTCAGGGACGGCTCGTCTCGCCGCCGTTCATAGAGTCCCACGTGCACCTGGACACGACGCTCACCGCCGGTGAGCCGAGGTGGAACGAGTCGGGTACGCTCTTCGAGGGGATCCAGATCTGGTCGGAGCGCAAGAAGTGTATCACCCGCGAGGACGTGGTCGCGCGGGCGACGCGGCTCCTTCGTTGGCAGGCGGCCCAGGGAGTGCTGCACGTGCGCACTCACGCGGACGTCACCGACCCGGAGTTCAAGGGCCTCAAGGCCCTCTTGACGGTCAAGGAGAAGGTGCGCGGGTGGGCGGACGTGCAGATCGTCGCCTTCCCGCAAGAAGGTATGCTCTCCTACCCCAAGGGCGTCGAGCTCATGGAGGAGGCGCTGAGGCTCGGCGCGGACGTAGTCGGAGGCATACCCCACTACGAGCACACCAGGGAGATAGGGGTGGAGTCCGTGAAGGAGAGCTTCCGTCTCGCTGAGAAGCACGACAAGCCCATAGACATCCACTGCGACGAGACCGACGACCCGCACTCGAGGTTCCTCGAGGTCATGGCGGCCGAGGCCATAAGGGCCGGGATCGGGCCGCGCGTTACCGCGAGCCACACCACCGCCTTCGGAAGCTATGACAACGCCTACGCCTTCAAGCTCATGGGGTTTCTGGCGAAGAGCGACATCAACTTCGTGGCGAACCCCCTGATAAACATAACGTTGCAGGGGCGCTACGACACCTACCCGAAGCGGCGTGGGATCACGCGCGTCAAGGAGCTTTGGCAGAATGGGCTGAACGTCTCTCTTGGCTACGACGATATCATGGACCCTTGGTACCCTCTTGGCACTGGCGGCATGCTGCAGCCCGCCCACATGGCCGTCCACGCGTGCCACATGACGAGCCGCAAGGAGGTCACGACCTGCTTCGACATGGTGACCGTGAACGCCGCCCGCACCCTGGGGCTAAAAGACTATGGCGTAGCCGAGGGGAGCCCGGCCAACCTGGTGCTGGTTGACGCCCCGGACAGGTGGGATGCCATACGGCGCCTGGCGACGACGACGCTGGTCGTCAGAGACGGCGAGATCTTGTCGGAGACGAGTCCGGCGGAGAGCCGGCTCATGGGCGAGGTCGTGGATTTCCAGAGAGGAAGCAATGAGGCGACGAGCTGACGACGGCGTCACAAGCCATCGGTAGGGGAGAGGAGTAACGGTGAGCAGGCAACCCGGCGTTGAGGAGCGAGGCGAGAGGGTGGAGCTCGAAGAGGCTATACACATCGAGAAGCACAACAGCATCGCGCCCGTCCCTGAGGAGTACAAGGACGCGACGCCGCTTGACCAGTTTTGGATCTGGGCCGGCGCCAACATCGCCCCGATCAACTGGGTACTCGGGGCGCTGGGGATCGTGCTTGGATTGGGGTTCTGGGATACCGTGCTAGTCCTGACTGTCGGCAACGCTATAGGGGTGGTGATCTTCGGCGCGTTCGTGCTGATGGGCCAGAGAACCGGGGTGACGCAGATGGTCCTCACGCGCAGCGCGTTCGGGAGGAGAGGCGCGTACTTCCCAGCCTTCTTCCAGATAGTGATCGCCACGGGATGGATCGCGATAAACACCTGGATTATCCTGGACCTCAGCGTCGCCTTGCTCGAGAAGCTCGGCATCCCCGGCACGCCGGCAACCAAGGTCGTCGTGATTTTGGTGCTCATGGCGATACAGGTCGGGCTGGCTACCCTCGGCTTCTACGCCATACGCACCTTCGAGAAGTGGACTGTGCCGGTCACGCTGGTCATCCTCGTCGCCATGTCCATCGTCGCGTGGACCGGCGGCGACGTCCAGTGGGGCTACGCCGGCGAGGCCACCGGCGCCGCGCGTTGGACCGC
>Ga0126308_10000561_pt1 | contig 12718 bp, 12 predicted proteins | sample Plot55_FD_92533 | JGI IMG/M metagenome (GOLD analysis project Ga0126308, IMG submission 92533) | Serpentine soil microbial communities from UC McLaughlin Reserve, CA, USA - Plot55 | ecosystem: Environmental > Terrestrial > Soil > Grasslands | place: USA: UC McLaughlin Reserve, Lake County... | reverse complement strand
TCCCGCGCCCGACCTCGCGGAGCTGCGCGAGGAGGCGGAAGGGCTCGCGTCGAGCGAGGAGGAGCTGCTCCTGCTCGCACTGTTCGGTGAGGAGGCGGAACCTCTCCTGCAGACGATCCGCGGGCGCGCGCGCGGCGACGACTCGCTTGGCGCGGGGGGAGTGGACCAGGCCCGAGCCGAACGGATCCGCGAGATCGTGCGCGTGGTGCAGGAGTCTGGTGTTGCCGAGGTGACGCTCGAGGAGGCGGGGATGCGGGTCTCGGTCAGGCGGACCGAGGAGGCCGCACCAGGGGCTCTCGTGCCGGCAGCTCCGGCCGAGCCGGTCGAACGTGCCGCCACCGCTCCCGCTCCGGAGACGGACGGGGCTGTGCGGATCGAAGCGCCGATGGTCGGGACCTTCTATCGCGCTTCCGAGCCGGGCGCTCCGGCGTTCGTCGAGGAGGGCGATCCCGTGCAGTCGGGTCAGACGCTGTGCATCCTCGAAGCGATGAAGCTGATGAACGAGATCAAGGCCGAGGTCGACGGCATCGTGCGCAAGATCCACGTCCGTAACGCGGACCCCGTCGAGTACGGGCAGCTGCTGTTCGAGCTCGAGCCGGCCCTGCCGCGCCCGCTCGACGCGTTGTAGATGTTCTCACGAGTGCTGATCGCGAATCGCGGCGAGGTCGCCGTCCGCGTGATCCGGACGCTGCACGACCTCGGCGTCGAGGCCGTCGCCATCCACTCGACCGCCGACGCTGACGGCCTGCACGTCCGGATGGCCGACCGCGCCGTCTGCGTAGGCCCGCCTGTCGCCGCGGAGAGCTACCTGAACATCTCCTCGGTCATCGCCGCCGCGACCACGACGCGATGCGAGGCAGTGCACCCCGGGTGGGGCTTCCTCGCCGAGCGTCCCGCGTTCGTCCGCGCCTGCGAGGACAACGACCTCGTGTTCATCGGCCCGTCTGCGGACACGATGGCGAAGAGCGGCGACAAGGTCCAGGCGAAGGTCGAGATGGCACGTGCCGGGATGCCGCTCATCCCCGGCACCGAGCACGCCGTCGAGCTCGAGGAGGCGCGCGCTGCTGCCGACGAGCTCGGTTACCCGGTCCTGCTGAAGGCAGCGGCAGGAGGTGGAGGGCGGGGAATGCGCCTGGTGGAGTCGGCGGTGCAGCTCGAGGACGTCTTTCGCGGAGCCGCTGCCGAGGCAAACGCAGCGTTCGGAGACGAGAGCATCTACGTCGAGAAGGCAGTCGTGCCGGCGCGTCACATCGAGGTGCAGGTGCTGGCAGACGGCCACGGCGGCGTGTTGACGCTCGGCGAGCGCGAGTGCTCGATCCAGCGTCGACATCAGAAGCTGATCGAGGAGACGCCGTCGCCGGGCGTGAGTGAGGAGCTGCGGGAGGAGATGGAGGCGGCCGTCGAGCGCGCCTGCCTCCAGCTCGACTACCGAAACGCGGGCACGTTCGAGTTCCTGCTGGGGCCAGAGGGAGGCTTCTACTTCATGGAGCTGAACGCGCGGCTCCAGGTCGAGCATCCCGTCACCGAGCTCGTCACCGGACGCGACCTCGTCCGCGACCAGCTCATGATTGCGGCCGGCGAGCGGCTGGAGCAGGTCGGCCGAGCCCCCCGCCGCGGCCACGCGATCGAGGTGCGGATCAACGCCGAGGACGTCGCGCGCGACTTCGCTCCGGCACCTGGGCGGATCGAGCGCTTTCGCGCGCCGCTCGGGCCGGGCGTTCGAGTCGACACCCACGTCGAGTCGGGAACGGTCGTCGCGCCGTACTACGACTCGCTGCTCGGGAAGGTGGTCGTGTGGGACGAGGATCGCGCCGGAGCGATCGCGAGGGGCATCCGTGCGCTCGGGGAGCTCGAGATCGTGGGCATCCCGACGACGCGTGAGCTTTCGATCGCGATCCTGCGCGGCGAGGCTTTCGGCTCGGGCCGGTACTCGACGAGCTTCCTCGACGAGTCGGCGCCGATTGCGGTGCAGGCGCCGGCGTAGTGGCGGGCCGACGCGCGGCGAGGCGGACGGCGCTCTTCCTCCTCTACCAGTGGGACGTGACGGGGCAACCGCTGGCGTCGCTGTACGAGGGGGAGGTGGATGCGTTCGCACGGGAGACCGCAGAACGGGTCGCGGCGGACGTGGAGGAGCTCGACCGGCGGATCAGCGCGGCCGCGACCGGATGGCCGGCCGAACGCCTGGGCGCGGTCGAGCGGAACGTCTTGCGGATCGCGGTGTACGAGCTCGACGGCGACGACGTGCCGGACGACGTCGCGATCAACGAGGCCGTCGAGCTCGCGAAGCGGTACGCGTCCGACGAGGCGGCGCGCCTCGTGAACGGCGTTCTCGCCCGGATCGCACGGGAGGCCGTAGCGTGACGGGTGAAGACTCGCTGCGCCGCGCAGAGGAGCTGCTCGACCGACTGGAACGGGCCCGCGCCGAGCTCGAGAAGGTGTCGGAGGGCGGTGAAGCCGATGCGGCGATCGAGATACTGACGGAGCTCGCCGAGATCGCGAAGGAAGTCGAGGGGCAGCTCGGCCAGGCGAAGCGGGACGCGGAGAACGAGGCGAAGTGAAGAAACGGCTCGACGTCCTGCTCGTCGAGCGGGGCCTCGCCGAAAGTCGCACGCAGGCGCAGGCGCTCGTCCTCGCCGGCCGCGTGCCCGGGTTCGAGAAGCCGGGCACCCAGGTAGAGGATTCCGTCGAGGTCGCGGTCGAGGTCCCGCCGCGTTTCGTCTCGCGTGGCGGAGAGAAGCTCGACCACGCTCTCGAGACGCTCGGCCTGGACGTCGGCGGGCGCGACTGCTTGGACATCGGAGCGTCGACGGGAGGGTTCGTCGATTGTCTGCTCCAGCGCGGCGCCGCGGGCGTGATCGCGGTCGACGTCGGCTACGGGCAGCTTCACCCCCGGATCCGCAACGACCCGCGGGTCGTCGTTCTCGAGCGCGTCAACGTCCGGAAGCTCGAGACGCTTCCGTTTCCACCGGAGCTCGTGACCTGTGACGTCTCCTTCATCTCCGTGCGAACGGCGTTGCCGCCGGCGCTCGCGCTCGCCGCGCCGGGCTGGGAGGCGCTCGTTCTCGTCAAGCCGCAGTTCGAGGCCGGCAGGGCGGACGTCCCGCGCGGTGGAGTCGTGCGCGACGCCGAGGTGCAGCGGCGTGTGGTGCGGGAGGTAGCCGAGGCGGCGCTCGGCTGGGGAGCCGAGACGCTCGCGGTCGTCGACTCGGGGTTGCCGGGGCCGAAAGGGAACCGCGAGTTCTTCCTGCACCTCGCCCAGAGCCAGCAACCTCGCCCGCCTGAGGAGCTCGACCGGTGGATCGACGAGGCCCTCGGTGGCTGAGCCGATCAAGCGTGTCGCCGTCATCACCCACGGCAAACGCGACACCATCGGTCCTGCGCTCGAACGGCTCGAGGCGGTCGCGCGCGATGCCGGAGTCGATCTCTTGCTGCCCGAGGACGAGCTCGAGAAGCACGATCTCGGCACCCCCGAGGGCGATCCGTCGACGGCCGATCTCGTCGTCGTACTCGGCGGCGACGGGACGATGTTGCGGGCGCTTCGGCGCTTCCTCGGGACGAGCGTTCCCGCGGTCGGCGTCAACTTCGGCACCGTCGGCTTCCTGACTGCGGTCGCCGAGGACGAGCTCGAGGAAGGCCTCAAGCGGATCTTCGCGGGTGAGTACGAGCTCGTGGAGCTGCCGACGCTGGAAGCCGAGGCTGGGGGGGACCGCCGCGATGCGGTCAACGACGTCGTCGCGACGAGCTCGACGCTCGGCCGGATGGTCGAGCTCGCCTGGAGCGTCGGCGGCGAGCCGCTCGGGAGCCTTCGCTGCGACGGCCTCATCTGCGCCACGCCCTCCGGCTCGACCGCGTACAACCTGTCGAACGGCGGCCCGGTGCTCGTCTGGGGGCTCGATGCCATGGCCGTGACGTTCGTCGCGCCGCACTCGCTGCAGGCTCGTCCCCTCGTCGTTCCTCGCAGCCGGGATCTCGTGGTCACCAACGAGACGCCCGACGTATGGATCACGGCCTTGGCGGACGGCCACGTCTTCTCGGAGATTCCACCCGGCGGGACGATGACCGTTCGGCTCGGGCCGCAGCGGACGATGCTCGCGACGCTGCCGGAAACCACGTTCTTCACGCGCTATCGGAAGACATTCGCCGGCTAGGCATAGCCACGACCACTCCGGCCACTGGTCGCAGCCCCGACGCCGAACTACCATCTCGCGCATGCTGCGCCGGCTCCGGATCGAGAACCTCGTCCTTATTCGCGACGCCGAGCTGCGGTTCGCCGGCGGCTTGAACGCGATCACCGGCGAGACGGGCGCCGGCAAGACGATCCTGGCGCAGGCGGTCGGACTCCTGCTCGGCGCGAAGGGTGATGCTGCGTTCGTAGGGCCCGGCGCCTCCGAGGCGTACGTCGAGGCGGAGCTGGACCTTCCGGAGGGGCTGCTCGAGGAAGAGGGGCTGGAAGCGCTGGCGGAGCTCCGCCCCGCGGACGAGGACGGCCTCGTCCTCGCGCGTCGAGTCACGGCCGACGGGCGCACGAGGGCGTACGCCTGGGGACGGGCCGTTCCGCGGGAGGACCTGGCGACCGTCGCCGAACGCCTCGTCGCGATGTCCGGGCAGTTCGAGCAACGCCGGCTCGCTCGGCCGTCGTACCAATTGGATGTGCTCGACGCATTCATCGGGGTGGACCAGATCCGGCGCCGGAATGACGCGCGCGCCGCCTGGCGCAGCCTGCAGGCTGCGCGGCGCCGGCACGACGACCTGACGCGCGATGCGGCCTCGGCGGAGGCGCGGCTGCAGGAGCTGCGCGCGCTCGCCGAGGACACGGAGGGGCTCGAAGCGGCAACGGAGGACGCGCTTCTGAGCGAGCGCGAGCGGCTTCGTCACGTGACGGAGCTGGCGGAGGCGGCCGGGGTCGCCGCGGAAGCGCTCGCCCCGGACGAGGGTGCAGGGGCCGCGGGCTTGGCCGCCGCCGCCGAGCGGGCGGTTGCGCCGCTCGAGCGCCTCGCCCCGGAGCTCGAGCGGGCGGGGAACGAGCTGCGAGACGCCGAGCTGCGGCTGCGAGAGACGGCGAGCGAGCTTCGAGCCTTCCTGCACTCGCTCGAGGCCGAGCCGGGTCGCCTCGAACAGGTCGAGGGCGAGCTCGAGGGGCTGGCAGACCTGAAGCGGCGATTTCGCTGCACTTCTTACCCGGAGCTGCTCGAGCGCGCGCAAGCCGCACGAGCCGAGCTCGAGGCCCTGGACGACGGGTTCGACCCTGTCGCTGCGGCGGAGGAAGAGCTGCGCGTGGCCGAAGCGCGCGTCGGCGCAGCGGCGCAGGAACTACGCGAAGCGAGGCAGGAGGCGCGGGAACGTTTTGCCGCCGCGGTCGCGGCAGAGCTGCGAGGCATCGGACTCGGCGAGGGCGAGTTCCGCGCGGAGCTCGCCGAGGGTGAACCGGGCGCGACGGGCATCGATCGAGTCTCGTTCCTGATCCGGCCGAACACAGGCTTGCCGTTCGCCCCGGTGGCCGAGACGGCGTCGGGCGGAGAGCTGTCACGGATCGCCCTCGCGATTGCCGCCGTCGCGGGCGGTCACACGATGATCTTCGACGAGATCGACGCCGGCATCGGCGGTCAGACCGCGCATGCCGTCGCGGAGACGCTCCGCCGGCTGGCGGAGCGGGCGCAGGTGATCACGATCACGCACCTGCCGCAGATCGCAAACGTCGCCGACGCGCACTTCCGCGTCGAGAAGGTGCCGGCCGATCCGACCCACACGTCGATCGACGAGCTCGAGGAGACGCAGCGCCGAGACGAGCTCGAGCGCATGCTCGGCGGCCAAGAGTTCCTCTCGACCCTGCGATGAACAGCTTCGTCGAGTTCACCGGGACCGCACGGCTCGATCGCAAGACGAAGCACCTGGTGCGGCGGCTCGGGCCCGACGACGTCGCGATCATCGACCACGCCGACCTCGACCGCGTCTCGGCGGAAGAGCTCGTCGAATCGGGCGTCCGCGTCGTCGTGAACGTCGCCGATTCGCAGACCGGACGCTTCCCGAACCCGGGGCCGCTGCTGCTCGTGCGCGGTGGCGTGCGCTTGATCGACGCGCCTGGAGCACCTTTGTTCGAGAAGGTCAGCGACGGTGATCTCCTCACGATCCGGGGTGCGAGCATCTTCTCGAATGGGACGCGCCTTGCGGCCGGCAGGACGCTCGAGGCCGAGGATCTCGCGGGGGCCCTCGCAGAGCAGCGGAGCCGGGTGACGGTCGCGCTCGAGGAGTTCGCCGACAACACCATGCGATACCTCCGCGAGGAGGGACGCCTTCTCGCCGAGGGGATCGACTTTCCGACGCTCGACACGCGGTTCCGCGACCGTCATGCGCTCGTGGTGGCGCGTGGGCCGGGTCACAAGCGCGACCTGCGCATCGTCCGGCCGTACGTCCGCGAGTTCAAGCCCGTGCTGATCGGGGTCGACGGCGGCGCGGACGCGCTCTGCGAGGCCGGGCTCGAGCCAGACGTGATCGTCGGGGACATGGACTCCGTCTCGGACGAAGCGCTTCGTTGTGGCGCTGAGATCCTCGTTCATGCGTATCCGGATGGGACGACACCGGCGGCGGCGCGGCTCGATTCGCTCGGAACCCCGTACCACGTCGTCCCGGCGACCGGCGTCAGCGAAGACGTCGCGCTTCTGCTCGCGCACGAGAAGGGCGCGGTCCTGATCGTCGCCGTTGGTACGCACTTCAACCTGATCGAGTTTCTCGAGCGCGATCGCGCCGGGATGTCTTCGACGTTCCTCGCGCGCCTGCGCGTCGGCGAGATCCTCGTCGACGCGAAGGGCGTGTCGCGCCTGGTCAGCCGGCAGGTGGGAATGCTGCCGTTCATAGCCCTCGCGGTCACGGGCCTCGGTGCGATCGTCGCGGCGGTAGCGGCATCGCCCGAACTTCGCCGCCTCATCAGCCTCGCCGCAGGGCGGCTGCTGGACCTACTCGGCATCGGGTGAGGGTCGAGGCCTCCCGGGAGCTCCTCGCTCCGGTCGAGGACGTGTGGGAATTCGTCGCCGAGCCGCATCACCTACGGGATTGGTGGCCGGGCCTCGCGGCGGTCGACCCCGACCGCCGCGGCACGTCGCCCGGCGCGCGCTGGCGGATCGTCGCCGACAGCAACCCTTCGCTGTTTCGCCGGCCGAGCTCAACCGGAACGCTCCTCCTGAACGCGGCGGAGCCCCGGCGGCGGTTCGCGTTCGAGCTCCCCGACGAGCGCCTCCATGCAGACGTGAGGCTCCAATCGCAGGGCAACCGCACGCTCGTCCGGCTCGCCGTCGAGGGCCCGTTCTTGCTCGGTTCGCGGCGCACGCTCGCGCGGAACGCGCTCAAACGCCTCTACGACCTCTGCCAAACTGCAGCCGAGCTCTGACTCGTGTTCGATCTCCGCTACCACGTCGCCTCGCTGGCGGCCGTCTTCCTCGCCCTGATCATCGGGATCGTCGTGGGCGTCGCGATCACGCGCGGAGGCTTCGTCTCGAAGGCCGAGCGCAAGTTCTTGAGCGACCAGCTGGCACAGGCGCAGGGGCAGCGCGACGCGGCGAGGCAGCGGGCGAACGACCTCGAGCAGGAACAGAAGGCGACGAGCGAATACGTCACGAAGACGTACCCCGCCCTGATGAGCGACCGGCTCAAGGGGAAGAAGATCGTGCTCGTGTCGATCGGTCGGATCGACGGCGACCGGCTGGAGGACGTGCGAAGCGCCCTCGCCGACGCGGGTGTCCCGGCTCTGCTCCGCGTCAGGGCGATCAAGGTGCCCGTCGACGACGAGGCGCTGGACGAGGTCCTCAGCACGCGACGGGCGTTCGCGCAGTACGTCGGGCGCGACCAACTGCCGGACCTCGGGCGCGCACTCGGCGGTGAGCTCGTGCAGGGTGGCCGAACGCCGCTTTGGTCGGCGCTCTCGTCACAGCTCGGCGAGGAGGTATTCGGGCCGGAGCGTCCGGTCGCGGACGGCGTGGTCGTGATGCGCTCGGTCGAGCCGCAACGCGGCGGGACGGCGCGATTCCTCGCCGGGTTCTATTCCGGGTTGGCCGGTGCGGGACCTCCGGCGGTCGGCGTCGAGGCACGGCGGGCGAAGCCCTCCGCGATCTCCGCCTTCGATCGAGCGGGTTTGTCGACGGTGGATTCGATCGACAAGCTCCCCGGCCGCCTCGCGCTCGTTCTGCTGCTCGCCGGTGCGGAGCCCGGCCACTACGGCGTCCGGCTGACGGCTACGGACGGCGTTCTGCCACCCGTGCTGCCTCTCGCTCCGGCTGTTGGCTGACCGGATCACCGTCCTCGTCGCCGCCAGGGACGAGGCGGGACGGATCGGCACGACGATCCGCGCGCTGCAAGCATCGTTGCCGGACGCGGCGATCGTCGTCGCCGACGACGGCTCGCGCGACGAGACCGCCACCGTCGCGGAGCAGGCGGGAGCTCTCGTGCTTCGGTTTCCGCGGCGGGGGAAGGGCCAGGCGCTCTCGCTGGCGGAGCGGCAGCTGCCGCCAGGGCGCCTGCTGCTCTGCGACGCCGACCTCGAAGGGGATCTCCGCTCACTCGCCGAGGCGGGGCCGGACCTCGCCGTCGCGCGCTTCGCCGACCGTGAGGGCGGCGGCTTCGGGATCGCGAAGGCGGTCGCGCGGGGCTTGATTCGTCTCCGCTCGGGGTTCGAGGCGCGGGAGCCGCTGTCGGGGCAGCGGGTGCTGTCGGAGGCGGCTCGATCCGCTTGCTTTCCCGTTGCGCCAGGCTTCGGCTGCGAGACCCGGATGACGATCGACGCCGTCCGGGCGCAGCTGCGAGTTTTCGAGGTCGAGCTTCCGCTGCGTCACCGCCCGACGGGACGCGACGCCGGCGGGTTCGCCCACCGCGGACTGCAGCTAGTCGACGCGATCCTCGGCTGTGGGCCGCTCGCCGTGAATTACCGAGGCCTGCGGCTGCCGGTCGTCGGCTGGCTCGTGGCGCTCCGGCGCAACCCGGCCGTTGCCGCGGTAGCGGCGATCGGGCTCGCTGACGACCTCTGGAGCGGGCCTGAGCGCGGGTTTCGCGAGCATCTGCGGAGCGGGAGCACGACCGGCATCCTGAAGCTCGTCGCCATACCTCTGGTCGGCCTCGTTGCGACCCGGCGCTTGTCCGGCGCGCTCCTGACGGGGCTCTCCGCGAACGCGCTCAACCAGTTCGACACCGCGCCCGGGCGCGCTCTGAAGGTGTATCTAGCGGCGGCGTTGCCGCTCCAGGCACCGAAGGGCATGGCCGTCCTGCTGCTTCCCTACGATCTTCGGGAGATGGCGATGCTCGGTGACGCGGGCTCGAACGCGCTGGGCGCGCTGCTAGGGTTGAAGTCCGTGGGTCGACTCACGGGACGAGGCCGCGCAGTCGCGATCGGAGCGCTGGCCGCACTGACCCTCTTGGGCGACCGTTTGTCGCTCGGCGAGATGATCGAACGGACGCCGATCCTCCGCGACCTGGACGGCCTGGGGCGGCCCGCATGAGAGCGCGGCCGACGAAATACGTCTTCGTCACCGGGGGTGTCGTCTCTTCGCTCGGCAAGGGCATCGTCGCGGCCTCGCTCGGACGGCTGCTGAAGGCGCGGGGCCTCAAGGTCCAGGCGCAGAAGTTCGACCCGTACATCAACGTCGACCCGGGCACGATGAGCCCGTTCCAGCACGGCGAGGTGTTCGTGACGGAGGACGGCGCCGAGACCGATCTCGACATCGGCCACTACGAGCGCTTTATCGACGAGAACCTCTCCCGGAATTCCAACCACACGTCCGGCGGCATCTGGTACGCGGTGCTGCGCAAGGAGCGCAAGGGCGAGTACCTCGGCTCGACCGTTCAAGTGATCCCGCACATCACGAACGAGATCAAGGAGCGGATCCGGCGCGGTTCGGAGGCGAGCGACACCGACGTCGTCATCAGCGAGATCGGCGGCACGGTCGGCGACATCGAGTCGCTGCCGTTTCTCGAGGCGATCAGACAGTTCCGCCGCGAGGCGGGGCCGGAGAACGTGATCTACCTGCACGTCACGCTGATCCCGTTCGTCGACGCCGCCGGCGAGTTGAAGACGAAGCCGACGCAGCACTCGGTCAACGAGCTGAGGCGGATCGGCATCCACCCCGACATCGTCGTGTGCCGTTCGCACGAGGAGATCTCGAGCGACATCCGCGACAAGATCGCGCTCTTCGCCGACGTCGAGCGTGAAGCGGTGGTCGCGTGCCGTGACGTCCCCGACGTGTACCTCGTGCCGATGGCGCTGCAGTCCGAGGGCCTCGATCGGATGGTCTGCGACAAGCTCGGGCTCCCCAGCGACGGCTGCGACCTCGGCGATTGGCTCGATCTCACCGCCCGGATCAGGCAGCCCAAGGAAGAGGTCGAGATCGGCCTCGTCGGCAAGTACGTGAAGCTCCATGACGCGTATCTGTCGGTGCACGAGGCGCTCAAGCATTCGGGCCTACACAACGGCTGCTCGGTTCGCGTCCGGTGGATCGACGCGGAGGGGATGTCGCTCGAGGAGGCCGCAGACGAGCTCGAGCATGTCGACGGGATCCTCGTGCCCGGCGGCTTCGGCTCCCGCGGCTGGGAAGGCAAGATCCTCGCCTGCCGCGTCGCGCGGGAGCAAGGGATCCCCTACCTTGGCATCTGCCTCGGGATGCACGTCGCGGTCTCCGAGTTCGCGCGGCACGTCGTCGGCCTCGACGGCGCCAACTCGACCGAGATGGATCCCGAGACGCCGCACCCCGTCATCGACTTGCTCCCCGAGCAGAAGGAGATCGAGGATCTGGGCGGGACGATGCGGCTCGGCGCGCAGGCGGTCGAGCTGGTCGACGGAACGCGCGCCGAGGAGACCTACGGCGACGCGGTGGTGCATGAGCGCCACCGGCACCGCTACGAGGTCAACAACCATTACCGACCGAAGCTCGTCGAGGCGGGTCTCGTCGTCTCCGGGACGTTCCAGGAAGGCAGGCTCGTCGAGATAATCGAGCTGCCCGACCATCCATGGTTCGTCGCCAGCCAGTTCCATCCGGAATTCAAGTCGCGTCCGACGAGGCCGGCTCCGCTCTTCCGCGAGTTCGTGGGCGCCGCGCTCGAGCGCTCGCGCGCCCGCACCGGCGCCGTCGCGGTGCCGGCCGCGACCTCCGTCTAGGCGTCCGGCAGCTCGATAACTAAGATCGCGCGGTGACACGCGGCGAAGCCGACGTTGTTTCTCTCTTCACGGAGTTGGCGGCCGTTCCGAGCCCTCCGGGCGAGGAGCGCGACGTGGCCGACCGCGTGACGGCTTATCTGCGCGACCTCGCACTCGGCGTCGACGAAGACGACGCGGGCGCAAGAATCGGCTCGACCGCGGGGAACCTTCTGACTCGGCTCGAGCCGACCGCGGAGGGGGTGCCGCTCTTCTTCTGCGCGCACCTAGACACCGTTCCCGCCGACGGACCGATTGAGCCGGTGATCGAGGAGGGGGTCGTGCGGAACTCTGCGGGCACGATCCTCGGCGCCGACAACAAGGCCGCCGTCGCAGTCATGCTCGAGGCGACGAGACGCTTGCTCGCCGAGAGCCGTCCTCACGCCGGCATCGAGCTCCTGTTCACGCCGAAGGAGGAGGTGGGACTGCTCGGCGCGGCTGCGTTCGACTCGCAGCGGCTCCACGCGCGTGTCGGCTACGTCTACGACCAGGCGGCGCCGATCGGCGAGGTCATCCTCGGCGCGCCGTATGCGCAGGCGATGGAGCTCCGCTTCCACGGCCGCTCGGCGCACTCCGGGATGTACCCCGAGGAGGGTCGGTCTGCAATCGCGGCGGCCGCGCGCGCAATCGCGGATTTTCGCCTCGGCCGGCTCGACGAGGAGACGACGGCGAACGTCGGCTTGATCAGCGGCGGGACAGCCGGGAACATCGTCCCTGAGTGGTGCACGTTCGTCGCGGAAGCACGTTCGCACGACGAGGCGAAGCTCGCGGACGTGGTGCAGGAGATGCTCGAGGCGGTCGCGTTCGCGGCGGAGCTCGGCGCCTGCGAGGTGGAGACGCAGATGAGGAAGTCGTACCGAGGCTATCGCTTCCAGCGTGACGACCTCCCTGTCCGGCTGGCGTGCGAGGCCCTGCAGAAGACGGGGCACGAGCCCAGCCTCGGACTGTCGGGAGGCGCCGCCGACGCGAACGTCTTCAACAACCATGGCCTCGGCTGCGTCAACCTCGCGAACGGCATGGCGAACATCCACACACCCGACGAGGAGATCTCGGTCGCCGACCTCGAGGGGATGGTGGACGTCACGCTGGCGTTGATCGATGCCGCCCGTGGCCGCGCCGATGCCTCTTAGCCTCAGGCGCGGCGCAATCACGTCGATCGTGGAGCGCCTCGACGGGCTCGTCCGTCTCGAGGTCGACGGCATCTCCTCGATTGCCTACCCGCGGCTGACCGGACCCGTGGCCGTTGGCGACGATGTCCTGGTCAATGTCCAGGCGCGGGCGCTCGAGCTCGGCTCCGGCGGGTTCGACGTCGTCTACGCGAACCTGAGCCGCGGCCTCGAGCTCGCGGCCGAGCCTGGCGCACACGTCGTCAAGCTGCCCTACACGCCGATTCAGACCGCCGTCGTCCACGCCGAGGAGACGGGCGAGCTCCCGCGGTCGCTCGAAGGGATGCCGGTCGTCTGCTGCTCGCTCCACAGCCAGCTCGCTCCGGTGTGCGCGGGCATCGGAAGCGGCGTTCGAATCGCCTACGTGCAGGTCGCGGGCGGCGCG